>OJJQ01000011.1_pt1 | contig 342221 bp, 260 predicted proteins | sample 1596381 | NCBI WGS metagenome assembly OJJQ01 (sample SAMEA4350122, study PRJEB24818) | metagenome | biome: human; feature: gut; material: faeces | place: Denmark | collected 2013-09 | reverse complement strand
TTCATCTCCGTACCTGCCAAGTGGATCATGACTGCAAGGCAATACGTGCTGAATATCTACACAGAGAACCGCGCTTATGCAAAACCCTTCAAAACAGAATTCGGATAAGAATCCTTTCTTTCCGGTTAGAATCTGCGTATTACCTCAAGTCGCATCGTGGGGTAAGGGGATGTTGGCTACATATTGATGTTGTGCTGTTGCTTTTTACTGAAAGCTACTACTAACGACTCATAAATCTACCCTTAATCGTGTATTGGATGATAGTTGCGGATTTTAGGTTTGTATTATATATTTACGATATCCCCCGGGGGATTAACAATTTTTATGTCAGTAAATGCAGGGTGGAACGGCAGAAGACTGAAAAAATAAAAAAGATGATCTGTTAATTGATTATCAGGACTTTAATTGTTGTGCTATCCCTACAGAAAAGCAAATCTACTGACACTACTGACAACTGACACCTTAAGGCCTCTTTACAGAGAATACATCCAAGAGGAATGGATGAGTATGTAAATTAAAATGTCTTTAAATAACTCTTAATCACTGAAGTTCCGCAAATTCTTTATATTATTGACAAACAGTAGTATCTCAATTGGGAGTGACTAAAAAGTCGGTAGTATCTTAAGTCTCCTCCCAGGAGGGAGGGGAATTAAGATAGTTTGGATAACGCAAAAGTAACTTGCGAAACTTGAATTAATCATAGTTTACTAATAACTTTGTCATCACTGGAAGAAAGAAGCCTATTCAACGCTGTTGAAATTGTATTCCTACCTTCGTCCGGTTATTCATATTTGTTGTAGTGTATATATTTACAAATGAATGAATGGAAAAGTACTGCCACTAAATGTTCCATACTGACAGAGTGTGCATGAAATTAATATTTTAGATGTTTATAATGTGTTGATAATTAGTAATGTATGCAAACGGAAAAAGAAATGTTATTACTAAAGAAACGCTAAAGTGGCAGTTGTCAGTGTCAGTAGGGAATAAAGGACTTTTTAATGGTGCAAATAGTATACATATGTGAGTGCGAAAGAACAGAAATACAAAGAGAAAAGAACGAAAAGTGAAAGGAAATGAGGCAGAGGAGTGTAACGATTGAAGTACTTGAAGAGGGAAAATGATGTACAAGAATGTAAGAAGTAAAGTACTGGAGTTGAGAGTTTGAAGTACTTGAGTTGGAAGTATGAAGTACGAGAAACTGCAAGATGAAGTACAAGAGTTGATGGGAGTAAGTACTAGAATCAATGGAATGAAAAATAGCAGACATGCCATTTCTTAGTATAACACACTATCAAAGTCTTGAAAAAAGCGTTTCAATACAATCATTAATACACTGATTTAAGTTATCTTTGCGGTTAAGAATAGATGATTGTCATTATGAAAAGATCAATAAAGCGTTTGCCCAAACGCACACAGGAAGAGTTGGCAGTGCTGCAAGAACTGATATTGCAGTACCTTGTGAATGTACGTATGATTATCCTCTATGGGAGTTATGCACGTGGAGAATATGTCATTTGGGATGAAACATACGACGAACGAGGTGGACTTACTTACTACCAAAGCGACCTTGATATTCTGGTGATATGTGATACGGGCGATGCTATTAAAGCGGAGAATCATGCGAACGCCTTTGTTGTTCCCAGGTATGATAAACGAATGGAAGGAAGGAGACATCCTGCACCACCTCAGATCATTGTTGAAAGCACGACAACTTTTAATCGGGCTATCCGAAGGAAACATTATTTCTTTTATGAGGCCTTAAGAGACGGCATTCTGTTATATGATGACGGCACGTTTCAGATTGGCAAACCGGAGAAGTTGCCATATCGGGAAATAAAGCAATATGCGGAGGAAGAATATGCAGGATGTTTCGACATGGCAGAGGGATTATTAAGACATGGAAAATTGGCTCAAGTGGAAAAAGAATATAAATTAGGTTCATTCTTTTTACATCAAGCTTGCGAACGTTACTACAAGACGTATATGCTTGTCCATAGTGGCACTCGCCCTAAATCTCATAAATTGGAAGTGTTGGGCCCGATGGCTAAAAGCCGTTCACGAGGTTTTGCTAATGTATTTCCAGTTAATACTCCCGAAGATAGAGAAGCGTTCGATAAATTATGTCGGGCGTATATCGAAGCTCGGTACAACCGACTATTCACTGTCAGTGAAGAACAATACGAATACATGCTGGCACGAACGGAAGCATTGCGCGAGGTGACTATTCGGGAGTGTGCCGCACGCATTGCGTATTATGATAAGATGATAGAGAAGGAAGAGCGTTATGCAACAAATAGATAGATTGTCATTATGAAAAGATCAATAAAACGTTTACCCAAACGCACACAGGAAGAGTTGGCAGTGCTGCAAGAACTGATATTGCAGTACCTTGTGAATGTACGTATGATTATCCTTTATGGGAGTTATGCACGTGGAGAATATGTCATTTGGGATGAAACATACGACGAACGAGGTGGACTTACTTACTACCAAAGTGACCTTGATATTCTGGTGATATGTGATACGGGCGATGCTGTTAAAGCAGAGAATCATGCGAACGCCTTTGTCGTTCCTAAGTATGATAAACGAATGGAAGGGAAGCGGCACCCGGCACCACCGCAAATCATTGTTGAAAGCACGACGACCGTTAATCGGGCTATAAGAAGAAAACATTATTTTTTTTATGAGATCATAAAAGATGGCATTCTATTATATGACGACGGCACGTTTCAGATTGGCAAACCTGAGAAGTTGCCGTATCGGGAAATTAAGCAATATGCGGAGGAAGAATATGCAGGATGCTTCGACATGGCAGAAAGTTTTTTAAGATCTGGACAGACTGCCAACAAAAGCAATGATTTAAAATACGGTTCGTTCGAATTGCATCAAGCTTGCGAACGTTACTACAAAGCCTATATGCTTGTCTATGGCGGCACTCGCCCTAAATCCCATAAATTGGAAGTGTTGGGCCCGATGGCTAAAAGCCGTTCACGAGGTTTCGCGAATGTATTTCCAGTTAATACTCCCGAAGATAGAGAAGCGTTTGATAAATTATGTCGGGCGTATATCGAAGCTCGGTACAACCGACTATTCACTGTCAGTGAAGAACAATACGAATACATGCTGGCACGAACGGAAGCATTGCGCGAGGTGACTATTCGGGAGTGTGCCGCACGCATTGCGTATTATGATAAGATGATAGAGAAGGAAGAGAATTCTCTGATTTGAAGCTTTGGAATTTTAGGGTGACGCACGATGAAAGTCACCCTACTCAATATACTATTACCGTTTCTTCCGAATCTTAAATGTAGCAAGATTACCTTTATGGTCGCTGGGCCAAATACAAGAAGGCGTCAGAATCTTATCTTTAGAATCATTTTCTGTTATTTTTCCCCGGACAACTGTTTCGGAGGGACCTACCAACTTGCTATTCTTCATGGAAAGCATCGACTCCAATGGATAATAATAAATGAAATCAATCCGGTCACGTTCGTCTGCCTCAGGCGCCCAAGCCAACTTTTCCAGTTTAGCCTCTTCTGCGAGTTTGTTTCCGGCTGGGAATGTAAAACCGGGATATCGAACTGTATTGGGATATTTTTCGCGATATGTATCTTTGAATCCTGCTTTGCTCAACATCATTGAGCAGTCCCAATGAATGACAGCCCCATTATGATCCCACAAATCCTTTGTATCTGCCTGCCAGTCTAAATGAGAGGGCTCATTAAAATCTCCTCCCATGATTATCGGGCGGCCTTGTTGAATGTCAGATTGTACTTCCTGAATAAAAGCACGGATGGTTTCATCCCGGAAAGACTGTCTGTTTGCTTTCAAGACTTCTTCTTCATCCGTTATCGGCTTATCCATTTTCTTCCAGGTAGTACCATTATATCCACGTGGCATATAGCATTGATAATGCCGGTAGTCCAAATGACAAGAATAGAAAGATACGGGTTGGCCTTCGATTGTTGCAACCATTTTCACCATAGCACGACCTTCGTCACCAGGTACGATGCAGCATTTGGTCCAACTGTCCGGCTTGAATTTACTCAAAACACCGATTGCAAGATCAAACGTTTCACCATAGTAATGTTTTCCTCTCTTCTCCAGCTCTTCGATCACATGAGGGATAAACTGTTTTCCGTCTCTGATTTCGCACAGAAAAACGACATCCGCATCCATCTGATCCAGTACATCAATAATGCCTTGATCTCCGTTGGGTACTTTAGTACATCCATGCCACAGGTTTAATTGGAAAACGGTAAAAGTGTCTTTCGCTTTTGCATGGCAAACATTGACCAGACAAAACAAGCAAAGTAATAATAGTAAGTTCTTTTTCATATCGTGTCCTTTATATTCTTTGGAATTTCAGTCATTGTGAAATTCATTGATATATTCCATACCATAGGTCATTAAGAATTCATGCAAAAGTAATACATTTTTTATTTATTCCAATCTATTTATGTGCTTTTTGAATTTTCTTCTTCGGCTAGTTCTTTTATTTCTTTATTCAGAAAGACTGATAATACAGTTCTTACTATAACTACACCTCCTAAAATAGCCAGTTCGTCTAAAGTCGGGTCTACTACGGTCTTTAGTATGTCTGATGCAATTAGAAATTCTAATCCCAATAAGAGGTAACTGCCGAAATCAGCTCTCAGCTGCCGGACATTATTGATGGTATAGGTTCCGTTGATCCGTTTGAATTCGTTACGGAGAAAAGCGATGAATCCTACGAATACTCCATAGGTTACAATCAATAAACTGATTACGCCAATGATGGTGGCCAGTATGTTTAAAAATGTCAGTAGCATCGTTTCATGATGTTTGGTTATATTGTAATAACAAGTTATCCTGTATAAAAGTTTTGTATTGTGATGTAGAAAACGGATAATTAGTTGTAATAGTCAAGACTTGTTCTGACATTTGACTACTATGGAGGAACAGTCGATGAAATACTTGCTGCCCCGTTTTAGCTGATTATGTTATTTCATTATACATATTGGCAAATTCAATCTGCCTTGTACGCCTCTGGTATCTATTCTGCTTTCTTTGGGACCTGGAATCAGTGGGCTATAGTTTAAGATATGGCGTATTCTTTTTCGTTGTTCTAAAGTTATTTCATTATAAAAGCAATATGCATAGTCCATAATGTTGTGTGCTTCATATTCTCCTTTTTCACAGCTATATCGTTTAGCTAAATCTTTTAATTGATATTTATTCTGCTTATCCAAATTGTTAAGCCATTGTTCATACTCACTACGGTTATAACTGGGAGTATCTTTGCAATAATCAGTATCGGTACACATTGAAGTGGTCCCTCCTTCTGAGAATACATGACGTAATCCTAAATAGTGTCCGAGTTCGTGTGCTAATGTTATTGCAGCATCGTTTTGATTAATTCTTTCATCTGTACTTTGCTCATAAATATATGAACTATTGATCGATATACAATATGGGAAACTCAAATTCTCTAAAGTGATCCACGAAGCTGATACCTGTTGAGTCCCTTCTAAAAAAAAGTTCTTTAAACTATATGGAAATGTAGATATGCCTAAAATCTGCGAATCCGTAAAAGGATATACCATTATGTTAATGTATTCATTGGGTTCCCATAGTAAAGATGTATATTTTCCTGTATTATCTCTCATAAACTTTTCGCAATCAATAGGAAGCTCATTAAATGGCACTCTTTCTACTCCAGGTTCTGGTAATGTGGTTCCATTCTTATCTTTGGTTGCTAATACAAATTCGAGATTTATATCAATTCCACACTTTTCAGATTGATAGAAATGGTTAGCTCGCACTAATACATCTTTTAAATGGTCTTCTTTTATATATTGATTTATGTCATTTTCGTTTTGATAAAGAACATGGAAAATAACGGGTAATTGATAGTGTATTTTATCTAAATCTGGATTAACTTCTCCTTTTTGTTGTGAAATCTTGATTGTTTGGTTTATCCCTTGGGCGGATATGATTAGATTAGTTTGTCTGTTTGCATGTTTGGTGTTAGCTAGAATTTTTATAGTAAGTATATCGTTTCCTTCTCCTTGATATTTGTCTGGTATGCACCAATCAGCTGAATTTGCGATGATCCATTCAGAATTAGATGTGATAGCAACAGTTATTTTCCCTCCGTTATTGTCGATGTTGCGGAAGATGTTTTGTGAAATTTCAAGTTTTATATCATCGATTTTCTCCGAATGATCACAGCTTGTGGCTAGAAATAGTAATGTAAAGAGAATAGTGTTATATACAATTTTCATAGCTTTTATTTATAAAAGCCGTAATTTCTCATTTTCAAGAAAAGGGAAATTACGGCTTTGGGATATTTGTAACCTTTACTGAATTTCTACTTTTACTGTAAAGATTGGTGGGCTTTAATCACGAGTTCCGGTAAAAGTGGTCATACTTCCTGCATTATTAAGGAAACTTATAGTCATTGCTTTACCTGTAACAGTTATGTTGATACCAGATGAGCTTTCGCTTGAAAGAATGTATTGATTGCCTTCTTTAGTAACATTGTAATTTTCACTACCGTTATCTGTGTAGAAGTCAGCGGTAACTTTTACTACAGAAGAAGATACTTTGGTAACAGTGACTACATATGCATCAGCTGTAACATTAGTTCCAACTTTGAGTTTACCTGTATAAACTCCTGCTATGCTGGCACTGAAATCACCAGACGTTTCATCATCATCATCTCCACATGATACAAATGACAGGCTTGATATAAGCACAATCATCAACATACTTAAAATTCTAAATTGTTTCATCTTTTTTGTTTTTAATGTGTAATCTTTTTAGTCATATACTTTGGTTGTCTTAAAAAACTTTGCAAAGATACATGCTCTTTAAACATAAATATCCTTTTAATTGTTGCTGTTTTATATACAAGGTTGTAGAAGATATTTCTATGTTCTGTTGTTATATATATCAGAATATATTTGGAAGAAATTGTATTCTAATATAATGGATATACGTAACAACAGTTCTGTATCTAAGCTCTGTCTTCTAAATATATTATATACATTAGTTCGATCGCAATAGAGTCGTCTTGCGAACCATGTGACCGAGCGTTCTTGGCGATGGAGCTCTTTTTCAATAATTTGTCCGATGTGTGTCATACTGGATTATTTTCGAGAGTTTATTTTATGTAATTCTTTATTTTCTAAAATTCTCTCTTTATATCCTCTTCTCTTTTTAATAATTTATGGATATTATTATCTCATTGCAAAGATATGTTATAAGCTAGTTCATGGTAAGAATTTGTTGTAGAGAACTAAACAACGATAGTGTAGATTATTTGTAACAATCATCATCTTTTTTATAAAAATAGGAGAGTGCCTTATAAAAAATACTCTCCTGTATAATAATAAGTAACTTTTATTACTTAGCTAAGGCCTGAGCTACGTCTACAGCGCAAGCCACAGTGCAACTTACCATTGGGGGTTACCAATTCCCAAGAATCCTATCATTTCGGCTTCTTGTAAACTATAGCAATCTGTTATTAATCAATACTATAATAGTTATTCATAAATGATTTGAGTTGGCAAAAGATATTAACTCTTCGATTTGCCCTCTCTCATAGCTTTCTGCTGGTTCAAGCGTTCCTGCTGCTTCTTTTGATTATGATTTTATGTAAATGTAGCTTTCATTGTATATAAATCTATCATTCAACAATTCTAAATGATAGGTGAGATAAGGTATCTAAAACTACCATCTACTTCAAATTACCACAAATAAAAAACTCCTGTAATCACATGGACTACAGGAGTTTATTTATATAATGTAACTTGAATTACTTAGCCAAAGCCTGAGCTACGTCAACAGCACAAGCTACAGTACAACCTACCATAGGATTGTTACCAATTCCCAGGAATCCCATCATTTCTACGTGAGCAGGAACTGATGAAGAACCAGCGAACTGAGCGTCTGAGTGCATACGTCCCATAGTATCGGTCATACCATAAGAAGCCGGACCAGCTGCCATGTTATCGGGGTGAAGAGTACGGCCTGTACCACCACCGGAAGCAACTGAGAAGTATGGCTTACCAGCCAATACACGTTCTTTCTTATAAGTACCGGCAACCGGGTGTTGGAAACGAGTCGGGTTAGTAGAGTTACCTGTGATAGATACGTCTACGCCTTCTTTCCACATGATAGCTACACCTTCGCGAACATCGTCAGCACCGTAGCATTTTACTTTTGCACGAGGACCGTCAGAGTAAGCGATTTCGCGAACTACTTTCAGCTCACCAGTGAAATAGTCAAACTGAGTCTGAACATAAGTAAAACCATTGATACGAGAGATGATCTGAGCAGCGTCTTTTCCAAGACCGTTCAGGATGCAACGCAATGGTTCTTTACGTACTTTGTCTGCTTTTGCAGCGATTTTGATAGCACCTTCAGCAGCAGCGAAAGATTCGTGACCTGCAAGGAATGCGAAACATTTAGTTTCTTCGCGAAGCAACATAGCAGCCAGGTTACCATGACCGATACCAACCTTACGGTCGTCAGCTACAGAACCCGGGATACAGAATGCCTGCAAACCGATACCGATAGCTTCAGCAGCTTCAGCAGCGTTTGTGCAGTTCTTCTTAAGAGCGATTGCAGTACCTACAACGTATGCCCATTTTGCGTTTTCAAAACAGATAGGCTGAGTTTCTTCACACGTTTTATAAGGATCAAGTCCGGCAGCTTCGCAGATTGCGTTAGCTTCTTCGATGTCTTTGATGCCGTTAGCGTTCAAGGCTTCAATGATACCTTTGATACGACGGTCTTGGCTTTCGAATTTTACTTCTCTAATCATAGTTTCTTTCCTCCTTATATTATTCGTGACGTGGATCAATGTGTTTAACTGCTCCCTGTTCTGCTGTTACACGACCATAAGTACCTGTAACTTTCTTCAATGCTTCGTTAGCATCAGTTCCCTTCTTGATTTCATCCATGAATTTACCCATGTGAACGAATTCGTATCCACAGATTTCATCATTCTTATCCAAGAAGATATTTTTGATGTAACCTTCAGCCATTTCAAGGTAACGAGGACCTTTAGCCAAAGTACCATAAAGGGTACCTACCTGGCTGCGCAGACCTTTACCTAAGTCTTCCAGACCTGCACCGATAATCAAACCACCTTCAGAGAAAGCAGACTGAGTGCGTCCGTAAACGATTTGCAGGAAGAGTTCGCGCATAGCTGTGTTGATTGCGTCGCAAACAAGGTCAGTGTTCAGTGCTTCGAGGATTGTTTTACCCGGAAGGATTTCAGCAGCCATAGCAGCTGAGTGAGTCATACCGGAACATCCGATAGTCTCAACTAAAGCTTCCTGGATAACGCCTTCTTTAACATTCAGTGTCAGTTTACAAGCACCCTGCTGAGGAGCACACCAACCGATACCGTGTGTCAAACCTGAAATATCAACGATTTCTTTAGATTTTACCCATTTGCCTTCTTCGGGTATGGGAGCCGGTCCGTGGTTAGGACCCTTCTTTACAACACACATGTGTTCCACTTCGTGTGAATAAGTCATAATTAGCTCTTTTTTTTAGTGATATAATTAAAAATACGTAGTCACGATTCTCTAAATCGCCCACAAAGGTAGTCGATTTATTTGTTTCTGCAAATCGCCATATCTTACTTTTTTGTGAAAAGTGACAAATCCGTTTACGTTTTTTCTTCGTTTGCTAAGTCGGGATTGCATTTGTGAAAGATTACTATGTGTCGAACTATCTATTCGTTGCTTTGTTGTTATCTGAAATATAAATTTTATGGAACTCAATCAGGTTGATATACATTATTTGATAGCGGCAATCTGCGTTATTTCATCTGCATTGGTATTTTATACTATCGGTGTATGGGGAGAAAGGCTGCAAAAGAAACTGAAGTTATGGCATATTATTTTCTTTCTTTTAGGATTGGTGTCCGATGCAGTCGGGACCAGCCTGATGGAGCATATTGCCGAATTAACGCATTTGCATGATGAAATCCACACGGTAACGGGGACGATTGCCATTCTTCTGATGTTTGTACATGCTTCATGGGCGATATGGACTTATGTGAAGGGATCTGCCGAGGCGAAAAGGCATTTTAATCGTTTTAGTATCGTCGTTTGGTGCATTTGGTTAATACCTTATTTAATAGGTATGGCCATAGGAATGCATTTACATGCATAAATAGTTATATGTTTTTGCATTAGATAGACTTAAAAGAGTTCCTTCTTTCAGCTAACTCCTGCAAAGAAAAAAATATTTTAGTCTCACGGTCTCACTGTTTTTGTGTAATCTGCATATAATTAGTATATTACAGAATGAGAGATACTTTTTAAATAGGTATCTCTCATTATTTTCTCCCTAGAATCGCTTCATTTCAGTCTATCTCTCACTCTTTTTGGGGGATATCCCTCATTCCATTTCTTTGCCCTTTGCGTAAGTAGTTGCCGAATGCATCTAGCATCTTGGTTGCTGTTTACTTGTTGTTTATATATTATGTTACTTATCTCTATGGTATTTGATGCCTTTATTCGTGTGTTATTTTACCGACATCTTCATCGTTCCACCCGGGTGAACCGATCGTTGTACCCTTGTAAACAGGTCTGCGCACCTAGGTGGACATGCTTGTTCACCTGGGTGGAACGATGAAGAACTCCCTTTGAAAATGCGACAATAATAGTTGTAAAGCAGGTTATTATAGGGTTGTTTGCATACTATTGAACGGTAAAAGAAATGTGCTTAAAGGCTTTTCCGGGAAAGGGAAAGTATATCGGCATGCAATTATCTGGCGGATATCGGAAAGCAGAATGAGATACCCTGTTTTCATGGGTTTGAATTAAATTAATTCCGCCAACAGGTATGTTTTAGTGAGAATGTAGCGGTATTACTAGATAGATATAGAATAAAATTAGTAGCTTTGCTGAATAATTTATTGAACAAAGCTATGATAGAAGTTATGGAGTCCGCTTTACAGAAAGCTGCGGGCGAAGGAATGGATGAATTTATCCAGGTTTTTACTGATAAATATAAGGAAATAATCGGTGGTGAATTGACTGCTGACACAATGCCGTTGTTGACAGGTGAACAGCATTCATTGCTGGCTTATCAGATTTTTCGTGATGAAATAATGTTCGGCGGATTCTGTCAGTTGATTCAGAACGGTTATGGCGGATATATCTTTGATAATCCTTTTGCAAAAGTGATGCGCCTGTGGGGGGCGGAAGAGTTCTCTAAATTGGTATATAAAGCCAAGAAGATATATGATGCCAACCGGAAGGATCTGGAAAAAGAACGGACGGATGATGAATTCATGGCGATGTATGAGCAATATGAGGCTTTTGATGATTTGGAAGAGGCATATTTAGATATGGAGGAACAAGTGACAACACTGGTTGCCAGCTATGTAGATAATCACCTGGAACTTTTTGCAAAAATAATAAAGTAAACGATGCAGTATTTTTTAAGTATCTGCATTTATTAATTGTGAATTAGAATTTATATCTTTGCAAACTCTAAAAAATATGTTTATGAAACAAATGAAATTTTTATTAGTAGCTTTAATGACGGTTTTAATGGGGATGTCTGTTACTTCTTGTATGAATGGGGATGATAATACGATATATACCGGACCTGCGTTCGCTAAATGTACAAACTATTTTCCTGCTACATTTGAATTGGCTAATGGGCAGAAATTAGTTGTGAATGAATTGTCAATGTCTAACTTGAATATAGGAGAAATCTATTTCTTTTACTATCAGTTTGACACAGCGCAACAGCCAGGGAATTCTCAGACTCTTGATGTAACACTTTATGCAGGAAGTACTCCGACTTCTATTAGTGCAAAATCTACTGAAGGACCAGAGAAAGCGGCAGATTATAACGAAGCTACTGCACCTTTATATACTTTTAATAGCGATACATCAACTCAGCCGGGAATACTTTTTGATCAATATCTTGTAATTCCTATTATGTATTGGGTAAAAGTAGAGAGTACAGACGAAAAGCAGAAAGAAGAACTTAATAAGCATTCTTTTATACTCACATATGATTTTGATGAATTGGCATCAGGGTCAACTGAACTTGTATTGAATCTTAATCATGTGATTAAAGATGGTTCAGAGGAGACTGTGACTCGTGATAAGTATACTTCTACTTATAAGGCATATAATCTGTCTAGTGTTATTTATGCATTCAAACAAGCTACTGGAGTAGAACCAACTAAAATAAAAGTAAATGCAAAGACCAACTCCTCAAAGAATTCTTTGGATGGTGCCGCAAATTCAACGTGGAGTGAAACACTTAAAACAAATTGAACTACAAAGAATTATTTAATATAGCAATGAAATTGATTTCCTCTCCGGCCAAGGCCTGGGAGGAAATTTCTATGGAAGAGGATAGGCGAAAAGTTTTTATGGCTTTTGTCTATCCTATGATTGGTTTATGCGGTTTGTCCGTCTTTATCGGCTCTTTGCTGACGAATGGATGGGGAGGACCGCAAAGTTTTCAAATAGCGATGACCAATTGTTGTGCCGTAGCTGTGGCATTGTTTGGTGGTTACTTTCTGGCGGCCTATGCAATTAACGAAATGGGAGTAAGAATGTTTGGGATGCCTGCCAATGCTCCGTTGACACAACAGTTTGCCGGATACGCACTTGTTGTTCCCTTCTTGCTTCAGATTGTGACCGGACTTTTACCTGATTTTAGAATTATTGCCTGGCTATTTCAGTTCTACATTGTCTATGTAGTATGGGAAGGAGCTCCCATATTGATGCAAGTGGAGGAAAAAGTACGATTGAAATACACCCTTTTCTCATCAGTTTTGTTAATACTATGTCCGACGGTGATTCAAATTGTATTTAGTAAGTTGATAGCCATACTTAATTAATGTGTAAAGATGAAACAACCTTCTGTAAATATCAAGAATAAACGTGCTACATTTGACTATGAGTTGATGGATACCTACACGGCAGGTATTGTATTGACAGGCACGGAAATTAAATCCATTCGTTTAGGAAAAGCAAGTCTGGTGGATACGTTTTGTTATTTTGCGAAAGGCGAATTATGGGTAAAGAATATGCATATCGCCGAGTACTTCTATGGTTCGTACAATAATCATACAGCTCGTAGAGACAGAAAGTTGTTGCTTAATAAGAAAGAATTGGAGAAAATTCAACGGGGAATGAAAGACCCCGGTTTTACTACCGTTCCTGTGCGTTTGTTTATCAACGAAAAAGGTTTGGCGAAACTGGTCGTTGCTTTGGCGAAAGGTAAAAAACAGTACGATAAACGGGAATCAATTAAAGAAAAAGATGACCGCAGAGACATGGCCCGAATGTTTAAGCGATAAGATGGCTTTATAGCGTAATAGTAAGATAAGATCGTGATAGGTCTAAGATAGGCAGAGTGACAATTAGGTGTTAATGTAATAAGGTAAGAATGAAAAAGACAATTTCTCAGATTGTATCCGAGCGTATTCTGATTCTGGATGGCGCAATGGGCACAATGATCCAACAATATAATCTTAAAGAAGAAGATTTTCGTGGTGAACGTTTTGCGCATATTCCCGGTCAGTTGAAGGGGAATAATGATTTGTTGTGTCTGACTCGCCCCGATGTCATTCAAGATATCCATCGTAAATACCTGGAAGCAGGTGCGGATATTATCGAGACCAATACATTCAGTTCTACAACTGTCTCAATGGCGGATTATCATGTAGAAGAATATGTGCGCGAAATCAATCTTGCCGCTACCAGACTGGCACGTGAACTGGCGGACGAATATACGGCAAAGAGTCCGGATAAACCGCGTTTTGTTGCAGGCTCCGTTGGACCTACTAATAAAACCTGTTCTATGAGCCCGGATGTGAACAATCCGGCGTTTCGTGCCTTGTCTTATGACGAACTGGCTGCCTCTTACCAGCAGCAAATGGAAGCCATGCTGGAAGGTGGGGTGGATGCCATTCTTATCGAAACCATATTTGATACGCTGAATGCGAAAGCTGCCATCTTTGCAGCCGGACAGGCTATGAAGGTGACAGGAATAGAAGTCCCTGTTATGTTGTCTGTGACGGTATCCGATATCGGTGGACGTACATTGTCCGGACAGACTTTGGAAGCTTTCCTTGCTTCTGTGCAGCATGCCAATATATTTTCAGTCGGATTGAATTGCTCCTTTGGTGCCCGTCAGTTGAAGCCTTTTCTTGAACAGTTGGCTTCGCGTGCACCTTATTATATCAGTGCTTATCCTAATGCGGGCCTTCCGAATAGTCTGGGGAAATATGATCAGACTCCCGCAGATATGGCTCATGAAGTGAAGGAGTATATTCAGGAAGGATTGGTTAATATTATCGGTGGTTGTTGTGGTACGACAGATGCCTACATTGCAGAATATCAGGCACTGATAGCAGGTGCCAAACCTCATGTTCCGGCACCCAAACCGGATTGTATGTGGCTTTCCGGACTCGAACTGCTGGAAGTGAAACCGGAAATCAACTTTGTGAATATAGGTGAGCGTTGCAACGTAGCAGGCTCACGCAAGTTTCTTCGTCTGGTTAATGAAAAGAAATATGATGAAGCCCTTTCCATAGCTCGTCAGCAAGTAGAAGACGGAGCTTTGGTTATTGACGTTAATATGGATGATGGTCTGCTGGATGCCCGGACTGAGATGACTACTTTTCTGAATCTCATCATGTCCGAACCGGAAATAGCCCGTGTACCTGTTATGATCGACTCTTCCAAATGGGAAGTGATCGAAGCCGGATTGAAATGCCTGCAAGGCAAATCAATCGTAAACTCGATCTCTCTGAAGGAAGGGGAGGAAGTATTTCTGGAGCATGCCCGGATCATCAAGCAATATGGAGCGGCAACTGTCGTGATGGCTTTTGATGAAAAAGGACAGGCGGATACTGCTGCCCGCAAGATAGAAGTGTGCGAACGTGCATATCGTCTGCTGGTTGATAAAGTTGGATTCAATCCTCATGATATTATTTTCGACCCGAATGTGCTTGCGGTGGCTACAGGAATCGAAGAGCATAACAATTACGCCGTAGACTTTATAGAAGCTACCGGATGGATCAGGAAAAATCTTCCCGGTGCACACGTCAGCGGGGGAGTAAGTAATCTTTCTTTCTCTTTCCGTGGCAATAATTATATTCGTGAAGCAATGCATGCGGTATTCCTTTATCATGCCATCCAGCAAGGGATGGATATGGGGATCGTCAATCCGGGAACTTCCGTACTCTACAGTGACATTCCGGCAGATACGCTGGAAAAGATAGAGGACGTTGTATTGAATCATCGTCCCGATGCTGCCGAGCGTCTGATAGAACTGGCGGAAGCATTGAAAGAAACGATGGGCGGTACTTCCGGTCAGGCAACTGTGAAGCAGGATGCATGGAGAGAAGAATCCGTACAAGAGCGTTTGAAATATGCTTTGATGAAAGGTATCGGGGACTATCTGGAACAGGATTTAGCGGAAGCTTTACCTTTATATGATAAAGCTGTAGACGTAATTGAAGGCCCGTTGATGGATGGAATGAATTATGTCGGTGAGCTTTTTGGCGCAGGAAAAATGTTCCTGCCTCAGGTCGTGAAGACTGCCCGTACCATGAAGAAAGCCGTAGCTATACTGCAACCGATCATTGAATCAGAAAAGGTGGAAGGATCATCTTCTGCCGGAAAAGTTCTGCTTGCTACCGTAAAAGGGGATGTGCACGACATCGGAAAAAATATAGTTGCCGTCGTAATGGCGTGCAACGGTTATGATATAGTTGACTTGGGAGTGATGGTTCCGGCAGAAACCATTGTTCAGCGTGCCATTGAAGAAAAAGTGGATATGATCGGTTTGAGTGGTCTGATCACACCTTCTCTGGAAGAGATGGCTCATGTGGCTGTCGAACTGGAGAAAGCCGGACTGGATATTCCGTTGCTGATTGGCGGGGCCACTACTTCAAAGATGCATACAGCACTGAAGATCGCGCCTGTGTATCATGCACCGGTTGTACATCTGAAAGATGCTTCTCAGAATGCCAGTGTTGCCTCCCGGCTGTTGAATTCGCAGATGAAAGCCGAACTGATTAATGAGTTAGATGCAGAATATCAGGCACTTCGTGAGAAGAGCGGACTATTACGCCGTGAAACAGTATCGTTGGAAGAAGCCCAGAAAAATAAGTTAAACCTATTTTAAAGACTTGTCACAATGAAAAAGATTTTTTCTTTCTTGTGTATGTTCATGGCAATGACTGCTATGATCTCGTGTTCTTCCTCAAAAGAGGAAAAAGGAACAACCGGCACCGGAAATGCCGCTTTGGATAATATCTTTGAGCGTAAGAGTGTGCGTACTTACTTGAATAAAGGTGTAGAGAAAGAGAAAATTGATTTAATGCTTCGTGCTGGAATGTCTGCTCCATCGGGAAAGGATGTTCGTCCCTGGGAGTTTGTGGTTGTTTCCGACCGTGCGAAACTGGATTCGATGGCGGCGGCTCTTCCTTATGCCAAAATGTTGACACAAGCCCGTAATGCGATTATTGTCTGTGGTGATTCTGCCCGTTCTTTTTATTGGTATTTAGACTGTTCTGCTGCAGCACAGAATATTTTGCTGGCTGCTGAAAGTATGGGGCTGGGTGCTGTATGGACAGCTGCTTATCCGTATGAAGATCGTATGGAAGTCGTTCGCAAATATACCCACCTGCCCGAGAATATTCTTCCTCTTTGTGTCATTCCTTTCGGCTATCCTGCAACAAAAGAGCAGCCGAAACAGAAATATGACGAGAAAAAGATACATTATAATCAGTATTAGTAAACAAAAGTTTTGTCTTTTCAATAAATTCCTTACATTTGCGACTTAATTGATTAAAATCTGATACGCAAATGTTTGGAATAGATGACCCTTTTATAGTCTTGCCATATATCCTATCAGTGATATGTGTGATTTTTGCTGCCTGGTTTGGGCTGAAATATTGGAATAAGGACGACGATAAAGACGAAACGCGATGAATACATTTACTCTTGGCTTGATTGTGATAGCTTATCTGCTGTCATTGGCCTACCTCGGTTTTTTAGGATATAAGAAGACTACGAATACCAGTGATTATCTGGTGGGCGGACGTCAGATGAATCCGATAGTGATGGCGCTTTCTTATGGTGCTACGTTTATCTCTGCGTCTGCTATAGTTGGTTTTGGCGGAGTAGCGGCTGCTTTCGGTATGGGTATTCAGTGGCTGTGTTTCCTCAATATGTTTGTCGGGGTAGTTATCGCCTTCATATTCTTCGGCTTGCGTACGCGGCGCATGGGAGCAAAACTGAATGTCAGCACTTTTCCGCAGTTATTAGGCCGTCATTTTCGTTCCCGTAATATACAGGTGTTCATTGCAGCCGTCATATTTATAGGCATGCCGCTGTACGCTGCTGTGGTGATGAAAGGGGGCGCTGTATTTATTGAACAGATTTTTCAGATTGATTTTAATATATCTCTGCTGATATTTACGTTAGTCATTGCTGCGTATGTGATTGCAGGAGGAATGAAGGGGGTGATGTATACGGATGCTTTACAGGCAGTTATCATGTTTGGCTGTATGTTGTTCCTGTTGTTCTCTTTGTATCAGGTGCTTGGCATGGGTTTTACGGAAGCAAACAAGGAATTGACAAATATAGCCCCTCTGGTTCCGGAAAAGTTCAAGGCATTGGGGCATCAGGGATGGACCGCAATGCCTGTGACAGGTTCTCCGCAGTGGTACTCATTGGTTACCTCTCTTATTTTGGGAGTAGGAATCGGTTGCCTTGCACAGCCTCAGTTGGTGGTACGTTTTATGACGGTAGAAAGTAGCAAACAGTTGAATCGTGGCGTATTTATCGGTTGTTTTTTCCTGATTATAACGGTAGGAGCTATCTATCATGCCGGTGCATTAAGCAATCTTTTCTTCTTGAAGACAGAAGGAGCCGTTGCTACGGAAGTGATACAGGATATTGATAAAATCATTCCTTATTTCATCAATAAAGCTATGCCGGACTGGTTTGCCGCTTTGTTTATGCTCTGTATCCTTTCTGCAAGTATGTCTACGCTTAGTTCTCAGTTCCACACAATGGGAGCATCGGTTGGTTCTGACATTTATGGTACTTATAAACCCCGTTCTCGTGGCAAATTGACAAATGTGATTCGTTTGGGAGTACTTTTCTCTATTTTGGTCAGCTATATTATTTGCTATATGCTGCCTCACGATATTATCGCCCGCGGAACTTCTATTTTCATGGGTATCTGTGCTGCTGCATTTCTTCCTGCCTACTTTTGTGCATTGTACTGGAAGAAAGCGACGAAACAGGGAGTTATGGCAAGTCTCTGGGTAGGAACTTTAGGCAGTGCTTTTGCACTAATATTCCTTCATCAGAAAGAAGCTGCCGCAATGGGAATATGTAAATTCCTGTTTGGCAAGGATGTATTGATTGAGACATATCCGTTTCCGGTAATTGACCCTATTCTCTTTGCATTACCATTGTCTATACTGGCTATTGTTGTGGTTAGCCTTTTGACGGGCAGAAACAAGTAATAAATAGGTAATAAGTAATAGGTAATAAGCCGTGCGGATACACTATTGATAAGCTACGGTTATTACCTATTACCTATTACTTATTACTTATTTTATCTTTTTTTTGTACGATTCGAACCGGGACTGAATATCACGTACGAAGTTGAACGTTTCTATGCCACGGAAATATCCATTTTTACAAACAGGATCGGTGAAGTATTCCTCATTGCTTTTGAGCAGGATGAAGTTTTCGACGTTGTCTTTCCATACGAGGTTATTCTTTCCGTATTTTTTTGCTAATGCCATGGCGTCGTAGATATGTCCTAGGCCGGCATTGTAAGAAGCCAGTATGAAGTTGAGCCGTTCCTGTTTGTCAGGGATCATATTGAAACTTCGGTCTGTGGCGGCAATGTATTTAACGGCTGCTTTTATACTTTCTTCCGGGTTTTGTTCTTTACCTGCGGGTACGCCCATTGCGCGTGCAGTGGCAGGCATCAATTGCATCAATCCTTTGGCTCCTGCCCAAGATACGGCTGTTGTGTCAAAGTTTGATTCTGTATAGGCGAGGGATGCCAGCATTCGCCAGTCCCATCCGATCTCTTGGGCGTATTTCTTGAATAAATCGTCGTAATGTGATATTTTTCCTTCTTTAAGTGAAAGGATGGGGGAGTGTGGCATCATTTTACTATTCTCGAAGTAACGCTTCATACTTGCCGTATAGGCAGGAGAGGTCATATTTTCTTTATGCCAGTTTGTGGCGGCGGCTGCCAGTTCGGGACTGTCTTTTCGCACAGCCCATGAAGAACGCTGGTCAAAACTGATAGAAAGATCGATATTCAGATTGGGATAGTAAGTTTTATTCAGTTTGGCTAAATCATTATCGGCTACGGTATAGGGAATCTTACCTTGTGCTACCTGGGTGATTAAGTCTTCCGCGGTAACGCTATCTCCCGTTATCTTATGAATATGGATACCACCTCCCAGTTCGTTGTTCAGATTCACGAGGCGATCGTAATATTTGCCTGGTTTGACATATATATCTTTGCCGATAAGTTCCGTTACATCTTTCAATGGTTTATGCTTTCCATTTCCTTGCTGGACGATAACCTGATGGGTGATTATGTCTTCTCCGCAATACAAAAGGCTGTCTTTCCATTCTTTGGTAATCGGCAGGTTGTAGGCGATCATATCTCCTTCGCCTGACTGTAATTTCTGAATCAATTCACGGACATTTCTGGCTACCTCGATTCTGAGTTTCAGTCCCAGACTTTTAGCGAACTGTTCACTGAGTTCGTATTGGAATCCCATTTCCTGTCCGCGATAAATGAAATATGAAGTAGAGCTATAGAGTGTCAGCACAACCAGTTCTCCACTGTCTTTAATCTGTGGAAGATCGTGTGCTGTTTCATTCTTTTCGGTATGATGTTTGTTCCGGCATCCGAATACACAGCACAAAAGTATAAGAAACAAGGGGAGGATCAGTGTCTTGGCACTCATTCTGAACTCTTTATCTTTCATTCTTCATTTTTCAAATGTTTCTTGATATACATTGTTAATATATCGATAGCTACTGCATTGCTGCCGCCTTCTGGAACGATAAGGTCCGCATAGCGTTTGCAGGGTTCTATGAATTGCAGGTGCATCGGTTTCAGAACACGGGTATAGCGTTCCATGACAGCTTCCGCTGTCCGTCCTCTTTCGATGACATCCCTTTGGATGACACGTATCAGGCGTTCATCGGGATCGGCATCTACAAATATCTTTAGATCCATCATATTGCGTAGCTTCTTGTCGCACAAGGCAAGGATACCTTCAATAATGACGACTTCACGAGGCTCGATGTGGATGGTTTCCGGTTGGCGGGTACAAGTCAGATAAGAATAGGTCGGCTGCTCGATGCTTTTTCCTTCTTTCAGCATCATCACATGTTTGGAAAGCAAGCTCCATTCAAAAGCATCCGGATGGTCAAAGTTGATATTCTGACGTTCTTCAACCGGCACGTGACTACTGTCTTTGTAGTATGAATCCTGAGGTAATAGTACTACTTCTCCAACGGGGAGGCTTTCTATTATTTTTCGTACGACGGTGGTTTTTCCGGAGCCCGTTCCACCTGCTATTCCTATTATTAACATCTCTTTATAGTGTTATTTGAACCAAATAGAGTAATTTTGCATTAGTAATGTAATGCATTGACAAGACAAATATAGAAACAATTCATTAAAATAACAACGTAATGGTGAAACACATTGTATTATTTAAGTTAAAAGACGAAGTTCCCGAAGCGGAGAAACTCGTAGTGATGAATAAATTTAAGGAAGCTATCGAAGCGCTCCCCGCTAAGATTTCAGTGATCCGTAAGATTGAAGTCGGACTGAATATGAATCCGGGAGAGGCTTGGCATATAGCTCTCTATAGCGAATTTGACACGCTGGAGGATGTGAAGTTCTATGCAACACACCCTGATCATGTGGCAGCCGGAAAGATTATAGCTGAAGCAAAGGACAGTCGTGCATGCGTGGATTATGAATTATAACCCCCAATAATGAAAATGAGAAAATTAATTTCTTTTCTGCTTTTAAGCTTTGTAGCCTATACATTGCAGGCGCAGATTAAAGATCCGGTAAAGTTTAAAACAGAACTGAACTCTCTTTCTGATACAGAAGCGGAGATCGTGTTTACAGCTGCCATTGACAAAGGATGGCATGTTTATTCTACCGATCTTGGAGACGGAGGACCTATTTCTGCCACATTTAATGTGGAGAAGAAGTCCGGTGTAGAACTGGTTGGTAAATTGAAGCCTGTCGGCAAGGAAATAGCTACTTTCGACAAACTGTTCGAAATGAAAGTGCGCTATTTCGAGAATACTGCCAAATTCGTGCAGAAAGTGAAGCTGACTGGTGGAGCTTATGCGATAGAAGGTTATCTGGAATATGGAGCCTGCGACGATGAGAGTTGTCTGCCTCCGACAGAAGTTCCTTTTAAGTTTTCGGGTGAAGCAAAGGCCGGAACTACGGCTACTCCTGTAGCCAAAGTTGATAAGCCGGAGACAAAAGAGGCGGAAGAGGTAACTGCTCCTGCTGCGTCCAAAGACTCTGCTGCGATGATGGAACTGGTTCCTGCTTCTGCTACGGATGCAAATGCCGATATTCAACCAGCAGTAGCTTCCGGTGACCTTTGGCGTCCGGTAATCAGTGAATTGCAGGCACTGGGCGAGGAACATACTCAGGGAGATATGTCCTGGATTTATATTTTCGTGACAGGTTTCCTGGGTGGATTGCTGGCTTTGTTCACTCCTTGTGTGTGGCCTATTATCCCGATGACAGTCAGTTTCTTTCTGAAACGTAGCAAAGATAAGAAGAAAGGTATTCGTGATGCGTGGACTTATGGTGCTTCCATTGTCGTTATTTATGTGGCATTAGGATTGACTATTACACTGATATTTGGTGCCAGTGCGCTCAATGCTTTATCGACGAATGCTGTCTTTAATATCCTTTTCTTCCTGATGCTGGTAATCTTTGCCGCTTCATTTTTTGGAGCGTTTGAGATTAGATTACCGTCAAAGTGGGGCAATGCGGTAGATAGTAAAGCGGAATCGACTACCGGTCTGCTGAGTATCTTCCTGATGGCATTTACACTTTCACTGGTATCTTTCTCTTGTACAGGTCCGATTATCGGATTCCTGCTGGTACAGGTTTCTACTACAGGAAGCGTGGTGGCCCCGGCTATCGGTATGTTGGGTTTTGCCATTGCATTGGCATTGCCGTTCACACTCTTTGCTCTGTTCCCGTCATGGCTGAAGTCTATGCCGAAGTCGGGCGGATGGATGAATGTGATCAAAGTGACGTTAGGATTTCTGGAACTGGCATTTGCGCTTAAATTCCTGTCGGTTGCCGATCTGGCTTATGGCTGGAGATTACTCGACCGTGAAACCTTCCTCGCTCTGTGGATTGTCATCTTTGCATTGCTGGGTTTCTATTTGCTTGGTAAAATCAAGTTTCCGCATGACGATGATGACAATAAGGTGGGAGTGACTCGTTTCTTTATGGCACTTATTTCTCTGGCGTTTGCCGTATATATGGTTCCCGGTTTGTGGGGAGCTCCGTTAAAAGCCGTAAGTGCTTTTGCGCCTCCTATGCATACGCAAGACTTTAATCTGTATAAGAATGAAGTACATGCGAAATTCGATGACTACGATCTGGGTATGGAGTATGCACGTCTGAATGGCAAACCAGTGATGCTTGACTTTACAGGCTATGGATGCGTGAACTGTCGTAAGATGGAAGCCGCTGTATGGACGGACCCGAAAGTGAGTGATCTGATTAATAATGATTATGTGCTGATTACTCTGTATGTGGATAATAAAACTCCGTTGACCGAACCTGTGAAAATCGTAGAGAACGGTAAGGAACGTACTTTGCGTACAGTCGGTGATAAGTGGAGCTATCTGCAACGTGTGAAGTTTGGTGCTAATGCACAGCCTTTCTATGTATTGCTGGATAATCAGGGAAGTCCTTTGAATAAGTCTTATGCTTACGATGAAGACATTCCCAAATATATTGAATTCCTGCAAACTGGACTGGAGAATTATCGGAAGGAAAAATAATCCGAAGATATAACTATCAATGAGAAGCGGTCTCACTCTGTAGAGTGGGACCGCTTCATTTAAATAGAATAGAATAAAACTAGAAATAATGTTTTTTACATGGGTACTTCCATTACCAGAAGTTTGGTCCCTTTAGTAGCACGGATAGAGAAGCTTTTGGTATCCCATATTCCGATGCCGTCACGTTTGGCCAGATGTTCATCGGCCACGCTGATCTCTCCTTCTATCACAAACAGATAAGCTCCGTTACCTTCCTGATGCATACAATATTCGATGGTTCTTTCCGTATCGAAGTCTCCCATAGAGAACCAGGCATCCTGTTTGATGGAGGCCGGTGTCTTGCCGTTCGGTGAAATGATCAGAGATAACTCGTTCGGTTTCAGCAGCGGACGTATATCGAAATTGTTATATTCGGGTTTCGTATTCTCGATTCGGGGGAATACCCATATTTGCAGGAATTCCAATTGTTTTTCCTTGCTGTCGTTATACTCACTATGATAGATACCACTGCCCGTACTCATCACTTGGATATCACCGGGAGTAATCGTTTTCGTATTTTGTACACTGTCGCCATGTCTCAGATACCCTTTCAACGGAATGGAAATTACTTCCATATTTTTATGTGGATGAGTATCAAATCCCATCGACGGGTCTACACTGTCATCATTCAGCACTCGCAAGGCTCCGAAATGGATTCTTTCCGGATTGTAATAGTTAGCAAAACTGAATGTGTGGTGGGTTTTGAGCCAGCCATGATTAAAATAGCCTCTTGATGAAGCTCTGTCGATTACTTTTTTCATAATCTTCCTTTCTTTTTTATAGAACTTTGTTGTGTGCTTTGTTCGCACTTTTATAATAGGACAACAATTAAAGAGTACACAAAGTTCTCGGCCGGAAACTCAATAAGAAAGAAGGTTATTTTTTTATTTCAGAAAAAATACATACGTTTGTAACATCATAACAATACCTTTGTGCCCAAAAGTAAAGAAAATATGTACGCAACAGACACGCTTATGGACGAACGGGAGTTAGTTCTCCGTCTGATAGACGGCGATGAGGATGCCTTTTGCGAACTCTATGCCGCCTATAAGAATCGCTTGCTGTATTTTGCGATGAAGTTCGTCAAATCTCGTGAGTTTGCCGAAGATATTTTTCAGGACGCGTTTACGGTTGTATGGCAAAGCAGGCGTTTTATCAATCCGGATGCGTCTTTCTCATCCTATTTATATACGATTGTACGCAATCGTATCCTTAATCAGATACGGGATATGGCGAATGAAGATAAGTTGAAAGAGCATATCCTTTCTCATGCGGTTGATTCGGCCAATGAAACGAATAATAAAATATTGTTCGATGATTTGAAGGATGTCCTTAGCCGTGCATTGGAACAATTGACTCCCCGTCAGCGTGAAGTCTTTAATATGAGCCGAGATTTACAGATGTCCCATAAAGAAATTGCGGAAGCGCTGGGAGTCTCTGTCAATACCGTACAGGAGCATATTTCTGTTTCGTTGAAAGTGATTCGTGCCTACTTGACTAAATATTCGGGTACTTCTGCTGACATATTGCTGATTCTACTTTGTCTGAATTTATAATAAATGTTAATCATACCCTAGCTGTTTCCTGCCTTTGTGTATTACTAATACGAAGGGGAAAAATCAGCACCCTTATTTGAATATATGATGAAAGATACGAAGACAGAAAAAAACAAATTACGTCGCTATCTGGATGATATGTACATCCGGGAGGAAGCATCGCAGTTACTGGAAAGTATGAGAGATGCTGACCATAAAGATATATTGGATGAGTTGTCTGCCGAAGTCTGGGAGGAATCCGTCAGCCAGCAGCCTGTTACTGACTTGGAGCGTGAGAAGTATAAAAAGGAGGCTCGCCAGTTGCTGAAACATATTGAACATAAGAAACGTACCTGGTTCCGTCGGGTAATGACGATTGCAGCCAGTGTGGCGGCTGTAATAGCCATCGTGACAGGAAGTATCAGTTATTTCCGGTATATGAGTGAGCAGCAGATAACTTTCGCTGAAATCTCAACCTCTTTTGGAGAGAAGAAACGGGTGGAATTACCGGACGGAACTATATTAGTGTTGAACTCTTGTTCACAAGTACGTTATCCTGATTCTTTTCAAGGGGATATCCGGAAAGTGGAACTGGAAGGAGAAGGATATTTCAGGGTTGCCCATAATGAAGATATGCCGTTTATTGTACAGACGAAGCGACTGGATGTTCGTGTTTTGGGAACCCGGTTTGATGTAAAATCTTACTCTACGGATGAAATCGTATCGGTAAGTGTAGAGAGTGGCAAAGTACAGGTTGATCTGCCGGAAGCAATGATGCGATTGACTGCAAAAGAACAAGTTCTGATAAATACCGTTTCCGGTGAATATAGTAAGAAGAAGGAAGAACGTGGGGTAGCAGTCTGGATCAAGGGAAGCCTGCGTTTTAACAGTACTCCGATCCGGGATGTGGCAAAAGAACTGGAACGTGTTTATAATTGTCAGATAACCTTTGCTTCCGGACAGGAATTTGATAATCTGATTACCGGTGAACATGACAATAAGAGTCTGGAGTCCGTACTTAAATCCATCGAATTTATCAGTGATATCAATTATAAGAAAGAAGGCAGGAATATACTTCTTTATAAAAAATGAGAATTAAAAAATAGATCAATGTTTAACCCGTTAATAAGGACAGAATGAAAGCATCACCCTCATAGAAACTCCCTAAAAAGATAGAAGCACTCCTAAGGAATGCTTCTATCCGCAACCCGGACGGATATTCATTCGCTTCGACCCAAATGAATAACGTATCGCACGTTGCTTGTTTTTAATAACTTTAGTCAATTACTAAAACGCACAAATTTATGAATAATCTTCTTATTTGTAAAGGAAAAAGTAGAAATAGCTGCTCGTTTTTAGCTTTTTTACTATTCACCTTCCTTTTTGTTGCTCCGACTGCTGCTCAGACATTGAAAGAGAACAACATTACGCTCCGTGTACAAAACGAGCCGGTAGAAAATGTTTTCAATAAAATCAGTGAACAGACCAACTTTAAATTTATCTACGATCAGGAAACGGTAAATAACGCTCCGCATGTTTCTTTTGATGTAAAAAACGCTACGCTTAAACAAATTCTGGGAGTGATAACTACTCAGTCAAAACTTTATTTCAATAGGACCGATAATACAATTGCTGTCAGTAAACAGCCGCTTAAAGAAGAAAGCGCTCAACGTACACGTACCGTTCAGGGAGTGGTTGTAGATGATAAGGGAGAGCCAGTTATTGGTGCCAGTGTCCAGATCAAAGGAGAGGGCAGTGGTACGATTACCGATATGGACGGACGATATTCGTTGATGAATGTACCGGAATCGGCTACATTGACAATTTCCTATATTGGCTATAAGACCGTCAGCCTTTCTGCAAAAGATAAGAATACGGCTAAGATTACGTTGACCGAAGACAGCAAGATGATCGATGAAGTAGTAGTGGTAGGATATGGTGTACAGCGGAAACGGGATGTGTCTACTTCCATCTCTTCCGTGAAAGCCGAGCAGATTGCGGAGGTTTCTGCTTCCGACTTTCGTCAGGCATTAGCTGGAAAGATGCCGGGAGTGCAAGTGACTCAGCCGAGCGGTGACCCGGAAGGAAGTGTCAGTATCCGTGTTCGTGGTATCAGTACAGTCAATGCGGGGAGTGATCCTCTCTATATCATTGACGGTGTACCTGTGGAGCGTGGCTTTGCCAATCTGAATAATAATGATGTCGAGTCGGTAGAGGTACTTAAAGATGCTTCGTCTGCTGCGATTTATGGTAGCCGCGGATCAAATGGTGTAATTATTATCACTACCAAACAAGGGCAGTCGGAAAAAATGAAAGTACAATATGATGGATATTATGGTATCCAGAGTATTTCGAAAAAACTTCCGATGTTGAATGCTTATCAGTTTGCGGAGTTTGCCAAAGACGGGCATGATAATTCTTATCTGGATGCTAATCCCGGTGGTTCACCTAATGACCCTAATGGTATGCGTCCGAATTCATGGGAACGGATTCCTACAGAACTTTTTCCTTATCTGAACGGCGATCAGGGATTAACGGACACAGACTGGCAGGATGCAATTTTCCGTAGTGCGGCTACAACCAGCCATAATGTTTCTATCTCCGGCAGAGGAAAGACCGTTGGTTATTTTATTTCTGCCAATTATTATGATAAAGAAGGTATTATCATCAATTCTGATTTCAAGAAATATAGCATGCGTATGAATCTGGACGGAAAATATAAAAGACTGAAATTCGGTCTTAATTTCTCTCCTTCTTATTCGACTTCCAATCGGGTGGATGCTTCCGGATCGAATGGTATTGTTCAGTCGGCCTTGATGATGCCTCCTGTGTGGCCGGTATATAATTCCGACGGTAGTTATAACTATCAGGGAAATGGCTATTGGAGAATTGGCAATGACTATCAGCACAATGCGGTATTAAACCCTGTGGCAATGGCCAATCTACAATCGGACGTAGTAGACCGTATGGCAATTGTAGGGAAAGTCTTTGCCGAACTGGAACTTTTCAAGGGACTTACTTATAATATTTCTTTCGGTGGTGATTATTATGGTTCTCATAATGATCAGTATCGTTCGTCAGAACTACCCTTACTGGGCCAGAAATATTATGATATCAAGTCGAACCCTACTGCATACAGCTCCTCCGGTTTTTATTTTAATTGGCTGATTGAGAATAAGATTAATTATAATACAGTGATTAATGAAGATCATTCGATTAATGCGGTTCTGGTGCAATCTGCACAAAAAGAAACTTATAAAGGAGATAATGTGACGGCTACCGATTTTCCGAATGATTATATACAGACGATCTCCGGTGGAACAGTTATAAAGGGGGCGTCTGATAAGACCCAATGGTCGATTGCTTCCTATCTGGCTCGTGTGCAATATAGTTATAAAGGTAAATATATGGCTTCCGGAGCTATTCGTGCGGATGGTTCTTCCCGTTTCGGAAAAAATAACCGCTGGGGATATTTCCCGTCCGCATCATTGGCATGGAGAGTTAGCGGGGAGGATTTCTTCACGAAGGCGAAATTTCTCTCCTTTGTAGATGACTTGAAAATCAGAACCAGTTATGGTGTTACAGGTAACTTTCAGATAGGCAACTACGATCATCTATCATTGATGGCTCTTGATAATTATATACTGGGTACGGGTAACGGGCAACTGGTACAAGGTTATAAGCCCAATACAATTAAGAATGATGATTTAAGCTGGGAAAAGAATGCAATGGTCAATGTCGGTGTGGACCTGCAAATGTTCAAAGGATTATTGGGGATAACAGTTGATTACTATAATACCAATACCTCCAATATGTTGCTGAATGTTCCTGTTCCTCATCTGACCGGATACAGCACTGCCCTGATGAATATTGGAAAAGTAAATAACCGTGGTTGGGAAATAGCCTTGACATCTCAGAAAAATTTCACCAAAGACTTTGGGTATTCTTTTAATGCCAACTATGCTACGAATACCAATGAAGTAAAAGCTCTTGGTCCGGGAAATGCTCCCATTATCTCTACCGGAAGCGTAGATCATGCTTATTATATCACAAAAGTAGGCGAACCGATCGGATGTTACTATTTGCTGGTGCAGGACGGTATCTTTTCCAACGAAGAAGAATTGAAGAAATATCCTCATTTCAGCAATACTCAGCCGGGAGACTTCCGTTTTGTAGATGTGGATGGAGACGGTGTGATGGACTTGGACAAAGACCGTACGATAGTAGGTAACTATATGCCCGACTTCACCTATGGATTTGGTGGTAAAGTATGGTATAAAGGCATTGATCTTGACTTTAACTTCCAGGGAGTTTACGGTAATGAGATTCTGAATCTGAATCGTCGCTATATTGATAATTTGGAAGGAAACACCAATGGTACCACGATTGCCCTGAATCGCTGGAAAAGTGCGGATAACCCCGGAAATGGTCAGGTGAACCGTGCCAACCGCAAATCGAAAGGTTATAATGGCCGTACTTCAACCTGGCATCTGGAAGATGGTTCTTATTTGAGATTGCAGAATGTAACGTTAGGATATACTTTGCCTCAGAATCTGACACGTCGTTTCTTTGTGGAGAAGTTGAGAGTCTATGTCTCCGGACAGAACCTTTGGACATCTACCAACTACGGTGGATACAATCCGGAAGTAAATGCACGTCCGAGCAATTCACTTTCGCCGGGTGAAGATTACGGAACATATCCGCTGGCGAAAACCTTCTTGTTTGGATTAAATATAACACTTTAGTCATCCTTAAAAATATACGGTGTATGAAAATATATAGACAAATCCTATTCTTGGCAACTGCTTTTGTATCAGTGGCCTGTACAGATAGCTTTTTCGACTTGGAGCCAAGTAGCAGTGTGCCTACAGATAAAGTATACAAGACAGCAGACGATTTTAATGTAGCAGTGATCGGCTGTTATTCTAAATTGCAGGGACAGGTTTCCTACTTCACGGAATGCTGCGAATATCGGAGTGACAACCTGTCGTTGAGTGCTCCTACTGCCGGAACACAAGACCGTTATGATATAGATCAGTTTGCGGATAAAGCCTCTAATGGAATATTGGAATCCGCCTGGGCGAATTTTAATAACGGAGTATATCGCTGTAATTTGGTATTGGACAAAATAGACGCAGCTGACTTTGATGCTACGTTGAAGAAACAATATAAAGGGGAAGCGCTTTTCGTGCGTGCTCTTACTTATTTTAATATGTATCGCTTGTGGGGTGGAATTCCGATGACTGATAAAGTGGTGACGGTGGCTGAAGCTCTTAAAATCGGAAGAAGCTCAGAGCAGCAGGTCTTTGATTTTCTTACCGGCGATTTGAATCAGGTTATCAATGAGAATATGCTGCCTTCTTCTTATACGGGTACTGATACGGGACGTGCGACCTCCGGTGCTGCAATGGCATTGCTGGGAAAGATTTATCTGACTTTCCATAAGTGGACAGAGGCACGCAATGTACTTTCGCAACTGATAGGCAGATATTCTTTGATGCCTACACCGGATAAAGTATTTGATGTCGATAATAAAATGAACGATGAAATCATTTTCGCAGTGCGCTTTAATAAGGACGTTGAGGGTGAAGGACATGGTTATTGGTTTTCAATTATCAACCTGACAGATGATACTAACCAGACAAAGGCTTTGAAGGAGTGCTATAAAGACGGTGATAAACGCAAAGACCTGATCACTTATGTGAAAGTAGAAGATAAAGTTTGCGTAATGAATAAATTCAAGGATTTGAAAAGTGCGACATACAATACCGTCGGTAACGATCAGATTATTCTTCGTTATGCCGATGTACTGTTAATGTATGCCGAAGCACTGAACGAAATCAGCTATAGCAACTCTCAGACTTCTGATGCAATGGTTGCTTTGAATGCGGTACATACCCGTGCCGGATTATCTCCGGTTCAGATTACGGAACTGGCAGATCAGGATAGTTTCCGTAAAGCCATTATGCTGGAACGCCAACAGGAATTTCCTTATGAGGGACACCGTTGGTTTGACCTTGTTCGCATGGGAGGTGCCAAGGAAGCTATGAAAGCGGAGGGACATACAATTCAGGATTTCCAGTTTCTGTATCCTATTCCTAAAACGGAATTGGAAAGAATCAACAATACCGAGTTGTTGTGGCAGAATCCGGGGTATTAATATGGTTAAACTTAAAGAATTCAGACGATGAAAAAAATAATATATAGCTTGTTGTTTGTCATTACGGCAGTTTGTGCAGCTTGTGACGAAGAACTGCCAAAAGCAAGTTTTGATTTATATGAATTAAAGACGCTTACGGCAACGGCCGGAGATATGAATGTGGCACTTTCCTGGGAAGCATATCCGGACGCCCGTCCTGATGAATATCTTATTAGCTGGACTTCGGGCTCTTCGGGAGCGGAAGGAGGGCAAATGACTGTGGAGGCTGAGGCTTCCGGTGCAACTGTCAGTGATCTTGTCAATGATGTTGCTTATACATTCTCCGTACAACCTCGCTATACCGGAGGATTGGCGAGTAAGCGATCTACTTCTTGTACGCCAAAGAATGCAAGATATCCGGTGACTGGTCTGACTGCGTCAGCGGGAGACAAGAAAGTCCGGCTGAGATGGACGAAGCCTGCCAGCGAACGGTTTACGAATTATCAGATTACCGTAAGTCCCGGCAATCAGGTTATCAAATTGGATGACACAACATTGGAAGAATATATGGTTGAAGGGTTGACTAATGATCAGGAGTATAAGTTTGATGTTGTTTGCATTTATCCGATGGGGAATTCTGTTTCGGCGGAAGCGGTGGCTACTCCGGGAATTATTTATCCGGTAGCAGTCAATACGGAATTGGTTGTCTGGGAGTCTGCTGTCTTTGCTTATAACGATATGTATTTTACTGGTGGCAATGTTAAATCCGTCAGCTGGGATTTTGGTGATGGTACTGCTTCTGCTGAAACGACTCCATCGCATGCTTTTGCTGCTACTGGAACTTATACAGTTACTATTACAGTAACATATACGAATAATACGACGGAGTCAGGAAGTGTGGAAATTAATGTTGTCGAATATAAATGGGATAGTCTGAATCTAAATTTTAACGGATTAACAGGATATGTCAAGACGTCCAATCCTGTATTCTCCCCGGATGGAAAGACGATGTATATTCCGACTTCAACGCCTGCCGGGCATTTGTTTGCCTTAGATGTAGTCAGCGGCGAATTCAAATGGGTATTTGCCATTGATAAAATAACTTATGGCGGCGGTGCATTAGTGGGGTCTGACGGTACTATCTATCAGTGCGTGAGAGATGCTTCTATCAAGAATGTGTATGCCATAAATCCGAATGGTACTCAGAAATGGTCATTGCAATTAGACGGACCGATAGGTGCGTTCCCTGCTTTGTCTGCTGATGGTGTACTCTATTGTTTGACTAATAAAAGTACGTTATATGCACTCGATGTTGCGAATGGTGCGATTAAATGGCAACAATCTCTTGATGGAACAACAGGAAGTGCGGTGGCTATTGATAGAAACGGACATATCTATGCAGGTACCAGTGAAGCTATTTATGCTTTCAGCGCAAATAAGGAAGAACTTTGGAAACTCAGTGGTGTTAATGTGACAGAGCAGGGAACTTTTGCTTTGAATGGCAACACGCTTTACGCAACTTTGAAGTCAAAGGCTGGACTTGTTGCTGTTGATATCACGAACGGAACCAAAAAATGGACCTATCCGACAACAGGCGGTGATGCTTATTTCCCTATCGTAGATAAGAAAGGTGTTGTTTATTTTACAGAGAAAGGTTCGCAAACAGTTTACGCTGTAGACGCTGACGGTTCAAAAGTATGGGTGAAGAAGGTAAATAATAACCTGAACTACAGTGGTGCTGCGTTGAGTACAGATGGTGTTCTTTATATCGGAACGCAGTCAAATAATAAGATTTTCGGACTTAATACGGCAGATGGAAGTACTGTTTATGAGGAATCTGTGGGTCAACAGGTAATGGCATCCGTTTCGATTGGTCCGGACAAGCGTCTTTATTGTGGTACTATTGGAGCGAGCAATATAGGTTCTATAAAAGCGTTTGACATTAATAAAACGTTGGAAACAGACTCCTGGAGTATACGGGGTGGAGATATTCAAGGTACAAACCGACAAAAATAAACGGTGATGAGAAAATTGATATTTATCGCATTTATGGTGATGTCTGTTTGTGGATATGCACAGAAATATGAAGTAGGTACTACGACAGCAGTGTGGAAAGCACCTGCTGCTGCCGACTTCCTTCATGCAAAAGCGATTGGTGTGAAGTATGTCGAAGTAGCCTTTAATCAATGTTATAGGGGAGTTCCTGTCGATGAAGTGATTCCACGTATAAAGGAAATGAAAGCGAAGATAGACAGTGCGGATATTGAAGTCTGGTCTATTCATCTTCCTTTCTCCCGAACGCTGGATATCTCAGTTCTGGATGATCGGTTAAGGAAGGAAAATGTAGATTTTATGGCAGAGATGATAGAATTGTGTGCCATGTTCCAACCGACTTGCCTGGTTTTGCATCCAAGTTCGGAACCGATAGCCGATAGTATTCGGGCGCAACGGATTGCCAATGCTTCGGAGTCTATTGCTTATTTGAAGAAATATGCTGATAGGATTGGCGCTCAACTTTGTATAGAGAATCTGCCCAGAACCTGTTTGGGAAATACTCCGGAGGAACTTATGAGGATTGTCGGAGATATCCCGGACGTAAAAGTGTGCTTTGATACAAATCACTATACCAAAGGCACGACAGAGCACTTTGTGGCAATAGTAGGTAGCCGTATCGGCACTATACATGCTTCAGATTTTGATTTGGTGAACGAATGCCACTGGCTTCCTACACAGGGAAATATAAAATGGGGAAAGTTGATGCAAGATTTGGAGAAGACCGGATATAAAGGCGTTTTCATGTATGAAGCGACGAAGGATCACGAAAATAATAATGTGAGACCTGCTCTTGAACGGATTGCAGAGACCTTCGATAAAATAACTGATGACTATAAAACACTGAAATAATATGAATAATATAAGAAGAATACAATATTTCCTGTTTTGCCTGCTGGCAATAGGACTTGCAAGTTGTAGTGACGATGATAATAATGATAAGAAGACCGGGTACGAAGGAATTCTTACGGAACTGGCAGCAGAGGTAGATGCCACTACCCAACAGTTATGGGGAACTTCTCCATCAATTGTAAATACTGAACGTGCCGATGCTTTGAGCACTATTCAGGGATATGCCGATAAATGTCTGGATGACTATTTTATCAGTTTTCTGAATGGTTTTGATCAGGCAAGTATGAGTATGGAGAAGAGTGAACCGATCTTATACTATTACCGGAGTGCTTTTGACCGGGTGATGGACGGAATTGAAAACTCCAAAGTAGAGAATGGCACAGCAGAAATCTGGTTGCTTTATAACATGGGATATATAGTTAAGACTCCTTCCGGATGTTTTGCTATTGATATTTCTCATCGCTGGGCGAAGGAACTTGCACCCTATATCGACTTCCTTTGTGTGACGCATAAGCATTCTGATCATTATAATACAGATTTGATTCAGGCAATGTTTGATTTGGATAAGCCGGTATTATCCAATTATTTGAAAGACACCACTTATCCCTACACGGCAAAGGGGGATAAAGATTATGAAATAGGTAAATTTAAAATCCGTACTTGTATTACCGATCATAATAATTCCGGATTATCAAATTTCGTAACTATTTTCCAGATAGACTGTGGGGACGATACTGGAAATTTCGTCTTTATGCATGTCGGTGATTCCAATTTTAAAACGGAACAATATACAAACATTGCGCCACATGTTAATGTCTTGATTCCCCGCTATGCTCCTAATGCGCTGACTGAGAATAATATTTTAGGTACCGGAGCGGGACAGGTACAGCCGGATTATGTTCTGTTATCCCATATTTTGGAAATGGCTCATGCAGGTGTTGATGCATCCAGATGGTCATTGGACATGGCACTAGAACGGGCGTCCAAGATTAACTGTGACCAGACCTATGTGCCTATGTGGGGAGAAAAGATGGTCTGGAAGAACGGTAAGCTGAACTAATAATTTTAATATTTGAATTTATGAAACGAATTTATAACTTTATATTGCTTGTATGCCTGGTGCAACTGGCTGTTGCCCAAAATCGGATTGCGGAAATCAGAGAAAACCTGTTAGGAAATTATTCCGATAGAGTGTTGGTCGTTTCTCATCGTGCCGATTGGCGAAATGCTCCCGAAAATTCATTGCAAGGAATACGGAATTGCATTGATATGGGAGTGGATATGGTAGAAATAGATTTGAAGAAGACCAAAGATGGTCACTTGGTCGTCATGCATGATAAGACAATTAACCGTACAATGACAGGAAAAGGAAACGCTGAGGATTATACACTGGCAGAACTGAAAGCAATGCGACTTAAAAATGGAGCAGGCTGTAAAACCAGACATCAGATTCCTACTCTCGAAGAAGTTATGTTACTTTGCAAAGGGAAGATAATGGTGAATATCGATAAAGGTTACGATTATTTTCAGGAAGCTTATGCTGTACTTGAAAAAACAGGAACAATTGACCATTGCGTAATTAAAGCAGGGCTCCCCTATGAACGAGTGAAAGCAGAAAATGGTGATGTACTTGATAAGGTTATTTTTATGCCTATTGTGAATCTGCACAAAGAAGGAGCGGAAAAGATAATCAATGATTATCAGTCACACATGAAACCGACTGCTTATGAACTGGTATTTAATGATGATAATGAAGAAATACTTCGCTTGATCAGGAAAGTACGTGATAGTGGTGCCAAGCTTTTCATTAATTCTTTGTGGCCTGAACTTTGTGGAGGTCACGATGACGATCGCGCGGTAGAACTACACCAACCGGATGAAAGCTGGGGATGGATTTTGAATCAGGGGGCTAAACTGATTCAAACAGACCGCCCGGCATTATTACTCGAATATTTGCGTAAAAAGAAACTGCACGACTAAAGATATTCCTTCATGCTGAAACATCTTATAAATTTTTACAAGGTCTCTTCACCGGGGCCTTGTAACGAAGACGTTATGTCTTCATCCGGCAAGCGTCGGTTGAAATATCTGCAATGGTCTACCTTTCTTTCGGCAACTTTCGGATACGGTATGTATTATGTCTGCCGGTTGAGCTTGAATGTAGTAAAGAAACCGATTGTAGACGAGGGAATCTTTTCTGAAACGGAACTCGGAATAATCGGTTCGGTGCTGTTCTTTACGTATGCGGTGGGTAAATTTACGAATGGATTTCTGGCAGATCGAAGTAATATAAATCGTTTTATGACTACCGGCCTGCTTGTTACCGCATTGATTAATCTTTGTCTCGGTTTCTCCCATTCATTTATTTTGTTTGCTGTTCTTTGGGGAGTCAGCGGCTGGTTTCAGTCTATGGGGGCTGCTTCGTGTGTAGTCGGACTTTCCCGTTGGTTCACGGATAAAGAACGTGGCTCTTATTATGGCTTTTGGTCCGCCAGTCATAATATTGGTGAAGCACTGACATTTATAATTGTAGCATCTATTGTTAGTGTTTGCGGCTGGCGTTATGGTTTCTTTGGGGCGGGTATGGTAGGATTGCTGGGGGCATTAATTGTATGGCGTTTTTTTCATGACAGTCCCGAAAGCAAGGGCTTTCCTCCGGTCAATGTTCCGAAAGAAAAGAAAACGATGAGTGCTTCCGAAACGGCAGATTTTAATAAAGCTCAACGGCAGGTTCTGACAATGCCTGCTATCTGGATCCTTGCTTTATCAAGTGCATTTATGTATATCAGCCGATATGCGGTAAACAGTTGGGGAGTTTTTTATTTGGAAGCACAGAAAGGATATTCCACTTTGGATGCCAGTTTCATTATTTCCATTAGTTCTGTTTGTGGTATTATCGGCACTATGTTTTCCGGTGTAATTTCTGATAAACTGTTTGGTGGCCGGCGTAATGTTCCGGCTTTGATTTTCGGACTGACGAATGTTTTAGCATTATGTTTGTTCTTATTAGTGCCAGGGGTACACTTTTGGCTCGATGCTGTGGCAATGATCCTCTTTGGACTGGGCATCGGAGTACTGATTTGTTTCTTAGGTGGGCTGATGGCTGTTGATATTGCTCCTCGCAATGCTTCGGGAGCTGCTTTGGGAGTTGTTGGGATTGCCAGTTATATCGGAGCTGGGCTGCAAGATGTCATGAGCGGAGTTTTGATTGAAGGACATAAAACGATCCGGAGTGGGGTAGAGGTTTACGACTTTACTTATATCAATTGGTTTTGGATCGGATCGGCTATATTGTCGGTATTTTTCGCTTTATGGGTGTGGAATGCGAAGCAAAAATAAAGTATTGATTATCAGTGGAGTATAAAATAGGGACTTTTTCTTTTAAAGGAATGAGCCTTGATATTTCAGAATTATTTCAGTATCATAATTTTTCTTTGCGGGAGATTTATTATCTTTGTACTTTTAACCCGGTAATCGATGAGTAGAATATTTGTAATTACTAAAATACTGCTGTTTGTGCTATTGGCTGGAATGACTTCCACTGTATTTGCGCAAAGCGATGATTTCACTACATGGACTAAATTCAAAGTGAACTATAAGATCGATCCCCGATTTTCACTTTTAAGCAATCTGGAGTTTCGGACAAAGGATGACGTAAGTAGAATGGACCGTTTGGGATTGGCCATTGGAGGCGAGTATCGGGCTTATTCATTTTTGAAACTGGAAGCCGGATATGAAACTCATTTCCGGAATTTGGGAGATTCGGAATGGAAATTCAGACACCGTTATAACTTTGGAGCAACTGCAAGTTTTCAATATCAGTGGTTGAAAATTGCTTTGAGAGAAAGGTTTCAGCAAACTTTTGACCGTGGAGATTCAAAAGCTCGCCTTCGTTCCCGCTTAAAATTAGCTTATGCACCTGAAAAAGGAATCGTTTCCCCCTACTTCTCAATTGAAATTTATCAAAGTTTGGATGACGCTCCTTTTTGGAGAGCAGATCGTATGCGTTATCGGCCTGGAGTAGAGATAGCTTTGGCTAAACGATGGGCGTTAGATGTTTTTTATTGTTATCAGTATGAGTCTCCAAAAGGTAAACATATTGCCGGGGTAGAAATAGGCTATTCTTTTTGAAAATGTTAGATTACTAATATAATAATGTGTAAGCCTATTTGGTTTTGAAATATCCCTGATTTATAAAGTGCTACTAATTTGATACTTATGAATAAATATAAATATTATTTAAGAAAATGAAGTATTGGTTGATTTATGATTTATACTTTTGCTTTTGGCATTTCAGAATGAAATGTTGGAGTTGATGATTCTCCAGTCGCAACAGACGTGTTGTGTGGAATCTCATAACTGAAAGTGAATACTTCCTCTTATGTCCTTCTTTCTGCCCAATCAAAGATTTCTTATTATTTATATTTAAATAAAGAGGACATGAATATTTTGTTTAGAATGGAAAAAGGAATCGCTGTGTGCCTTTTTTCTTCTTTTTTTGTATTAGCATGTGTAAATCATATTCCGGGAGAGAAGGCTGCAGTCAGCAATGGAGATATTCCATTGAAATTTACTGCTGATATTCATGAAGTGACATATACACGTGTTGCTGGCAATGGCTTTGAAGAGAATGATGAAGTGGGAGTATTTGCCCTTGTAGGGTCCTCCACCATGAAGGAAGAACGTTATGCGGATAATTTGCGTTTCTTTCGTACTTCCGAAAAAGTTTTTGAGTCCAGTGAGCCGATTTATTATCCTGATGATGAGGTAACATTACGTTTGATCAGTTATTATCCTTATCAGGAAGAGGGAGTGAATATGGGAGAAAGTACGATGTCGGTGGCGGTAGAAACAGATCAAAATCTTTCTGCCGGCTATTTCTGCTCTGATTTTCTGGTTGCTTCTCAAAATCTGCAATCAGCTCCTAAAGGAGCCATCGCCCTGCACTATGATCACAAATTTTTCAAATTAAAAATCGCTTTGGTAGGAAAGGAAGGTGAAGAATTGCAGGGTATACTGGATGCTGACCCAAAACTTTCTGTTTGTGGTTTTTATACTAAGGCGATTTATGATTTCCAAAAAGAAACTTATTCCGCTTTTTCTAATGAGAAAAGCATTACTCCTGCCGGAAAATGGGAGATACAGGGAGATCGGTTGAGCGGAAAAGAAGTGATCCTTATTCCGCAGGAAACCACTTTGGGCTATCAATATATCGTATTGGATGTTGGAGGTAAGATATATACCAGCCCATTGCCCTCCTCATTGCAGTTGCAGAGTGGTAAGCAGAGTGAGCTGGCGATTTCCTTCATCCCGACCGAAGATGTTTTGATAAGTAAAGTCGAAGGAGAAATCAATAGTTGGGAAGATGGAAATACAGGGCAGTCCGGGTCCGAAGTCTTCCACAATTATGTGGATGTGTCAAAATTGGTATTTGACGATTCGAAGGTGTATAAAGTGTTGAGTGCTAGGCAGCAGGTAGCAGAAATATGTAAAGAATATCTAGTGACGCCTGATTTTTCTTCACAGGCAATTGTCGTTTATCCGATGAAAGATAACCATGCGGTTGACTTATCCAAGGGAACGGTAGTACAATTGGTCGGACATGCAGATAAAGTGCACGGCGGAACTGTAGCGTGGGATTTGAAAGAACATTCATTGAAATATACTCCTGGAAATCAGGCTGCCCGAAGTAAGGTGTATATTTTGCCTGACGGACAAATAGCATTGTCTATGCCTGAAGAAATGTTGCCCGTATTGGCCATGAAAGATATAATGCGTGATGTGCGTGGGAGTAGTATTCACAATTACCCGATAGTGAAAATTGGTACGCAGTATTGGATGGGAAGTAATCTGAAAACATCATTATATATAGATGGAGAAGAAATTCCGAAACTGGAGATTATGAATGCCGGAGCGACAGGTTATCTATTGTCTCAAACAGATAAGAGTTATTATTTTTATAGTTTTGGAACAATTGTCAGTAATAAGCTGCTTCCTGTGGGGTGGAATATGCCTGATTGGAATGATTGGAATATGCTGAAAACTTATTTGAGCAATGATGCCTCTTTGTTGAAAACCGGGACATGGAAAGCAATAAGTACCGGTGCCGGTGCAATAGTAGGAACTGCTACCAATCTCACGGGGTTTGATGGATATCCGGTAGGAATGTATGCCGGCAAGTTTCAGTCTGCCTATGAAGGAAAATATCTTTCTTATTGGACTTTGAATGAAGCAGGGACAGATGCGGATGAGAAAATATTCTTGTTGAGAAGTGATAAAAACGAAATAGCAGAGGGAAACACCGGGTTAGACAAAGCTTACGCCATTCGTTGCATCCGAAAGTAAATCGTGGAAAATTGTTCTTCTTTTTTATATTTTGCTTATATTTGGGAAGTGAAACTTAAATAGAAGTCATAGATTATGAAGAAAATAATAAATCCCTGGAAAGGTCTGGAAGGGTACAATTGCTTTGGTTGCGCCCCTAATAATGAAGCCGGAATAAAGATGGAGTTTTATGAAGATGGCGACGAAGTGGTAAGTATCTGGAAACCCCGTCCTGAATATCAGGGATGGATCAATACCTTGCACGGTGGTATTCAGGCTGTTCTCATGGATGAAATTTGCGCTTGGGTGATACTTCGTAAATTACAGACAACGGGAGTAACTTCAAAAATGGAGACTCGTTACCGCAAGCCGGTCAGTACTACTGATTCCCATATTGTGTTGCGTGCTTCTATTAAGGAAGTCAAGCGAAATATTGTAATTATTGAAGCTAAGTTATATAATAAGGATGGCGAAGTATGTACCGAAGCGGTTTGTACGTACTTTACGTTCTCGCACGAAAAGTCGAAAGATGAAATGCACTTTGATAAGTGTGATGTAGAGCCAGAAGAGATATTGCCTTTAATTTGAAATAAAAACTGAACTTTTTGTGATAAATGTTTGGAAGTATCAAACAAATGCTTTACTTTTGTCGCATTAAATAAAAGAAATATGAAATATACAGTTGCACATCATCATCATCATTTTCCTAACGAATAACTCGGTGGGCGTGATTGATAGTGTGTATAACTCTATAAAGATAACGAAGGCTTACCGAATACGGTAAGCCTTTTTTTATTTCTGAATTGTTCGAATTGTAAATCATAAAATAATAAATAAAATCATGTTAAGAATCGCAGTACAAGCCAAAGGACGTCTCTTCGAAGAGACAATGGCACTTTTAGGAGAGTCGGATATTAAAATCAGTACAACGAAGCGTACTTTGTTGGTGCAGTCTTCCAATTTTCCTATCGAAGTTTTATTTCTTCGTGACGATGATATCCCGCAAACAGTAGCTACCGGTGTAGCTGATTTGGGAATTGTCGGTGAGAATGAATTTATGGAAAAAGAGGAAGATGCTGAAATCATCAAACGATTGGGATTCAGCAAATGTCGTTTGTCTTTGGCAATGCCGAAAGACATTGAATATCCGGGATTGTCATGGTTCAATGGGAAGAAAATAGCTACTTCTTATCCGGTCATTTTGAGAAACTTCCTGAAGAAGAACGGAGTAAATGCAGAGATACATGTCATTACCGGTTCGGTAGAAGTATCTCCGGGCATTGGACTGGCAGATGCTATCTTTGATATCGTAAGTTCAGGATCTACTTTGGTAAGCAACCGCTTGAAGGAAGTGGAGGTAGTGATGAAATCCGAAGCGCTGTTGATTGGCAACAAAAACATGAGCGATGAGAAGAAAGAAGTACTGGAAGAACTTTTGTTCCGAATGAATGCAGTAAAGACTGCCGAAGACAAGAAATACGTGCTGATGAATGCTCCGAAGGATAAACTGGAAGAAATAATTGCTGTGTTACCTGGCATGAAGAGCCCTACTATTATGCCATTGGCACAAGAAGGCTGGTGCTCTGTTCATACTGTACTAGATGAAAAGCGTTTTTGGGAAATCATTGGCAAATTGAAGGGACTGGGTGCTGAAGGTATTTTGGTGTTGCCGATTGAAAAAATGATAGTCTAATAAGTTTGAATGATGAAACTAATCAAATATCCCTCCAAAGAACAATGGGCAGAACTTCTGAAGCGTCCGGCTTTGAATACGGAGAGCTTGTTCGATACAGTTCGTACTATTATAAATAAGGTAAGAGCGGAAGGTGATAAAGCTGTTTTGGAATATGAGGCGGCTTTTGATAAGGTGACTTTGTCTGCTCTCACTGTGACTTCCGAAGAAATACAGAAAGCCGAAGGACTGATCAGCGACGAGTTGAAATCTGCCATTACGCTGGCTAAACGGAATATTGAAACTTTCCACTCTTCCCAACGCTTCGTTGGCAAGAAGGTAGAAACAATGGAAGGAGTAACTTGCTGGCAAAAGGCGATAGGTATCGAAAAGGTGGGGCTTTATATTCCCGGTGGAACGGCTCCGCTTTTCTCTACGGTATTGATGTTGGCTGTTCCCGCAAAAATTGCGGGATGCAGGGAAATTGTGCTTTGTACCCCTCCCGATAAAAACGGAAATATTCATCCGGCTATTCTCTTTGCCGCTCAACTGGCAGGTGTCAGTAAGATATTCAAAGCGGGAGGAGTGCAAGCTATCGCTGCTATGGCATATGGAACCGAGAGTGTTCCTAAAGTCTACAAAATCTTTGGCCCTGGAAATCAATATGTGACGGCTGCCAAGCAGTTGGTAAGTCTTCGGGATGTAGCCATCGACATGCCGGCAGGTCCTTCCGAAGTGGAAGTGCTGGCTGATGCATCTGCTAATCCGGTGTTTGTTGCGGCAGATTTACTGTCGCAGGCAGAACACGGAGTGGACAGTCAGGCGATGTTGATAACAACCTCTGAAAAGCTTCAGGCAGAAGTAATGGAAGAAGTAAACCGCCAACTGGCAAAGCTTCCTCGACGGGAAATTGCTGCGAAATCTCTGGAAAACAGTAAACTGATTTTGGTGAAGGACATGGATGAAGCGTTAGAGTTGACGAATGCATACGCACCCGAACATCTGATTGTAGAGACTGAAAATTATATGGAAGTTGCCGAACGTGTAATAAATGCCGGTTCCGTCTTCCTTGGCTCATTGACGCCGGAAAGTGCAGGGGATTATGCTTCCGGAACCAACCATACGCTGCCGACTAATGGTTATGCGAAAGCATACAGCGGCGTGAGCCTGGACAGCTTTATCCGGAAAATCACGTTTCAGGAAATTCTTCCTCAAGGCATGAAAGTTATCGGGCCGGCTATTGAAGAAATGGCAGCCAACGAACTTCTGGATGCTCATAAGAATGCAGTTACAGTACGATTAAATACATTGAAATGAAAACATTACAAGAACTTACCCGGCCGAATATATGGAAACTAAAGCCTTATTCTTCGGCTCGTGATGAATATAAAGGCGCTGTGGCTTCCGTTTTTCTGGATGCGAATGAGAATCCTTATAACCTGCCTCACAACCGCTATCCGGACCCCATGCAGTGGGAACTGAAAACACTGTTGTCTAAAATTAAAAAGGTTTCTCCCCAGCATATCTTTTTAGGAAACGGCAGTGATGAGGCGATTGATCTGGTGTTTCGTGCATTCTGCGAACCGGAAAAAGATAACGTAGTTGCTATCGATCCGACTTACGGTATGTATCAGGTCTGTGCCGATGTGAATAATGTGGAGTACCGGAAAGTTTTGTTGGACGAAAACTTCCAGTTCTCAGCAGAAAAGCTTCTTGCAGCTACAGATGAGCGTACGAAACTCATTTTCCTGTGTTCACCTAATAACCCGACGGGAAACGACCTGCTGCGTTCTGAAATAGAAAAAATACTCCGTGAATTTGAAGGATTGGTCATATTGGATGAAGCGTATAATGATTTCTCCGAAGCACCTTCTTTCCTCGAAGAGCTGGATAAATATCCGAATCTGGTTGTTTTTCAGACTTTCTCCAAAGCTTGGGGATGTGCCGCTATCCGCTTGGGTATGGCTTTTGCATCCGAAGCAATTATCGGAATCTTGAGTAAAATCAAGTATCCTTATAATGTGAATCAGCTGACACAGCAGCAGGCTATTGCTATGCTGCATAAATATTATGAAATAGAACGCTGGATAAAAACATTGAAGGAAGAACGCGACTATCTGGAAGAAGAATTTGCGAAATTACCTTGTACAGTCCGAATGTACCCGTCCGATTCCAACTTCTTCTTGGCGAAAGTAACGGATGCGGTGAAGATTTACAATTATTTGGTAGGTGAAGGGATCATAGTGCGCAACCGTCATTCCATTTCGCTTTGTTGCAACTGTCTGCGTGTGACGGTGGGTACCAGAGTGGAGAATAATACGTTACTTGCTGCCCTCAAAAAATATCAAGGATAGTATATGAAGAAGAAAATATTGTTTATAGATAGGGACGGGACATTGGTCATTGAACCTCCCATTGATTATCAGCTTGATTCACTGGAAAAGCTGGAATTTTATCCGAGAGTCTTCCGTAATTTGGGCTTTATCCGTAGCAAGCTTGATTTTGAATTTGTGATGGTTACCAATCAGGACGGGCTGGGGACATCTTCGTTTCCGGAAGACACTTTCTGGCCTGCTCACAACTTGATGCTGAAAACATTGGCCGGAGAAGGCATTACCTTTGATGATATTCTGATCGACCGTAGTTTTCCGGAAGATAATGCGCCGACTCGCAAACCGCGTACAGGAATGTTGACGAAGTATATTGATAATCCGGAATATGATCTTGCGGAAAGCTTTGTAATCGGTGATCGTCCTACTGATGTGGAGCTGGCAAAGAATCTTGGTTGCCGTGCTATTTATCTGCAAGAAGCAACGGATGATTTGAAAGAGAAAGGTCTGGAAGATGTTTGCGCACTTGCAACAACAGACTGGGATCAGGTGGCAGAATTTCTTTTTGCCGGTGAGCGGATAGCAGAAGTTCGCCGTACAACGAAGGAGACTGATATTTATGTGTCTCTCAATCTCGATGGAAATGGAAGCTGTGATATTTCTACCGGTCTTGGCTTCTTCGATCATATGCTTGAACAAATAGGCAAGCATTCCGGAATGGATCTGGCCATTCGGGTAAAAGGCGACCTGGAAGTGGATGAACATCACACCATTGAGGATACTGCCATCGCTTTGGGAGAATGTATTTATCAGGCTTTGGGCAGTAAGCGTGGAATCGAACGTTATGGTTATGCTTTGCCTATGGATGATTGCCTTTGTCAGGTTTGCCTTGATTTCGGAGGTCGTCCTTGGTTAGTATGGGATGCAGAGTTCAATCGTGAGAAAATAGGAGAGATGCCGACGGAGATGTTCCTGCATTTCTTTAAATCATTGAGTGATGCTGCAAAAATGAATCTGAACATCAAGGCTGAAGGACAGAATGAGCATCACAAGATAGAAGGTATCTTTAAAGCGCTTGCACGTGCTCTGAAAATGGCATTGAAAAGAGATATCTATCATTTTGAGCTTCCTTCGAGCAAAGGAGTACTATAATTTGCCTCATCATATTATATAATCTCATAGGATTGCTATATGATAATCAATAACAAACGAATTTGGCTTGGTTTATTTATCGGGATAGTGATGTCTTTTTCGGTTTATGGTCAAAACATAAACGCTGAAAAGATAACTGTTCCCGATAGTAAACTGACTAATTTGTATCAGATAGACTCAGGTGTATATCGTTCGGAGCAACCATCGGATGCTGACTTTAAGGCTTTGGAGAAATACGGTATCCGTGAAGTGCTGAATCTTCGCAACAGGCATAGTGACGATGATGAGGCGGCAGGAACAAAGATTAAGCTTTATCGGCTAAAAATGAAAGCGCATTCAGTCAGTGAAGATCAATTGATCAATGCATTGCGCATTATCAAGAACCGCAAAGGGCCAATCGTCTTTCATTGTCATCACGGTTCTGATAGGACAGGCGCAGTATGTGCTATGTATCGTATTGTATTTCAAGGAGTGTCAAAGCAAAAAGCTATTCAGGAAATGACCGAAGGAGGTTTCGGTTTTCATCGTATTTATAAAAATATCATTCGCACTATTGAGAAGGCTGATATAGAACGTATTAAAAGAGAAGTATTACAATAGTGCAATTGACCGTATGTTCTATATAACTCATGCGGAAGGATTAATGTTTTCTTCTGCATGAACTGGTATTTTCTCCTGATCTATTACTTTATTCTTCTAAATGATTTAATCTGTTAGACTTGAGTAACTAATAAACTACACTTGTGTAATCAAGAGGATACACAAGTGTAGCTGAATGGTTGTTTAAGTGTATTTGGCTAATTATTCGCATTTGTAGCTAATTGGCTGAAGAACTTACTGTTATAAAGAAAATGCAGTTTATCTTCCCCTAAAGTCAAAAACAATCGCATGTTTTTTTGTAAACTTCTCTTGAATATGGGGCGTTTTGTGAACTAAATGATTGATATACAGTTATGTGACATTTTTGTTTTACCCCGTATAATACTTAAGATAAATACAAAAATGTCACAGAAGAAAGATCAAAGAGATTATAAATCTTCTATTTCTTTGAGCCAGATAGTTGAACTTGCATCACTTGGCATTCGCCAGTCACCTCTGGGACTGATGGAAATACTACCTACCTTCGGACCATCGGGCAGACAGGAGCGCTTGAACTGCTGATTAAAGAAACGTCGGAAGAAAGTAGATAACCATTTCTTTATTGTTTCTTTGTCATATACATCCTTGAAAGCTATATTAGCCAGATAGTAAATCTTGGAAGGGCGGAAACCAAAACGCAGGAAGTAATAGAGGAAAAAGTCATGCAGTTCATAAGGCCCTACCAAGTCTTCGGTCTTCTGTTTGATTTTCCCGTTTTCGTCTGCTGGAATTAATTCGGGACTGATAGGAGTATCTACAATATCCAGTAAAGTCGCTTTAGCGTCCTCATCCATATCATTTTCCGCTACCCATTGCACTAGATACTTCACAAGTGTTTTGGGAATACTTCCATTGACACCGTACATAGACATGTGATCTCCATTGTACGTAGCCCATCCGAGTGCAAGTTCTGACAAGTCACCCGTACCCACTACCATTCCCCAAGTTTGGTTAGCGATATCCATTAATATCTGTGTGCGTTCGCGTGCCTGAGAGTTCTCATAGGTGACATCATGTACATTGATATCATGATCGATATCTTTGAAATGCTGGATACAGGCATCTTGAATACTGATTTCCCGGATAGAAATGCCCAATGATTTCATTAAATCAATGGCATTGTTATAAGTACGGTCAGTCGTTCCAAAGCCTGGCATTGTAACTCCCAGAATATCTTTGCGGGGTAAACCGAGTTTGTCGAAGGTCTTCACGCAGACTAATAATGCCAATGTTGAATCCAATCCTCCGGAAATACCGACTACAGCTGTTTTAGCTTTGGTATGAACCAGTCGTTGTGCCAAGCCGGCTATTTGGATAGAGAATACTTCTTCACAATGCTCATCCAGTTCTGCTCCTTGGGGGACAAAAGGATGTGAATTGAAGTCTCGGGTCAAAGTAAGCTCTTTGCTATTAATAAACTCCGTTGCGATGGAGATTGCTTTTTTATCTCCTGGATTTCCCTGGCTGGCAGCAAAAGTGGTGTTGATTCTACGTTCTGCCCGTATGCGTTCCACATCGATTTCGCTAATGATCAGTTGCTCCTCCATGCAGAAACGTTTGCTACGTGCCAGTAATGAGCCGTTTTCGTAAATCAATCCGTTTCCCGCAAATACTACATCCGTAGTAGACTCCCCGAAACCACAGGAAGAAAATACGTATCCTGCAATGCAACGTGCTGATTGTTGGCTGATAAGAGAACAGAGATAATGATGCTTTCCGATTCCTTCATTATCGGCAGACATATTGAAAATAATTTCTGCTCCTTGTAAAGCCAATGAGGAACTGGGAGGTATGGTAGCCCAAAGGTCTTCGCAAATTTCGATCCCAAAAGTCGTATCGGAAGTTTCAAACAGCAGGTTGGCACCTATGGGAACGATTTGTCCGCATAGGCGTACGGTATCTTCTGTCAGTTGAAGGGCAGAAGTAAACCAGCGCTGTTCGTAGAACTCCTTATAATTGGGGAGGTAAGTTTTGGCAGCAACACCTAGTACTTTTCCTTTTTGAATCACTACGGCGGCATTGATCACGGTTGAATTGACTACTACCGGCATGCCGACAATAGAGATGATGTCCAGTTGGCGGGTATTATTGAGTATCTGCATTAGCCCCATCTCTGCTTCTTCCAGCAAAATCTGCTGTCCGAATAAGTCACCGCAAGTATATCCGGTAATACTCATTTCCGGGAATACTATGATTTGCACACCCTTACCTTCAGCTATTGCGATTTGGCTTTCTATTCTCTCTACATTGAATTTACAGTCGGCCACTTTAACGTGTGGCACGGCTGCAGCTACTTTTACGAATCCGTAGTTCATCTTGTACCTTTTTATATATAGTGGGTACAAAAATAGGAAATAGTTTTGGATTTTTGCCCTTTTGACTCTGAATCCTCAAAATGAGGTGTCTTATGTCGTTTTAATGACTATTGCATAAGCAACTAATAAGAATGTCAAATGGAAAGTAAGATGGTCTTATTTTTGACGGTTTATATGGGATATATCTATTTGTTTATTAATATTTTGTTAATTATGCAATAAAAAGACATTTGAGGAAATTTGGTATAAAAAATGAGACTTTTTGTTTTTTCTATTTAACTATTATAATTATATTTGTAGCCAAATTAAAGAATTTTATAGGCAATTTACACCTAAACAAACGATAAGCACTTATTAATATCTATAATTTTAGAGAGATGGACATACACTTTATTAGTATTGCAGCGACACAAGACATTTATTTAGACATATGGCGTAATATTAAAAACCAGCCAAGCTAATTTCCCTATTCTATATATTGTATAGACTATTTGATAGTCTGTCCTGGAACGATGATAAAAGTATACTTTTCAAAGTCGCTCCAAGGGGAGAAGTATATTGCTGTTTCATGCGTGAAGCGTAATATGCTAAGTTTTCGTTTTGTAGATAAATCTGTAAAAAATAAATCAATTCATTAATTTAAATTCAAGTATCAAAGATGAGAAAATCAATTCTCTTGTTTGTACTCTTTGCTCTACTGAATATTCCTCTTATGCTTTTTGCACAGAGTGGATATAAGGTAAAAGGACATGTTGTTTCGGCAGAAGATAATGAGCCGATGGTTGGTGTGTCTATTTTAGAGAAGGGTACTACAAATGGTGTAATTACCGACATTGATGGTAATTACACTCTTGAGATTAAGGGTACGGCAAGTGCTACTTTGCTGTTCTCTTATATCGGTATGCAATCACAGGCACATGCGGTTAGTGCCAAAACCGGAACACTGAATGTTCGTCTGGTTTCAGATGCTGCTTTAATAGATGAGGTAGTGGTAGTAGCGTATGGAACTCGTAAAAAAGGGACGATTGCTGGTGCCGTATCCACTGTTAAAGCGGAAAAATTAGAAAATGTGCCTGCTGCAGGTTTTGATCAGTCACTGCAGGGACAGACACCGGGATTATCTGTAATCTCTAACTCGGGAGAACCTAGTAAGGCGGCTGTTTTCCAGATTCGAGGTACGAATTCAATTAATTCGGGTACGGCACCGTTGTTTATTTTGGATGGTGTGCCTATTTCCAGTGCTGACTTTAATACGATCAGTCCGGGAGATATAGAGTCCATCTCTGTATTGAAAGACGCTTCTTCAACCTCTATTTATGGTGCCCGTGCAGCGAATGGTGTGGTTGTAATCACTTCCAAACGTGGGTTGGCAATGGATAAAGCAAAAGTAACATTGCGTGGACAGTGGGGATTCTCACAATTGGCGTCGGATGATAACTGGATGATGATGAATACACCGGAGCGTATCCAATTTGAAAAGGAAATTGGCTTGGACACAGGTAAGGATTATAATTTGCTTTCTCGTACAGATATTAATTGGCTGGATAAAGTATTTAATGATCGCGCTCCATTGCAGAGTTATGAACTGTCTGTTAACCGTGCTACCGATCGTTTGAACTACTATGTCTCAGGAGGATTTTACGATCAGGACGGTATTGCCCAAAGTTCAACTTTCCGTCGTTATAACATGCGTGCCAATGCGGAGGTAAAAGCCAGCAACTGGTTGAAAATAGGTACCAATACGATGATGGCTTATGAGGAAATAGCGCAGGCTGAAGAAGGGGATATGGCACTTTATACTCCTATTTCCGGTTCACGCTTTATGTTGCCTTACTGGAATCCTTATAATGCTGATGGCTCTTTGGCTTCTGAAAATGACGGAACTTGGAAAGGGACAGGACAGAACCCTATTGAGTGGATGGCAAATAACCCTGTAGAACATAAAAAATATAAGTTGTTGTCAACTGTTTTTGCAGATATTACTCCTGTTAAGAACTTGACTGTCCGGGCTCAGTTTGGTGCTGATTATTCTCATTCTACGTCATTTATGCAATCTTTTCCTAGTTATATAATTAATAATAAATCAGGAAGTGCCGGACGTAGTTCGGCGGATATTTTGAGTCTGAGTGAAACTCTTACGGCAAATTACCGATGGGCATTGAATGACGAACATTCATTCAATTTCTTGTTGGGACAAGAAGGTATAGATTATCGTTCAACTGGGTTTCAGGTTGTTACGAGAGGGCAGACAATAGACCGGTTGACAAATGTAACTTCCGGTACGCGGGCCTCTTCATGGCAAGATGTCAATAGTAGCTATTCTTATTTATCGCTTTTCTTCCGTGGCGAGTACAACTATAAGGATTTGTATTATGCGGAAGTTGCCGGGCGTATGGATGCTTCTTCCCGTTTTGGTAAAGATCATCGTTGGGGAGCTTTCTGGTCATTGGGCTTTATGTGGAACATAAAGAACGAGGCTTTCCTGAAAGATGTGGAATGGTTGACTAATGCGCAGATAAAGTTGAGTACCGGTACTTCGGGTAACTCGAGTATCCCTGACTACGATCATCTTGCACTTGTTTCCGGGAATGCCAACTATAACGATGAAGCGGGTATCTTTCCTTTACAGAGTGGAAATGAAAAATTAGGCTGGGAGCAGACTTGGGCTAACAATGTTGGTTTTACTTTGGGGCTCTTTAATCGTGTTAATGTAAACGTTGATTTTTATCATAAGAAGACTACTAATATATTGATGTATGTACCCACATCTTATGCCATAACTGGTGAGGGGTATCGTTGGGAGAATATCGGTGCTATGATGAACCGGGGTGTTGAAGTGGCAGTAGATGGTAATGTCATCCATACAAAGGATTTCACTTGGAATCTTAGTGCTAATTTCTCTTATAATAAGAATAAGTTGTTGGAACTTTACAATGGGGTAGAAGAGTATGTAAATTCTACGACTGGCTTAAAGTATATGGTCGGACATCCTACAACTGAGTTCTTCCTGAATCGTTATGCAGGTGTGAACCCCGCTAATGGGGACGCTTTGTGGTACACAGCCGACGGAGAGTTAACAACTGAATTTCGTCAGGAAGATAAAGTTATGACTGGCAAGACTTTCGATTCTCCATGGGCAGGTGGTTTTGGAACTACCCTCGTGTGGAAAGGGCTTTCATTGTCGGCGCAGTTCAGCTGGATGGCGAAACGCTACGTGATGAATAATGACCGCTTCTTTGAAGAAAGTAACGGACTGTATAGCGCATATAACCAGTCTAAGCGACTGTTGTATGATCGTTGGAAAAAGCCCGGTGATATTACGGATATTCCCCGCTACGATGTGGTGGCACAACTTGACGACCGCTTTCTTGAAAATACTTCATTCCTTCGTTTGAAGAATCTGACATTGGCTTATTCACTTCCGCAATCGTTGTTGAAGAAAAGTAATTTCTTCACAGCAGCACGCGTTTACCTGCAAGGACAGAATTTGCTGACTTGGACTGGTTTTACCGGACTTGACCCGGAAGTTGCAAGCAATATTTATAGAGCACAATACCCGGCATCACGCCAATTTACTTTGGGTGTTGAAGTTTCATTCTAAATAGTATATTAAAGAAAGATGATTAAGAAATTTAAATTATATATCTTGTTGGCTGCCGTGGCATTTTCCTGCACTTCCTGTTTGGATAAGATGCCTGAGGATGCAATCCCTTTCGATAAGTCTATCCAGACGGTAGATGATGTAAATCTGGCAGTTATAGGTATTTATGATACTTTTAAAAGTAGTGCCTTGTACTCCGGAAGTCTTACGTTATTACCCGATTTGCAGACTGACTTTGTGTATGGAGTAAACGGAAATACGAATACTTATGGAGATATTTGGCGTTGGAAAGACATTTTGGCAACCAATACAAATATTGAAGGTGTTTATGCTGCATTATATAATGTAATCAATCGTTGTAACTTTCTGCTCGACCGTGTGGATGGAGTAAGAAATAAAACTACTAATGATAACGATTTGGATAAAATAGACCAATGTTGTGGTGAAGCCTATTTTGCCCGTGCGCTTGCTTATTCGGAATTGGTAAAACTTTTCTGTAAGGCTTATGAAAGTGATGAAGACGCAGCCAATCAGTTGGGTGTTATCCTGACCGAGCATTATGCAGGAGACGAAGAAATGAAGCGTGCTTCACTGAAAGATTCTTATCAGTTTATCCTTAGTGATCTCGATCGTGCAGCTGAATTGCTGGCATTGGATGAGGATTACAATCCGGCTACTGATGGTGCTTTGTTCAATAACGCTACTTATTTCAATGAATACACTGTATATGCTTTGCGTGCACGCGTAGCTCTCTATATGAGAAAGTGGGATGAAGCTATTAAGTATTCTAGTAAAGTAATAGACAGTGATTACTTTGTCTTGTCTAGCTGTACTCAGAATATTTCTTCCGGAGTGAGTTATTACAAGTATATGTGGACGAATGACCTCTCTACTGAAATTATTTGGAAAGTTGGTTTTACCGTAAATTCTTATGGAGGTCGCTTGGGACAGATTTTCTTTAATTACGACTACAGTAATTATCGTCCTGATTATGTGCCGGCAACATGGGTTCTCAACTCATATGATAATAACGACTTACGTGTATCTACTTTTTTCCAATCATATACTACTGGCTATAGTCACCATCTTTCTTGGCCTTTGCTGATAAAGTATTTTGGTAACGAAGCATTCCTGGAAACTAAGATACTTCACGTCTGTATGCCGAAAGTACTTCGTTTGTCGGAACAGTATCTGATACGTGCTGAGGCTTATGTACAACAGGAGAAGCCTGATTATGGTCGTGCCGGAAAAGATATCACTACTCTTCGTACAGCACGTTATTCCAGTTATGGTGGTTCTACTTCTTTGACGGCTTCCAATGCAATGGATGTTATTGAGGCAGAACGCGTGAAAGAACTTTATATGGAAGGTTTCCGTCTTCATGATTTGAAACGCTGGCACAAAGGTTTTGAGCGTAAACCACAAGACCAGTCATTGGCAAATGGTAGTAGCTTGAAAGTAGAAGCTGACGATCCTTTGTTCGTGTGGCCTATACCGCAGCACGAATTGGACGCTCCGGGCTCACAAGTCCAACCGAATGAAAGTAACAAATAAGATTAAAAGCATACGATAATGAAGAAATTATTAATAGGATGTATGGCAGCCATTGCTGCTCTGATAGCTCTTTCCGGATGCGATCAGGACAAGGTGTTATACAACGGATCCAGTTATCTTATGTTTTCTGACACGCTTTATACTTATGCCGTGCAAGAAACGAATGAGATATTTAATGTTCCTGTCTCTGCTACTAAGTCTGTTGACTACGACCGCACGCTGGCTGTCGAAGTGATAGACAAAGAAAGCAATGCCGTGGAAGGTAAGCATTACAGAATTTTGTCGAATACCGTTACCATTAAAGCGGGCGAAATGAGCACTAACGTGGAGGTGGAAGGTATTTATAAGAATATTGGTATTAGCGACTCGCTGGGCTTTGCTTTGCGGCTCGTAATTCCTGAAACTGAGCAATGGAGTATGTATGGAACTGAGGCAAAAGTTGTGATGCAGAAGGTTTGTCCGTTTGATATCAAAAACTTTACAGGATATTGCAAGGTGACTTCTACCTATTTATCATCGGATTACTATCCGAAGAATGTAGACTTGCGTTTGGTAACTTCTGATGTGGTAGAGGGTAAAGAAAATACAGTTGTTATACATGACCTCTACTTTGACGGCTACGATATGGAAATCACCTTCAATCGGGATGATATCCTGCAACCGATCGTCGAAATGGAAGAGCAAATTTGTGGAACGACAGGTGAGGCTTTCAACACCATTCACGGTGACGACAAATTGCGGCTTAATCAACCTACCGCTTATACTTCTTTTTATAGTACTAATGAGAACTTTGTCTTCCAATATGTCACAATGAGTGTGAATAATAGAGATGGCTCATTATATGGTGTAGTAGGAACATTTGCCAATGTCATAGAATGGATAAGTGAAGCGGAAGCAGAAAAATTAAAAGAACAAGGATATTAAAAAATAAGAATATAAATGGATATGAAAAAGTTTAGTTTAAAACCACTAGGAGATTCTTGTATGAAGATGTCGTGCAAGAGTTGGTTCTTCATTGGCTTACTCATGACTTTCTGTCTGGCAGCGTGTTCGGACGATGATGACGATGCAGTGGCTCCGATATTTCCGGAAAAGCAGAACATTGTTTGCAATGCAGGTGAGACAAAAGAGTTTACTTTTACGGCTAATACGAATTGGAGTTTGGCATCTTCCGCCATTTGGTGTAAGTTTCAGTCCAATGATATGGAAGAATTTGTTGTGTCCGGAACAGCCGGTACACAAACTGTAACAATCTTAGCTACTGATGACAATCAGAAAGTGGATAACATTAGTGTGGCTAAATTGGAATTGACAATGGGTGGTCAGACTATTGTGATTGGAGAGGTAACTCGTTCGGCTAAGGGATATGAATTGGAAGTATATGATGAAGCAGGCGAGGTGGTCAAAGAACTTAAAGTGGGCTATCAGGACTTCTCTAAATTTAGCGTTAAAGCTAATTTCCGTTTTGCCGCTACAAACCTGCCGGGTTGGGTAGAACTGGAAGGCGGCTCTCTTGTAGGTGCAGTTAATCAAGAAGTGACTGGTGGCTTGAAGATAATAAAAGATGAGAATCGTGAAAAATATCCGGTTGAAGCAAGCGATAAAAACGTGATTACATTCTCTGACGAAGAAGGTAAAGCATTCTATTCTTTTAAAGTTTCTTATGATGGCATGACACCTGGGGTTATGGAATTGACGCTTCCGTCAACTTATCCTACCAATTGGGTTGTTTCAATGGATGGAAAGACATTTACACAAAAAAGTACGGGTGGTAGTACTGGTGATATTACTTTACACAAAAGAATGCCATTCACTATTAAAACTTTAAGTGATAAATATGTATTTGTATATATGGAGGAATGGGAAGATATGCTGGGAAATAAGAATATTTCAACAATAGACCCTGATATGATATGGATGCATTGTGAAGGTGAAAAAGGTAAAATAAATCTCACAGTTGATGAATATACTCCTAATGTTAGTTGGGGAGAGCCTGAATCTAGAACTGGTTATGTTCTTGCGTTCTCACAGGCTGAGTATGAAAGTATCAAAGATAATTTGGAAGAAACTATTGTTGAAAATGGAGAGATAGCTTATAAGTATGAACAGAGAAATCTTTTAATTGGCTTTACTCAGAAAGAAGTGAAAGAAGAACCCGGTAATCAGAGCTTCATTATAAAAAAAGCCGGATGGGAAGAAGTTTCACCTACTAAAACAACAAATACTTCTATTTTAGAACTCCTCCAAGGAAACTATTTTATTGATGATGTTTATTCAATATCTGCTAATGCAGGCGAATATTATGCGGTTAATCCGTTATTATCCGAAAGTGAATGGATAGGTGAAGCTTATGCAATTAATGCTGATGATGAGGATGTTACTGTAACTCTTGAGGCATCAATGGATGAGACTGGAAATATGATTTTGGGGGTCACTGTACCTGACGTTTTTAAGGAAGATTTAATCATTGTTTTTAAGGGAACAGATATGCTCTTTAAGAAGGCTTTGGTGATTACCCCTGCCAATTAATTAATTTAGATAGTATATTAAATGAATCTACATAAATTATACTCAATATTCTTCTTACCCCTCATCGTCAGCTTACTAACGATGGTGGTAACTGGTTGCTCTGATGACGGTGACGAGGTACTGCAAAGCCAATACGGCTATGTGCAGTTCAAGCTCTATAAGAGCACCTCTTTTGAGAAAGGAACAACCACCCGTGCAACAGACAAACTGGAAACGTTGTCTAGTGCACAGAAGATAAAGGTTGTGATGACGCACAACGGAACGACCGTTTCACAGACTGTACCCTTGAACGCATACAATGCGAACAATGCGGAATATGGTCTGCGTAGTGATAAATTGCAGTTATTGGCCGGTACTTATAAGATTATCGGTTACTACCTGTATGATAAACTTGATGAGGTTCTGTTGGCAGGACCTGGTGGAGATGACAGCGAATTTACCGTTGTCGGTCAAGGACTTCAGGAAAAAGCGTTGGCTGTAGATGCTGTAGCACGCGGAACTGTTACTTTTAAGCTAACGAAAGAAGGTCTTAGTACACGTGCGGTCGGTGAATATTTATTTAGCAATATTCGCTATGTCGATGTTACTGTAATGAACACCTTTACTCGTGTCACAACAGAGATGAAAGGGATGAAAGTTACTTATGAAGAAGGCTCTAAGGAAAACCAGAACCCTGATAATGCTAATGACAAGTATATGGACATAGGTGTGGCAACATGTGATTCTGCCGTATGGCTTCCTGCCGGTACTTTTCAAGTAGTGGCATATACCACCTATACACAAAGTGGTGGTACGCGACCGGTATTGGAAACACAGTCCGTAAGAGGAGAACCTTTTACAGTGAAAGACAATGAATTGACAGAAGACGCTAATGTGCCTATCCAATTGAAAGAGACTGCAGAATACATTAAGGACTACAAAGCGCTGAAAATTATTTGGGAAGCCTTGGACGGAAAGAACTGGAAGTACAATGGCGGTACTGTGAATAATACTGTCAGCAGCTCAAACTGGAACTTTAATAAAGAACTGGATATGTGGGGGGATCAGCCTGGAGTTGATCTCGATAACAATGGACGTGTTATAGGGCTTTCACTTGCTGGCTTTGGTGCTAAAGGCAGAGTGCCTGATGCTATCGGACAGTTAACTGAACTAAAAACTCTTTCTTTTGGTACGCATAGTGAAATATTGAGCGGCAGACTCTTTGGTGAAGATGAACTGACCCCGGATATGAGCGAGGAACAGAAGCAAAGAATACGTATGCATTACAAAAGAACATTCCTTGATCGCGATCCGCGTCTGAATATGTCGGAACTTTTGCAAGATGGTATCAACAGACATCCTGACCTGCAACCGATAAAGAAGAATAACCGCATTTCATTAAAGGATACTCAAATAGGTATCCTTACTAATCGAATAACATTTATTTCAAAGGCTATTCAGCGATTGACTAATTTACAGACAATCTATTTTGCCAATTCGCCGTTTACTTATGATAATATCGCTGCCGATTGGGAAGATGCCGATTCAGAATATGCTAAGCAGTATGCGGATGAAGAGTTAAGTTGGAGTAATCTGACAAAACTGACGGATCTGGAATTATATAATTGTCCAAATCTGACACAGATACCGGAATTTATATATGATTTGCCGGAGTTACAGTTATTAAATATAGCTTGTAATAAAGGTATCAGTGGGGATCAACTGACTGCTGACTGGCAAAGGCTGGCTGACGATGAAGATACAGGGCCAAAAATTCAAATCTTATATATGGGTTATAACAATCTGGAAAGATTCCCCGAATCTGCATCCTTACAGAAAATGGTAAAACTTGGCTTATTAGATTGTGTACACAATAATGTAAAACAATTGGAAGCTTTCGGTACAAATGTTAAACTGACAGACCTTAAGCTGGATTATAACCAGATTGAAGAAATCCCGGATAACTTTTGTGCATTTACCGATCAGGTAGAAGGCTTGGGCTTTTCTCATAATAAGTTGAAATATATACCGAATATTTTTAATGCTAAATCGGTATATGTTATGGGTTCTGTCGATTTCTCGTATAATGAAATAGGTTCGGAAGGAAGCAATATCGATTGTCCGATGGCCCAATTCAAGGGTATCAATGCCAGTACAGTGACTTTATCGTATAATAAAATAACGAAATTCCCTACAGAACTGTTTGCATCAGGTTCACCGATATCGACTATTGACTTGAGTAATAATCTGATGACATCGATTCCGGAAAATTCGCTGAAACCCAAAGAAGGAAACTATAAGAATACGTACATGCTGACCATTATAGATTTGCGCTTCAATAAATTAACAAGCTTGTCTGATGACTTCCGGGCGACAACCTTGCCTTATTTGAGTAATATGGATGTTAGTTACAACTGTTTCTCTACGTTCCCGACACAGCCGTTGAACAGTAGTCAATTGAAGGCTTTTGGTATTCGTCACCAACGTGATGCGGAAGGTAACCGTATCTTGCGCCAATGGCCGACAGGTATCACTACCTGTCCGAGCTTGATCCAGTTGCAAATCGGTTCAAATGACATCCGTAAAGTAGATGAAACTCTGACACCGCAGCTTTATATATTGGATATCGCAGACAATCCGAATATCTCTATTGATGTGACCAAAGTATGTCCTTATATTGAGGCAGGTATGTATGCGCTGTTCTATGATACTACGCAGGATATTCGTGGTTGTGATGCTTTAGGTATTGAACGATAATATAAAAGATTCTATTAATGAAATATTTTAGTAAAATAACATTAGGACTGATTCTTTGTGCGGGGTTCGTATCCTCGTGCAAGGATGATGATGAAGTGGGAATCGATGGCATTACGATAGATAAGGAAGAAATTACTATCGGTGCCGAAGGAGGAACTGAGAAGATTGCCGTTTCGTCCAATGATCAATGGGTGGCACGTGTGTCACAACCTTGGATTGCCGTTTCACCGGCAAATGGGCTGGGCTCGGCAGTATGTGATCTTGCTATAGACTCTACACTGACAAATGTTGCGCGTACGGCGCAGGTACGTTTCACTATGGACGGTCGGGAACCTCGATTGGTTACAGTTACACAGTTTGGTTTCGGTAAGCAAATCTTAGTGAGAGAACCGGAAGTGAAAATCCCTAGTTCGGATGTTTACAAAGATCGTCATTTCGAGTCTACTATTTCCACGAATGTGAATTTCAAAATCGGAAGCGTGGATTATTCTTTTGCAGAAGAAGCAACCATGACCGATGAAGAGAAAAAGGAAGTGGAAGGAGAACGTAGCAACTGGGTGACATTGCCGAAAGATAAAGACCTGGAAGTGAATTTAGACAGAGGAGCACGTCCCCGTACTTTGAAAGTTGATTTTCGATGGGGAATGAACGTGGCTCCATATACTCGTGTGGCAAAGATTCATCTGATTCCGGTAAATTCGGATGATCAACTGGTGGACGACAATGGTAATAAAATAGATGCAGTTGTGCTGACTGTTACACAGGAAGCTGCCATGAGAATCGAAGACAATCGTGCAGGTGACTCATTAGCTATTATCACCATTAATAACAAACTCCAGAGTATGATGAGCTTTGATACCAGTGAAAGTATGATGAACTGGGATTTCGTGACACTTTGGGAAGCTACGGATAAGGAAATAAAAGATGGAGAACTTCCGGAAGAAGCTGTGGGGCGTGTACGTTCTGTACATTTTGCTATGATCGATCTGCAAGACGGTGAAACATTGCCGAAGGAAATTCGTCATCTGAAATATCTGGAATCATTTGCTGTCATGAGTAATGCCAACAGACAGATACGTACGATCCATTTAGGTGAGGAAATCTGTGAATTGGAATATCTGAAAGATTTGAAGATGTTCTCTTTCGGTATGAATGATCTCCCTAAGAATTTTGTTAAACTGGGTAAAAAGATGGTAAGTCTTGACTTGTCAAGTAATAATTTCCAGAAGTTATCTGTGATTACAGATGTGGTAAACGAAGAAAATTTCCCACATTTAAGATCATTATCATTGACCGGATGTCGTGCTACAGAAACACTGAAAGACTTAACTCAGATTGATGGAAACAATCAATATAATGGTAAGGATGTTGGGTTGCATGTTAATATTTCACAAGGACAGCCGGAAAGAGCAGCATTCCTGAAATTGCTGACTTGGGATAAACTGAATGCACTGTTCCTGTCTTATAACTTCCTTGAGGGAGAATTACCTACTGACGCAGAAGTTAAAAGTGCATTGGCTGCTGCCAGAAAACCATTAACTTATCAACATGATGATTTCTTCACTAAAGAGGAATTGACTGCTACACCATCATTATTCCTTGATAAGATATCAAAGGATACTTGTCAATGGTTGCTGACGGGTGACAATCAGGTTACTTATCAGAAGCAGTCTCCGGTAACAGGACAGGATATTCCACGTGTACTACCATTTGCCCGTACAGTTCATATTAATTTGAACTTCTTGACTGGTGCAATACCGAACTGGCTTCTGTTCCATCCTTACTTTGTATATTGGTATCCGGAAACTATGGTATTCAATCAGCAAGAAGGAGGTATAAATTCAGAAGGAAAGGCAGTTGGATTTAGCAATGTGGATGTTGTGAATTACGATTATTCTTACTACTATGGGGATAAAGACCCGGAAGCAAGTCAGGTTGTTAAAGGTGTAGCCTATCCGCTATATTACAGAAAATTTGTATTATCGGGGACAACAGACTAAGATAACTGTGGAATAAATATCATTAACAAGAATAACTTTTTAAAAAGGAACAATGAAGAAAAAAATCTTATATACAGCACTGTTTGCCCTGATGCTGGCTTCATGCTCGGAACAAGAATTTATTGAACAGCCGTCTACCCCTGCAGGGGGGACGGAAGTTCAGTTTCCGACTGATGTCACTTCCGGTGAATTGCTGATTAAATTCGATCCTGCAATGACCGAAATTCTTGACCAAGCCCTCAAGGTTGCGACAAGAAGTGGAGGAGTCATGACCCGTTCCGGGATTCCATCTACTGATGAAGTATTGGCTATTTTGGGTGCATACCAGTTTGAACGTATATTTCCGGTCGATGCTAAAAATGAAGAACGCACCCGTAGTGCCGGACTACATTTGTGGTATCGAGTGAAGTTTAATGAAAATACGGACCTGAAGGAAGCGGCCAGCCGTCTTGGTAAATTAGGTGAAATATCAAAAGTACAAGGCAATAGCCGTATTAAACGTGCTTACAAAACCGAAGGATATCGGAGTTATATCAACGAGAGCGCTTTGCGGCAAAAGGCTGCTACACGTGCTGTATCAGCAAGAAGCTCGTTCTCCGATCCAGGATTGTCTTATCAATGGCATTATAATAATACTGGAGAGAATGAATTTGATAATCAAAATGATTTAGGTAATGGTTCGGAAGCAGGGTGTGATGTCGGTTGTACGGAAGCCTGGCAGAAATGTAAGGGCGATCCGTCTATTATAGTCGCTGTACTGGATGAAGGTGTAATGAATACACATCCTGATCTGGTTGGTAATATCTGGATTAATGAAGGAGAAGAACTTTATGCTGATGACGATGCTGATGGTAACGGATATAAGGATGATAAATATGGTTACAATTTCGTAAGTAATACAGGTGTTATCTCATGGATGGAAACAAGCGATACGGGACACGGAACACACGTCGCCGGTACTATTGCTGCTATGAATAATAATGGTATCGGTGTTTGTGGTATTGCCGGTGGTGATGGGACGAAAAATTCGGGTGTGAAGATTATGTCATGCCAAGTGTTTTCCGGAGACTACGGTGTCAGCTTGGATGCTGAGGCCAGAGCCATCAAATATGCTGCCGATAATGGCGCTGTTATTTTGCAGTGTAGCTGGGGATACAACTCTTCTTTAGCTAATATGATCGAAGGATATACTCCAGGGCCGGGAACGGAAAAAGAGTGGGAGAGTATTTATCCATTGGAAAAAGAAGCATTAGATTATTTTATCAATAACGCCGGTTCTCCCAATGGAGTGATTGATGGTGGTTTGGCTATTTTTGCATCCGGTAACGAATATGCAGGAATGCCGGCATTCCCCGCTGCTTATTCCAAATGTATAGCAGTGAGTGCGGTGGCTGCCGATTTTACCCCGGCTTCTTATACTAACTACGGTGTGGAAGCGACAGTTTCTGCTCCGGGTGGTGATACGGAGTACTATAATCCGGTAGGTAAAGAAGATCCTGAAGCTTGGGCAGAAGGTATATACTCCGGTTCTATTCTTTCTACTTGGATACAGAACGGTACTGCTACTTATGGTTTTATGGATGGTACATCTATGGCTTGTCCGCATGTATCGGGAGTAGCGGCATTAGGCTTGTCCTATGCTGTAAAACAACGCCGTCATTTTAAAGCAACTGAGTTCATTGAACTGCTGAAGAATTCTGCAAAACCATTGGACGGCTGGTATACTGGCGGAAAAGTGAAAACTTATTATCGCAATCATCTTTCTGCCGGTGCTTCTCCTACAAAAGTAGAACTGTCGAAGTATGTCGGCAAGATGGGTACAGGCTTAGTAAATGCCGGAAGTTTGCTTAACAGTATTGAAGGGAGTGGTTCGGATATGGTAGTGCCAAATGTCTATGTGGCAGAAAGTACAACATCGACTCTTAATTTGGCTTACTACTTTGTAAATGGTGAAACACTGACTTATACTTGCACATCGAGCGACCCGGCTACCGCTGCAGTGAGCGTAAGTAATACGCTTATGACCGTATCTGGTATAAAAACCGGTACAGCTCGTATTACAGTGAAAGTAAGCAACGGAAGCGAACAGTCCATTGCCGTTACCGTCCGTAAAAAGGCTAATGATAACGGTTGGATGTAATTTTAATATTCAATGAAACCAATTACTTGGATACGGTTATTTTTACTCTGTGTGGTCATCGGATCATTCCGGGCGGTTGAAGCCAAGGGGATTCGTTTCATTCCGCAGGAAAAAACAGATACGCTGATAAATCCGCCGCTAATGAAGCATGGGGAACAAATTCTGCGCTTCGACAGTACTGTGTTGAATGTTGGAACAATGACGGAGGATGATGCTCCAAAGACCTATCGTTTCACATGTACTAATATAAGTAATAAAACGATAAATCTGACTCGTGTAAGGACTACCTGCGGATGTGCAGTGGCGGATGTTCGTACCGGAGAAATACCTCCCGGTGAAGCGAGTGTTATTGCATTGACCTATAATCCGAAAAACCACCCGGGGACGATAGATACGAATGCTTTCGTTTATCTGTCTCTGTCGGACCGGATGCCTGTGGCACGCCTCACATTGACGGGTAATGTATTGCCCGGAGCAGATGAATGGGGACGCTATCCTTATGCGATGGGCAAACTGAGGCTAAAACAAAACCGGATGGAATTTCGGGAGGTGATGTCAGGAAAGCGTGCTTCGGAACGAATACTTTGCGGTAACAGCGGGGAGCAATCATTGCGTTTGACAGTTCTGAACCTTCCCTGTTTTGTTACTTTTCGCACAGAACCGGAAGTAATCAGTCCGGGCAGTGAAGCCGATATAATAATCACGATAGATGCTTCCCTGATTCCTGTGGAAAAGGGCGATTCGTTTATCTTTCCTGTTATAATAGAAGGAGTAAGCGGACAACAGGCTGACCGGACATTGAGTATTAAAGTAAACTGTATTAAGTAACGATAAAAATAAAAAGAAGACATGAAGAATATTCTTAAATTAATGGCTTTATTCGCCTTCCTGCTTTGTTTCATATCTTGTGATGAAGATGAGAAGGCAGAGATCCCTACATTGCCGGTCACTGCTGCTAACCTGAACGGAACATGGCAACTTTCTGAATGGAATGGACAGCCTATGGCAGAAGGTACATATTGCTACATAACCTTTAACCGTAAAGAATTGACTTTTGAAATGTACCAGAAGTTCGACAGTATGTACGCGCGCCATATCACTGGTCATTTCAGCCTTGAAAATGATCCTTATTTAGGATATATTATCAGCGGAGAATATGATTTCGGTAATGGTGATTGGAATAATGATTATATCGTAACCGATTTGTTGGAATCGGGTTCCATGATCTGGACTGCAAAAGACGATGACAACGATGTGAGTAAATATGTTCGTTGTGAAAAAGTACCTGCATCGATCATAGAAGAAGCCAAGGTGGACAAAGACTAAGGCAGAAGCGAGGTATATTAACGCAAAAAGGTCATCTTTCAAAAGGTGGCCTTTTCGTTTGAATGGATTTTGTAATACTTCTCTGCAAAAAAAGATTGAATTTATTTGGAAATGATATTGGGACTTTCTATATTTGCATCAGATTTATAATTGTAATGAATACAACTTTGAAAAGAGGGAGAACTTATGAAACCATACGAACGATTGTTAGAGCATAATATAAAGCCTTCCATGCAGCGCATAGCGATCATGGAATATTTGATGAATCATCCCATTCATCCCTCGGCTGATGATATCTATACAGCATTATCTCCTTCTATGCCGACACTTTCGAAAACGACGGTATACAACACTTTGAGATTGTTTTCGGAACAGGGAGCTGCATTGATGCTCACGATTGATGAGAAGAATACAAATTTTGATGCGGATACTTCTGTTCACTCTCATTTCTTATGCAGGTATTGCGGACATATTTACGACTTAAAATCTCCGGAAGCCGTGAAGAAAGTTGAAAGTCTGGAAATGGATGGGCATCAAGTGACGGAAGTTCATTATTATTATAAAGGTATATGCAAGAATTGCTTAAGAAAAGATAAAGAAACACGTATTGACTAATTAATTTAAAATTGAGAAGAAAATGAAAAAATTTAGATGTACTGTATGCGGTTACGTTTATGAAGGTGACGCAGCTCCTGAGAAATGTCCTTTGTGTAAAGCTCCTGCCAGCAAATTCGTAGAAGTTGTTGAAGTAGAAGGTGGTGCATTGTCTTTTGCTGACGAACACGTGATTGGTGTTGCAAAAGGTTGTGACGAAGAAATGATCAAGGATCTGAATAATCACTTTATGGGTGAATGTACTGAAGTAGGTATGTATTTGGCTATGAGCCGTCAGGCTGACCGTGAAGGTTATCCTGAAGTAGCTGAAGCTTTCAAACGCTATGCTTGGGAAGAAGCTGAACATGCTTCTAAATTTGCAGAATTGCTGGGTGACTGTGTTTGGGATACAAAAACTAACCTGCAAAAGCGTAAAGATGCTGAACAAGGTGCATGCGAAGACAAAAAACGTATCGCTACTCGTGCTAAAGCTTTGAATCTGGACGCTATTCACGATACTGTACACGAAATGTGCAAGGACGAAGCTCGTCATGGTAAAGGTTTTGAAGGACTTTACAACCGTTATTTCGGAGATAAGAAATAATAAAGCCTTATAAATAACTTTTAAAAGGTCTGTGTTCTATAGTGAATGCAGACCTTTTTTGTTTATATTTGCCTATTAACTTTATAAATACCACAATTATGAGAAAGGTACAACTATTGTTCGTTTGTTTAATGCTTTCAGCGGCTGCTTTTGCTGCTGATAAGGTTGTTAAGTTACCAAAACCTAATTTAAATCGTACTGGTACGGTGATGAAGGCATTGTCTGAACGTCAATCTACGCGTGAGTATGCTTCGAAAGCGTTAACTCTTGCTGATTTGTCAGACTTATTATGGGCGGCCAACGGAATCAATCGTTCGGATGCTGGAAAACGAACGGCTCCTTCCGCTATGAATAAGCAGGATGTAGACGTATATGTGATATTATCGGAAGGAAGTTACTTGTATGACGCAAAGAATCATCAGTTAAATCTGATTGCTGAAGGAGATTACCGTGGAGCGGTAGCGGGTGGCCAGGCTTTTGTAAAAACGGCTCCGGTATCTTTAGTATTAATCAGTGATGTTTCCCGTTTTGGTGATGCTCAGAAGATACAGAATCAACTAATGGGAGCCATGGATGCCGGTATTGTTTCTCAGAATATTTCTATTTTCTGTTCTGCGGCTAAACTGGCTACAGTGCCACGTGCTTCGATGGATGCCGCTCAGCTGAAGAAAGTATTGAAACTGAAAGATAGTCAGATTCCTATGATGAATCATCCCGTGGGATACTTTAAATGATCTTTATTCTGCATATAAAAATGGTGACACTATCCACACCGGATAGTGTCACCATTTTTATATTATAATGTCATTATCCTGACCGGATCGTGTCACTATAATTAGGGCTCTTTATTTCAGTAGAAATTCATCGATAGCTTTCTTGTAAGTTGCTTTGTCAGCCGCTCCACGGAAAAGCTGCGGATCTCCTTTCATAGGAATGAATACAAACAATGGAATGCTTGTTGCGTTGAACAAGGCAGCAAGTTCTTTCTGTTTGTCTACATTGACTTTGTAGATTGTTATTTTCCCTGCATATTCCTTTGCCAATTCTTTCATGATTGGGGCTGTCTGGCGACAAGGACCACACCAGTCTGCATATAAGTCGATGATGGCAGGTTTGTCACCTTTGTATTTCCACTCTTTTGATTTTTCATAATCGAAGACGTCTTTCAGAAACATTTCTTTGTCCATTACGACGACTTCACCGTTACCTGTTACCTCTTTTTTACCTTGATTGGCATCCGATTTGTCATTGAAGGCGTATACGATAACGCTCAGCATGACAAAAGCTACCATTGCTAATACTTTCTTCATTCGCTATTTTCCTTTTATATGTAATTTTGTTCGATGATTCCTTTTAATTCACTACTGTGGATAACTCCGGAATGTCTCCATACGGCTTCTCCATTTTTGAATAAAATAAAAGTCGGCACTGCCTGTATGCGATATTTAGTAGCCAAATCTTCATGTTGGTCAACATCTATCTTCACAATACGGGCTTTATCTCCTACCATTGTTTTCAATTCTTCTAAAACGGGTTTCATTGCTTTGCAGGGTCCACACCATTCTGCAAAGAAATCAACTAAAACGGGTATCGGTGACTGTATTAAATCTTCAAACTTTTCCATAATCTTTCCTTTCTTAAATTTAAATATCAGTCTTTGAAGACTGCAAATATAATTTCTATTTTATTAATATAACGGGAAAAAGCTGTTTTTGTTCATAAAATAGTAATTGTAGAGTCATCTTATTGTAATCTGGAAAAGGGAACTTTGCATAACGAAAAACAAATAAATAAGAAATAAACTAATAATGATAGCCTCATGAAATTTTTATTTATTGTACAAGGCGAGGGTAGGGGACACTTGACACAAGCTATTACCCTTGAAGAAATGTTGTTGCGTAATGGACATGAAGTAGTGGAAGTATTAGTCGGTGAGAGTTCATCACGTATCTTGCCCGGATTTTTTAACCGGAATATACAGGCACCGGTCAAACGTTTTATCAGTCCTAATTTCTTGCCTGCGGCAGATAATAAACGAGCGAATCTAAAGAAAAGTTTTATTTATAATTTACTGCGTATTCCGGAATATTTTCGCAGTATGTGCTATATTAACCAGCGGATTAAGGATACAGGGGCGGAAGTAGTGATCAACTTCTACGAGCTTTTGACAGGACTTACCTACACACTCTTTCGTCCCTCCGTTCCATATGTCTGCGTCGGACACCAATACTTGTTTTTACATCAGAATTTTGAATTTCCGGATAAAAACTCTTTTCAATTACGGATGCTGCGTTTCTTCACCAAGATGACAGCTGTAAGATCTTCGAAGAAACTTGCTTTATCTTTCAATGATATGGAACCGGACAGGGTAGAACAAGTGGTGGTAGTTCCTCCTTTAATTCGGCAGGAAGTAACTGCTATTCAACCGGAAGAAGGAAATTATATTCATGGATATATGGTAAATTCCGGTTTTGCAGATAGTGTGGAGGAGTTTCATACGATATATCCGGAAGTTCCTTTGAGGTTTTTCTGGGACAAAGCAGATGCAGATGAGGTGACCAGGATTGACGAAACACTAAGTTTCTATCAGATAGATGATGTGAAGTTTCTTAATGGGATGGCCGGTTGTCGTGCTTATGCTACCACTGCCGGGTTCGAATCTATCTGTGAAGCAATGTATCTGGGAAAACCTGTATTGATGGTTCCGGCACATATTGAGCAGGATTGTAATGCCCATGATGCAATGAGGGCAGGAGCAGGGATTATCAGTGATTCTTTTGATTTGAAGCCTTTACTCCGTTTTGCCGGAACGTATTCTCCTAATCGTACATTCGTTCGTTGGGTACGTAGTGGTGAACGACGTATTATTCTGGAACTGGAAAAACTGGCTGCTCCACAATCAGCAATTACTTCAATACCAACATTTACTAATTATTTACCGATATGAAACTGAATAAAACAGATTATGTACTTGAGCGGGCGTCAGATGGCGGATATTATGCCTGGTTGACTGTGAATATGCAATGTAATGCTTACGGAGAGTCTCCTGAAGAAGCTGTGTTGAATTTGCAGGAAACAATGAATGAAATGATAGATGAGATGTATATGGTAGAAGAGTTTATTTAATGGAAAATGGATAATGGAAATGTCACCCTACATAGGGACTTTCCATTATCCATTTTTCATTATCCATTTATTCAATACTCAGTTCATCAATAATGTGGGAGGCTCCTGCATATTTATCGATAATAAATAAGGTATAGCGGATATCTACACAGGCGGCACGTTGTGAGGAGGGGCGGAAAGCGATGTCTCCGGTCAGACCTTCATAGTTGCGGTCGAAAGCTGTGCCCACTAGTTGTCCTTTGCTATTGAATACCGGACTGCCGGAGTTTCCTCCTGTATTATCAGTATTAACAATAAAGCAGACAGGCATTTCACCGTCTTTACCATAGCGTCCATAGTCTCTGGCTTTATATAGTTCCTTCAACTTCTGCGGAACTACAAATTCCCAGTTTCCTGGATCTTCTTTCTCCATAACTCCTTTGAGTGTAGTATGAGCATCATAAACTACTCCGTCGGCAGGTTCGTAAGGAAGTACCTGTCCGTAAGTCAGTCGTAAGGTTGAGTTGGCGTCCGGATAGATAGGCATTCCTTTTTCCTGTCTCATGTCCATCATTCCTTTTACCCATACCTTATGAGCAGCGTCGTAGTTCTGATTGGCCTCTTTCATAGCAATGGCAGTTTTCAATATTCCATCTGTGATGGAGTATTTGAAAAGTACCATCCAGTCATGACCTATCTTATATAAGCTTGGCTTTTTAATAAACTTTTCAAAGTTTTTGGGATTACCAAAAATCGAATATTCAAAACAAGCATCTACAAATGAATCTATATTTCCTTTGAAACGTGAGTTTATGATCTCGAAAATATTGATTCGTTGTTCCTCCGGAATGTAATTGGCATAAGTTTGCAGCATGGTTTTGGCAACCATTCGCTCTACTTCCGGGAAGGGAATGGAGGCAAAGTATTTTTCACCGGCTTGTTTCAGATTTTCGGTAGCTGTTTTTATTTGTTCTTTGTTTTTTGACTTAAGGGCAGTGACCATTTCTGTTGTAGAAGGGAGGCGCATAAAGTCAAGTGCTGTGACAAGTGCTTCGTTAAGGGCTTGCTGGTGATAGAGTGCATCCCGTCGATGAGCAACGATAGAACGTATTTCATCAAATGCCTTCTGATAAGAATCATCACCTTTTTCGCGGCCACGGGCCAAGAGTTCTTCTTGTTGCTTACGCTTGGTATCCAGTACTTTGAGACGTACTAATCCTTCGTTCATACCAATTGCATTTTTCCAGTAATTGGCTGAAGATGCATACTTACTTGCATAATGGATTCGTACGGCAGGATCTTTCAGCATCTGCTCCATCAGAACTTTCTGACGGGCCCCACGTACATGTTGACGCATAAAGTTGGTAGTCTGCATACGCTCTTCCACTTCGTCAGAAATCATATATCGCCAGTTGCGTCCCGGGAATCCCATAACAAAGGTGAAGTCACCTTCCTGTACTCCGGCAATGCTGATTTTCAAATGTTTTTTTACCTGCAAAGGAACATTGTCTTTAGAATATGCGGCAGGTTTCCCGTTTTTATCAGCATAGATACGGAAGAGGGAAAAATCTCCGGTATGGCGGGGCCACATCCAGTTGTCTGTGTCGGCTCCGAATTTACCGATAGAAGAGGGAGGAGCACCTACCATGCGGATATCGCTGTATACGGTCTTTACAAACATATAATATTTATTTCCTCCGTAAAAAGCTTTAAGTTCAAGTTTGGTTGCAGGAGTGACTTCTATATTTTCATCTTTGGCGAAGCGTTCTGCTACTTTGCTTAGGTAGCTTGGCGACAGATAATTAGTACCGTTCGGATCTTCATCTTTCTTCAACTGATCGGTTACGTAACTGGTTACATCAAGGATACGGTCAATAAAAGTGACGGTCAATCCCGGTGTGGGAAGTTCTGCATCACGGTTCATAGCCCAGAATCCTTCTGTCAGGTAATCATGCTCTACGTTACTATGTTGTTGGATAGCTCCGTAACCACAATGATGATTGGTGAGTACCAGTCCTTCAGAAGAAATGACTTCTCCGGTACATCCGCCACCGAAGTGTACAACAGCATCTTTCAGAGAGAGGCCATTGGCATTGTATACCTCTTCAACAGGAATCTCCAGACCGAGTTCCCGCATGGCAACTGCATTTTGTGCTTTCAGGTCAGTTAGCATCCACATACCTTCATCGGCGTGGATGCTAAGAGTTGCCAGTGAAAAAATAGCAAATATAATTTGTTTTCTCATTTATTCTACGATAGTCATTTCATTAATCAGATGGCCGCAGTTTCCTAATTTCTCAAGGATAAACAGGACGTAGCGGATATCAAGATTGATACAGCGTTGCAGGTTGTTATCAAAGTTAATATCACCACTCAGAGATTCCCAGTTACCATCGAATGCACAGCCGATCAATTCTCCGTTTTCGTTCAATACCGGACTACCGGAGTTACCACCGGTAATGTCATTGGTTGACAGGAAGCAGACAGGCATATCACCGTTAGGTAATGCATAACGACCGTAGTCTTTCTTTTCTATAAGTTCTTTCAACTTGGCCGGTACCACAAATTCGCGGTCTTCCGGATTTTCTTTTTCAAGAATACCTTTTGTTGTTGTGTAATAGTTATAGTGTACACCATCTTTCGGATCATATGGTTTTACGTTACCATAGGTCAGGCGAATGGTGAAGTTTGCGTCCGGATATGAAGGAACAGGCAATTTCATTTCACCTAAACCGCGGATGTAAGTTTTGTGGAGCGGAGCAAGTTCTTTGTCCAGCTCTTTTAGCTGATCAAGGAGATTACCGTATTGATCGTATTTGGATTGGGCATATTGCAAAGCCAGATCCTCATCAATAGCTTTTACTGTCGGCTTTTTGAGGAATTTATCAAAGTTAGCCTGATTAGCAAAAATAGACTTGTCGTACATGTCGTCTACGAACTTATTGTAGTCTCCTTTATATTTCTGTTCAATCACTTTATAGATAGCAGGGCGTTGGTTTGCCGGAATCATTTCTGCATAGAGAGGAAGCAGTACTTTAGCTACTTTGCGGTCTACTTCATGATCATAGTCTTTGTTATGGATGCTTTTGAAGTTTTCTTTCAGACCTTCCAGACGAACTTTGATCAGAGAGTCGTTTTTATCAACCAAAGCTTCCCGTGTTTTAGTTAACATTGAGTTACCAAATTCGATAGCTCCGAAGAAAACTTCAGTCAGGCAAGTCAGTTGATAATTGAGAGGGGCTGTTTGTGCTACCAGATCATCGATCTTTTTCACAACATTGGCATATTCGGTATTGTTTTGTGCCTTTGCAAATTCAGCAAATTTAGCTTCCTGTTCTGCTTTAGTGCCCAATACGTCATTGTCAATGATCGCTTTGTTCATTCCGATAGAGTTTTTCCAGTAGTTACTGGAGCCTGCATATTTGTTTGCATACTGAATACGGATTTTATCGCTGGCGTTCATCACTTCTTTCAAAACAGCCAGGCGTGCACCACGAATGCGGATACGCGGTTCATTGGTTGATTCCATTCGTTCTTTTACTTCTGACACAGTCAGATAACGGCTGGTTCTTCCGGGGAATCCCATGATCATTGCATAGTCTCCTTCTTTTAAACCTTTGATGGAGATTGACAGATGTTTCTTCGTTTTCAGCGGAGTATTGCTTGCGCTATATTCAGCCGGCTCTCCGTTGGCATCTGCATAGATACGGAACATGGAGAAGTCACCGGTATGACGGGGCCACATCCAGTTGTCTGTTTCGCCACCGAATTTACCTACAGAAGAAGGAGGAGCGGCAACCATACGTACATCCGGATATATTTTCTTGTAGAACAGGTAGAATTTGTTTCCTGCGTAGAAAGGAAGGGCTTGCGGAACAATGCCTTTCTTATCTTTCAGGTCACTTTTCTCATAGAGTTCTTTAGCCAGTCCTTCAAGGAAAGCACCGGTGAATGACTGAGATTCTGTAATCTCTTTGGCGGCGATTTTAGCATTCACAACATCTGTTATATCTTCGATACGTTCGATGAAGGTGAACTTTAATCCCGGAGTAGGAAGTTCCTGATCTCTGGATGTAGCCCAAAAACCATCTGTCAGATAATCGTGTTCTACACTACTGTGTTGCTGGATAGAAGAATAACCGCAGTGATGGTTAGTTAGGATCAAGCCTTCCGGTGAAATGATTTCTCCCGTACATCCTCCTCCGAATATACCGACTGCATCTTTCAAAGAGACACCATTGGGATTATATAAATCCTGGGCTTCCAGTTTTAATCCTTGCTTCTTCATCATATCTATGGAATGTTGCTGTTGCATTAGTTGCAATAACCACATACCTTCGTCCGCTTTTACGGTACATACCAGCAGCGCTGTCAGCGCTAATAAATAAAGTCTTAGTCTGTTCATTACTTTATGATAACAATTATAAATTATGATGTTAATATTCTATTTTTAAACTTCCGTCTTTTAGTGCTTTCATGATGTTGGCAGGAGCCTGTTGATTCATTAATTCTTTTTTCATGAAATCCATATAGGGAGCTACATGCTGAAAGTATTGGTAATATCCTTTGCACAAATAGTTCAGACCGGGTTCGCCGTCCGCTGTCCGACTGAAGCGGTTCTTTGGACATTCTCCGTTGCAGGCAAATAGAAAGTCGCACTCCTTGCATTGTGTTGGGAGTGATTGGTATTTCATTGTCCCGAAGTTATGCTGTCGTTCACTATGCATCATTTCCACCAAAGTCTGGCTATAGATATTTCCCAATTTATATTCCGGGAATACGAAGTGGTCACAAGAGTATACGTCTCCGTTGAATTCCATAACGCCGGCATGTCCGCAATGCTTCGCCATTGTACATACGCCCGGTTGCTCACCCATCCAGTTAGCCAATGTAGAATCGAATATCTGTATGAAGAATTTGCCCACATCTTCTTTTACCCATTCATCAAAAATTGTACAGAGAAAGTTACCCCATTGTTCCGGACTTATGGAGAAATCAGCCAATACTCCTTCTTTGCCTTCTGCCAGAGAGGCAAGATGACGACCGTCCTGATGTGAAACAATGCGTTCAACAATCGGGGCGAACTGGATATAATGGCAATCTATTTCTTTGAAGAAATTATAAAAGTCTAATGGATATTCGGCATTGAAATCGTTCACAACAGCCATAGCGTTCCATTCTACTCCATGTTTTTTCAGGAGATTAATCCCTTGCATCACTTTGACGAAAGAAGGTTTGCCCATTTTGTTCTTGCGGTATTCGTCATGAAACTCTTGCGGGCCATCAATAGAAACCCCTACCAGCCAGTTGTTTTCACGGAAGAACTCGCACCATTCGTCTGTGAGTAAGGTCCCATTCGTCTGGATACAATTGTCAATCGTACGTCCGCGGGCGTATTTCTTTTGCAGTTCCATCGCCTTTTTATAAAAAGAAAGCGGACGCATCAGCGTTTCTCCACCGTGCCAGGTAAAAAGCACTTGAGGCATTGTTTGAGAACTGATATACTCGTCGATAAACTTTTCCAGTAGTTCATCGCTCATTACATGTTTGGGGTTTTCTTTGTATAGGTTCGCCTTTTCCAAATAATAGCAGTATTCGCATGCGAGATTACATACGGCTCCCACGGGCTTTACCATGACATAAAGCGGTTTGGCAAAAGGTGCATAAGTTGTTGCTTTCATGACTGCAAATTTAGATAAACTAAATGAAAAAAATGATCTCCCACCTCTGTTTATAAGGATTATTAAAGAAAAGAGTCTTACAAGTTTTAAATATTGATAAAATGTTTCTTTTAAGTCCGAATCAGTTGTACCTTTGTACCCAGAATTTAATGAAACAATGAACGTGAATAAGATTTTGCCTTTTGTGCTTTTGCTTCCCTTTCTAGCTTCGTGTACTCATAAGTATAAGATAGAAGGAACATCTTCAGTAAATGGTCTGGATGGAAAAATGTTATATCTGAAGACTTTGAGGGATGGAGAATGGACAAAACTGGACTCGGCTGAGGTAGTACATGGATCATTTTCAATGAAAGGGAAAATCGATTCTGTACAAATGACAACACTTTATATGGATGACGAAAGTGTCATGCCGGTTGTGTTGGAAAGTGGCAAGATCGTTATTACTATTAGCAATACCGATCTCAAAGCGGTTGGAACTCCTTTGAACACAGCATTGTATGACTTTATTGCAAAGAAGAATGCAATGGAAGAAAGTATCGGTGAACTGGAAAGAAAAGAAACCCGTATGGTGATGGATGGTGCTGATCTGGAAGAAGTTCATGAACAGTTACTTGCAGAAGGAGATTCACTGATGAAAGCGATGAATCAATATGTCAAGACTTTCATCTCGGATAATTATGAAAATGTATTAGGACCTAATGTCTTTATAATGCTTTGCAGCTCTTTGCCATATCCTATTATGACTCCACAAATAGATGATATAATAAAGGATGCTCCCTATTCTTTTAAGAGTAATAAGATGGTGCGAGAGTTCTTGACGAAGGCCAAAGAGAACATGCAGTTGATAGAAGAACATCAACGGATGCAACAAAATGTAGGTCCGAAGAAATAAATCTTGAGTTTTTTGCGTATTTTTGCATAAAACTCAAGATAAGATGAAAACGTCCTTTTCTATTCGTATTGCTTTTTTCTTTATTCTTTCTTTTTTGATAGTTTCCTGTCATAGAGATATGGACGCTCTCAACATGACTTTTTCAAAAGTGGAAAAGTGTATGGATCTCTGTCCGGATAGTGCTCTAAATCTATTAAAAGGTATTCCTGAACCTGAAAAATTGTGGGGCGAGTCACAGGCGACTTATGCTCTTCTGATGACGCAGGCAATGGATAAGAATTATATGAAGTTTAGTTCGGATTCGTTGATTGCATTAGCCTTGAATTACTATACAATAACTCAGACTTCCCCAGTAATGTATGCAAAGGCTCTATTTTATCATGGAAGAGTTATGCTTGAATTGGATAAGGAGGAAGAAGCCTTGAAATTTTTTCTTGCTGCTAAAGATATTTATGAAAGAACTAAAGATCATAAAATGTTGGCATTGATAGCAGAAGAGGTTGGTATGATTAATCGAAAACAGGACTTGTACGATGATGCTTTGACGAATTTTAGGGAAGCACTTACTACATATAAGCAGTTAAAGGATTCTCTTTCGGTTATTAGTGCTAGTTTGAATATTGCTAGAGTTTATTTGTTTAAGTCTGAATGGGATAGCTGTTCCTTATATTATAATAATGCATTAGAAATAGCAGTACAGAAGAATTATTTATCTGAAATTACAATATTGCATGAATTAGGTATATTGTATCGCTCCATGCAAAATTTATCAGAAGCAGAACGTTATTTCTTAGCTGCTTATGAAAAAGAAACAGATGAAGAAAAGAAATATATGGAATGTTTGTCTTTAGGATATTTATATATGCAAATGGGGCAGACAGAAAATGCTAGAAAATATTTAATGATGAGTGCGAACTCTTCTAAAGCATATACACAGATTAGTGCATACGATTGTTTATATTTCTTGGAAAAAGACATTGATAATTTTGAAGAGGCAATAGTTTATCATGAATTGGCAGATTCCATAACTAATGCTATGGAGGAGCTTAACTCACGAGAGTTAATAGCAAGCTTACAGAAAAAATATGAGAATGAAAAACTACGGAATGATAATTTGCAAATGAAAGTACGATATACGAACTTTATTCTGTGGGGTACGATTGCTTTTTTATTTGTTGTTGCATGTATGTGTTATTATTATTATAAAAATCGGAATAACAAAAAGAAAATAGCCGAGATTGAATTACAGATTCAAGAGAATGAAGAAGAAATAGAACGATACCAACAGGAAATAGAGGATATTCAAATATCAAAAGATCAGGTGTTAAAGGAAAATCTGGTGTTAGAAGAAAATCGTACTAAAGTAGGAGAACTCAATGGAAAGATTGTTCTTTTAACCATGCAGAATAAAACTTTGTCGGAACATCTGAAAGAACTGGGGGGTGAATTAAATGTTGGTATATCTTCAGGCTCATTTATACATGCATTTCGGCTTCTATTGGCAATAAAAGAGGGGACCTTAAGAGGAAAACTTTCTAATGAAGAGCGTCAGAAGTTATTTAGTCTGTTTGATTTGATTTATTGGAATTATGTTAGTCGTTTATTGGAAAGAGCTCCAACTCTTACTAAACATGATCTTGAGATTTGCTGTTTTCTTAAATTTGGTTTGAGTCACGAAGAGCTAAGTTGTATCTTTCATACTACTTCTGATTCTGTAACGAGGGCAAAAGGCAGGCTTAAAGGTCGATTAGGCATTTCTCCGCAAGATGATTTGGACCTTTTTTTGAAGGAATTCTGAGAAATAAAAAATGGATTGTCCGGGTAAATGTTAAATTGATAATTAATAATATGTTGATTAATAGGTTGTTACTTTTCATTAACCTCTTGTAATTTGTCCGGGTTGATTTTTTTGTTTTTTCGAATACATACCGTACTTTTGGCGAAACAAAAAAGCAATATAATTATGAAAGTACGTTTTATTTTATCTTTTCTAGCTGCATTATTTATTGCAGGGAATATGATCGCTATTGAGAGTACAGAACGGGTAGAGAGAAAACTGCCTCTTGTGTTAAAAGGAGAAGTTCCGACTACGACAAGTCGTTCTATTCCTGTAATACCTATTAGTGCGTCTGTTTCTACAGATGATAATATTGTAGAAATCATTTTCACAGTTCCTTTGGGCGAAGTGAAAATACTAGTGGATGGACAAGTACAGGAAGTCTGTCAGGTAACGGCTCCTGGACAAACAACTTCTTTCTCTATAGAAGGATGGGCTCCGGGCGTTTATAAACTAGAATTTAAAGTCGCCGGAGGCGGATACGTATACGGAGAACTAGTAATAGAGTAAATAAGGAACTAGACCTTAACTTTTATATAATGAATAGTCATCATACAGTTGCTATTGGCACTTGGGAAGGTGACAAACAGCAATCTATTGAATATAATTCTTCTATTGCAGTCGGGATTGATTGTCCCCGTGCAAAATTGAGAGTAAGTATTCTATTAGATACAATACAAGAGTATCAGGTGAGATATATCTTTTCTGACGAGGAGATAAGTGAAGCTGTAAATGAGGCTGGGCTTATCATTGGCGCAAGGGGTATAGCCTATGAAGGGGTATTACAACGAAAACCGGTTATTGTAGTGGGGGAATATGGTTTTGGAGGTTTAGTTACTCCAGATACATTGCATGAACAATACAATAATTATTTTAGAGGCAAAATCAATGGAATAAAAGCAGAGTACTTCTCTTTAGAGCGATTAGAAGAAGAAATAAGAAGAGGATTTGCTTTGACATTCCAGGAATTGCAAATGATGTCTAACCAGACAATAAGATTTCTACATAATATATAGACTTTTTGATTTAATAGATTAATGCATAAAGACTGGTTAGGTATGCGGGGGTGCGTGAGTATCCCCGCATTTCGTTTCTTACCGATCCTGGTCTTCGTTTGTGATCATTCCTTTATGCTTTTCAGGAAGTGCACTCTCAACAGCAGCATAAGCCTCTGCCATAGTAGCTTTTATGTTTTCCATACCTTTTCCTTTAGGAGGAATAGGGTCATGAATGGTCAGAATCATGCGATGGCGATGTATCCATTTGCCTGTACGTGGCAGGATTTCAAAAGAACCGTCGATTGTAACGGGAACAACTGCCAGTTGCAAGTCATCTGCCAATTGAAACGCCCCTTTTTTGAAATATCCCATGTGTCCGGTGAAAGTACGTGCTCCTTCGGGAAAAACGACTAAGGATACCCCGTCTTTCAGCGAATCTTTTGCTTGCCGAATGGTCTCCAGTACTTTTTTGGGACCGGACCGGTCTACAAAAATGTGTCCTGCACTTTCACATGCTTTTCCTACAAATGGTATCTTACGCAGGCTTTTTTTCATCATCCACTTGAAATTTCTTCCGATGAATCCATAAATAAGAAAAATATCGAAGGATCCCTGATGATTCGGCACAAAGATATAAGAGGTCTTCCCGTGTAATTTTTCACGACCGTGAATCTTTACAGGAATCAACAGAAAAAGACAGATGAGTTGTGACCATATTTTGCCCGGATAGTATCCCCAGAAATGAGCTCCTCCTAGTAAAGAGCCTACAATGGTGACAATCGCTGTAAGAATAGTCAATACCAATAGGATAGGTAAAGCAATACAAATTTGATAAATATAATATAGTATCTTCATGGGGAGTTTATTTTTATATATATGCAAAGATACATGATTATTGGTAAAAAAAGCAGTAGGATACAACATAATCTTTGCGATTATGTTATTTTTGTCTTCTGTTATAGACAGATAATGATATGATACGTATACTACATACTGCCGATTGGCATTTAGGACAGACATTTTTTGGTTACGACCGCGCGGAAGAACATAAGGCTTTTCTTGATTGGCTGGCCGAAGAAATCCGACAAAACGAGATTGATGCATTGGTTATAGCCGGAGACGTGTTTGATGTTTCCAATCCTTCTGCTGCGTCTCAGCGCATATATTATGAGTTTATTTATCGGGTGACTGCGGAGAATCCGAAACTGCAAATTGTGATTGTTGCCGGTAATCATGACTCTGCGGCGCGTTTGGAAGCTCCTCTGCCTTTGTTGCAGGCGATGCGGACGGAAGTCAGAGGGGTAGTGCGCAAATTGGAGGGCGGAGAGATTGACTATGATCATTTGACAATAGAATTGAAGAATAGAGAAGGGGAAGCAGAAGTACTTTGTATGGCTGTTCCTTTTTTGCGGCAGGGAGATTATCCGGTAGTGGAGACAGAAGGAAATCCATATATGGAAGGAGTTCGAGAACTTTATGCGCGACTTTTGCAAAGATTGTGGGCACGCCGGGAAACGAATCAGGCTATTCTTGCTGTCGGTCATTTACAGGCTACCGGATCAGAGATTGCCGAGAAGGATTATAGCGAACGGACAGTGATTGGTGGTTTGGAATGTGTATCACCCGATACTTTTTCGGAAAAGATAGCGTATACGGCTTTGGGACATATCCATAAAGCACAGCGGGTATCCGGCAGGGAGAATGTAAGATATGCCGGAAGTCCGATTCCTATGTCTTTTGCCGAGAAGCATTATCATCACGGAGTGGTGATGGTGACTTTAGATGAAGGCTGTGCGGTTGATATCAGAAGGATAGAGTGTCCACAATCCATACCTCTTATCAGTGTGCCGGGTGGAGAGGCTGCTTCACCGGAAAAAATAATAGAAATATTAAGAGACTTACCGGAGGTGGATGGAGAAGCTCCTTATCTGGAAGTCAAGGTTTTGCTTGAAGAACCGGAACCTATGCTTCGTCAGGAAATAGAAGAGGCATTGGCTGGTAAGAAATATCGTCTGGCACGTATCGTTTCTGCTTATCGTCAGGAAGAAAGAGTGGAAAAGGAGGCTGATGGCTGGAAAAAGGGATTGCAGGAAATGTCTCCGTTGCAGATTGCTCAATCTGCATTCGAAAAGGTTTATCAGACGGAAATGCCTGCCGACCTGACTGATTTATTCCAGGAAGCATATATTTCCGCAACTCGTAAAGAAGAGGAGGAAGGAGAATGAAAATTATAGCAATAAGATTGAAGAATCTGACTTCGATAGAAGGCAGTGTTGAAATAGATTTTACGGTGGAACCGTTATCTTCGGCTGGTATATTTGCAATTTCCGGTGCTACAGGAGCGGGAAAGTCGACTTTGTTGGATGCTCTGTGTCTGGCATTATATGATAAGGCTCCCCGTTTTGCGGCTTCGGTGGAGAGTATCAATCTGGCAGATGTGGGAGATAACCAGATCAATCAGTCAGATGTGAGAAATCTGCTTCGTCGGGGGACGAGTGACGGATATGCGGAGGTCGATTTTCAAGGAGTGGACGGACATCGATATCGTTCCCGGTGGTCGGTCAGGCGGACAAGGAATAAGGCGAGTGGTTCTTTACAGCCTCAAGTGTTGGAAGTGAAAGATTTGGATACGGAAAAAGAATTTCAGGGAACGAAGAAAGAATTGCTGGCACAGTTGGTAGAGTTGGTCGGTTTGACGTATGAGCAATTTACCCGTACCGTATTGCTGGCACAAAACGACTTTGCAACTTTTTTGAAATCCAGAGGGGCAGCGAAAGCGGAACTACTGGAGAAATTGACGGGAACAGGAGTTTATTCCCGCATCTCCCAGGAGATTTTTGCCCGGAATAAGGCTGCACAAGAAGAGGTGGCAATGATTCAAAGTAAGATGAGTGTGATTGAGTTGTTGCCGGAGGAAGAACTTTTAACCTTGCAAAATGAGAAAGAACAGTTGGTTGAGAAACGTGCGGCAGGGATTAAATTGCTGGCAGAACTGAATGCGCAATTGAATGTGGTTCGTTCATTGAAAATTCAGGAAGCTCTTTGGATGAAAAAGCAGCAGGAAGAGCAGGAGGAACTGAATAAACAAAAGAATCTACAGGATGCTTTGGTTGTTCAGGAAGAAGGACTGATTCATTTTAAAGCGCAGTGGGAAGCGATACAGCCGGATCTGAAAAAGGCACGTCAGCTGGATGTACAAATACAGTCGCAGCAGGCGGGGTATATACAGTCGCAACAAATTTTGCAGGCTGCCCGTCAGCAGGTGGCGGATCAGGATAAGAAATCTGCATCTGCAGTAGAGCAGTTACGGATTTCCTATCATTCTTTGAGTCGTCTGTTGAATCGTACGGATGTGGAGTCACTGCAGCTGGAACAGATTGAAGTCATCCTTAATGAGGAAAAGGATACATTGGAAACATGGACAAAGGTGAATGAAGAACGCCTTGGCCGGTTAAACTCTTTTGGTTATCCTTCTTTGGTAGATGAGCAGGGTCAAATTCAAAAAGAACTGACGCGCTTGCAGAATATAAAGAAATTGACTGAAGAACAATCGAAGTCGAAGCAGGATATAGAGAAACTGGAAAAGGAAGTGACTGCTTGTACACAGCAGTTGGCAGAGCAGGATGCTGTAGTTAAAGCTTTGCAGCGGCTTTATGAAAATGCCCGTATGGCGGTAGGAAAGGATGTGAAAGCATTGCGTCAGCAGTTGCAGGAAGGGGAGGCCTGTCCGGTTTGTGGAAGTACGACACATCCTTATCATCGGGAACAAGAGGTAGTGGATACTCTTTACCGGAATATGGAACAGGAATATAATACCGCAGTGTCTGCTTATCAGCAGATAAATAATCGCAGCATTGTCCTGCAACGAGATTTAACCCATCAAAGGGCAACTGAGGTACAGATAAAAGAACAGTTGTCCGTTTTACAACAAGAAGGATTGCCGGCTGGAGAGGAAGAACATATACAGAATCGGTTAAATGAGTTGGCGGAACGTATTTCAGCTTATCAGCATCTGTATGCGGAATGGCAGCAGAACGATGAGAAAATAAAGAAATTGCGGACACACTGTGATGCTCTGCGTGAGAATGTCTCACAGTGTCGTTTGGCTGCGCAAAAGGTATCAGCCGCTAAAGAACAGTCGGCTATTTTACAGAAAGCAGCTGTTGATGAGCAACAAAGATTCGAAGTGATCGCTAAAGCGTTGGATGCACTCCAACAGGAACGTTCTTTGTTATTAAAAGGGAAGAGTGCGGACGAAGCTGAGGCTGCTGTTGCCCGAAGAGAAAAAGAATTGAATGAGGCGTTGGAAAAGGCTCGTAAACAAGTGGAGGGAGTACAAAACCATCTTTCCGGCCTGCAGGGAGAAATGAAACAATTGTCCGTTGTCATTGAAGAACTTCGGGAGCAACAGAAAGGTATTGAATTTCCGGAACAACTTCCTCAGGCTATAGCGAAACAGCAGGAAGATAATCTTAATACGGAACGTACGTTGTCGACTGCGGAGGCACGTCTGTTGCAGCAGGCAAAGAATAAAACAATCTTTGAGCAGATAACCAAAGAACTTACCGAAAAACAGGCAGTTGCCGTACGTTGGGCTAAATTGAATAAATTGATTGGTAGTGCCGACGGTGCTAAATTTAAAGTCATAGCCCAAAGTTATACTTTAAATCTGTTATTGCTTCATGCCAACAAACATCTGGCTTATCTTTCCAAACGGTATAAGTTACAGCAAGTTCCCGATACACTGGCGCTTCAGGTGATTGATTGCGATATGTGTGACGAGATACGTACGGTATATTCGCTTTCGGGAGGTGAATCTTTCTTGATTTCACTGGCACTTGCATTGGGTTTATCTTCGCTTTCGAGCAATAATTTGAAAGTAGAATCCCTGTTTATCGACGAAGGATTCGGCTCGTTGGATGCTGACAGCCTGAGAACAGCCATGGAAGCTTTGGAGCAGCTACAGATGCAGGGACGGAAAATCGGAGTCATTTCCCATGTACAAGAAATGAGTGAACGTATTTCAGTTCAGGTGCAGGTACATAAGAAGATCAATGGAAAAAGCGTGCTTACCGTCGTAGGGTAAGCACCGTTATTTCCGGCCATGCACCGAAGCGAAAAGGAAGTCCGACATAGCCGATGCCTTCATTTACGTACAAACCACGTGTCCCTTCCAGATACATCCCGCTCCATTCGGGATAGATATAAGAGGAAGGAGAATGATTCCCGAATTTTAACTGCATAGCGTGGGTATGCCCTGCCAGCATTAAATCGATGTCTGTTTGTGGGAGTACTTCCCATCTCCAGTGGGTAGGGTTATGGCTTAAAAGTATCTGGAACATTCCTTCGGTTCCCCGCATCGCTTCGGGGAGGTCAGCATATTGGGAGAAAGGCGGTTCTCCTTCGTTTTCAACTCCAATAAGGGCGATACTGTCGCTGCCCTGAATCAGAATCGTATGAGAATTATTCAATAACTTCCAGCCCATAGCGGCTTGTCTTTGCAGGAGATCATTCAGATTATCGTCTTGCTCTTGCTGGCTTTTCCAGCGGAAATAAGGGCCGTAATCATGATTTCCTAAAATGGAGTAGACTCCATCTTTGGCTTTCAGTCCGGACAGTATATCTTGAAAATCATTTAGTTCGACTGCACGATGATTAACCAGATCTCCGGTAAAGACAATAAGATCGGCCTGTTGCTCATTCACCAGTTTTACTAACTTCTGAATAGCGGAAGTATTTCCCTGCCAACTTCCGATGTGAATATCTGATAACTGGACAATACGGTATCCATCGAAAGCTGATGGAAGCTTGGGCGAGGAATAAGTTACCTCTTTGACGTCAAACTGCGTGCGTCCGATAAAAGACCCGTAGATGATCATTACGATAGAAATCACGGCTAATGTCAGCCCGGTACAGATAAAGGGAGTTCGGGGCCACCGTAGCCATTTGTGGAAAGGTACCCCGATAATCGTGCAGAGAGACAGCAATAGTTTAGGAGCCGTAAATAGGAAGAAAAAGATGGAAAACCATCCAATAGCCTGTGTATGGCGTTCGGCAAAGGCGTTATTGGAGAAGTAAACCAGATAAAGTAATCCTGTGGATAACAGGAAAGCAGGCAGCCAGTAGAGGATTCTCAGCCAGCGTTTTGCCGTCAGATGAACGATAAATCTGAGATACAGATAAATGTCCGGTAGAATAAGGAAAATAAGTAAAAATATAAATAGGCGTTGCAACATAACAGCACGGATATTAAATTTTTAGTTGAAATAGGCGAAGCATCTGACTTTGGTCAACTGTCTATGATTTTAAGTTCGTCCAGGTTCTTCTTGATTTCCTGAATACGGTTCAGGAATTTCTTGCGATAAATCCACAAGATCAGCCCCAGCCCAGCTCCCCAAAGCAGGATAAAAAACAGAATGATGGCTATTCCATATTGCCATATCTGCCAATAAATAAATGAGAGTACTGCCAGTATAAGAAGGAAAGCAGTAGCAATCAGACGTTCCCGAATCATCCATCGGTGGATGCGGTTGACACGACTGATCACCTCTATCAGAGGCATTTCGTCCACTTTCGTCTGTTGTAGAAAACGGGTGGTGGTGATGTCCCAGTAGAGTGCGGGAATCCACGATAGAATGATAATGATATAGATCGGATTCAGTCTGCCGTGCAACAGGACTTCCAGCAGGAATAAGACCAATACCGGCAAAGAAATCAGGATTAGTTTGATATTCAGCCGGGCAATGGCATGGATACCTTTGTCTGCATGTCCTATCAGTTTGCCAAGTTCTTCCTCTTTGATCAGCTCCTTGTCTTTTAAGTGCTCATCCAGGGCATTCCATGATTTTTTCAGTTCTTCCAGTTCCATATATGATTACTCCTTTTTCATTTTTTTTAGTTTGTCTTTGATACGGCTCAGTTTGGTAGCCACATTGGTCACCGTCAGTCCGGTGATCTCCGCAATATCTTCGTAACTTTTGTCTTCAAGATAAAGCAGGATAATTGATTTGTCGAGTTGTCCCAGCTGATTGATCATTTGATAAAGTTGCCTCAGCATTTCGTGGATCGGGTCATGTTCTTCTATCATCCAGTCCGCTTCGCGGGTGAGGGTGACGATTTCCGGTACATTCTTTTCTTTGCGGAAAAAGCTGATACACGTGTTCAGAGCGATGCGGTAAATCCATGTGGACATTTTGCATTCTCTTCTGAACTTGGGATAGGCTTTCCAGAGGTTGAGTATTACATCCTGATAGAGGTCATTGAGCGGGGCGTTAGGATTGGTATATAAGTAACATATCTTGTAGATCACCCGTTCATATTCGCGGATGACCGATAAGAACTCCTGTTCAATAGGGTTGGTTGCCTCTGTTGTTCGTTCTCTCATGAATTAAATGGGTTACTTTTCTGGTTAGTTAGTCGTGCGAAAAGGAGAAAAATCACAAGTAAACGAAAGTTATTGCAGATTGGCAGCCAGGAATTTTCGCATTTCCTCCGTACTTTTTCCCCGACGGCGGGCATAGTCTTCGAGCTGGTCTTCTCCTATCTTTCCGACAGAGAAGTATTCGGCAGCCGGATGGGCAAACATCAGACCGCAGACCGAAGCATGAGGGTACATGGCACCATTCTCGGTCAGTGTGATGCCTATCTGTTTCATATCCAGCAGTTCGTCCAACAGGAAATTGATGGATTGATCGGGCAGGGACGGGTAGCCTACGGCAGGGCGAATCCCTTGATATTTCTCGACCAACAGATCGGGCATTGACAGACTTTCATCTTTGGCGTATCCCCACGCTTCTTTGCGTACATATTCGTGCATCTTTTCCGTAGCAGCTTCTGCCAGACGGTCGGAAAGAGTCTGGACGAGTAAATGTTTGTAGGGATCCTGCTCGTACAGGCCTTCCATATCTGCATCTATGCAAGAAGCAAAGGCACCTATTGTATCCGGAATGCCAGAAGAAAGAGGGCGGATAAAGTCACTCAGGCAAAGGAACGGGCTTCCATCCCGTTTAGGCGTCTGCTGGCGGAGCAAAGGGAAAACTAGGAATTGACCGGTTTCTTTTTCAATCACCAGGTTATCTCCGTCCGAGTTTGCTTTGCAAAGTTTGAAGATAGTTCTCACTTCATAATCCTTGTCAAGTAAATCCAGCATCCGGTTGGCCTCCTTAAACAGTTGCATAGCTTCGGAAGCCTTGTTGCGGTCTTCTTCCGGAAAAGTAGTCAGCCATGAAGCACGGCAGACATCGCAACCGTGAATGTTGGCGATCGCTGCGAAACGAGGTTGGAATCCCCATGCATGGAAAAAGTAAATCCAATTGATGTAGGGGGCGACGTTATGTATCTTATAAGATAAAATCATATGTTTATAAGTGACGAGTTGCTGTTTATCTGAATCTTAACTCCTGTCCACGATAATTCTCGTCAATGGTTCCGTTATCATATAACAGATGACCGTTCACAAATGTTTTTTCTACTTTCCAGTGGAAAGTATGACCTTCCAGCGGGCTCCATTTACATTTGCTCAGGATGCAGTCTGTGGTAACAGTCCACGCACTGTCGGGACGAACCAAAACCAGATCCGCCTGATATCCTTTCCGGATAAATCCGCGATTACGTATCTCATACATTTGTGCAGGAGCATGAGACATCTTCTCTACTACCTTTTCGATGCTGAAAGCGCCTTTGTCTGCCAATTCGAGCATACTAACCAAAGAGAATTGTATGGTCGGCATGCCGGACATGGCTTTTAATGCACCTCCTTCTTTTTCACTCAAGGAGTGCGGAGCATGGTCGGTCGCAATAGCGTCGATCAGACCGCTGTTGACTGCCTCCTGCAAAGCCTTCCGGTCTTCTGCCGTTTTGATGGCAGGATTACATTTGATGCGCGCTCCTAAGGTCTGATAATCTTCTTCGGTAAAAATTAGATGAGACACACACGCTTCGGCAGTAATACGCTTCTCTGCCAAAGGTGCTTTGGAGAATAAACTCAGTTCTCTGGCAGTAGAAATATGCATAATATGCAGACGCGCATTGGTCTCGCGTGCCAATTGTACCGCCAAAGCGGAAGAACGGTAGCAAGCCTCTTCCGAGCGGATGACCGGATGAAGTGACAAAGGTACATCGTCACCGTATTCTTTTTTATATTTATCCGTATTCTCTTTGATGATTCCCTGATCTTCACAGTGTGCTGCAATCAGTAAATCCGTACCTCCGAAGATATTGCGCAGACTTGCCATCCGGTCTACCAGCATATTTCCCGTACTGGAACCCATAAATAACTTCACCCCACATACCCGGTTTTTGTCCAGCTGACTGAATAACGGATAATTATTGTTAGTCGCTCCGAAATAACAGGAGAAGTTGACAGATGATTTTTCCGCCAGCAAAGCCAGTTTGTCATTCAGCGCCTCCAAAGTTGTGGTCTGAGGATTTGTGTTCGGCATATCCATGATCGAGGTAACTCCTCCGGCTGCCGCAGCATGGCTTTCCGTTGTGATATCTGCTTTATGAGTCAGCCCCGGATCGCGGAAATGTACGTGCTCGTCAATAGCCCCCGGCAAAAGATAACAGCCGGATGCGTCAATCGTTTCGTCACAAGGCATGGCAGCCTCTTGTCTGTCAACTAAGATCTCAGCAATCTTCTCACCTTCAATAACAACAGATCCCGGAACTTTTCTTCCTTCGTTGACAATTACGGCGTTTTTTATCAGTATACGTTTCATTTCTTTTGCGGGAATTTATGGAACCAACTATTTATTTTTAACTTGATCACTCCGAATATGGCTTCTCCAAAGATACTGCTGTTCATCTTGGAAGTTCCCAACTCACGGTTAATGAAGATGACGGGGACTTCTATGATTTTGAATCCGCATTTGTAAGCAGTGAACTTCATCTCGATCTGAAAAGCATATCCTTTGAAGCGAACATGGTCCAGATCGATTGTTTCCAGTACCTGACGGCGGTAGCATACAAATCCGGCAGTCGTATCATGCACCGGAATACCGGTAATGAAGCGGACGTACTTGGAGGCAAAATAAGACATCAGCACCCGTCCCATCGGCCAGTTGACTACATTCACACCACTTACATAACGGGAGCCGACAGATACGTCTCCTCCTTCTTTTGCACAAGCTGCGTACAAACGGGGCAGATCATTCGGGTTATGGCTGAAATCGGCATCCATCTCGAAGATATATTCGTATGCGTGCTCCAACGCCCACTTGAATCCTGCGATGTAAGCAGTACCCAATCCTAACTTCCCTTTGCGCTCGATCATAAAGAGGCGTTCGGGGAATTCCTGTTGCAAAGTTTTCACAATGCTTGCAGTGCCGTCCGGAGATCCGTCTTCTATAACCAGTATATGGAATACCTTGTCTAAACCGAAAACGGCACGGATAATATTTTCTATGTTCTCCCGTTCATTATAGGTCGGGATAATAACGATGCTATCTGATAATTGCATAGAAGTCCTATTTTTAAGACAAATGTAGCGCTTTTCCTTTAGTTATAGAGGGACTAAGGATAATTTAACGCGTTTGTATTTGTTCCCCGGTGTGAAACTATTGGTTTCATGCCTTGAAACTTTTAGTTTCATTGTTTGAAACCAATAGTTTCAAGGCTTGAAACAATCTTGAAGAAGAAAACTTCGGTGTGACTATATCAATCCCGGTTCTTTTTTCGTACTTTTGCGGTGAAATTTTATAGCTATGACAATAACTGAGTTGCAACAACAATATGCCGCTCATCCTAATACAGCAGTCATGGAACGACTGCTGAAGGATGCGTCCGTTCAAACTATTTTTTGCGGGGGCTTATGTGCTTCTTCCGCTTCTCTTTTCTCTTCTGTATTGGTGAAACAAGATGTGTGTCCGTTTGTCTTTGTACTGGGCGATCTGGAAGAGGCGGGCTATTTTTATCATGACCTGACACAAGTACTGGGAACAGAGAAAGTGTTGTTCTTCCCGTCTTCATTCCGCCGTTCCATCAAGTACGGACAAAAGGATGCGGCCAACGAGATTCTGCGTACAGAAGTACTGAGCCGGTTGCAGAAAGGAGAAGAAGGTTTGTGCATCGTTACCTATCCGGATGCGCTGGCAGAGAAAGTGGTATCCCGCAAGGAATTGAGCGATAAGACCTTGAAACTGAATGTGGGAGAGAAGCTGGACACTACTTTTATCACAGACGTGCTGCATAGCTATGGTTTCGAATATGTGGATTATGTGTACGAGCCGGGACAATATGCCGTTCGGGGTAGTATCATTGATGTCTTTTCGTTTGCTTCGGAATATCCTTATCGTATTGACTTTTTCGGTGACGAAGTAGAGAGTATCCGTACATTTGAAGTAGAGTCGCAGTTGTCCCGTGAGAGGAAACAGGGAGTGGCTATAGTCCCTGACCTGGCAGTGACGGGAGATGTGACAACTTCTTTTCTTGATTTCATTCCTAAAGAAACCGTTTTGGCGATGCGTGACTTCCTTTGGTTGCGCGAGCGTATCCAGGTAGTGCACGATGAGGCTTTGACGCCACAGGCTATTGCCGTACAGGAAGCCGAAGAAAATGGAGGTATCACGCTGGAAGGCAAGCTGATTGACGGCAGTGAATTTACGGTACGTGCCCTCGATTTCCGCCGGATGGAATTTGGGAATAAACCGACCGGTACGCCGGATGCAAAGATCTCTTTCCATACTTCCGTACAACCTATTTTTCATAAGAACTTTGATCTGGTGGCCGGTTCTTTCAAGGACTACCTTGAACAGGGATATTCACTTTATATCTGTAGCGACAGTACCAAGCAGACCGACCGTATCAGAGCCATTTTTGAAGACCGGGGAGATAAGATTCAGTTTACTCCTGTAGTACGTACGATACATGAAGGCTTTGTGGATCATACGCTGCATCTGTGTATTTTTACGGATCATCAGCTGTTCGACCGTTTCCATAAGTACAACTTGAAAAGTGACAAGGCCCGTTCGGGTAAGGTCGCTCTGTCCCTCAAAGAATTAAATCAGTTTACTCCGGGCGATTATGTGGTTCACACGGATCATGGTATCGGTCGTTTCTCCGGTTTGGTACGTATTCCGAATGGAGATACTACGCAGGAAGTGCTGAAACTTGTCTTTCAGAATGAGGATGTCGTGTTCGTTTCCATCCATTCCCTTCATAAAGTTTCCAAATATAAAGGTAAGGACGGAGAAGCTCCGCGACTGAACAAACTGGGTACCGGTGCCTGGGAGAAACTGAAAGACCGTACGAAGGCGAAAATTAAAGATATTGCCCGCGACCTCATTAAACTATATTCGCAGCGCCGTCAGGAAAAGGGTTTCTCTTACAGCCCCGACAGCTTCTTGCAGCGTGAACTGGAAGCCTCCTTTATCTATGAAGATACACCCGACCAAAGCAAGGCGACGATGGAGGTGAAGGCCGATATGGAAAGCGACCGTCCGATGGATCGCTTGGTGTGCGGAGATGTGGGTTTCGGAAAGACAGAAGTAGCGATCCGTGCAGCGTTCAAAGCCGTAGCCGATAATAAACAGGTGGCGGTCCTTGTGCCGACGACCGTCCTTGCCTATCAGCATTTCCAGACATTCCGTGAACGTTTGAAGGATCTGCCCTGCCGGGTGGAATATTTGAGCCGTGCCCGTACGGCAGCTCAGTCCAAAACCGTATTGAAAGGACTGAGGGAAGGAGAAGTCAGTATTCTTATCGGCACCCACCGTATTTTAGGAAAAGATGTTCAGTTTAAAGATTTAGGCTTGCTGATCATTGATGAAGAGCAGAAATTCGGAGTCTCTGTGAAGGAGAAGCTGCGACAGTTAAAGGTGAATGTGGATACATTGACCATGACTGCCACACCGATTCCGCGTACGCTTCAGTTCTCGCTGATGGGAGCCCGCGACCTGAGTGTAATCTCTACGCCCCCGCCTAACCGCTATCCGATTCAGACAGAAGTACATACCTTCAATGAGGAAGTGATTACGGACGCGATTAATTTTGAGATGAGTCGCAACGGTCAGGTTTTCTTTGTCAACAACCGGATTGCGAACCTTCCGGAACTGAAAGCGATGATCGAACGTCATATTCCCGATTGCCGTGTTGCTATCGGGCATGGACAGATGGAACCCACACAACTGGAACAGATCATTTTTGACTTTGTCAATTATGACTATGATGTGCTTTTGGCGACTACTATTATAGAGAGCGGTATCGATATCCCGAATGCCAATACGATCATCATCAACCAAGCGCAGAACTTTGGTCTGAGTGACCTCCATCAGATGCGTGGACGGGTAGGGCGCAGTAACAAAAAGGCTTTCTGCTATCTGCTGGCACCTCCGTTGAGCAGTCTGACGGCAGAAGGAAAACGACGCTTGCAGGCGATTGAGAACTTCAGTGATTTGGGGAGTGGCATCCATATCGCTATGCAGGATTTGGATATACGTGGAGCCGGAAACCTGCTCGGAGCAGAGCAGAGTGGCTTCATTGCCGATCTGGGGTACGAAACGTATCAGAAAATCCTAGCCGAAGCAGTTCATGAACTGAGGAATGATGAGTTTGCAGAATTGTATGCAGATGAAATAAAGGGAGAAGGTCAGATCAGTGGAGAAGAATTTGTAGACGAATGTCAGATAGAAAGCGATCTTGAACTTCTGTTGCCGGCCACTTATGTAACAGGCAGCAGCGAGCGTATGTTGCTTTACCGCGAACTGGACGGACTGACGCTGGATAAAGACGTGGATGCCTTCCGTTTCCGCCTGGAAGACCGCTTCGGACCTGTTCCGCCGGAAACGCAGGAATTGCTTCGCATCGTTCCCCTCCGTCGCTTGGCGGCGCGACTGGGAGTGGAGAAGGTCTTCTTGAAGGGCGGACGTATGACGTTATTCTTTGTCTCCAATGCGGATAGTCCGTTCTATCAGAGTCAGGCGTTTGGCAAAATGATAGATTACATGATGAAATATACCCGTCGCTGTGACCTGCGTGAGCAGAACGGCCGACGGAGTATGCTGATAAAGGATGTGACTAATGTGGAAACTGCCGTTAGTGTGTTGCAGGAGATTGTAGCGTTGCCAGTGAAAGAACAGGACTAAGACACAGATAAGAACAAGTAAGAGCCATTTAAAATCTAAAAAATAATGAATATGAAAAACATGCTGACATTGATCGTCCTATTATCATCGTGGTTAACGGTGTATTCGCAAGAGAGTTATACGGAAACTGAACTAAAACAGAAATGTGATTCTATTGTAGAAGAAGCTAATACTTTGTACAGATATGAAACGGCTGCCTGGAATTTCACTGATATGATCTTTGCCAAACCGGGGTTAATTGAAACAATTCAGAATATTCTGACTTACCACCAGGGCGATTCTATTAAATGTGTTGCTATTGATAAGCAGTCTTATTGTATCTATGAGGCAACTTTCCTTAATGAATCAGCTCCATGTTCGGAAGTGACTACCCGCAGGAACTTAACAGAACAGGAAATACTTTTGGCTAAGATAAAAGAAAAGATACGGAGTGAACTTGCTGACCATGAAAAATATCCAATTTATCGCTACGATAATTATCCTCTGAATTGGGATCTCATACCATTTGCAGATGGATATAAATTCTATGCTATTTCAGGAGTATCTAAAGGGCGTGCCATACCTTTCGGCAATGATTACTTATTTATTGCTAATAAAGAAGGAGAAATTCAATCGTGGAAGAAATTTCATTCCAGACTTATTCCGGTGGAAGCTACAGAACAAATGCCGATGATTGCTTTTCCTGTTCACTCGCATTTGAAATATGAACCATTCATTTCAGCTACTGATATTTGTACATTTAGATTATATTATAATAAAACCGGTAGTACTAAGTTTGCTGTATATTCTACAGCTCTTTCCATGTATTTCATTTATGAGTTAGCTACCAATACCATCACTCCAACAAAGGATATAAATTTTAATTCGACACCTCTTTCTGAAAAGACTGGTTTGTGATTTATTTATCATGATTGGAAAGAGAATAGGAAGGCATTAAGTAAAAGTATATTGTTCATTATAAATGTATGAATATATTTTCGTCTGATGCCTTTACTCTGTCATCTGTAATTTTTGTTTTCTCTTTCTTATACAAGTTACTTCATAAACCCGCATCACGTTTATAATAAATAGTGAGGACGTTTATTATAAACGGGTCCCAAGTTTATTATAAACTATATTTTGCTAAATTCTTCGGAATGAGAGGAATTAATTAAACAAAATGGGGTGAAATCCTTGCAGACTTCACCCCATTCTTATTCCTTACAATGTACTCTCATACATGTAAATTATATCTTTATATCTTTATGTCTTTATATTTATACATTTCATGCCTTTGATTCCAGATTTGTTTCTACAAATATACGAAATTTAAAAGGCAAAGTCAATAGGGAAGCCATCTTAACGGTTTCATTTGTTTCTCTTTCCGTATAACTTGTCTATCAGATCCTGTCGGCCGATACGTCTTAACTCATTCAGAATATTCTTTCGTTCTTCCGGCTTATACCAGAAGAAGAATTGTCGTTGTGCCAGTTTCTCCCGTTGTGTTTTGGCACTGAATACAGGCTCCAGTGTATAGGGATGAAATCCGCTGTACCATGCTTCGGTGGCTACAGTCATCGGAGTAGGGGTAAAGTCCTGTACTTGCTCCAGATGAAAGTCCAGCCGTTTGGTGATAACAGCCAGTTCCGCCATGTCTTCTTCCTTGCAGCCGGGGTGTGAAGAGATAAAGTACGGTATAAGTTGCTGACGCAGATTCTCTTCCCGGTTGATACGGTCAAATATTTTTTTGAAAGTTTCAAACTGTTCGAATGAAGGTTTGCGCATGATGGATAACACCCGGTCGCTGGTATGCTCTGGAGCTACTTTCAATCGTCCGCTCACATGATTGACAATCAACTCGCGTGTGTATTCAGCCGTGCTGCGATTGGTGGCGGCGTCTTTACTCTGATGGAGCAATAAGTCGTAGCGCACTCCACTGCCGATAAATGATTTTTTTATGCCGGGGATGGCATCTACCGCTTTGTATATGTCCAATAACGGGCGATGGTCCGAATTAAGATTCGGGCATACTTTGGGATGAATACATGACGGGCGTTTGCACTTTTTGCATATTGCTTCATCTTTACCCTTCATCTGATACATATTGGCGGAAGGCCCTCCAAGGTCACTTAAATACCCTTTGAAGTCGGGCAACTGCATCACCTCCTTTACTTCATTCAATATAGACTTCTTGCTGCGGCTGACGATAAACTTCCCTTGATGTGCGGAAATGGTGCAGAATGCACAACCGCCGAAGCATCCCCGATGGATGTTGACGGAGAACTTTATCATATCATATGCGGGAATCCGCTTTCCTTTGTATTTAGGATGGGGAAGGCGGGTATAGGGTAGATCGTACGAATGATCAAGCTCTTCCTGACTCATCGGAGGATAAGGAGGATTGACAATGACTACTTTATTATCTACCTCTTGTGTGATACGGGAAGCCGCATATTTATTGGATTCTTCTTCGATGTGCCGGAAATTGCTGGCCTGTTTCTTTTTATCAGCCAGACACTCTTCATGTGAGTAAAGCTGAATATCGTCTGCGGCAGGAGTCCACTCTGTCGCACGGCAGAGATAGGCTGTCTGAGGGATGGTTCCCGCTATTTTCTTGAGTTCGCCGGCTGTCAATGAAGCATCTTCCATAGGAAGCAGTTCCTTCATTTTCCGGGTTAGCTCTACTATCGGCTTTTCTCCCATACCATAGATCAGCAAGTCTGCGCCACTATCGCATAAGATACTTTTCTGAACTTTATTCTGCCAGTAATCATAATGACTCAGACGGCGCAAACTCGCTTCAATACTTCCTAATATAACAGGAACGTCCGGATAGAGTCTTTTTAGAATCTGACTGTATACGATGGAGGGATACTCCGGACGCATATCCGGACGACCGTCCGGAGTGTACGCATCCTCACTGCGCAGACGCTTGTTGGCAGTGTATTTGTTAACCATCGAGTCCATACTTCCGGCAGAGATGCCGAAGAATAATCGGGGACGACCCAGCTTTCTGAAGTCACGCAGGTCATCACGCCAGTTGGGCTGGGGGATGATCGCAACTTTCAAACCTTCCGCTTCGAGGATACGTCCGATGACGGCAGCGCCAAATGAGGGATGGTCTACGTAAGCATCACCGCTGAAAAGAATGACATCCAGTTCATCCCATCCGCGGAGTTCCACTTCTTTCTTGGTGGTAGGTAACCAATCGGTCAATCGATATTCTTTCATGCCGCAAAGATACGGATAATAAAAAACATCCCAATGATTTTTTTATTCATTGGGATGTTTAACTTCAATCATTAAGATGTTTTTTAAAACTTCTCATTGATTGTAAATTGCAATGTCATTTGCTCTCCGTCATAGATTTCACGAAAACCGATGCTTTGCTCGGAAAGATATTCCTTTAAGTCTTGGAAAGCATCTGCATGATTCATGATAATTTCGAGCGTTTCACCGAAAGGAGCCTCGCATATAGCTTTGATTGCAGGAATCAAAGGACTGTAAGCTGTTGTTCCGCAGGTATCTACCGTAATCATTATTCTTCCTCCTCTTCCGCATCCTGAGTGGAAAGCCAGGTGAGATAGAGCTTGATGAGTTGTTGCAGGCCAAATGCTTTCATGTTATTGTGATAAATAACATCTATGCAAAGATCCAGCAATTCTTTACTGTCCTCTTCCTGACTGGCAATCAGGGAACGAATATTTAGTTTCAGTTTATCCAGTACGGGTTCGTCTACAATTCCGGTACTATCAATGAGATGGCGGAATAAGGCATATTTCTCGATTGTTTTCAGATTTTCGCTGGACACCTCTATGCTGCGTGTACCGCTAGGGTTTGCTTGTATAGTATACATCGTTTTTTAGTTTTAAGGGTTATTACTAGGAGCAAAGATAGAATTTAAAATGAAAAACGGATTAAAAAAGCCCGGATATTTTTATCCGGGCTTTCAGAAAATAAATCTTATATCCGTGAGTACTTTATTTCTGAGTAAAGAAACCTAGTATCCCTGCCATAATGCTGGCTCGATCTGTTTCGGACTGAATGCTTTCGAAAGGAAAGCCGAGTATAAAGGTACGATAGTCCGCCCCTTTGTAAGCAATGCCTGCCGACTGATTGCCACGTGCATAAGTAAATACTGGAAATGCGGGAGCTACCGGAACAATACAATCCGGTGCTGTAACAGCATAACTGTTTTCATTGGGCAGGCGGGGGATCGTGATACTGCGTCCTAATCCATTGATTTGACCGGAACTTTTGTCTGTCAGACTGTTCTGATAACCGTATTTCAAAACTTTTTCTGTAAACTCCCGGTTCCCTTGTGTTCCGCTCATGTCACTTCCCACATACGCACCGCTGACGAACAAATTACCTCCTGACTGGCAATAGCTTGTAATCAGTCTTTGCATCGGTGAAGAGAATGTTTTGTAATATGCTTTGGCTATCGGGTCTTCCTTTTCAAGTCCGAGTATATAGTCTACGATCGGGTAATCTTCTAAAGTGACGATTCCATTTTCTACCGCTTCGTCGCTGCACGAAACAAAACTGTATTTCCCTGCTGCCTGAATGGCTTTTCCATGGATGAAAGGATAATCAAACGTATTTCCTGCTATCTCCATGCCTTCCAGTTCTCTGCCGCTATGTCCCAGGCTGCCTTCTCCTTCTTTTCCGGCTTGTGAACGGTTGAATCCGCTTTGTGCCCCACAAAAAGAGATATTGGACAAATAAGGCACTCCCGGATCCTGTTCCAAATCAAATCCGGCTTTGTCCGGTGTGTTAATGACAGCCGGACCGCTGATTCTGTCGAATCCATTGATAATCAAGATTCTCTCTCGTTCACGTTTTGCCTTATAAGCCGAAAGGATTTCAGAAGGAAAACTTTCTCCTCCCCGGTTTACGGCTGTCACTTTGAATGAATAGACAAGTCCCGGTTCTACTTTGACACTGTAATAGGGTTTGCTGACCAGAGTTCCGTTGTCGAATCCTCCGTATCCGATGCGTGTATATACCATATATTCCCGTGGACGGGCTGTCGGTTCCAGCGGATCGTCTTCCCCTTTCCAGGTAAGTTCCAGTGTATTTTTCTTTTTTCCGAAATGGATAGCGAAGTTGCTGACCGGAAGAGGTTGCACTACATAGTCTTTGCCATGTTGACTGTTTATAAATTGCAGGATACCTTTGTAGATAGCACGTCCTACGGTAAACTTGAAATTCGGATTATGACCGAGCTGCATATCTGCAAAGTTCTGATGAGAGAGCAATTCGATAATCGTGGAAGGAGTAGCAGGAAGTCGTGTCTCACTGTAATTCCGGTTCCACATGCTGCGGCGTGTCCATGGTAGATTGTAGTTCGTACGAATATCTTTCTGAATTTGAGTCAGCAGGATATCCGCAAGATCACGTGAAGCATATCTGTCCATTCCCGAATTTAGTTTGCCATTATTGAAATCGGTGGTATAGATACCGAGCGAACCGATGATTTCATCGTCTTTACTGCATCCTGCGTCACTATGAAGTGCCATAGTCATTTCCAGAGGTACACCTAAACCCGCTTGTCCCGGATTATAGACAGAGCCTCCCGACAGATAGTTGATTGTATTGGAACGTGTATTGATATCGTCTGTATAATCGTTTTCTCCTTTACGCCCGGCATATACATCGTATGGCATACCGGCCCACTGGGATGAATATCGTGCTCCTTCCAGATAACGGGGAAGTCCGCTTATTTTTCCTCCTCGTGAGATATTACCCATTCCGCCTCCGAAGCGTACGGCATCTGCACACACTACGCCATGCTCGCTACTTTCATTACTAAGCACAACCATACCGTAGTCATTATTTCCTTTGTCAAACTCAAAAGTTCCGAGATACACCCAAGTACCGCCGCCTATTTTCTGATTGACCTTAAATTCCGTGACACCCCCATTATGAAAGACGAGGTATTTGGCATCGCTCACGCTATTGGGTAGTGTCTGATATGAAACATAGACCGCATATTTTCCGGTTGCCGGCAGGGTAGGTACCCATTCGGCAAAAGCCTGATCCTTATTCTTCTTTTTTTTCTTTTCTGTTTGAATATATCGGCTGGTACCGTCAGTGAAAGGGTTTTCCCCATCTTTGTAAATGGCTTTTTTCTGGGCGAATCCTTTCACGGAAGTAGTCGTCCAGCGTGCCTTCTTACTGCCTGCTTCCAGGTAAAGGGAAGCATTCGGAGTATCGTTGTCAACGATGATTTCATTCTTTTGTGTGTCCCGTTCGCGAGGAGTATACACTATGGCACCAGCATTTTCCAACATCGGAATGACATATGGAAGAATGAAAGATTGAGTGAACATATCTTCTGTAGTGCAGAATAATCGGGGGCGTTGCCATCCCCATTCGCCTTTGTCATTCTTATAATAATTACCGTGACTTTGCCAGAGGGCAATATGCCGGTCCTGCAATCCTCGGGATATCTCATTGGGGCGGGAAGTGTTTTTCACCCATGGAGCACCTTTGTATTCGGTGTTCAGCGCCATTCGTTCTTTATCCTTTTTCTTGCTTCTGTATAAGTTGGGAACTAATTCTTCAATGGGCTTTCCATCTGCATAAATGGTGATCTGATAATAGTTTACCGGACCGGGGAGTAATTCTTTCATCTGATTGTAGATGGTTTCTACCGTTTCCGGCAGAAATGGCTGGTAGGCGAAGCTTTCCGAAGCATAAATCTGAATGGTTCTGCGGTCATAATCAATATCGAAACTGTTCAGTTTCGGTGTACTGATTTTTGCTGTCGCTGTGTATTTGGCAAAGTAATCCGTTAACCGCTCTTTTATATTTCTCTCAATGTCCTGAGCGAAGAGAAGACTGGTGCCCATTGTCAGGCACAGAAGAAAGACTATTATTTTTTTCATCGTTCCACTCTTTAGGTTGCATCCTATGATTATCTATGTCCGCCACTTTCCCCTTGATGGCATTTCCCCTTTTGGAAGGAGAATACGAAATGAATCTCGCGTTCATGTAAGTCCATTGCATTCTGTGGCAAAATCTCCTGCAAAAATAAACAAAAAAAGAGTGGGAAGTATCGAACTGCCCACTCTTCTTTGATTGTTTTATATTCTATTAATTAAGAATCTTCTTTCTTATAGAGGAATGTATTCTACAAATGCCTCCATTGCTTCATACGATGCCAGTCCTAACTGATCGTACAACGTTGCTGTGCCACGGTTACGGTCTTCACTACGTTGCCAGAACAGACGTTCGTCATTACCTAAGAACGGAGCGCTTTCCATCTGCGACTGATGCTTCAGGATAGAATTACGTTTTGCACGAAGCTCTTCCGGACTGATAGGTACAGCCATTTCGATGTTCTCAATTTCCCATTCTGCCCACGCACCACGGTACATCCAGATACGACAGTCTTTCAACCATTTGGCTCCTTCTTCTTTTTCAAGATCGACAGCAGCGAATACGGCATCCGTACATACACGGTGTGTACCGTGTGGGTCAGCCAAATCACCGGCTACGAAAATCTGATGAGGCTTTATTTCACGAAGCAGGTTACGTACGATCTCTACGTCAGCCTCGCTAATCGGATTTTTCTGAATCTTGCCGGTTTCATAGAACGGCAAGTCAAGGAAATGTACCCGATCTAACGGAATATTATTGTAAGAAGAAGCGGTACGGGCTTCACCACGACGAATCAAACCTTTGATAGTCAGAATGTCACGGCTGTCCATATCACCGTCTTTCTTTTCTTTCAGGAATTTGCGTATTTCTGCATATTTCTCGCTGATTACCAAGTCTTCGCTGTTATTGAAAATCTGATTGAATCCGTTAATGAAATGCATGAAACGAACCACTTCCTCATCACCTACGGCAATGTTACCGGAAGTTTCGTAAGCTACGTGTACCTCATGCTTCTGTTCTACCAGGCGGCGGAGGGTTCCACCCATGGAGATAACGTCGTCATCCGGATGCGGAGAGAAGATAACCACACGTTTCGGATACGGTTTGGCACGTTCCGGACGGTAGGTATCATCAGCATTAGGTTTGCCACCCGGCCATCCGGTGATGGTATGCTGCAAGTCATTGAAAATCTTGATATTTACATTGTAAGCAGAACCAAACAATGCCAGAAGTTCGCTCAGACCGTTTTCGTTGTAGTCCTTGTTGGTCAGCTTCAGAATCGGTTTGCCTGTCAACTGGCACAGCCATACGATAGCGCTGCGGATCAGTTTATCATTCCACTCGCAGGATGTTACCAACCATGGACGTTGGATGCGTGTTAAGTTCATGGAAGCCGAAAGGTCGATCGCTACATGAGCATTGTTGTGAGTTTGCAGATAAGATGCAGGAATAGTGTCGCTAATCGGACCTTCCACACATTCTTTGATCATTGCTGCCTTATTTTCCCCCCATGCCAGCAAATATACCTTTTTAGCGCCAAGAATGGTAGATACTCCCATTGTGATAGAACTGATCGGAGTATTTTCTATCGTTCCGAAAATCTTGGATGCTTCGTTGCGCGATGCATTGTCCAATAAGATCAGACGTGTGGTAGAGTTCAGACGTGAACCCGGTTCGTTGAATGCGATATTACCTACACGACCGATACCCAGCAGGGCAATGTCAATACCTCCGAAACTTTCGATGCGCTGTTCGTACAGACGGCAATATTCAAAGATGGTATCTTTGGCGATGGTTCCATCGGGAGTGAATATATTCTGTTTGTCAATATCGACATGATCCAGCAACATTTCTTTCAAAGCATTGAAGTTGCTGTTGATAGCATCGGCTGTCAACGGATAGTATTCATACATATTAAATACGATCACGTTACGGAAGCTCAGTCCTTCTTCCTTATGCATGCGGATCAGTTCCGAATAGACATGACTGGGTGAGTTACCTCCGGGGAGTGCTAGTACGCAAAAGCGTCCTGCTTTCTGTTTTTCGCGGATGGTTTGTGCTATTTCGCAAGCAATGTAGTTAGCCCCTTCTTCTACAGACTCATAAATGTCTGTAGGTATTTTCTCGAGTCTTGTCAAGACTGATTTTTCAAATGCATTCTCCGGTCTGTAGTATCTGGGGGAGACCCTGTGGAGAGTGATTTGAGAACTAAGATTTGTTTTCATAAAGTTGTTAATTAAGTTATGTAAGATTAGAGTCCTTACGACTGTATTTTCACGACAAAGATACAAAAGAAGTCTATATAATTAACTACTAACTTCTAGGTATTGTTGCACCTTCAAATCGTTTTTAACATTTGTTTTATCACGAATGGCGGAGTTGGAATTCGTCTGCATCTTTCCATACCGGAAACTTTTCTCTGAACTGATGAAGTGCGGTCAGATGAAGCGTAGCAGTTGCTATGCCCTCCGTTTCGTCGGGCACGGAGGCCGCTTCTTCTCCGAGCGCTGAATAGATTTTGCTTCCTCCGTTGTATTTTAGATGATATCCGTCTATACCTACTCTGTTGACCCCGCATACGTAACACTGATTTTCCAAGGCACGGGCACGAAGCAGTGTATCCCATGCCAGACGGCGGGGGATAGGCCAGTTTGCTACATATATTAATAGGTCATATTGATTGGCTACGTTCCGGCTCCACACCGGAAAACGAAGATCGTAGCATACAAGCAGGCAGATATTCCAGCCACGGTAAGGGATAATCAGACGTTCATCGCCTGCCGAGAAATGTTCTGCCTCACGTCCCATGCGGAACAGATGGCGTTTATCATAATAGAATTCTTCTCCTTCCGGCGTCAGAAAGAAGGCGCGATTGTAATATCGTCCGTTGTCTACAGTAATATAACTCCCGCAGATGGCCACTTGAAACAAAGAAGCCCATTGTTTCAGTGTTGCAATCGTCTCACCGGAATTTGTTTCCGCCAGCATATTACTCTGCATACTGAATCCTGTAGAAAACATCTCCGGTAAAACAACAATCTCCGTTGTTCCACAGAGACTTTGCAGCTTCTCGTGGAGCAAACGGAGATTTTCTTGTTTGTTTTCCCAAACGATATCGGTTTGTACTATGGAAATACGAATCGAATCCATGATGCCTGTTTTAAGTAATAGGGAATAAGTAATAGGTAATAAGGAATAAGTAATAGGTAATATACCATGCGAAGCAGCATTTCAGCAGCTACGATTAATACTTAATACCTATTACTTATTACTTTATTCTTAAAGTTCTCCAAGTGCAAAATTCTCAGGATGTTTTCCTTTGAAATCCTTGAAGTACAGTTTGATTTCCCGCATATCTTTATTAAGATCTCCCGTCGGCATAATTGCTTTAGTGGACGTTATGGTCTTTGTACTATAGTCAATACCGATCAGAACGATAGGCACTTGAGCCTTAAGGGCGATGTAATAAAACCCTTTTTTCCAGTTCGGGTTCGCCTTGCGGGTTCCTTCGGGTGTGATAGCCAGATGAAACTTTTTGCATTCAGCAAAATGATGAACCATCTGATCAACTAACGAAGTTTTCCGACTACGGTCTACGGGAATTCCGCCTACAGCTTTAAAAATAATTCCTAACGGAAAAAAGAACCACTCTTTTTTCATCATGAAACTTGTTTTACGGCCTAATGCTCCATAAAACAGTTTTCCAATAAATAAATCAAGGTTCGTTGTGTGTGGTGCGGCACATATCACGCATTTATCATAATTAGGTACCGTAACGTTTGTCTTCCACCCTAACAGGCGGTAATAGATAAAGCTATAAATTGCTTTCTTCATTCTGATCTTTAGTTCAATTTTCCGATGGCCTCAATAATCTCGTTAACTTTTGCATTGAAATCTACTCGGAATTTCTTATAAAAACCTTTCACATTGCCCGGTTCTGTATGGCTGATGCGGCTGACAAATTCATCCTGCACCTTTAAAACCTCAGCCATCAGTTCATCAGCTTTAGCCTTATCAGTACCAGGGATAAACATACTATTGATTAAGCACTCAGTGAATAATTCTCCTGCGATATAGTTTACGTTCTTTTTAAGTTCTCTTCTACTTGCCATAATATTTACATTTAATGGTGAATAATAAAAATTGCTTGGGGTAAAGATAGGGACTTTCTTTGATTCTAGCGAATAAATGGATTGAATTTTTTCTTTTTACTATTTGCTCTCTAAGTGTACTCTGCTTGGATATACAACTGACTAATCAACCGGATTTTGAAATGTTGAATTAAAATTGAACGGATTTGAATGAAATTTAGTCAAACGGGGAATTGCCCTCGACAAGGATGAGGTATTTTATTTATTACTGTTCCCTTTTGAATGATTATAGAACTTTTCCCATTTAAAAAAGAATTATCTTTGAATAATTACTTAGCAATGATATTTTTAATAACTATAATTAATTAAATGAGAAACAATGGATTTAGATTTATCTAAAAGAAGTAAGCCCTGTTTTAAGAAAAATAGGACGATGTCAATGGGAAAAGTAAAGAATCCTTTTTTAAAGGTTTGTGGTATTGGGTTGTTGACAGTAATATGCATTTCTGTTAAAGCCCAAAAAGTAAACTTTACAGTGAATTCGAAAACTGGAGCTATACAATCAATGAATATTGATAATGATAAACAGAACATGAATTGGCTGATAGCAACAGATGGTAGCCAATATCCTTGGATAAAGGAGAATTATGGTTGGGGACTTGGCTATTTCACTGAGGTGAGAAGAAATCAGAAAAACAAGCTGTTTTGGAATCTTCCTGTCAGTATAAAGCAGGATGGGAGAGAAGTTACTTACCGAGTTGGAGATATATGTATCCTTGTAGAAAGGAGTATGAAAGGAGAAGATTTAATAGAAGAGTATACTTTCCGAAACGATGGAACAGAGGAAATACTTTTATCGGATATAGGCATCTATACTCCATTCAACGATAACTATCCAGGGGCACAAGCTTGTATAAATATGCGGGCTAATGCTCATATATGGGAGGGTGATAATGCAGCTTATGTAAACGCAACACGTATGGGAGGATATGCTCCACATTTGGGACTGGTTTTGAGGGAAGGCGAAATTAAAAGTTATGAAATATCAGAGCGTGATAGAAATAAGGGTAACTCTCATACAAGGGGAATTATTTCTTTGAATCTTCCGGATATGAAATTGATGCCGGGTGATGAACAAGTATTTTCGTGGTATATCTTTTCGCATAAAGGTGGAGATGATTTCCGTCAAAAGTTATTGGAAAGAGAGAGTGTCTGGGTATCTTGCAACAAGTATGTATTTGAGAAGGGAGAAACTGCCCTTGTGAAAATATCAGGTGGGCAGATGGTAAAAGACTGTATACTTAAAAAGAATGATGTCACTATCCCTATGAAAAAACAAGGAACAGCATGGTATGCTGAAGTAGTAATGGATCAGTTGGGAGAAGTGCGTTTTGATATACTATATGGCGCAGGGAAAAAAACTCATGCAAATTGTTTGGTGATTAGTAATGTGAATGATTTGATTAAAAAACGAGTAGAGTTTATAGTTGCAAATCAACAGATGAAAAGTTCGAATACGCGTAGAGATGCTTATATGGTTTATGATAATGAAAAGAATGAAATATATCTGAATAATACGCATAACTGTAATCCGGTTGACAGGGATGAAGGTGCTGAAAGAGTCGGTATGGGGGTACTTTTAGCAAAGTATTATCAATTGCATCCTGTTGCTGAAGTAAAGGCATCTTTATTGCGATATGCAAGTTTTTTGCGTAATAGATTGCAAGATGCTGACTATAAGACTTTCTCTTCAGTCGATCAGAAGGGACGTAACAGGGCGTACAATTATGTATGGGTAGCGGATTTTTATTTCCAGATGTATAAAATAACCAATGACAAACAATATGCTAAACATGGTTATATGACTTTGCGGTCTATGTTCAAACAGTTCGGACATGGTTTTTATGCCATAGGTATACCGGTTCGTTTAGGACTACAAACTTTAAAAAATGCTGATATGCAAAGAGAATATCAAGAGCTGGAGAATGATTATATTGCAGTTGGTGATACTTTTTTGAAAAATGGTTTGAATTATCCGGCTAGTGAAGTAAACTACGAACAAGCCATTGTAGCTCCATCAGTCATGTTCTTGCTTCAACTTTATATGGAAACCGGAAGGCAGAAATATTTGGATGGGGCAAAGATTCAAATGCCTGTATTGGAAGCTTTCAATGGCAAACAACCCAGTTATCATTTGAATGAAATAGCTGTTCGTCATTGGGATGGTTATTGGTTTGGTAAGCGGGAAATGTGGGGAGATACTTTTCCACACTATTGGAGTACATTGTCAGGAGCTGCTTTTTATCTTTATTCGCAATGTACGGGAGATCATTCATATAAAGAGCGTGCAGAGAATATTGTGAGAAATAATCTGTGTTTATTCTTTGAAGATGGAAAAGCTTCTTGCGCCTATATTTATCCAAATAAGGTTAACGGAGTAAAGGGCGGATTCTACGATCCATATGCAAATGATCAGGATTGGGCTTTAGTTTATTATTTGCTTGTACAAAATGGTATATATTAACGAATAATGGAATCGTTAAATACAGAAAGCTTGATAGGGTAACTTTTAGTGATCTATTGTAAAATGAAAAGCCAGTCAACATTTAAATAGTTAACTGGCTTTTTCTAATATTTTGCTTTCTTATTTACTGTGGCTTTCCGTAAGCAGCAAATTCATAAATGCCATCTGCCCACATTGCAGAATTGTTTTTATGTACATTGACAACACCGTATACGCGGAGCCGTAAATATCTGTAGAGCGACGGATCTTCAATATTCAGAATCAGAAATCCTACCTGCCAGTTTAATTTGCCGTCTACGAGCATTTTATAACTTTTTCCATCCCGGCTTCCTTCAATGGTATATTTGTAGGCAGCCTCGGAACCGTTAACCAATCTTGTCGAAAGATTAATCTCAGAAATCACGGCTTCTTTCTGCATATCTATGGTAAACATATAAGGAGAACCTGTAGCAGCATTTGAACTTTTCTGGAAATAAGCAGAAGATTCTGTACAAGCTCCATCCGTGATACAATCAGCTTTAATTCCTCTCGCTCCTGGGACAGCGGCTGTCACCGGTACATTTAATGTCAGGTTTTTGCCGTTCTGAACAGGGATAATACCATATTTGTCACTAAATTCCAGGTATCTGTAATAATCCATCGAAGCATATCCTTTGTTAAATGCGGCTATTGAAATTCTCGGGAAATTACCGTCCGGAGTTTTATATTTTCGTTGCGCTCCCCAGTGGTAACTCCATACTCCGCAGGTTTTTCCAACTGTACTGATTCTATTAAACTGTGCATCAAAAGTAGAATTGTTGCCGATTTCTCTCATAGGTGTCCATTCACCTCCTAAATCAGCGGCAGATGTATACATGGTTTGACTCGGATACCATCCGGAAGCCTTTGAACTGAAGAAATAGTATTCTCCGTCTTTTTTGATGATTGCAGGAGTTTCCCGATGCAGTCCTTTACATATTGTATTAACTAATAAAACAGGCTTAGTCCATGAAGTGTCTAGCTTATAGATATTTATATCTCTGTTCATATTTGTAGCTGAAAGGAGATAAGCTGTACCGTCATCGTCAATGAAAAGAGATTGGTCTCTAGACTCATGGCCCAATGGTCGTTCCATAGTGCCTACTTCGAGCTCACCTTTGGGAGTTATTTGTGCCAGATAGATTTTAGCTGCAACATATCCACTTTGATCTTCATAATGTGCTGAAAGTACTACCTTGCCGGTTTTTGCGTTATATCTGAAAGCAATACCCTCAAATTTTACATTTGGGTAAAAAGCCAGTTCACGAGAAGCACTCCAACTACCATCAAGTCCTGTTGGAGAAAAGCTTTCTGTAGCTAGCCATCCTTTGAGTGTTTGTCCATCTATTTCCTTTTCAACGTTTTCCATTTTATAAGAGAAATAAAGATCTCCAATTTTTATACCCTGAGGTTTCTTGATAGATTCTTTGGTGATATATTTCCCGTTTAGATTATCATAAATTTTAGTTTCACCGCTAGGGGTAAAGGTTGTTGCTTGTTGAGAAGCGGACGTGGCTATTTTCTTCCCCTCTTTAAATGCTTCTACATGGTAGGTAAAGGTTTTATCTGCTTTCAGATTATAATCATCGTATGTATTTCCTTTAGCTTCTCCAATACAATTTCCGTCCCGGTAGATTTTATAAAGGTCAGCGTCCTCTCGTTGCATCCAATTCAGTTTTACATTGTTGACGGCTTTTTCACCGACAAGTTTGAATACAGTGGCAGTGGCTGCCCAGATATCTGTTGTTATAACTTCTTTCGATTGAGTTGCGAAAGCAGGTTGCAAAGACAGACTGCATAGATATATAAATAGGAATAGAAAACTATTTTTTGCCTGTTGACTTTTTATGTTCATAATGTAACAAATTTAATTTATCAGAATTACATATGAGAAATTTATTGGGCTTCCATCTGTTTTAGATTATTAGCCTTGTAGGCAGCAGAGAATATATCTGCTTCCTTATATTTATATTTATTGGAATCGAAATATACTGCAAAATCTTGCATTAACTTCTTGGATAGTTCAGTAAGATATAAATTACTTCCGGCAAATGTATTTGAACCGGAAACTGTAACATACTTCTTATCCTTCAGATTTTGTATCTGATAATAACCATCTTCCTGTAGGTTGAATACCCAGCATTGAGCATCATCTTTCTTCTCGGGATTGAGGCGTAAAGTTCCGAACAGTGATTCCAAAAACTTTCCGGTTTTGGTATCTTTTATTTTATATACGTTGGGTATATTAGTCTTTATAAACTCCAGACTTAGATTGATGTCATCATCATCATCCGCTATACTGAAACCATTGGCAGGTTTAGACACTAAACGATCAGAGGTCTTTTCTAATAATGAGTATATATTACCAGGTATGATTTCTGCAGCTCTTTTATAACGATACATACTATTAAACACGGTTAAATCCCATTGATCATACCATTTTACGACAGGATAGCCTGAGCGCATACTAATGGGCAACCACACATGATGAGACTTTCCTACATCCTTAGAGTTCCAACGGTCACCCATGTATATATAAGCTTTTTCTTTACCCTCCACTTTAAATACATAACAGCTTTGTGAGTTGTAAGTAACTTGTTTGAGTTTGTCTACAGCAAAATTATTCCCTGTTGTCCAGTTCCCCAGTATATCAGTACTGTAGGCACTTCTCCCGGGATTGGGTTCCCAGCCTGTGCAACCGGAAAACAATCCAAAATACATATCCCCAACCTTAAAAATAGCGGGTGCCTCATATTTTAGTCCCTTTAAAATTTTAGTTTCTGTTGGAGTCGGCTCCAGATAATCGTCTCTAAGTAATGCAATATTCATGTTGGTATTCATATCCGTAGAATAGAAATGATATGCTTTTCCGTCTGTATCTACGAATAACGTCTGATCACGGGACTCGTTTTTATTAGGGCGAAATGTTTTGTAAAGTACATAAGGCCCCATTATCTTATCGCTTGTTGCTACACAAACACGTGCAGCTCCATATCCATCTCCACTTTCCCAATGGCTCCACATTACCCATTTCTTAGTTTGGGGATTATAAATTACTTTAGGACGTTCAAACAAACGTCCCTGCGATATATCATTCATGTCTTCTCTGGCTTCACCTGTCGTTTTCATCGACAACCCCAGCCGTTTCCAGTTGTATAAGTCTTTAGATTGATAACAGCTTACCCCATTTGATTTAAAACCTGTACGATCTTCTCCAAACCAATAATAAGTTCCTTTTTCGTAAACGACACATCCACCGTGCGCGTTAATTTGCTCCCCATCTATGTCATTCCACAAAACACCCGGACTGATCTGGGTGTTTTGTGAAAAAATAGAGGTGAATGAGAACATAAAGCAGATAAATAAAGTTATTCTCATGTTTTCGTTATTTTAGTCTTCAATGTTAATCGTTATTTCAGGCTGTGCTGGTGCATAGGCTCCGGATTCATCAATTGTGAAATATTCCACATCGGCAGTATTATCTATAAAACCGAATTTGGGCGAGTATGTACGTGATGTGCCGGTCAGTTTAGCGTTGTCTACACGGACAGCTCCGATATCATTTCCCCATCCTCCACGTCCTACTGTAAAGGATACACGAATTTGGTTACATTCGGCAGAAGTAGTATAGTCCATTGAATAAGTTTCCCAGTTGTCACTGGCAATTTCTGTGATGACCTTTTTTTCAGGGTCTTGCACTTCTTCTATGATCATTTTACCGGTGAGTTTTCCTTCTTTTTTTGCTATTCCTCCTTTTAATAGAGCAGATAGTGTGTAACTTTCATTCGGTACAACATCTACCACTTGCATTAGGATACCATCACTCCAGCCAGCTGCCCATTTATAGGGTCTAATTTCAAAAACATGATTGTCCAGGTCCTGATTATTATCAATTTCTTCAGGAAGAATTTGTTGTTCTGAATTCCAACGGTCGCCAATAACAACATCCCACCCCTCAACTCTACTAACTAACTTTGTTTCTGGATTTACATCAAATTCTCCTTCGAAGTTTGGGTTCTTCAAAAGATTTTCTACTGGTTTGCCAACTTTCTCTGCAAAGTTTGGCTGGGGAGCGTAGTCTATAATTCTAACGGAATCTACAGGAATTCCATCTCTATAAATGAAGGCACGGTTATCTGGTGTTATGGCAAAACGATAAACATGTGCTTGTCCATCATTATTATAGAACTTGCCTTTTCCCCCTGCTTTTCCATTTGTTGCAGGATTATTGATCTCTTTTTTGTAGGCATTGAATAATCCAATTTCATTAGAGGTAATATACGCTTTGAATCCATAACCTTTTTCGTTTACAAAATAAGGATAAAAGTTTTTCTCCGAGTCATCTGTTTTTATTTTGAACTCAATAGTATATCCTTTTGAATTTGGAGTGAATGCTTTGGTAAATTCCGTATCATTCCCTTTCTTATAAACAGGAGATGCTGCAATGTCTTTCACTGGAAGGGCAGTTCCAAATCCTTTTACTTTTATATATGAACGGATATCTCCACTTCGCAGAATAATTTTCCCTTCAGTCAGTCTTTTAGTACTGTTTAAGGTCACCTTCACTTTTTGTTTCCCAGAGTTGGCTGCTATAACAGTCGGAGTTACGGTGAAACCGTTTGGAGCTGTAATTGTTATTTCTTTGCCGAGTAAAGCCTCGGAATTGACAATGAAGGATGATGATGCGTTTGTACCATTAATCGTTAGTAATGGTAGATGTTCCTCTGTTGAGGTTTGTAAGGCTTCATTTTCTTTTTTATCATCTTCGGGTTGAACTGCATAAGTAGCTGTTGTGCTAATTGTCAGCAATGACAATGATAAAAACATAATCTTTACATATTTTTTTTTCATGATACAGAAATGTTTTATAAATTAATTATTTATGATTGAACTGATAATCAGTGTTTACTTCTTGTTTGCAAAGTTGCTGAATCATATTCATATATAGGTGCTGGAATGATTCAAATACGTATAATTTTAAGTTATCTGTTCAAAGTGGGATAAAAATCATTCAGAAAGGTTTAAAAATAGACCACATATGTTTGTGTTAGTCTTAAATTAATATATTTTAAGGGATTTATGAACAGTGATAGCTTTCTTTATTTTAATATTGCATAGAAAATACGTCTTTATATTTAATTCTACTATGAAACATCAAATAAAATTCTATATAGTACTGTTTTTTATTCAATTGTTTTCGTGTGCCTTTGCACAACAAATGTCGGTATCTACACTTCCATTAAATAATTATTTGCCGTCAAGTACTGTTTTACGGGTTCATTGTGACCGGGAAGGCTTTTTGTGGCTAGGAACCAAAGATGGCTTGTGTCGTTATGATGGCTATCGATTACTTGTTTTTCGTTCTGGGTTGAAATCACCGGATCTTTTGACGAATAATGAAATTACTTGTATTGCGGAAAATAAAAATGGATATTTATTTATAGGAACTAAAAAAGGGATTAATATACTGGATAAGCGAACTTATCAGATAATACCAGTTATACACAATGATTTGAAAGATCAAGAGATTCGGACAATGATAGTGGATAGTGATGGATGGATATGGGTTGGTACGTTAACTTCTGTTTTTCGTTGTTCTGCCGATTTCTCATTTTGCAAAAGATATGATTCTACTTTACCTGTTACTAGTGTGAATTCTATTTATGAAGATGCAGATAAGAATATTTGGGTAACTTTATGGGAAAGGGGATTACATCGATATAATTCAAAAACAGACTCATTTATTGCTATGCCTCATATTGGAGTTTTAAATAATCCATTTAAAGTTTTTCAAGATAATAAGAAGCAACATTGGATTTTAACATGGGAAAGCGGGATCTTTTTACTTTATCCGGAGGAGAAAGATGATTTAATGTATAGTCATGTGGATATTAAAAGTAATGAGCATTGGGACATGAATGGTTGCTTTAGTATTACTCAGGATGATAAGTATGGTTATATATGGATTGTATCTACACAGGGACTTTATGCACTTCAAAAACGTCCTGGAAATATAATTAATACTGTGGATATATCTCATATTTCTTCTAAGTTAAATAATATTTTTAGTGAAATAGTAAAAGATAAGTCAGGTAATTTATGGATTGCTGCCTTTAATGAAGGAGTATCAATGATTGATTTAAATAAACCTTTAGTACAAAATTACTCTTTTCCAGTTATTCGGGAAAAGACGGGATTTGTTACAAATATAAAGAACATATATGAAGATAAGGAAGGAGATTTATGGATAGACCAGAATCGTTGGGGAATAGGAATTTACAATCCGGATTCTAATAAACTTCTCTTTTATAAAGATATTCCTTCTCTAAAAAACATTACTAACTTGAGAAATGTAAGCTGCATTACTTCTGCTCCATTGCTTAATGAGATATGGCTGGGGTCTGAGTATTATCCGGAAATTTACAGGGTGAAGAAGGATAAAAAAGAAATAGAACTATTGGGGACTTTGAAATTAACTGATTATGTGGATAATTCAGGATTCCCGCGTTTATTTTATGCTGATAGTAACCATAACCTTTGGGTGGGAACAACTAAAGGTATTTTGGTTAAACCGGCAAACGAAAAGATACTTCAAGATGCTAAGTTTCCATTTGTAGATATAATAGGAATTGGAGAAGGTAAAGATGGTTCCCTATGGATTAGTACAAGAAAGCAAGGCGTGTATAATGCAAAAATATCCTCTGATCTGACATTAGAAGAGAAAAATTTAAGAAATCTGAAGACTCACGCAGAGGGAGTAATAAGTGATAATATTGGAGCAATCTGTGTGGATGATAATGGCTTGGTGTGGATGGGTAGCCAGGATGGGGATGTATTCACTTATGACCCTCAAACCAATAAAGTGGAAAACTTATCTGATATGTTTGATATGCTTGAAGAAGGTATTTTTAATATTATAACAGATCAGTTGGGACATATTTGGATTTCTACCAATAAGCGGGTGATTGAATACGACCCTAAAAATGGTGGTATCATGGATTACTCGACAATGACTGATGTGATGGTAAATTCTTTTATGCCTAATTCTTATTATAAAACTCGTTCTGGGAAAATACTGTATGGAGGTAATAAAGGAATCTCAGTATTTACTCCTTATGATCATTTGTCTGATAATCCTCGTAGAATTAGAACGATGGTGTCAGATGTCAAGATAGATGGTGTTTCTAGTCTTTTGGAGAAAAACAACCAACGTTTTAATTTAAGAAGTCAGATCATTTCTTTAAATGCAGGAGATAAAAATATTGAGATAGATTTTTCTTCTTTAAATTATGCGTTTCCTGACAAAATTAAATATGCATATAAAATGGATGGAGTTGATGATGATTGGGTGTATGTCAGAGGCGATCGTCAATTTGCATTTTACAATCAATTACCTAAAGGTAAACGTACTTTTTATCTAAAGACAACTGATGTAAATGGCTTATGGAGCAATTATATAGCAGAAGTTCAGGTGTTTAAACAGCCTGCTTTCTATGAAACATTGTGGGCTTATTTATTTTATATTGTGTTTACACTTTTATGTCTGTATCTTTTCTATCACAGGATGAAGCGTCGTATTCAGTTGCGGCACGAACTGAGAATAGCTCAAATAGATAAAGAGAAGTCAGAAGAATTGGTGCAAACAAAATTACGTTATTTCACAAATATATCGCACGATTTATTAACTCCCTTAACTATTATTACTTGTTTGATTGATGATGCGGAAATGACGAATGGTAGTCGGATTTCGCAGTTAACTATGATTCGTTCTAATGTGAATAAATTACGTAGACTATTACAGCAAATTTTAGATTTCCGTAAGGTGGAAAGTGGGAACATGAAATTATCTGTATCAAAAAGTGATGTCATATCATTTATAGATGATGTTTGTAAGGTGAACTTTACTCCATTGATGAGAAAGAAAAATCAAACCTTTACATTTCTAACTGAAGATAGACATTTGATGGCTTATTTTGATAGAGATAAATTAGATAAGATAGTATCTAATTTATTATCTAATGCTTGTAAATATACAGCTAATGGTGGAGATATAAAATTAATAGTAGATTCATATTGGGAGTCTGAATATCATCATTTACGAATACAGGTCGTTGATACCGGAGAAGGTATTGCTCCTGCTGATTTGGAGAATGTTTTCAAAAGATTTTATACAATAAATAAAGGAGATGAAAGTGAATCTAATGGGATTGGGTTATCCTTAACAAAGGATTTAGTGGAGTTACATCATGGCACTATTAATGTTGAAAGTGAATTAGGTAAGGGAAGTACTTTTACTGTAGATCTTCCCATTAATAAAGATAGTTATCAGGAAGATGAATTAATATCAGAACATATTTCGGTAAATGGCATAAATACGGATCTTATTTTAGAGAAAGAAGAATTGATTGATTCAAAGGTTGGCGAAGGCGAAGATATGCAAATAGCTGACGTTCATTTGTTATTGGTGGAGGATAATGAAGAATTGTTGTTTTTGATGGAGAAAATTCTATCCAAGCATTATCATGTACTTATTGCAAAAGATGGATTAGAAGCTCTGAACGTTATAAAAGATAATGAAATAGATATTATTATAAGTGATGTGATGATGCCTGAAATGGATGGTCTAGAGTTTTGTCGCACTTTAAAGTCAAATTTGGAAACCAGTCACATTCCTATCATATTATTAACAGCTAAAAATACCGTGGAAGATCGCATTGAATGTTATAATGCGGGAGCGGATGGATATATATCCAAGCCATTTGAATTAAAAATATTAGAGGCTCGTATTAATAATTTTATAATGCATAAGAAAAACAAACAAGAAGAGTTTCGATCTAATGTAGAAGTCAATATTGATTCTTTAGAACCTTCTTCTATGGATAAAGAGTTTTTGGATAAAGTGATTTCTGTTATAAAATCAAATATGTCGGAAGGAGATTTTGATGTGGTTCAATTAGCGGATGCATTAGCTGTGTCTAAGTCTTCTCTATATAGGAAAATGAAAATAGCAACAGGACTGTCACCCATTGAGTTTATTCGAAATATAAGACTAAAACATGGTAGTCAGTTATTGAAGGATAAATCAATATCTGTAGCAGAGGTAGCTTATGAATGTGGATTTTCTAATCCTAAATATTTTGCAACTTGTTTTAAAGAAGAATTTGGTGTAACTCCAAAGGAATATCAAAAATCTTGTTAGGATAAAAAATAATATGAACTTAAAATGCACAAGTACGTATCTTAATGGAAGATGCGTACTTTTCTATATATCAATGATCTATCCCTTTTGAATGATTTCTGAACTTATATTGAACGATTTTTAGACCTATGATAGTTAATAGCGATTATGGTCCAATTTTGGAGGTTTTTGAATGATTAGAGAACTTCTTTCTACTGGATAACTCGCACTTTTGTGATGCATTTGATGCACAACTAATACTTATTTGGTCTAAATAACTTTATAAATCTAATAGTATGGTGATAATTTTACCTAATTTCTTTTTGCAGAAGCCTGTTTGTCGTTTACTGGCTGTCATGGGCTTTTTAGGATTTAGTGGAGCGATAGCGTCTCAATCAAGTTCGCCTGTGAATATTGATTCTGTGGAGACCTATATGAAAAAAGACTCTTTTGAGAAGAATGTAGGATCTCGTTTCGTTACTAATCGTAGTATAGACTCCTTTGGGGTGAGTGATACTGTTGATATCAGGATGTTGCAGCGCTCTCAATTTTTATCTATTCAGCAATTACTGAAAGGGAATGTGGCCGGTGTATATGTACAGGAAAATAATGGAGAGCCTGGTACCATTCAAAGCATGCTGGTTCGTGGCTTATCTTCACCTGTCTTTTCAAATAAAGATGTGTCCGGTGTTCAGCCGACGATTTATTTGAATGGTGTTCCTTTGATGTTGGAAAACAGCTATGTGTACGATATCAAACAGTTTGATATTAATCCGATAGGAGCTGCTGCCAATATGTTGGCGGGACTGGATATATCTTCCATAGAGTCAATAGAAATTATCAAGGATCCGCTTCAGCTTGCCAAATTAGGTCCTTTAGCTGCCAATGGCGCCATCTGGATAACGACCAAAGACGGTTATTATGGTGGGGAGAACGTCTCTATCGGAGTTTCGGCAGGAATGGCCTTTGCTCCGTCTTCGGTTCGTATGACGAATGGATCATACGAAAAAGCATTCCGTCAACGTTTCTATGATACGTATTCTCTTACACCGGGCAAACAACCCGATTATCTTATGGATACAAGAGATGTACGTTATTTTGGTAAACCGGACTGGGCAGACGATTATTATCAGTCATCACTCTTATATAATGTAAATGCTTCTATCGGTGGTGGTTCAAAAAAAGCGAATTATGTATTTACACTCGCAACGACAAAAGATGCGGGAGCAGCGGACAATACCTCTTATACGAAATATAATATTGGTTTTGCCTTGAATATGGTTCCTTTGGATGGCTTGAATGTTAGTACAATTATTAATGCCGCTAAGATAGACCGTGTCAGGAATCGGAATTTTAGAGACAGGTTTGCTGAGATGGAGTATATGGTTGATTTTTCAACTCCGCTTGCACCTGCCGGCAATTTGTATAATGACTTTTTAATATCCAATGATTTGACTAAAGATGATAATTATAACAATTTACTGAATGGATTGTTGGCTTTGAGCTATACTAAGCAAAGATTCAATGCTACAGCCAGCATCAAACTTGATTATACAACAAATGTTCGTCGCGCTTTTTGGCCTATGGCTTTGTTGGAGTCCGTCAACTTTGTCTCTAACTATTCAGGATACAATCAACGGATTATAGGTGAAACTTCAGCGAGTTATTTGTTGCCTTTAGCTGATATTCATAAGTTGAATATTCAGTGGAATGGCTCTATAACCAGCGATTTGTATCACTATAATTATACTCGTGCCTATGATGGTGATGATGATATGAAGCCGACAACAAGTACCGGGAACTTCAAGCAGTATCGTTATGTTGATCGTTTGGAGAATAGGTGGGTATCGACTTCAATAGCTTTAGATTATAAGTATAAGAACTTGCTTAATGTGGGATTATTGGCAAGATACGACGGAAATTCCGCTATCCAGTCGGATCACAGATGGATGTTTACACCCGCTGCCTCTGCTGAATGGAATTTAAAGAATCAATTTTTTACAGGTAGTACTGCATTGTCTGGATTGTCTTTGCGTGCATCTTATGCACGAATAGCCAAATCATTCCAGTCCGATAGATATGAATTAGGTCCTCAATACTTGGCTACAAGTATCACATGGAGTGGCGAACCGTTACTTTCCTCAGCTAATGGATTTGCAACAATCACTCGTCCGTATGCATCGGGTTGGGTTGGTTATGATTTAAAGCTTCCCTATTCTGATAAAATGGAGCTTGCTTTGAAAGGTTCTTTTTTCGACAATCGCATTATTGCGGAAATAAGTCTGTATAAGAATTATGAAAAGAATTTATTGACATATTTGCCTGTCACTCAAGAAATGGGATATGAGTATAAACTGGCCAGTGGAATGGATATCAGTAATCAGGGATTGGAATTAAATCTTTCGGCATCCATTTTGAAGAACACTCCGTTGAAGTGGGATTTGTCTTTCAATGCAAGTTATAATAAGAACAAACTAGAGAAACTTCCCGAAAACCAGAAGACAACTGTGATAGGCGACCATAAACTACAAGTAGGACAGTCAGTTGATGCCTTTTGGGTGTATCAAAATAAAGGCATTTATACAAACGACTCAGAAGTTCCTGTTATGAATGGGAAAACACTGAACGTAAATGGAGTTCCTTTTAAAGCAGGAGATCCTGTTTGGACAGACGTTGACGGAAACAATCAGATTAACGACAATGACCGTGTGCTGACCGGACATGCCATTCCACCCTATACAGGAGGATTGACTAACCAGTTTGCTTATAAAAGATTCGATTTCAGCTTCAATCTCTTCTTTGCTTTGGGGCATAGTGCTTTAAATCTGCGCGATCAACAACGTTACGACTTTGCGACTTTGGATAATATTCAGTCCTTGCAGTCTGTTAAAGAGATTTTCTTTTGGCAAAACACTAATCAGCGTGACGATTATCCTATATACAATCCGCAAAGCAGTGTTCATCCTTACCGTGCAGAACAGGATTTGTTCCTTGAAAAGCTGTCATACCTGAAACTGAGAAATATAACTGTTGGTTACACACTTCCTATAAAGAAAGTAGGTAGTAATATACCTAAAAGTTTGTATTTCTATCTGACAGGATCTAATCTGTTATCTTTCAGTAATTTTTCAGCAGGTGATCCGGAATTAGTAAACTTCAATGGCACCTATGACGGGTATTCGCTTCCCATTCCTCGCTCAGTTTCACTTGGATTGAGATTTAAATTCTAATTTACGTTTAATTAAAGAATAAGAATATGAAATTATTTGTAACAGCATTAATATTATTCAGCTGTATTTCTTCTGGTTATGCGCAAATAAGTGATGAGGAATTTGATTCTGAGATTGATAAATTATTAAAAGTCCGAACTGAAGACCTTTGGCAAATGTATGAGAAACATAATAATAGGCGTGTAGAATTAGAAAAAGAGTTATTTGCAAAGAAGCAGAAAAATAATATAACTTCCGATGAAGAAAAAGAACTCCGTAAAAAGATTGCAGTAGAGAAAGATTCTTTGGAAATGAGGAATAAAAAGCTGGCTGTTATTCGTCAACGGTCGGATAGTTTAAGAATTAGATGGGTGCGTGGTGTGTTGCCGCCAAAAGAATCTTCTGCATTTGTAAAACGTCTTTTAGAGATAAATGAAGAAGGTGATCGCCACAAGTTTTTTCCAGAATATATACGAACTGTATGGAAGCAAGATTCTATAGCGGGTATATCTGAAAATGTTCGATCTAGACGTATTAAGGCATTTTTGCAACTTTTTCGAGTGTATGAACAAAAAAATGTACAAAAGCCTAAACTTATTAGAAAAGTTAGTGGCGGGAAGATAGAATTTTAAATTTAAACCAATTGTTAGAATGATATAAACTCTTTTATTTGGTACTGCACGAGGTGGTCATAATTTTACCATGTCTGCAAAGATTTATCGATATGGAATACCTAAAAGGATAGATTAAAAAAATAATACTTATGAAGAATTATAGTATAATAAAAGTGAATAATGTGGCTACATTGCGGTTAGCTCTTTTCTCCGCACTTGCCTGTCTATTTCTGCAGTCCTGCAATGACTTTCTGGATGTAGATCCCAAACATGCAGCTTCGGAAACCCAACAATGGAAGACCCTTGAAGATACTCGATCAGCATTGATGGGAGTATATGGCTTGACACGCGCAGCCTTAGCCGATAACAATACTCATTGGATATGTGGTGATTTGCGGAAGGGGGATTTTACGGTTTATAAGCGTAGTGACTTACAAGCTGTGTCTGATAATGAATTGAACAAGCCATACGACTTGTTGAAGAAAGTATCTAACTGGAGAAGATTTTATGCGGTAATCAATGCGGCATCTGTTTTTATGGAAAAAGCTCCACGAACTGTCGAACTTGACCGGTCGTATTCTGAACAAAACTTGAAATATGACATTGCTCAAGTACGCGCTTTGAGGGCATTTGCTTATTTTTATATGGTAAGAATTTGGGGAGATGTGCCGTTAGTCACCTATTCTTATGATAACGGAACTTTTCCGTCTATGCCTCGTACAGACGCTCAAACGGTGCTGAGTTATGCTAAGGCAGAACTGTTGACAGCTATAAAGGATTTACCCTATCAATATGGTACTCAAACGAATTTATATTATGGTTCATATGGGGCCCAATGGCAGGGAAAACTGTTCAATAAGTTATCTGCATACTCTGTATTAGCTCACATCTGTGCTTGGCAGGGAAATTATGCAGAAGCCGAGACATATTCTGCATTTATAATAGATCATGCATCTGAGATTAATGCAAAATATACTTCTATTGCCGACTTGACTTCAGAAACAGGGCTGTTTTATTCGAATGCGAGTGTAAAAGGTTCAAGGATTTTAGGATTTAATTTTGCTCACAATGATAACGAAGCAACTCAAAGCGGACATCTTGAACAGTTGACTTTAGCTTATCCATTGGTACAAAAATCCTATCCTGAAATATACATTTCAAAGGACAGCTTATTTTCGATTTTTACCAATTTTGATGACTTGCGGTTTGGAATCATAGATACCATCAAATATTCATCCTATTATGTTCAGAATTTGAATGAAGAAACTCCGGTGTTCAGTAAAATAAAGATTATTCAGGATGGATCGGCGAAAGACAATGATTTCGGAGTCTTTGGCTCGTCAATTGTTTTCACTCGCCTTGAAGATATCACCTTGCTACGGGCTGAAGCATTATGCGCACTAAATAGAAGCACAGAAGCTGTATCCTACCTGAATATGATCCGAACAAATCGTGGATTGAGAGAAGTATCTTTTAAAAAGGATTTTGGGAATAATCGCGAAAGCTTAATTGCCGAGATATTTGAAGAGCGTCGCAGAGAGCTTATGGGAGAAGGCTGGAGGTGGTATGACCTTGTCCGTCGGCAAAAGCTGATGAAAGATAATGAGGCATTCTTGCGACTGATCAGCAGTGGTGGAATCTACTGGCCGGTATCGGAAGATATCATTACTGCTAATTCACAGATTGAACAAAATGAGTTTTGGAAATAAAAAGAAAACGACAATGAATAAGATACTATTTATTTTATGTCTGACTTCGGCTTCCCTTTGGATGCTGTCTTGTACAGATTACGAAGTGGCTTCATATCCTGAGGAAAATGAAACCGAAGTATTTAATGGAACGGTTCTGGATTATTTGTCCACAGGGAATGAAAGGCTGAATTTGAAATTTGATTCTATGATGGTTCTTGCCAACAATATTCCCGATTTCATACAACAGATGGAACAGACGGATGTGCAATATACAGTTTTTGCCATACCGGATGCATGTATCCGTTCCTCATTGGCGCAACTTAACGAGTACCGTAAACAAAAGGAGTTGGGTGAAGCGATTTATTTGAGTGATTTATTAATTGAACCGTTTGTTGTTAAAGATACGATTGTTAATGTTATAACACCGACTTTAAATGATACGATCATTAACGAATATCATTATGATTATAGAGCTGATCTTGAGCGAATGTTATGCAAGTACATTATTAAAGGTAGTTACGATACCGATAATATTCTAGCCAATGAAGGAAATAACTCCTTAAATTCTTTGAAGTACAATTATCAAATGAATATAGAATGTTCTCGCAAACCGGCATCCGGATTTGTAGGCGGAGGAGTCAAACAGCTTATTTTCAGTGATATGAAAAACTCTCAGGTAAAAGATAACTGGAACAGAGTTTCTACGGTATGGAATGATGTTTATACAAATAATGGTATCATTCATATCCTTTCTCCCCAACACAGTTTCGGTTTTGATGAATTTATTTACGTATTTAATAATTATGGCAATGAATATAAGAAGTAAAAATATTGCGCTGCTGTTTTCCTGCGTATTATTAAGCATATCGTGTGTTGATAAATATTTGCCGGATAGTTTGGATGCTTTCGACAGAGACGTCAATTTTACTACAAAACTATATCGTCCTCAACTAGGAAAAAATACTTTGATGTCCGACAACTTTTCATCGGGTAATTCAACGCTTCCTCTTACTTTCGAAATATCACGAATCGTGAGGGCCGACGGAAGTCCTGCACCTGAATTGACGGAATATTTCCCGGTAAAAGTTTGGAAAACTCCATATATGGGTACCGAAAAGTCTATAGAAGAAATAGAAGCTAAAAGAGAAATAGAATATCGTACTCTTTTTCAGGTTAAAAAGCATTCCGGAGAATTTATGATGTGGTCTAATGCCGAATCTTCTTTTGTGCAGTGTGCTCCGAGTGATGGCTATATTTTTGATGTGCTGGTGAAAAACTCGGGAGGATATAAAACATTTACTGATATGCAGCTTATACCTGTCAGAGAAAGTGATTACGAACCGAGTATATACGATCCGGAAACAGGGTTGGTGCAGGGACAGGACTATGTTACACCAAATTCGTTAACCCTTTTTCAAACAGAAAGTGGAGACTATATGTTTCCTGAAGATGTACATATTTATTTTCGTGAGAACCAAGATAATGATGATGATGTAAAAAGTTTGACTTTTCGTTTTTATGGACCGGATTATACACCGATCTCTCCTTCATCTTTTAATCAGACAGACTGGGCTAATCTGATTCATGGTTTCAATATGGAGAAAACAGATGAATATGTAAAGTATGATGTAGTTTATCCGATGCCATTGGTTGAAATGAAATCAAAATATACCAATAAAGATGGTAATAGAATAAATGTCAATTTTTTATATGACCGTATTACAGCAAGTGGTTATCGTATGACATCCACTATGTCATTTGAATTTGCGATATACAAGGAAGCTCATTGGGAGATAATAGTTGTATTTACAGCAGGAGCCCCCTTGTTTGAAGATGGAAAATAACTAATTAATACCATGATTCTAATATGAGAAATATATTTAAATATGGCTTGTTGGCTATGGCGATTGCTGTCACCTCGGTTGGTGTTCGGGCTCAGGATATTCCTGTCAGTGGTGTAGTCAAAGATAAAAGCAATAATTCTACATTGCCTTATGCTTCTGTTATTGTTAAAAATGAAAGTGGAAAAACGGTGCCTCAGCTTTCAACCACAACTGATGATAACGGACGATTCTCTACAAAAGTTAAGAGTGGTTACCGACTTGTATTCTCTTTCCTGGCGTTCGACAGTCTTTCAGTCAAAGTTACTAAACCTTCAGAACGCATGCAAATATATCTGAGTCCGACAGAGAATATGCTTGATGAAACAGTTGTAGTCGGATTTAAAAGAGTTAGCAAGGCTGCGGTAACAGCATCGGTTACGGTTATTAAAGCAGAAGATCTGGTCAATACTCCTGTTGCTAATCCGATGGAGTTGCTTCAAGGGCGTGTTCCCGGATTAAATATTCAGATGAATAATGGTACTCCCGGAGGTCTTCCAAGTTTTTCAATTCGAGGAGTCTCGGATATTTCCGTTCAATCTTCCGGTGATGGCGAGTTTATGATGGGGCTGACTCCTCCTTTGTTTGTAGTTGACGGTATACCGCAGGAAGACGTAACGAGCTATGATGCAGCTGGTTTGCTGTCAGGTGCAACAGTCAGTCCGTTGGCTATGATTCCACTTGAAGATATTGCGAATATCCAAGTATTGAAAGATGCAGCTGCAACTTCCCTGTATGGTTCAAAAGGTGCTTACGGAGTAATTCTTATAGAAACTAAAAGAGGAGAAACAGCCAAACCGAAAGTTTCTTATTCGGCTAACTTTGTAGTGAAAACACCACCGAGGTTGAGAGATGTACTTGCAGGCGGGGCGGAGAGAGCGCTCAGAATTATGCAAATTTTGGGAAATGATACATCCGCCTATCATGGATATAATGAAATCCATAAATTGCAGGCACTGTCAGATAGCTTGAATCCTTATTACAATAATAATACGGATTGGCAGGGTGTTTTTTATCAGACGACTTACAATCAAACTCATAATCTTAGTTTCTCTGGTAAACCTAATGAGAAATTTGACTATAAGATCAATGCAAACTATTATACGGAAAAAGGAATTGTGAAAAACACGGACTTTAACCGATACGGTATCAGGGCAGCAGTAGGATATAAGCCTAATGATAGATTTCATTTGGATCTAAATCTTGCCACTACATTAACCCGAAATAGTAATGGTAGCGGAAATGCTTTCTCACAATCCGGCGTAGCCGCAGGTTCGGCAGCTTCTTCCTTGTTGCCTCCACCGTCTATGTATACAGCTTCCAATTCTGCATTGTCTGTTTTTTCTGTCCAGGCAGATAATCAGAATGTAGTCTATGATGCAAGTATGAATATCATGTATCTGTTGCCATTTGATATAAGATGGAGAAGTACTTTAGGATATAAATACGGAACTGTGGAGAATGAGAAATTTACGCCGGGTATTTTGAATGCCAATAGGGCTACTTGGAATAACGGTAGTGAATATAGTTATAATATGTATGTTCGTTCATTGTTGTCAAGAACCGTAAAATTGGGAATTGTAAATTTTGATTTACAGGGAGGTTTTGAACTTTCATCCGAAAAGTATAGCGGTAACTTTATTATGCTGAATGGATTGGCAAGTGACCATATATGGTCGTCCGGTATGCCGTCCATGGCAGCTGGAAAGTCGAATTTTTCAGATAAAAAGAATACGTTTGCACTTATTATAGATCCTCAGTTATCGCTGCCTGGTGGGAAATACGTATTTACTCCCAATATTCGTCCTGAAATAAATTCATCTTATGGGTCGCAGGCGAAATGGGCAATAAATCCTTCATTAGGATTTCGCTGGAACTTCAGCCGTGAATCTTTTGCTAAAAAATGGAAGTTTCTGGATGCCGGAGCTTTTCGTGTAACTTGGGGACGTAGTACCACTTATAAAGCTAGTATTTATGATATATGGGGAAGTTACAATCTGAGCAAAGATACTTATAATGGAGTTTCTATTATTCCTATTGATAAAAACGCTATGCCGAATCCGGATTTGAAGCCGGTAACATCAACATCATGGAATCTCGGAACAGACTTATCATTCCTTAATAATAAAATTATGTTCGTTGCCGAGGCGTATTACAAACAAATTGACAATCAGCTAAGTTCGATAGAGTTGGCTAACCACAATGCTTTTAATTCCGTAAGAAGTACGAAAACGAGTCTGGTTAACTATGGATTGGAGTTTTCGTTGAACGTCCGTCCGTTGTCAAGGCAAAGTAATTGGGATTTGAATGTGGCGACTTCACTGGCAATTAATAAAGACGTGATCGCAAAGCTGCCTAACGAGGTGCGGCAGATTATTAACAGTGATGCGGAAGTGGTGAATAAATTAGGTTCTAACGCGATGGGGAATTATCTCTATGTGTATAAAGGCGTATATGCGACTGACGAAGACGTGCCTGTTAATCCGCTGACCGGAGAACGCTTGCGGATGGGAGGGAATACTTCTACTCAAGCATACTTTAAGGCGGGAGACCCTATTTGGGTGGATGTAAATGGTGATTATATCATCGATGAAAAAGACAAAGTGATTGTAGGTAATTCACAGCCGCGAATGACCGGTGGTATTAGTATCAATCTTCGTTATAAAGCGTTTTCTATCAACACTAACTGCTCGTTTACGTTGAGACGTGATATTATCAACAAGGCTCTGGCAGACCGTTTTAGGGCTTATGGAACACCTGTAGCAGGTAAGGTGAACCTTACAGGTAGTGGAGCTTTAACACCTATTGAGGCATATAATTTCTGGACAGAAGATAATATCTATGCCCAATATCCTAATCCGTTTGATTATACCCGTTCAAGTATTATTCAGCCTTTCAGATACGACCAGACATTGTTTATGGAAGATGGCTCTTATTTTAAAATTAACGGTATATCTGTGGCTTATACTATTCCAAAGAAAATGCTGGATTTTTTTAGGATCAGCCGATGTCAGCTTAATTTTAGTATGAACAATATTTATACTTTCTCCAAATATTCAGGCATCAATCCCGAAAATGTAAACAATTTGGGATATGACACATCCGGTGGTTATCCCAATGGTCGTACTGTGACATTTGGTGTCTCAATGGATTTTTAGATGAACGATTAAATATAGAAGAATATGAAAAATATAGTTTTAATAATGACTTTGATAGTATCTTGCCTGTTTGCCGGTTGTGACTCGCTTGCAAATAAGAGTGAAGATAAATTATCGGGTGATGATTTTTGGGCGCAGGGAAATGAGACGAATGCGGAAGCTTTTTTGTTGAGCATATACAATTCGTTTCGGAATGCAACAATGTCACAACGTCCTTTCCTTACGTATAGCGGAGATATGCGGTGCGCTCCAATAACAGCCTACAGCACTGGGGATAAATATGTAGCTTATTTAGCTAACAACGATATGGGTGAATTGCGTAATACATATCCCGATGATGCTAGGGGCGGTTTAATAATGCAATGGGATGTGTTTTATACTGCTATTCAGGATGCCAATATTCTGCTTGCTGAAATAGACAAAGTGCCCGGCATGGATGAATTGAAACGGAGTCGTTTTAAGGCAGAAGCTATTTTCATGCGTAACTTGTCTTATTTCTTCATCGTAAGGGCTTTTGGAGATGTGCCTTATTATACAAATGCCTATAATGAAGCTCCCTTGCCAAGAACCAATATGGTTATAGTTTTGCAAAATTGCCTTGCTGACTTACAACCTTTGCTTGACGATGATCCGGGAGCGGAAGTACTACCATGGTCATATTCATCTTATTCGAGCAAAGGGATTAGAGCCTCCAGAGGTTCTGTCATTGCGCTGATGATGCATATAAACTTGTGGCTTGTACAGTTTGATGCACAAAATAAAGAGCAATATTATAGGAATGTTGTTTCGCTAGGCGAGGAACTGGAACGTAACAATGGAGCTTATTCATTACTTGATATAAATAGAAGTTCCGTGATTTTCGCAGGAGGGTCAGACGAAGGCTTGTTTGAGATTGCACAAAATATAAATTTCAATGAGATATTTATGATGAATGCAAAGTTTTCTGATAATGTTTCCTATTCCTGTCTGAACAAGTCTACACCAGTGTTCTGTTATTCAGGAGATTATCTAATGAGTCTGTTCCCTATGTATGAAGATGATGCGAGAAAAGAATTATGGTTTGACGAAAAGATATATTCTACTTCGGTTTCAAGTTCTGCTCCTAAGGAAATCAAGAAATTTTGGAATATTGATACTTATGGAAACGGAACAATTACGTCCAACTCCGGCAATCAAATAGTATTCCGTTATGCAGGTGCACTTTTGTTGTATGCTGAAGCTCTTGCCGCTTTGGGGACTAACGATACGAAAGCCTGCGAATTACTCAACCGGGTCCGCAATAGGGCACATGCTTCCGAAATAAATACCTCGGGTAGTGAACTGATGGATGCTATTTTCTGGGAACGCTGCAGAGAGCTAATCGGTGAAGGACATTACTATTATGATTTGGTTCGTACAGGAAAAGTGTATAACAGAAACTATTGTATGAATCCGATGACGCGTACTAATTTCAATGTGGGGGCATGGACATGGCCTATTCATCGTAATGCGTTGAAAAACAACACACAGATTGGATTGAATTTATTTTGGGAGTAACTCTGATAAACTTAAAATGTATAGATATGAAAAATAATATCAAATTATGGAAGAAAATTGTCGGATGTTGCCTTTTGGCAGTACTCATGTACAATTGTGCCGATGATAGTTATTTAATTGATGGTGGAAAAGCAAACCCTTATTATAATGGGAATATGATGCAATATTTGGAATCAAGACCCGATTATTTTAAAGATTTGGTGGAAGTCATCCGGCTGTCCGGTATGGAAGATGTTTTTGAAGACGAACAAATTACCTTTTTTGCACCTACCGATTGGTCAATCCGTGGTAGTTTTAATTATCTGAACCGTATTTGGTATCGTATGGGGCATGATAGCATCAAGAGTTTTAGTCAGATAAAACCGGAAGTCTGGCGTGAAATGCTGTCAATGTACATTGTAAAAGATAAATATTTGCTGAAAGATATACCTCAAATTGATACGACTGCCATAGCAGCCTATCCGGGACAGGCATTTTTATCTTATGGTCAGCAGCCTATGAATATGGGTGTTGTTTATTATGATGCAAACAATGTAAAATATGCCGGTGCAAGACAAATCATATACTCTTATGTCTATGATTTCACTATAGGAGATATGAAAAACGCTTATGTGGCAACATCTGATATACAACCGACCAACGGAGTGGTACATGTACTCAGATTAACCGATCATGCATTTGGTTTTGAACCATATCTTTTCGCTACCAAAGCTATAAATGCGACAATAGAAACAGAACCGGATAATTAACTATAAATAAAGATAGTACAATGAAACATATTACCATCTATTCGTTAATGATTGTTTGCTCCGTATTCACTTCGTTATTGGTAACATCCTGTAACAGTGATCTGAACAGCAATATTAAAGATGATCCGTACAGTGGTGGAAAAGCTCCGCTTGGAATCGGTTTGCTGGCTGAATCTCCTTCTCCGGAAAGCGCTTATCCCAATGATACGGTTGTATTCAAAGCAAAAGGGATGTTGAACTGGTGTGATCCGCAATCAGGACGTTACGATTTCAAGTTCTATATTTCTGATGAAGAAACTAAAATTGTAACTGCTACCGACACGACAATCACCGTGAAAGTACCTGGAAATCTTAGTTCGGGTACGGCTTATATTGTATTGAAAGAACAGGTTTTCTATGGACCTCGTCTCACTGTATTAGGAAATATTAAGATAGATCAGTCATACGGCTTTAAAGGCACTTCGGGGCCTATTTACGATTGTGCGGAACATTATTCAAAAGCACGGGTATATTATCCAGTTGGCGACTATATGCAGGCCTACTACAATGAAAATAGCTCGCAGAGTTTTTCTTGTATATCTATGGTTTTGACAGACGGCTCTGTATCGGGAAAATGGGTAACTGACTTCAAACTTGATCCTGGTCAGGGAGCCGGCATTGATCTGGCCAATCCGGGAGTGACAGATATTGAATGTTACCTTAATTCATTTAGTTATTTTCCTAGTGACCACAGGGTTCTTCTGTCGGGTAAATTTTCAGAATACGGCTGGGATAAGTTGCCGGTCAATAACATCACGATAGCTACTAATGAAGTAGCCTCGTATTATAAAACTGTAGCGCTGCCTTCGAAAAAGAATAATACAAGCATAAATTGTAAGATACCGGTATTCAACGGGGGAACCCTTGAAGCGCCTGTCCGTACATTTATAACTTCCAATGAGAAGGTGGTAGCAGTAGGAAATATTACAAACTACTGTCGTATTAATACCGAAAAATCCTATGCTGAGAGTATGGTTTTGGATTATTCGAAGGTTGCAAGTGTATTGCGTATGTCAAGGACTGGAGAACTTGATGATAGCTATCGCAGGGATGCAGAAGGAGTTATCGGGCAGATTTTAGATGCTTGTATGGTCGAAAGTGACGGTATTGTCATAGTAGGGACATTCAGCAGTTTCGATGGACAGTCTGTGAAGAATATTGTGAAGTTGAATGCCGAAGGTACCCTTGATGAAACTTTTATGAAAAACATCGGTACGGGCGCAAATGGAAGTATTACTAAAATCCGGTACAATAAAAACAAAAAGAAAATCCTTATAACTGGGGAGTTTTCTGAGTTCAACGGTATTCCTGCACAGAGTGTAGTTATGTTGAATGATGATGGCACACGTGATGAAATTTTCAAGATCGGAAAAATGGAAGGAGGATTGGCAAATTTTGCCTGTCTGCTTGATAATGATAATATTGTTGTTTCAGGTGCGTTTACGAAATACGATGGTGTAACTCGCCGTGGTTTCCTTATATTGGGTCGTGATGGAAAGGCGCTGCAACAATTTAATGTACCGGGCATCTTCCAGGGTGAACTCTACAAAGTAATTGAAACTCGTACTTCGACCAATTCAAACGGATTGCTGCTGCTTGGTGATTTCAGTCGTTTTGATGGTAATATGGTTCGCAATGCGATAATGATAGAAGTTGATTATGAATAACTTATTATGAAATACAATGGAAAAGTTGATAAAAAATATAATGCTTTGCCTGTTTGCTGTATTTGCATTCTCGTGCAATGAGGATATGGAAAGGCTTTTGACTGATGATTATCCGGAGTCGGGTACTGAATATACTACGGGACACGTATTGATGGTGGTTATCGATGGTGCATCCGGAATAGCCGTTAATGAGGCGTATAATACACGAAAGGCTCCAGTTATCCGCTCCATGACGGATAAATCTTTGTTTACTTTTTACGGACTTGCCGACAATGAAGAAGGGGTAAGTAAAGAACGTGGATGGGCAAATTTGCTGACTGGAACAACAAAGAACGGGCTTGATGTCAATCAAGGAATTGACGAACTCGAAACGCCTTCTTTTCTTCAACGATTGAAAGAGGCGGATGAAAATCTAAAAGTTAGCTTTTATTCTTCCGATACGGAGTTTTTCGGAGCTTTCGGGAGTGTTGCCGATACTAAAAGAAAGACTTCGGCCGACAGTGAAACCGCTGATGCTCTTATTGCTGAAATCAATGATGAAACAATCTCGGATATCGTAGTTGCACAGTTCGGCGGTGTTCAACAGACTGGTGAGCAACATGGATTCTGGAGCAATGAGACAACTCCTACCAGTGAGGTTATTGATGCGATTTACAATGTAGATGCTTTCATCGGTAAAATAATGAAAGCACTTGAAGCGCGTCCGCGTTACGTTCAGGAAAACTGGCTTGTAGTTATTACATCTTCTTATGGTGGTGTTTATGAAGGTGATGTAACTCCGGCATCGTTGTATGATGATCCGCGTCTCAATTCTTTCATGATGCTCTATAACAGTCGGTTTGCATCCAAATTGTTGCAAAGGCCGGGCTCGGATGAACTACAATACAAATTCTATAGTCCTTATTTCGTCGGTCCCGGACAAAAAGCGACAACAAATGCCGTTATGACTGGAAATACCGAGTTCTTTAATATGGGTAAACGATGGAGTTCCAATCCGGATGAAGAGGTGGATAAAAGTGGATATACCATTCAGTTTAAAATGTTTGATAAGCACGGCGATCCCTGGGGTAATAGAAATATAATATCGAAAAGATATCAAAAAGCAGGTACAGGCTGGCAGCTAATGTTTTCTAATAATACTCAAGTCGAATTTGCTGCAAATTTTAAAGAGGGTTCTTCGGTTTTCCGCTTACCATCTACGAGACGTGACGGATCATGGCATTCTTATACGCTAGTTATAAAAGAGGTTGATGATACCCAGAAAGGTGACTCCATCTTATTTTATCTTGACGGTAAGTATCAGATGGGATGTAAGATAGACGGCAGTAAAGATATGTGGACAGATGCGCCTCTTGCCATCGGACATACGTTTTCTCCGGACAGACCTAATCAGGCAAATCTATATATAAACGATCTCCAGTTTTACAACGTTGCTCTACCTGCTGATATTATTGCGGAGTATCATTGTACTACAAAACTGGACCTTTTGGGTGAATTATATCCGTATTGGAATAATCTGGTGGGTTATTACCCCAACGATCGCGAAGATGATATCGGATTATCTTATTTGGAAGATTATTCGAAATATACATCAAAAGATAAAAGATTATACTTCAATAAACCGGTTGGTACGTTTGCGCCTACCGATGATTACGTAACGCGCAGGCAGGAGAGTATTGTAACGGATAAGGTATGCCCACTTATAGACGATTCCTACTATAAAACGGTTCTTAATACAGTCGATTTATCCTATCAGATTTTTCAATGGTTTGGAGAGCCGGTTGATTCTTCCTGGAATTTCGATGGTGAAGGCTGGGCATTAGATTACGTTTCTTTAAATAATTAAATTAGAATGCAATATGAAATGCTTTAATAAACTAAAAGCCGATTATGCAGTTTTGCTGTCATTCATTTCCTGTATGTTTTTTATGGGAAGCTGCAACATTGCTTATCAATATGATATCGAAAGCGGGACAGAAGATGATACCGCTGATTCTACCAATGTAACCATAGTAACAGGTGAAGGAATCGATGTCAGTATGTATGAAAGTGCCCGTGTTTTTCCGGGTTTGGTAGATACTTTAGTCGATAATACTGTCAATACACTGCTTGCGCTTGATTTAAGCAAGAGATACATTCCTGCATACGATCTTGACGTGCAACAAGTTCCTCGTCCGATATACAGTACCGGACTTTATGCCGGAGCAGGTGAATTGATTACTATAACCATTAATGACAACACTATGGGCTTGACGGTTATCATCGGTTCTCATTTAGATGATTTGACGGATATTTCTCCCTACTTGCGTTTGCCGGTGGTTACTACTTCGAAGCAACTGTTCCCGGGAAAAAACACGATTCGTAATCCTTTGGGAGGTATGATATGGATCGAAAAAAGCAAGGATGTGAATGGTAGTGCGGATTTTGTTATGGAGATTAACGGGGCTTATCGTTCGCCTGATTTTATTGTCGGTTCTACTGATGTAACAGCGTGGGTTGAGCAGTTGCGTACAACGACTGTACCGTGGCTCGAGTTGCGTGGCCGGCATGTCGCTTTTTCCGTTCAGCGTGAGCGATTATTGGATATGATAAATGATGATCCTATCATTGCTGAAAAGATGCCGAACACACTGGAAGCATGGGACAATGCTGTCGAGACCTATTATTATAACTATTACAGTTTGCAGGTTGGGGCACAGGATTTTTCAATGCGTGCTCCCGATTTTCCTGAGCGTGTGGTGCTGGATGTGGAGTTGTTGGACAATCTGTATATTCGTAATGCCGATTATGGTGTAGTGGCATTGAATACAAATTATCTGTTGAATGAGCTGGCTAGCTATCAAACGTTGAAATCCGGTAATTCTGTTGCTATTTTTAATGCGTTATATAGAAATTACTCTTTCAGAGATATAAAATCACCATGGTGGAGCGAAGTATCTGATGCGGTAAAAGCAATTCCCCTATATCGCATGGCTGAGAAAGGATTAAGAGAGGATGGGTATCCGATGGGACCGATTTTCCCGGAAGAAGGCAGTAGCATTGCGGAGCAATTCCCCAAAGCATTGGCATATGCAGATACCGATAGTAGCCGCTGGTTTGTATCTGATATAAAGTCGGAAGTACGGCCGACATACGCATTGGCAAGCCTCGTTCAATTAGCTAACTACAAAGATGACGATTGGGCTTTTTATATAGAGTTGAACCGTATGATTAAAGATAAAATTTCCGTAGATCATTCTACTTCTACCTATTTCTTTAAGGCTTTATGTGACTATTTTAAGGAAGATTTTTCACCATTCTTTGAGCATTGGGGCTATTCGCTGACAGACGAAGCCCGTAGTTATGCATCGAAATATCCGCTGATGGATAAAGCCATATGGAAATACTCGCCTCTGGCAGAAAATCCATCAAGTGGTGTGGTTGATTTCCCAAGTAACGGGTATCACTACCGTCATAATCGAGCTGACTGGGAGATTTATGCACTGGATGCAAATGGAAGCGATAACTTTAATTCAGGGCAGTCGCCGGACCGATTGCTGGACAGCGACAAATCAACAGGATGGACTTCATATTACAACAACGATACAAGTACTCCGCCACTTCCGTATTATTTGTTTATTGATATGAAAGAGACGACAGATGTTAATGGTGTATTTCTGGCTGGCAACAACTCAGACTTTGCGGCAATTAAGCTGATTATCGAGACTCCTGTCAATCAGGATATTATTAATGATCCGCTTGACGAAAATATAGTTTGGAGGGAAATTGTGCAGATTGATTCCATTGCACATCCCGAGTTGCCCAATATTAAAAGTGAGAGTTTCTATGATTTTCCGTCAAAAGAACAAGTGAGATATCTGCGTATAAAACTTCCTGAACCTAATCGTAATGATAACTGGAATGAAACAGATATGTCTCGTTTTAGGTTCAGAGTACAGTCGTTTACCGAGTTTGGTACATTTTATTATAAACCGTAAATTTATATCAGATGAATAAACTATTAAATATTCTCACATACAGCTTGCTTGTTGTTTGTGTCCTGGCATTTAACTATGCTTGCACGGAATACGATACACCTGCTGAAATAGCAGACGATGGAACTATAGATACCGGCATATCTACCAAAATCCATCGTAAAGTATTATGGATAAATATAGATGGTGCGGTTGGTGAAGTGGTGAAGAACTCCCTTCCTGCCGATGGTGCCATTGCTAAGATGTTGAAAAATAGTAAATATTCGTGGACAGGAGTTAGTGACAATCGAACCCTGTCTGTCGAGAGGAACGAAGACCCTGTAACGTGGGCAACCATGCTCACTGGGGTCATACCCGAAAAGCACAGTATAACCGATGAATCTTATACTGCTAATGTGGAGTACAATCCGAACAATCCGAATGAAAAGGTAATTCACTATCAAAACATTATTAGCTATATTTCGAATAATGACGTGAATATGCTTTCATTGTGTGTGACACCTTGGGCGAAACTGAACAAAAATATGCTTAACAATGCTAAGACTACCATTACTTCAGAAAATGACGTTCAAACTCGGGATGTGGTTCTCAATCATATTGCGAATGAAGATTACACATTCATTCTGGCCGATTTTTCAGGAATGTTGGAGGCTGGGAAGAGTGGGGGATTCAAAGCGGACAACGCTGCTTATGTCAGTGCACTTGAAGCTATAGACGGATACATTGGTGAATTTTTGTCGGCGATTGATGCCCGTGAGAATGCATTTTACGAAGACTGGCTTATTGTTGTAACTTCCAATCACGGTGGATCGGCTGACGGTCGTTATGGTGGCACTTCGGAAGTGGAGCGTAACACGTTTGGTCTGTTTTACTACAATCATTATACGGAAAAACAATTGAATGGTAATAGACTATACGGTGCATATTTTGATTCTCAGAATGAATACAAGGCTGTCGTTTTTGATAGTATAGGTAAATATTATTCTTTAGGTATGGATGCATTTTCAATGGAGATCATAATGCGTATGGTTCCTAGGCAGGACGGTACATATAATGGTAACAATTGGGATCGCATACTTGGAAAAGCCGGCTGGGGACTATATAGGCAGAGAGGAACTGTATCCATGAGAACAAATCCTAAGGAAGGTCCTGCTCTTGAGCAAGCTATTACCGGATACAATGATTCTAAATGGCATCACTATGGTGTTAGCATAAGTTCCGCTGCCTCCGGAAGGAGAAATTGGCTCATTACTTTAGATGGTAAGTTGCAGGGATCTGGAACTACGGATACCCAAGGATTGGCTCCGGATTCAAGCCTTTTGGCGATAGGTGGTTATTCTGTGCCAACTTCCTATTATATATCGGAAGTACGTCTATGGAAAAAGGATCTTGCTGAAAGAGAATTTTTGCAACTATCGGGAGAAATTGATATTGAACCTTCTAGTGATATGCTCGGCTATTGGAAATTCAAGCCAACAGAGCAACTTGAGAAATTAGAGGAGGATACATTAGTAATTAAAAATCAGATACAAGGTGGACTCAATATGTATTATATTAAAGATAAAACAAGCAGTTCTCCGATTATCGAACAGAAAGCTTCTGCCATGTTTGCAAATACATTGCCTACCAATGTCAATGCTGAAAGAATCTGTGTTGAGAATACGCTGATAGTACCGCAAATTCTCTATTGGTTAGGCATCTCGGTGCCATCCACATTAGATGGATACGTGTTTATCAATAACTATGCGCTTTCAGAAGAATGGCGCGAAGAGGTGGATACGGAATAATTTGACGAAAAAAGAAAACTTTGTTTGATGCTGGAATTAATGGAGGAGTATCGATTAAATATTTATGTCGGTACTCTTCTCACTCAATTAATAAAGTTGTGATTATAGTTTTTTATCAATCATAAAAGACATCTGTAAGAAATATTATGAAAACAATTAAATTATCAATCCTATTTCTTGTCCAGATACTATTACTTTCATGTAGCGAACAAGTGTATGTCGATGGTACTTCCAAGCAAGTTATAAAAAGAGATAAGATGATTACTCAGGCTATCAGCCAACTTACACCCCAAAACAAACTGCTTGTAGAGGAGATTAATAAAAATGTTCAGGATACTATACTTGAACGGTTAAACATGAATATTGCAGGGAGATGGAATGATTCATCCTTGTCCTTAACTTTGATGAAGTCCACTATAAAGTTTGTACCGGTTATTGATTCGCCTTCAAGATTATATTTAGTGAACGATTCAGAAAAGGTATTTAGAATTCCAGAAAAGTTTGCTTGTTTTTATGGGCAGAATGATAATGGGGAAACAATATATTTTTATGCTATATATCATGCTGAAAACTTTATGAAAGACACGAATCCGAAAAGTTATTATCAAGGATATGTTGAAGTGTTTGGGAAGGAAGCTGCGGACAAGATGGTAGAAAGTAGTATAAAGAGGACAGAAGCGGAAAGATGGGAAATTATGTCGTTTACACCGCAGAAAAATGGAACAAAGAAGTTTGAATATGCTAGAGAGCATTCTGATGATGGGACATTTTTTATTTTAACTCGAGAAAATACTTATCCTCATATATGTTTCTTTAAGGATAAAAAGCCTTATTATTGTTGGGGAGCAAATCAAGATGAATTGTCTATGGAACCTTTGGAAAATTATTTGAAACCATAGTCAATACGGAATAGTTCTGTATAATTTATCAGCCCTTCACCTTCTCTCTACATCCCTTATTAAATGGGGAAGAGCGGGTGAAGGGCTTCCTGTTTCATGGCTCTTTCATCGTTCTTTATATTTTAAATCCACCGACACCCTGTAATTACCCGGAACCGGAGTATATATCGGTTGATAGATCGTCCCTTTATTTTGCAATTTCTTTTCTGCCATTAACCTCTTGATATGGCGATATGCAGTGATTTGCGTCATTCCGCAGAGATATTGAAAATCTTTCCGGGTGATAATCTGATTTTCAGCAAAATATTCAGTCAGTTTCATGTCTATTTCTACTTCTGATAAATTGGCGGAGTGCGGTCTGATTTTGGAACGCTGGAATTTCATGTGACACAATTCCCCTTTCAATTCTTTATCAGCTTTAAACTTTATAGCTTTCAATTTTACCCGGTGCACACGTTTGTCTTTCGGGTTACGTATTTCTTCTTCGCAGGAAAGAGTGACCTGAAAGAATCCTAATCCATCGACATGCACCTTTTTACCTTCCAGGAGGCACTGAGCTACTTCATTTTTCAGTTCCTCCAAGGTTGAAATAATGTCCGATACTCTTAATGTGGAGCGATCATGGATGCGATAAGCCAGTTTCTCGGTATTGACGGTCTCAAAACTTACCGGACGGGCATGATAACGCGTCTTGTTCTTTTTCTCCTTTGGCATCGGAGTCTTATATAATTCAAATTGTACTGCCATTTCTGCTTTATCTTTAAATGATTTCTTGTTTTTAGTGCTGATATTTTATACTTATCATTACTATGATAAGATCTTATCACAATAATGATGTTACTTTATCATAGTAGTGATAATATCTTATCACATTGGTGATAAATATAATTTGTCGGTGACAAAGATAAGGTTTAATAGTATGATAAACAAGAAATGATAGGATATTAATGATAAGTCTGGTTTTCATAAAATGAATAGGATAAAAAGTTGCAAATGGCTTTTTTTTGATATTATATTCGCATCCATTAATCATAAAAAAAAGAAGAAAATGGAACAAAAAAATGGTTGGTTTGCCTTTTGGCAAAAATTGATGAAGTGTCTTTCAAAACAAGATGAAACGGGAGTAGGGGATACAAAAAGTGTAGCACCTGTCAATACTATTATTCAGTCGATTAAGGGGGTATCATCGTCTAAAGAAAAAGACTCATCGAAAGTGAAGTCACTAACTGAGAGCGTAGATACTTTTTTAAAATCCCGCTATGATTTCCGCTACAATGTGCTGACAGAAGAAACGGAATATCGTTTGTTGGAACGAATGGAGGAAGGATTTGCACCTGTGAGTCAGCGTGTCTTAAATACATTCTGCCTGGAAGCTCACGAATCAGGTATTTCTTGTTGGGATCGTGATCTTTCACGCTGTATTTTCTCCACCCGTATTGCAGAGTATCATCCTTTCAAACTTTATTTGGAAGAATTGCCGGTATGGGATGGAGTGGATCGCTTGGCGGCTTTGGCACGCAGAGTTTCGAGAGACCAATTGTGGGTGAAAGAATTCCATATATGGATGCGGGGTATGACAGCACAATGGATGGGGGTTACGGGAAGTCATGCCAATAGTGTGGCGCCTTTGCTTATCAGTACGGAGCAAGGATATTTAAAGTCTACTTTTTGCAAATCGCTACTTCCTCCTGCGCTTCAGCGTTATTATATGGATAAGGTGGATTTAACCAGTCAAGGGCATATAGAACAGAGATTGGCGGAGATGGGACTTCTCAATCTGGATGAGTTTGATAAATATGCTCCGACGAAAATGCCGTTATTGAAGAATCTGATGCAGATGGCTTCATTAAGCCTGTGCAAAGCTTATCAGAAAAATTATCGCTCGCTACCTCGTATAGCATCTTTTATCGGGACATCGAATCGAAAAGATTTATTGACTGACCCGACTGGTAGCCGCAGGTTTATTTGTGTGCTGGTAGAGTATCCTATCGATTGTGAGGGGATTGACTATGCACAACTTTATGCTCAATTGAAAGCGGAGATTTTGGCGGGTGAACATTATTGGTTTACAAAAGAGGAAGAGACGGAATTGCAGCAAAGTAACATGACGTTCTATCGTCAGGGACCTGTGGAAGACGTATTGCGTTCCTGTTATCGGGCGGCAGAAAAAGGAGAAGGGTGTGAACTTCTTTCGTCTGCTGATATCTTTCAGCGATTGAAGAAGATAAATCCGGCAGCTATGCGTGGGGCAAATCCGGCGAGTTTGGCACAAATACTGATAGCAGTGGGGATAGAACGTAAGCATACCAAGTTTGGGAATGTGTATCGGGTAGTCTCCGTCTGATGGGAGGTGAAGCGGATGGTGAACAGGAGACCTTCACCCGCAATCGTCGTGCCAGAGGGAGTTGTGAAGGGTGAAGGGAGGAAAAAGGAGGAATGAAAATTGTATCCTTTTTGGGGACACTCTTTCCTTCTCTTTTTCGTTTTTTCTTCTTATCTTGCAGACTATAATTAGAATAGAGAGGTTTGATAATAGAAAACGTGAAATTGAAGTAGCACACCATAAATTCTCATTTATCAGAGATTTTTTCTGATAGATAAAACTTGAATATAAATAATGAGTAAAGAATCTAAAACTGGGAAGGTAACCTGTCGTATACTAAAAGAAATCAGGCAGCAGATAGCTAATGCAAATGATATAAAGTTTGTTACCTCTAAATGTCGATATCAAGGAGATTGTTTGGGGACGTGTCCGAAGTGTGAGGCTGAAATTCATTATTTGGAACAGCAACTTCTCTCACGTCGGATGGCAGGGCTGAATGTAAAGGTGATAGGTGTTTCTTTGGGATTATCAGCACTGTTTTCCAGTCCTTTGTATGGACAAGAAACGGTAAAAGATAGTTTAAAGGATACTTCTAATATACTTCCACAAGTAGAAGTGATTGGTTATAAAAGTGTGACGAAAGTGACAGTTTGCGGTGGACTATCTATTGTTGAAGCAGAGGAAAAACATGTGGTAAAAGGTATTGTTGTAGATAAATGTGGCAATCCATTGATCGGTGCAGTCGTAACAGAGAGAGGTATGAATAATAGTACGACCACTGATCGTGAGGGGTATTTTTTACTTCGGGTCCGAAAGGGAAGGTCAGTATTGGAAGTGAGTTCTGAAGGTATGAAAACAAAGAAGATAAAAGTGAGAAAAAAGAAGGCAACGAAGATAAAAGTTGTTTTGCGTAAGGATAAACACAGCTACAAGCAAACGATGAATGCTAATCTGTAGTTGAATGGGTATTGATGTAACGTTTTAAAGTAGAGAATAATCTTAAAATAGAAAATTGTTCTACTATGTTATTGTTTTTTACTTTAGTTTATTTATTTAAAATGTGTGCTTGCTAATTTTTTTATGAAGCCGTAGGATGAATTTGGAATTTGATTTTAAAAATAAAGACCATCTTTTGTTAAACATCTAAAATGTAGAATTATGAGAAAATTATTGCTTGGGGCTATTACAATTCTGATTCTCGCTTGTAGTGAGAATAAAGAAAATGAAGGGATGCAATCTGCATCATCTGCAATAAAAACACGTTCTGGGACGTGGATTCTTGAACAAGTAAAGGATACTTATGTTTTTGGTGAGCAATTACAGCTCCAATGTTCCGGTGAAGGATATTCTGGTAAGATACATAGTGCTGTGTTAGAAATGAAAACTGATACAAACGAGAAGTATTTAGCTATTTCATCGGGATCTTGCGCTGATCTTGATTTTAATAATGTTTATGCTTTTAAATTGGGTAAGTGTTATATTAAAGTAACAATATTTGTACTTACAGATACAGGTGGAGGAGAACAGGACTTTGTAGAAGAGGAAACTAATGTTCTTGAATTTAGAGTGAAGGGACCTTCAATTAGCAATATAATGAAAATGAGTGAAGTTACCCAACGGATGGATGAGTGTTGGAAAAATTCAATATCATCTGAGAAATCTCACTCCAGAAGAGAATTTGGATTTACTCTACAGATGCATACTTACAGTAATGCAGCCCCAAAATACTCTTTCATAGATGGATCGGCCATGTCTTCAAATGATTGTTCAACAGGAGGTATAAATACGATAACTTTTACTATTAGAACTAATGAATATAACGAGTCTGCTTCGTATAGTGTAGCCTTGTTTCATACGCATCCACCTTTAACAAATTGTCCAAGTACATCTTCCCGGATCACTGGACCTTCTAGTCTTGATGATGATACAGCTAATACAAATAAGATTCCATCTGTAATATTCGATTATGGTGACAGGAATGAACAAATATATGGAGGACATAGCTCTAATTTACCATATGTAATTTCTTATGCCGGAAGCTATGACCAAAGACTATGATAAAATAACCAATTAAACAATTATATTATGAAAACAACAATTCAAAACTTAGCAGTACTAATTCTACTAATATCTACTATGAATGTTTACTCCCAAGAGTATGGCTCTCATGGAATTAGAGAGGATAGTAGTCGTCCAATTGCAGGTCTTACTATCCAAGAGATTCGGAATGCAGTTTATGGAGTACCGGCTTATCAGGAGGGGAAAACAGTACTATCGGTTAGTAATATTCCAGTGATGAGAGATTCTATGGAAATGAAAAAAATAGCAACAACCCCTATGTTGTATATTGACTCGCTTATTTATGAACATATATTAGATGCGCCTCTTTTAGATTTTCAAGAATTGCTTCTGAAAAGATTTCCATTTTTAATTATGCAACGTATGAGACCAACCGAAAAAATTATGAAAATTATGGATTCTCTAGCATTAAAGAAGCCAGACATTACTACAGAAGAATATTGGCGTATATTGAAGAGAGATTACGCTGATGTAATCAAGGACAATTTTAAGATGTATGATTCGAAACAATTTATCTTTTATCCATTCCGTAAAGTAGGGAATATTAGAGCTTTTAGAATGTTATTTCATGGTCTTTCTTATTTTTCCATGGAAAAGGCCATTGATATAAATGCCAGGCCGTATTTGGAAAAGTTAAAAGCATTACCACCCGATTCGTTGTATTTTGTTAAGCCACAGCATTACATTATTACAACCCAATAAAAACTACTTGCAAATGTGTTGTGTCTGCCGTATCGTATAAGCTATTAATATTCGATGCGGCAGAAAAAAAAATAGTTGGAAATTTTAGGTAATGGATTATTTTTAAACCTATTGAGCGATTTTTGAACTCTTTATTCTGTATCATTTTAAGGAATTGGAGTATTTTGAGTGATTTGAGTACTCATTTCTTTTCTATTTTTATCAACTTTGCCACTGTGAATCATTCGATGATTTGCGGTGGCTTTTAAATTTTAATAAATAATAGAATCGACATGAATTGCACAAAGATGAAAAAACTTTTTAGAAAAGGTACGTTGAGTATACTTCTTTTAGGAGTAATAACGTTTTTCACTTATCCGCTCTCGGCACAAACGAATGGAAAATCCAGTAAGGGATTGTACGAGCTGTTTAGTACTAAAATACCGGACGGGGCGCAGTGGAAAGCTCAGGATAATAAATTTGTCCGTGATGGGGGATACTCTAAAAAATCAGAAAATTATATATATGTAGGAGCCTCTAAAAGTCCGGCAGAGTTGACCGGGCTATCCATTCCTATTCGCGAGAATCCGGGACCGGGTGAGTTTCGCTATATCACTTTTGCCTGGGTAAAATGGGGAGGTGATCAAATTGGAATGAAATTTCATGTTTCCGAAAAGTCTGCAAATCAAAAAGGCAAGAAATATGATTTTACTTATATAGCCGGCAAATCCAAGGATTTGATAAATCCGATGGAAGGTCTTAATCTCGGTGAGCTACCGGGACACTGGATGGTGATGACCAGGGACTTATGGAAAGATTTTGGTAATATTACGTTGACCGGTATTTCTTTTATCTGCCCGGAGAGGCGTGATGCGGGATTTGATGAAATCTTTCTCGCTAAGACACAGGATGATATAAAGAATGCTCCGAAAGTACTTCCGAGCGAAATTGCAACTCCGGTACCCGTTGATGGAGAAGAGGAAGGGCTGGTATATGAAGAGGGAACAACTAATGAGGATGAACAACCGCAAGGAGTACAGATTGACTGGGCTGCACAGATTAAAGCGGGAGGATTCATGATGTATCCGTTGTATTTGCTTGGATTGCTTGCCTTAGTAATAGCTTTGCAACGCTTGCTAACTTCAAGAGAAGGAAGATTGGCACCAAAAGGACTGCGTAAAACAGTCAGCGAATGCCTTGCACAAGGAGATTTGAAAGGTGCGATTGCAGCCTGTGATAAATACCCTTCCACATTAGGAAATTCGCTGCGTTTTATTTTCGAGCATGTGAAAGCCGGAAGAGAAGCTGTCAGCCAGACAGCTGGTGATATGGCCGCACGTGATATCCGTACACATTTGTCACGCATATATCCTTTGTCAGTCATAGCTTCCCTGTCGCCCCTTATCGGTTTGCTGGGAACAGTTGTCGGTATGATCGAAGCGTTTGGTCTGGTAGCATTGTATGGTGACGAAGGCGGCGCTTCTATATTGTCCGATTCTATTTCAAAAGCTTTGATTACGACTGCTGCCGGTTTGATCATCGCAGCTCCTGCCATTGCTTTGTATTTCATTATTAAAAATCGTATTATGAAATTGGCTTCTTTGGTAGAAGTAGAAGTTGAAAATGTGATTACTACTCTCTATCTGGAAGGAGATTCGACGGATATGAACATACCGGGGAGTAAGGAGGAGAAGCATGAGACTAAACTATGATGAAGAAGACAAAGTAGAGGTGCAGATGTCGCCCTTGATAGACTGCGTCTTTCTGCTACTGATCTTCTTCCTTGTGACTACTATGATGAAGAAGTGGGAAATGCAAATACCTTTATCACTTCCTTCAATGACTTCCAGTTTGTCTACCACCCGCGCCGGAGAGGAAGCTGTTATCATAGCAGTGGATGAGGAGAAAAATGTGTATCAGGTAGTAGGACATGATGCGTACACTGGTGAGAACCACTATGTGCCGATTTCTGATCTGAATACTTTCCTTACAGAACTCCGCAACAGTGAAGGTACGGAAATTGCTATTGATGTGGCGGCTTACCGGACTGTACCCGTAAATACGGTAATAGAGATATTCGATCAATGTCAAATACAAGGATTCACGCGTACGCGTGTCCGTTTGGGTAGTAAACCTTATTAAGCTTATGAGATTATCACTATTTAATAATGAAGATGAACCGGAAGTGTCTATGTCGCCCTTGATCGACTGTGTGTTTCTGCTATTGATCTTCTTTCTTGTCTCTACAATGACGAAGGTGAAAAACAGGGATATTTCAGTGGATCTGCCGACTTCGGAATCAGCCATAAAACTGAAACCGGATGATAAACAGGCTATTGTAGGACTGGATGCTGAAGGTAACTTCTATTGGGACGGACAACCTTGTTCGACCAATTTCATGATGGAACAATTGCGGGAGACCTGTATCTCTGATCCGGGTCGGCGTATCCGCATTGATATGGATAAAAACACTCCATTCGGACGTTTTGTGGAAGTAATGGATGCTTGTCAGTTTTATAATTTAACGAATATAGGAATACGAACATATGACGAAAACTACAACAGGGAGTAGCCGTCTGACGGTTATCCTATCATGGGTTATTGCACTGGTCTGTCTGGTAGGAGGAGCGTTGTTTATCTGGCTGATGCCATCACCAGGACAGGGAGCTGTTGACTTGCAAGCGAAAAAACAGAAATCTCCGAAAAGTATCAGTGATAAAATAAAGCAGGAGCAGGCTCAGCGGGAGCTTCCCGCTAATTATTCTGAGCAATTAGTGAAGCAGTCGGAAGTATTGGTCAAGAAAAATTTGGAAGATCAGCTTCGTAAATTTCAGGAAATGGCTAAGAAGATGAGGCAGCGGAAAAATGAATTGTTGACTAAAGTAGAGCAAAGAAAGTTACCACGTACGGCACCGGATGATGCTAATGATACTTCGAAAGCAAGGAATATTCCGCAGGCGGGCAAGTTATCTGCGAATCCGTCGGTAGAAGATATGTATGCTCTTTTAAGAGAATATGAGGCTGAAATACAGCAGAACCATTTGGCTGCCAATGCAGCTAAACAGGCGCTTTCCAAGGGACTTTCGTTTCCCGAGGTTTATAGTTCTCTGAAGACAGGTTCTTCCCGTATGCCAAGTTTTGATGAACTGATTCGAATGCAGACTAAAGGAGGGGAATGGGCTACTTCAACGGGAAGTAATGCCAGCGCAGGTCTGGAAATAAAAAGTACGGCAGACTTGAACAACTACCGTGGTCTGTTGGGACAAGCGACCCGACAAGCCGGACTTGCTCAATCTCGGTTGGAAAATCTCTTTGGAGTAGTGAAGCAGGTCGGAAAGCCCGGTGGCGGCTTTGGAATTGGCAATGGTCAGCCGGGCGGAGGTGAAGGCAGTGGCAATGGGAACGGTTTCGGTGGCATGGGGGAGGCAGCTCAGGGCAGTGGAAACAGACGTCCGATGAATGCTTATGCAGGTCCCCGGCTTAATCAGGAAATGGTAAAAGCTCAGGCATTGCCCGGACGGCGTTTCTCAAAAAGCGCGGATCGTAAAGGGTGGTTATATATTAACACATGGTATATGATAGGACCGTGGGAAAGCTTTGGGCGAGAGGACTTTTCGATTGTCCATCCGCCTGAGATATCTGTGGACTTTGATGCGGTATATACTGACGGACAAGTAGGTACAGGGGTGATGGAAACGGATTCTCATCCGATAAAGGTCATAGGGGAAGAAGTGTATTTGGATGGTACGCTGCGATGGAAGTTTATGCAAAGTGAATCAATGCATAATACGGTTCCTGTCACTACCGGACATTCTACTTATTATGCTTATACGGAACTTTATTTTGATGAGGCTACTACCATGCTGGTTGCCATCGGTACGGATGATAGTGGTCGGGTATGGATAAATGGTAAGGATGTATGGCGCGATTATGGTACCAGTTGGTATAATATTGACGAACATATTGCTCCTTTCCAGTTCCGTCAAGGGTGGAACCGTATTCTTGTGCGATTGGAAAATGGCGGAGGAGGAGCGTGTGGTTTCAGTTTCTTAATTATTCCACAAGAGTAATATGATACACGTTGGCCGGCTTATAGAAATTGAACTACATCGACAAGGATTGTCTGTCACTTGGTTTGCAGAACAGCTTTGTTGTGCGCGGACCAATGTGTATAAAATCTTCGGGAAGTCAAGTATTGATACCGAACTCCTTTTGAGAATCTCTGATATCTTGCAATATGACTTTTTTCAATGTTACTCAGCATGTTTAAAGAACAAAAAGGAAATGATGTAGTTGTGGATACATCATTTCCTCCTCTTTTATAATTTTAGTTTTGTACCGATTGTCGTTTTCTTTTTTGTCCGAAGGTGTTGAACCGATAGGCAATATATGCCATAAAATATACGTTAGATGTACTGGATTCTCTGTCGGTGATAGAATTCTCGGAAATGGAACGTTCCGAACTTTCATTCTCACGGAGGATATCATATAGGTGAAATCGGACGGTTGCCTTTTTCTTCTTGAGGAAGCTTTTCGATATTTGTGCGTTCCATAGGGTGCGGTTAGTATCATTTTTACCGCCATATCCTCTTTTTAATCTACAATTGATATTGGATGAGATTTTTATATCCCAAGGTAAGTTTAAGTTTGCTTCAGTTCCGAATGTATAATCAAATGTTTCCCGTCGGTTCTCTTTTTTGATAGAATGTTCTGATTTTCGATATCTGACTTCTGCAGATAACTCAAAGTCAATCAGATCGCTACGGTAGCTCCCTTTTAAGCGTTCTGATAAAAAGAGGTTAGTCGTATTACTTTTAACTGCATCTGACTCTTTGTTGAGCACAGTGAAACCGACAGAGTTGCCGTAATTTGTATTGGTGTGTGTATTTACTGTGAATTTTTTGTTGGATAATGGAGTACTGAAGGTAAGCGAACCGTTTATTCGCCAGTTCCCGTTCACATTAGTCGGTTGGGTAGTCTGTCCTCCGGTATTTTCGTCATATGTGACAATACGTGTTGTACTATTCATTGTATTATTATAGGAGAGGTTAGCATTGAAACTGCGGGATGTTTCAGTAAAGTAAGTGTTAAATGTAGCTGATATGTTGTTATTGAATGATGGTTTAAGTTCGGGGTTAGCGAGCCGTATGTTTAAAGGATCAGAAATATCTTTTTTTCTATATAAGTCGGTCATACCGGGTTGTGCTGTTCTCCCATGATAGTTTATTTTTAAGGATGTTTGTTTAGAGAAGGTATATTTAAAGTTTATGGTGGGGGAGTAGTTTATTGCATTTCTGGATAAATACTCAAAGGTCGTGTCCCGCATATAGCTTTTATTGGCCGTTTTTTGCGCCTCAACTTCTATACCTATATTATAAAAATAGTTGGTGCGGATAGTACGGAAAAATATGCCGGTTTGGTGAGTGGAATATTTATTTTTGTAGCAATCACTGTGCGCTGTGTCAGGATATTGACTGTATGTATCTTCTTGTTTATCCCAGTCATAGGCATATTTTTCAGAGAGTGAGGAACGGTGTTGATAGCTATAATTAATTTCGATAAACCGATTGGTAAATACAGGTTCCATATATGTTATCTGAACTTGATATTTATTGTTATTGTCAAGTTTTTCAATCCATTGATTCAAAGCTTTTATACTATCACCATACTTCAAGTAATAAGTATTCGAAAGACTATATCGATCGGAATTGCCGTCATCCAGATCGTAATAAAGACGTAAGGCGATGTTTCTTCCTTTACTGTTCAATTTGCGATTCAACTGCAAAGAGCCATTGGTGGAGAATCTGTCATTCGTTTGGCGGTTTGTGGCTTCTTTCCGGTTGATAGGAGTTGACTCGTTGTTGAGCGTTTCTGAGAAGTTGCCTGAATTGGAATTTCCTTTGGAAAAATTAAACGTCGGTCGATACATAATAGTGGTGAGGCTGTCTAATTTCCATTCGAAACGAAAATTAGCGGAAATAGCACTTGTCTTTCCATCGGATTGGTTGTTCTGCAGGGAAAACTGAGAAGTGTTGTCTGACAAAAAAGATTCTGTATGACGCTTGCTCCATGAATTGCGTTTATTTTCCCGGACTTCAATGTTACCTCCATATTTGAGTTTCTGAGTATTCTGAGAATAGTTGGCACCTATTCTTTGATTGGAATTAATTCCATTGTCGTTGGCGGTACCATTGATTGATAAGTTCATTTTGTTTTTGAAACGATTGGCCATTCCTTTTGCCCTATAATGGTCGTCATTTCCATATCCTGCTTCAAAGTTACCATTCCATCCTTTTCTCATACTTGGTTTTACGCGTAAGTCGAGTACCATTTCTTCTTTACCGTCATCTACTCCGGTAATACGTGCCATGTCTGATTTCTTTTGGTACGTTTTTAGTTGATCTATCATATCGGCTGGCAGTTCTTTTAAAACCGTATTGGGGTCGTTAAGGAAGAATTCTTCTCCGTTCATCATGATTTTTTTGACTTCCTGACCATTAATGATTAATTTCCCTTCTTCGTTTATTTCGGCTCCGGGTAGCTTTTTGACTAGTTCTTCCAATGCAGCACCTTCACTGACGCGGTAAGCGGAAGTATTATATGCGGTTGTATCACCTGTGACGACAACAGGCGGGGCTTGGGCTACAATGACGGTTTCGTTAAGAAGTACAGCATCAGGTTTCAACTCTATTTTGCCTAGTTGAACAATAGTCTGGGTTGTGTTTATTTGCAGGGGCTTATATTCGGTAGCGAAGCCTATGAAAGAAATTTTTAGCAAAAAACGTCCCGGGAGAGTTGTGAGTGAAAATTTTCCCTGTTCCAAGCTGGAAATGCCTTTTATATAATTACTGTCGGGCAAGGATAACAGTTGTATGGTAGCTTGCTCAACAGGGAACTGTGTGTCTTTTTCCAGAATACTCCCCTGTACTGTGACACGTTGAGTCTGTGCTTGAATATAAGCAGTATTTATGTATGATATAATTAATGTTATTAGTAGTATAAAAGTCGTTTTATTCATAAGGTCTCCCGTTATGAGGTGTTTTAGTGTTTATGGTATTTCTTGCAAATATCTTGATTTTTTCTGTAAAAAGAGTTCATAAAATGATAAATAAAGTTCATTTGAACGATATTCATACCCTTTTGACTTATTTGAGGACCTTTGTTTACGCATAATACCTCATCTTTGCACCGTACTCAGTTTTCAATAGGTATTATTTTAGTTTTTAGGAACACTTGGATTATTTTCAAATTCGCTGTCGGTTGAATGGAAACATTAGCCGATAGTGAATTCTCTTTATTAAATATGAGATATATCATGAAAACAATAGATAGAAAATGAAGAAACCTTTATTGTATTTACTTATTTTAGTAGTAGCTGTTCTTGGCAGCTCATGCTCTCAATCTTCGGAGGGCACATTTGAAGTGGGGAAGAATACTTTCTTGCTGAATGGAAAACCGTTTGTTGTAAAAGCGGCAGAGATTCATTATCCGCGTATCCCGAAAGAATATTGGGAACATCGTATTAAAATGTGCAAGGCGCTGGGTATGAATACGATTTGCTTGTATGTGTTCTGGAATTTTCATGAACCGGAAGAAGGAAGGTATGATTTTGCCGGACAGAAAGATATAGCTGCGTTTTGCCGTTTGGCTCAAGAGAATGGGATGTATGTCATAGTGCGTCCCGGCCCTTATGTCTGTGCGGAATGGGAAATGGGCGGCTTGCCTTGGTGGCTGCTGAAGAAGAAGGATATCAAACTTCGCGAGCAAGACCCATACTACATGGAACGTGTGAAACTCTTTTTGAACGAAGTGGGCAAACAGCTGGCTGATCTTCAGATTAGTAAAGGAGGGAATATCATTATGGTACAGGTGGAGAATGAGTATGGAGCATTTGGAATCGATAAGCCGTATATATCCGAAATCCGTGACATGGTAAAACAAGCCGGTTTTACAGGTGTTCCTTTATTCCAGTGTGACTGGAACTCGAATTTTGAGAATAATGCACTGGATGATTTGCTCTGGACTATTAATTTCGGTACGGGTGCTAACATCGACGAGCAGTTTAAACGGTTGAAAGAACTACGGCCGGACACTCCATTGATGTGCAGTGAATTTTGGTCCGGATGGTTTGACCATTGGGGAGCCAAGCATGAAACAAGAAGTGCCGAAGAATTGGTAAAAGGTATGAAGGAAATGCTGGACCGCAATATTTCTTTCAGCTTATATATGACTCATGGAGGGACTAGTTTCGGGCATTGGGGAGGCGCGAATTTCCCGAACTTTTCACCGACTTGCACATCGTATGATTATGATGCTCCTATCAATGAATCCGGTAAGGTGACTCCTAAATATCTGGAAGTACGGAATCTGCTTGGTAACTACCTGCCGGAAGGTGAAACCTTGCCGGAAATTCCGGATTCGATACCGACTATAGCTATTCCTACTATTAAAATGACTGAAATGGCAGTCTTATTTGATAATCTGCCTCACCCCAAAGAGAGTGAGGATATCCGGACAATGGAAGCTTTTGATCAGGGATGGGGTAGTATTCTGTATCGGACTTCATTATCCGCTTCTGATAAAGAACAGACATTACTGATCACAGAAGTTCATGACTGGGCACAAGTCTTTCTGAATGGTAAGAAACTGGCTACTCTGAGCCGTTTGAAGGGGGAAGGTGTAGTAAAGTTACCACCATTGAAAGAAGGTGACAGACTGGATATCCTGGTGGAAGCAATGGGAAGAATGAATTTCGGCAAAGGTATTTATGACTGGAAAGGTATTACCGAGAAAGTAGAACTGCAATCTGATAAAGGAGTTGAACTGGTGAAGGACTGGCAGGTATATACTATTCCGGTAGATTATAGTTTTGCCCGTGATAAGCAGTATAAACAACAGGAGAATGCTGAAAATCAACCGGCTTATTATCGGTCGACGTTTAACCTCAATGAGTTAGGGGATACATTCTTGAATATGATGAACTGGAGTAAAGGTATGGTATGGGTGAATGGCCATGCGATTGGCCGTTATTGGGAAATCGGACCTCAACAGACCTTATATGTACCGGGCTGCTGGTTGAAGAAAGGAGAGAATGAAATCATTATATTGGATATGGCTGGTCCTTCAAAAGCTGAAACTGAAGGTCTGCGTCAACCAATTCTGGATGTACAACGTGGTAACGGAGCTTATGCTCATCGTAAGATGGGTGAGAACTTGGACTTAACAAATGAAACTCCTGTTTATCAAGGGATATTTAAGTCAGGCAATGGTTGGCAACATGTGAAATTCGGTAAGAAGGTGGAGACTCGTTTCTTCTGTCTGGAGGCTTTGAATGCCCATGATGGGAAAGATTTCGCGGCTATTGCAGAATTGGAGTTGTTGGGCGAAGATGGCAAACCGGTATCCCGTCAGCATTGGAAAGTGATTTATGCCGATAGTGAGGAAACGGATGCCGCGAACAATATTGCAACAAATGTTTTTGATTTGCAGGAATCAACATTTTGGCATACCAATTATTCCTCTTCCAAACCTGCATTTCCTCATCAGATTGTGATAGATCTTGGTGAAGATAAAGTTATTACGGGATTCTCTTATCTACCCAGGGCTGAAGCCGGTAAAACGGGGATGATTAAAGACTATAAGGTATATTTGAAGATGCAACCGTTTAAGATATAATGTTTGGGATTTTTAAGAAAAGGTTAATTATTTATTAGTTTGTTCATTAAGTTATGAAAATCAGAAAGCGACTTTCACGTGAGTGAGGGTCGCTTTCTGATTTTCGTTCGAAATAAAATAATTCTTGTGATGGTTAAAATCCTAAGAGGAAGTATATTTGTTCTCTCATCTGAGAAGGTGATTTATATAATTAACTAGTGTATAAATGATGAAAAAAAATGGGTTTAGCCGATGCGCTGAGATGTACATCGGTCGTTTACGAAAAGAGGGGCGCTATTCTACTGCGCATGTGTATGAAAATGCACTTCTTTCTTTTAGAGGGTTTTGTGGCACTCCTACCGTGTCATTCGGACAAGTAACCCGCGAACACTTACGGTGTTACGGGCAGTATCTTTATGAACGTGGCTTGAAGCTTAATACGGTTTCGACGTATATGCGTATGCTGCGTAGTATTTATAATCGTGGAGTAGAATCGGGAAGGGCTCCTTATGTTCACCGATTGTTTCACGGGGTGTATACGGGAGTGGATGTCCGTCAAAAGAAGGCTTTGCCGGCAACTGAGTTACATAAGCTTTTATACGGAGATCCGAAATCGGATATTTTGCGACGTACACAGGCGATTGCTGCTTTGATGTTCCAATTCTGTGGTATGTCGTTTGCTGATTTGGCGCATTTGGAGAAGTCGTCTTTAGACAGGAATGTTCTTCATTATAATCGTGTTAAAACGAAGACTCCGATGAGTGTGGAAATATTGGATACCGCTAAAGATATGATTGATCAGCTTTGGAACAGGCAGCCTGCTTATCCGGATTGCCCTGATTATCTATTTAGTATTCTGAATGGTGATAAAAAGCGGAAAGATGAAAGTGCTTATCGAGAATACCAGTCTGCCCTCCGGAATTTCAATAACCATTTGAGAGGACTGGCAAAGGCTTTGCATCTGACTTCTCCTGTCACTTCTTATACCATTCGCCATTCGTGGGCTACCACTGCGAAATATCGCGGAGTTCCTATTGAAATGATCAGCGAATCGTTGGGACACAAATCAATCAAAACAACACAAATCTACCTTAAAGGCTTTGCTTTGAAAGAACGTACTGAAGTAAATAAAATGAATTTGTCTTACGTAAAGAATTGCTTGGTAAAACGTGTAAATGATATAAAGTGTTAATAATCAGTATAAATATATGCGAGTTACTTCTTAGGTAACGGAAATAATAATGGCACAAAGATAGACAAAAAAATAAATAACAAGCAAATAAACTGTCCTTTTTTTCTTTTTTGATTCAAAAATAAGATAAAAATAGCCTGGAACATGAAAGAACCCTTTTTTTCATATTCTAAGATTTTTACGTCCCATAATCAAAGAAATTTCACCCTACGCTTAGACTGAGCTTCCTTTGGTGGCTTGGCATGTCCTATCTTTCGTATTTTAAGAGATTTTTCCCTTCCCCCCTGTGTTTTCCGTTACCTAAGAAGTAACAGAAAAAAGAATGGTAAAAATAGAGGATTTATGAATCAAATTGGGGTAAGGTCTCTATTTAGGAATATACATAGATAAAAAATGAAACAAACTGAAGCTATTTTGGGGGATATGCGATTTATTCCATTAAAGGGTGTTGTATTAATTCTGATTCTAATCTTGACAACAAGCCGGATTCATGCACAATATGCTCTTGGGGCAACTGGGCAGATGATGATACCTACAGCCGAGATGCAGGAAACAGGAACTTTTATGGGAAGCGCAAACTTCCTTCCTGAAGAGGTTACGCCTAATAAGTTTAACTATCCTACCATGAATTACTCCGTAGACATGTCTTTGTTCTCTTTTGTTGAACTGACTTACCGTATGACGTTACTCAAAATGCGAACATATAATGGCAGAGTCGGTTATCACAACCAAGATCGTTCCAATACTATCCGTATTCGTCCATTGAAAGAAAGCCGTTATTTCCCTGCTGTGGTAATTGGTGCTGATGATCTTTTTACAGAAAAGGCTACTCAGTATTGGGGAGATTATTATGGTGTCTTAACTAAGACGTTTGGTTTCTGCAAGGGGCATCAGTTGGCTGTTACAGCAGGCTGGTATTTTCATCAGGGCAATCAACCGGCTTTCAAGAAAGGCCCTTTTGGTGGTATTCGTTATACTCCCGCTTTTTGCCGTGAGTTAAAGCTGATGGCAGAGTATGATACCAATGGATGGAATTTGGGTGGAGCAATACGTTTTTGGAAACGTTTGTCCGTCCATGTGTTTACACGCGAATTTACCTGTGTTTCTGCCGGTTTGCGTTATGAATGTACATTAATACATTAAGAAGATGAAAAGAGTATTTAGTATACTATATATAATATGTTGCTGCACTTTGGAAAGTGTGGATGCGCAATCTGCTGGGATATCTGAAGTCCTGAAAGAATTGCAAATGGAAAATATTTCTGTAGCACAGAAGCAGGATACGATTACGGCAGCATTTGAGACTTCCGTATATAGGGGATCTTATAATGGTATAGGCATTGCAATACGTCGCCTGATCACTCTTCCGGAAGTCTCTACATTGCAGTTGGTCATATTGGATAATGCTTTGCCGCAACTTTGTATCACTTTGCCTGCGAAGCTGATTGAGGATTATCAATCGGGAAAATGTGATTTGGATGGAGTTTACCGTAATATGCAGATGACTACTTCCACCAAAACTGCAATGGAGGCCTTAAAAGGAACCAAACGAGAGTCTACTACTTTTGGGAAAGTGGACGTAGTGGTTTATCCGGGGGGAATGTTAGTTAATAATGTTACTTACAAATTATATAAAGCAGCTTTTGAATTGCAACCGGCTGTAGAAATGCAACTTTGGAAAGGTGCTTCATTGAGGCTGCAGGTTTGCTTACCTATCGTCAATAATGAGCCGGGCAAATGGGATTGCATCCGACCGGGGTATTTGACATTGCGCCAGGAATTTCGTCTGGATAATCATTGGAAGGGATACCTGACTGGTGGAAATTTCTCGGATGATCGTCAGGGACTCGCAGCCGGTATTGGTTATTTTTCTTCTGACGGCCGTTGGACAGTAGAAGGAGAAGGTGGTATAACCGGTTCGTCTCATTTATATGGCAACGACTGGGGAATGAGTAAATGGAAAAGAGTGAATGGACAGCTTAGCGTAGGTTATTTCATTCCACAAGTGAATACTCAATTGAAAGTTAGCGGCGGACGTTTTATATATGGAGATTATGGGGTATGCGGAATTCTTTCACGTTACTTCGGTGAATATATCGTGGGACTTTATGGCATGTATACAGATGGAGAAACAAATGCCGGATTTCATTTTTCGATTCCATTGCCGGGTAAGAAGCGTAGTCGTCACGCGGTACGTGTGATGCTTCCGGATTATTTCGCTTTTCAATATGACATGCGTAGTGGGAATGAATTTGCTCGCCGTGCTTTGGGGGTAAGCTATAGAACCGAACCGAAATCTGCTGAAAACAGCCGTTTCTGGCAGCCGGATTATATCCGTTATTATTTGATTCGTACCAATGAAAAGACAAAACTTAAATAAGAGTTGATATTAGTAATTTAAACAAAAATTGAACAATTATGAGAAATTTAAAATGGTTGTATGCATGCTCTTTGGCGATAGCCTTCGGTGTGTTGTCTTTTGTAACAGTTTCCTGTCATGATGATGACGATGAACCAAAGCAAGAACCGGGTGAAGTGATTGAAACTCCCGCTCCGGTTGTTGAGTATTACATTATGGGTACTGTGACGGATGCCGGGAAAGGTGTGTCTGGTGTTGATGTAAAAATTGGTACTGAGACAATTAAGACTGACAAAGATGGTAAGTTCTCTGTAACAGAGAAGAATGTAGGTAAGTATTCTGTAGAAGTTGCTCCTAAAGGTTATCTTGCTCAAAGTACTTCTGTAGAAATTGCTGCTAATGCGGAAAATCGTAGTGTGGTGACTGTTGCTGTGGCTTTGACTAAGCAAAGTGAACCGGAAAATGTGAAGAAAGGTGAGGATGCTACAGTAAAAGATAATAGTGACTCTAATAAAGACATTCCGGACCCAACTACAACTCCGGCAGATGAAGTTGTTGAGGATCTTCCTATTACAACAGTAGAAGTAACTATTCCTGCTGATGCGCTTCCTGAAAGTGGAACGGGTATCAATGAAGACGGTTCAGCTGATATTAGTGTAACTACTTATGTTCCAGCTCCCGAAGAAGTAACAACGGATGTAAAACCTACAGAAGAGAATAAAGATGTAGAAAAGACTATTCCTTTGGCAGCTGCTCATTTTGAACCGACAGGTTTGGAATTTGTAAATCCGGTCACTATTTCTATACCTAATCCTATTCCTGATGTAACTTTTGCTGAATCGGATATGCAGCTTACTTATCTGAATACCGAAACAGGAAAATGGGAGGTACAAACAAGTAAGGTAAACTTGAAAGGTGGTAGCTATCAGGCAGATATCAAGCACTTCTCATCTTATGCTGTAGAAAATAAAGTAACTAGTAAGGTTAGTTCTGAAACAGTTGTAAAGAGTGAAGTTTTGGGACAGGCAAGCCGTGATAACAGCGAAAATCCTAAAGCTGTAACTGGCATTGCATTGACTTATAAAGAGAAATCCGGTTGGGAATGTAAAGATGCAGATATCACCAATGCTGTAAAGAGCAAATTGTCGGGTGCTAGTGATGCAACAATTAATGCTATGGTAGCTTTCTTCAAAACTCGTTTGTATTCGTTGATGGGTTCAGCATCAGGTGTGAAAACAACAGAACGTACTTATAATACTGTAAACGTGAATGGTTATACGACAATGAACTATACTTGTTATGCTAAGACTCGTACTACTACATTGTCTACTAAGGTGCTGTATAAAGGAAGTCCTGTTACAATTTCAGTAATTGCAACACGCTATACCGGAACTGATCATCAGTATAAGACAGTGACTACTAATCCTACTCATAGTGGTGGTAAGGGTGGAAGTAACTAATAAATAATTAAGATCATAAAAATAACCCTTTTTTAATAAACCCCTTTTTTATAAACCCTGTTGGGCAATAATCATATGGGATATGAGGAGGAAGAGGTCACTGTGAAGTGGTTTCTTCCTTTTCGTTTATGAGATATATGGATGTTTGTTGAATGTTCATTTTAGACAGAATTCTACTAATATAAGTTAATGTTTATAATTATGATTTGTATCCTGTAAATAAAGCCTATCTTTATCACCCAATACAACATAGGACAAATAAAATGTCATGAGCATAATTATTAAGAACCTTAATAAGATCTATCCAAACGGAAATCATGCCTTGAAAGATGTCAATCTGGAAATACCTGCAGGGATGTTTGGCTTATTAGGACCCAATGGCGCCGGCAAATCTACTTTAATGCGTATTCTTGTAGCCCTTATGGAACCAACTTCCGGGCAAGTAGAAATTTGCGGTTATGATTTGATGAAACAGCGGAAAGAAATACGCGGTATTCTGGGGTATCTTCCTCAGGACTTTCGTTTTTTTGCCAAATACAAAACGTATGAGTTTCTTGATTACGCGGCGCGTCTGTCCGGTATGACCCATAGCAGGCAGAGAAAACAGGCTGTGGATGAAATGCTCGAAAACGTAGGGTTGTTCGATGTTCGCGAACGATATGCCAATAAATTATCGGGAGGTATGAAGCGGCGGTTAGGAATCGCACAAGCGCTGATACATCATCCTAAGGTAATCATTGTTGATGAACCTACTACCGGACTTGACCCGGAAGAACGTATCCGTTTCCGTAACCTTCTTTCGGAGGTCAGCGAGAATGATGTGACTATTATTTTGTCTACTCACATTGTCGGTGATATTTCCAGTACTTGTAATAATATGGCGTTAATGAACCGGGGACAAGTTTCCTTCAACGGTTCTCCGCAAGATATGCTGAAATTAGCCGAGGGTAAAGTGTGGAGAATCAGGGCTGCGGGAGATCAGTTGCATGAGATCGATAAAAAATATCCGGTAATCTCCACGATTCCATCGGGGACAATCTGGGAAGTACAGGTGGTTGCCGATAAAGTAGAAGGATACGAAGCGGAACCATTTCCCCCTAATCTGGAACACGCCTATGTATATTATATGGAGAATCAATTAAACCTTTGGACAAACGACTAAACACGATATGCTGATATGACCTTTATATCTAATATACAATCGGTAGCAAAATATGAAAGTAAATTATTAATCAGAAGCTGGTTCTTCAGAGTATTCACGGTACTCGCTGTAACTATCATTACTTTTTTCAATTTCCAGTTGTTCGTATCGGAAGATAGCGGAGGCTTCTGGATTGCTACAGCCATTCCATCGAACATTCCTTATCTAATTTTACTGTTGCTAAATACAGGGCAGGCTGTTATTGCTATCTTTCTGGCATCCGACTTCCTGAAAAGAGATAAAAAGCTGGATACATCAGAAGTCTTTTATGTCCGTCCATTAAGCAATGCTGAATACGTCATCGGTAAGATTTGGGGAAATCTGCGCGTCTTTTTGTTGCTGAATCTCATTATTATGGCTATTACGGCTGCATTCAACCTGACATTGGGAGAAGTGGACTGGATGGCTTACTTGCTTTATTTTCTGTTGATCAGTGTCCCTACGCTGATTTTCATCATCGGCCTGGCTATCTTTCTGATGCTGGTATTGAAAAATCAGGCACTGACATTCGTTTTATTGTTAGGATATATCGGACTTACCGTTTTCTATATTGAAGATAAGCTTTATTATCTTTTCGATTATATGGCTTATAGTCTTCCTTTGGTGAAGTCCAGCATTGTCGGTTTTTCCAACTGGGAGGTGATTTTAAATCATCGTGGCATCTATTTTCTTGCCGGACTGGCGTTTGTCTTTTTCACGATTTCCCTGTTCAGGCGTCTGCCGAATTCATCACACAGTAATTATCCGTGGCTGGTTATTTCTTTTTGTACTCTCATGTTAGCTTTCGTATGCGGTTATTGGCATATACATTCGATTTTATATCAAAGTGATATACGCGCTACCTATACGAAGATCAACAACCAATATGTTTCTACTCCGAAGATGTTCATTCATGAATATGATCTTTCTGTAGAGCAGCATCCTGAAGATTTTCTGTCGGAAGTAACTGTGAAAGGAGTGGCATTGGACTCATCTGCCGTATTCACCTTCTGTTTGAATCCGGGATTAACCATTCATTCCGTTCATTCGGCCGGACAGCAACTCAAGTTTAAACGTGACAAGCAAATAGTATTGGTGGATTTCGGCACGAAGCATGCCAAAGGCGATACAATCTCTGCAACATTCAGGTATGACGGACAGATAGATAACTCATTCTGTTATTTGGATATCCCTCCCGAAGTGCTGCAAGCTTCCAATAAAAAGTTTCTGTTCAACATAGACAAGCAGTATAGTTTTCAGACGAAAAATTATCTGATGCTTACCCCTGAAACTTATTGGTATCCCCGTGCAGGAACAAGCTATAGTGATAAAAATCCTGACTGGCAGCAAACTTATTTCAGTAATTATCGCTTGAAGGTCAAGCCTCTACCGGGGTTAGTTCCTCTTTCTCAAGGGGAAGGAAAGTGTGATGAAGAAGGAGTGTATTCGTTTAAAGGAGATTATCCGTCTCAGACACTATCGTTGGTTATAGGTGACTATCAGCAAAAAAGTGCTTATGCGGACAGCATTCTTTATAGCGTTTGGCATTTAAGGGACCATGACTATTTTACTGCTTCGTTTGATTCTATTCACGATACCATTCCCTGGCTGATACGTAATGTGAAAGAGCAACTGGCACGGCAATATAAACTGGATTATCCTTTTAAGCGATTTTCTATTGTAGAAGTTCCTGTGCAATTTGCCAGCTATGAACGTGCCTGGTCGCAAGCGCAGGAGACAGTACAACCTGAAATGGTATTGTTCCCCGAAAAAGGAGCTATATTCTGGGAACTGGATGTGAAGAGGCAGGTGAAGAATCATATCCGGTGGTCGGGAAATAATGAAATCAGTCTGCAGGAAGCCCAGATGCGGACTTTTAGTAACTTTGCCTGGATGTTTTTGCAGACAGAAGGCGATTATAACTTTTCGTCGGGTAGTAGAGGACGGGGAAATCTTTCGTCTACGGCAAATCCTTATTTCCTTTTCCCGCAGATTTATAATTTCCGGTACAATATTTACTCTTCGGAATGGCCTGTTGCCAATCGGGCTATTGAGCTATATCTGCAAAAGAAGTCGGAAAATGAAGGATGGGAACGTCAGATAAATGGGCTTAGTAACAATGAAAAGGCCAACCTGCTGCTGGAAAAGCATACTTTCAAGGAGTTGCTGGCTGATGTGGAACAGCGTAATCTGCAAAATAATATCGTAGGACTGGAGGCAAGCCGTCTTTTTGCCCGGTCAGAAATAAACATGGGCGTAGATGCTTTCCGGGATTCACTATATGCGATGTTGAAGCGTAATACATTTCTGAACATAAAGTTCGAAAATATGCTGGATACTCTGGGAGAAATGAGCCGGACGGATCTTTATTCATATTTGAAAGAATGGGAACAGTTGACGCCTCTTCCTTTTTATTCGATCGGAGAGCCCGAACTGACCAAAGTTGTCAATAAAGGAGGAGAAGAATTCTTTGTCTTGAAAGTACTGGTGAGCAATAACTCGGATTATGACGGAATAATTCAGATGAACGTTCTTCAAAATGGCTGGTGGTATCAACCGATGGAAGATCCCAGAGCCAGAAAAAAGGTAGAGATAGCTGCCCATACAAGCAAAGAATTTGTTTCTGTCTGGGAAGAACAGATACGTGATGTGGAAATCAATACGATGGTTTCCGGCAATCTGCCTTATATGATACGGCAATCCATTGGTAATGTAAAACAAGAACGGAATAAAATAGTCAAGGACACTATCTATACCTTGCCGGAATCATCCTTAGAAATGCCGGGAGAGGTTATTGTGGATAATGAAGATTCCACTCTCTTTGTACTTTCTACCCCTGCTGTCGTAGGACTTCTGCCTAAATGGCTGGATAAAGTGGAGGATACTTCCTTTAAATATTCGGGCATATCCTGGTGGCGTGCGCCTTTACAATGGACGGCCACCACCAATGCTAAATATTATGGTAAATATATCCGTTCGGCCTATGTGATTAAGAGTGGAGACGGCAGTCAGACGGCTACATGGAAAATTCCTGTGCCGGAAGCCGGTCAATATGAGCTTTATTATCATGTATTCAAGGATGATGAGCTGCGATGGAATGACCGCCTTCAGGGTGAATATCATTTCAGGGTGGCATACGACAGTGAGATGGAAGATGCCTATATCAATTTGAGAAAAGCCAATGAGGGTTGGGAACAACTCGGTACTTACTATTTTAGTGCCGATACGGTTCGTGTCGTGCTGACGGATGAATGTAAGCTGCGTTCTGTGACAGCTGACGCAGTGAAAATAGTGAAACGATAATTATTAAAACAGCAAACTATATGCAAAGTGACTTACTACTATTAAAAAGAATGCTGCTGACAATCGTAACTTTTACGGGAATTGCCCTGACATCACAAGGACAAATTCCTTTAACGATTGACAAGGCAATGGAGATTGCGCAGGAGAACAGTCCTTCTCTTCGCCGTTCCTACATGAATCTGGAGAGATATAAGCAGAATCTGCTGGCGCAGAAGGCTTCATTAAAATCTCGATTTTCATTAAATCTGAACCCGGTGGACTATAACAAGAACAGGCGTTTCGATAATCGTCTGTCACAATGGTACACGAATGAAACATTCAATACCAGCGGGACCTTTCAGGTCGATCAGCCCATTCTATGGACAGACGGTACAATTTCTTTAATCAACCGTTTTGGCTGGCAGGACAACAGCTCCATTATAGAAGGCGATAAAACTAGTAACCGGGCATTCAGCAATGACCTCTATCTGCAATTGACTCAGCCTATTTTCACATACAACAAGCGTAAAATGGAACTCAAGCAAATAGAGTATGATTATGAAAATGCCAATATCAGTTATGCTTTGCAGCAACTGAATACGGAGAAAAGTATAACCGATCAGTTCTATTCTGTCTATATGGCACAGAGTAATCTGGAAATTAGTCGTGAAGAACTGGTTAATGCCCAGCAAAGTTATGATATTATCAAGAATAAGGTAGAAGCGGATTTAGCAGCGAAGGACGAACTCTTTCAAGCGGAACTGAATCTGGCTACGGCACGTTCGTCTGTAGACGAAAGTCAGGTGAATCTGGAGAATGCGAAGGACAAACTCAAACAGACTCTCGGAATGAGGCTGGATGAAGATATTCTCGTATTTGCGGAAGTGGAGATTAAACCGATTCAGGTAAATCTGGACCAGGCCATATCGCATGGATTGGGTTCGCGTCTGGAACTTCGTCAACGTGAAATAGAGAGCAAGGAACTTGAGTTCGATATGATTAAGACAAAAGCGCTGAACGAGTTTAAAGGAGATGTATCCATCTCTTTCGGATTGATAGGAGATAATAGCCACCTGAATAAAGTCTATAATAATCCGACACAGAATCCGAGGGTTTCTATCAGTTTTGCTGTTCCTATTTTCGATTGGGGTGAAAAGAAAGCAAGGATTAAAGCACAAAAGATGGCCCAACGGATTAATGAACTCGAGTTTCAAGAGGATAAAGTGGATATCGAGCTGAATATTCGTCAGGTATGGCGTAACCTCGAAAACCTCCGGACTCAGATTAAGATCGCCGAGCAAAATGTACAGAATGCACAGTTGACCTATGATCTGAATCAGACTCGTTATCGGGAAGGTGACATAACCGGTATGGAAATGAGCCAGTTCCAGACTCAGCTTTCGAATAAGAAGATTACTTATACGCAGGCGTTGATTAATTACAGAATAGAATTACTTAATCTTAAAATCCTTTCATTGTATGATTTCGACAAGAATATCCCTCTTGTTCCTATGAAAGACATTATTGATAAAAAATAAGCAGACCATGAAACAGTATCAAATTTTTATTGCATCTTCTTTGTTAACAACCTTATTGTTAACCGGCTGTGGCAACAAACCACAAAACGCACCCAATAATATTGCAACTCCGGTATCTGTCGTGGAGCTGAAGAAAGGTTCTATCAGTAAATTAATAAATACAACAGGAACAGTGCAGCCGACTTACGGTGCATCTCAGAATGCGGAAATGAGCGGATTTTATAAACTTCAGACTAATCCGAGAACCGGAAAACCTTTCAAAATGGGAGACAGGGTAAGTAAGGGGGAACTGATAATCCGTCTGGAAGACAAGGAGTATGAAAACGGAATCGCTATTGACGCTAAAAAACTAAGTCTTGAAATTGCTGAACAGGAACAGTCAAAGCAGAAAGCTCTCTATGAAAAAGGAGGGGTGACGATGAGTGAAATGCGGAATACGGAAGTAAAAGTAACGAATGCCCGTTACGATTATGAAAACGCAAAACTCAATCTGGAGAAGATGAAAGTGAAAGCTCCGTTTGATGGTGTGATTGTTGATTTGCCTCACTATACGGCCGATACAAGAGTGGAGCAGGGAAAGGCTATGGTGAGTCTGATGGCTTATGATAAAATGTATATGGATATCAATCTGCCGGAAAGCAGCATTCGTTATGTCAAGGAAGCGCAACCGGTATATATTACTCATTATACCATCCCTGGAGATACTTTAAAAGCGAGAGTCGGTGAGCTGTCTCCTGCAATCAGTACGGAGACACGTACTTTTAAAGGAAAGATTCTGATTGATAATGACCAGTTGAAGTTGCGTCCGGGTATGTTCGCCAAAGCAGATATTATCGTTGACAGAGCTGATAGTTCTATCATTATACCTAAAGACGTAATCTTGTCCAATCGTCGCCGGAAATACGTATATATCGTCGAAAAGAATACGGCAAAGATACGCAATCTGCAAACAGGTCTGGAGGATGAATATAATATCGAAATTCTATCCGGACTTAATGTAAATGACAATTTGGTAGTGAAGGGTTTTGAAACACTGAAAGAAGACGCCAAAGTCAAAATCCAAAAGTAAATCATGGATGCGATATATGAACGCATCTTTTGAAAATAGGAAATACTTATGAAGAATATAATCAAATTTGCAGTAGGCAATCCGGTTACGATTTGTATGGTAGTATTTGCCCTCTTATTGTTGGGAAAAGTATCATACGATCAGTTGAGTGTGGATTTATTGCCCGATCTGAATAATCCCCGCCTGTTTATTGAATTAAAGGCGGGTGAACGCCCTCCCGAGGAGATCGAAAAGCAATTCGTTAAAAATATGGAGTCTATGGCGATCCGGCAGAGTGATGTTACTCAGGTCTCTTCCGTGATTAAAGCCGGGACGGCACGAATTACTGTAGAGTATACCTGGACAAAGGACATGGATGAGGCTTTTCTTGATTTGCAGAAAGCCATGAATCCGTTTGCCCAGAACAAGGATATCACTGAACTGAAGATTACGCAGCATGATGCGAACTTGTCTCCGGTAGTTTTGGTGGGAATGTCTCATCAGAGTATTACAGATATGGCGGAATTGAGGAAAATTGCCGAAAGCTATATCCGTAATGAGTTGATTCGTCTGGAAGGTGTGGCTGAAGTTACGCTTTCGGGAGAAGAAGTCAGTACTCTTACCATTCAGACTGATCCTTATAAACTGGATGCTTTTCAACTGAAAATAGAAGATATCGCTTCGCGCATCGAATCGAACAATCAGAGCATATCCGGGGGACGGGTCAGTGAACTGGGATTACAATATCTGGTGAAAAGTTCGAGCTTGTTTGCTTCAGAAGATGATTTTGAGAATCTGATTGTCGGATACAAACCGATACAACAACAAGAGGAAGCATCTGGAAACAATGCTACGGGTACAGCAACCGCCAACAGTAATAAAGCTCCTGTTTTTTTGAAGGAAGTGGCTACTGTGCAGTTTTTGAACGCTCGTCCGGAGAACATTGTACGGATTAACGGGAAGCGTAGTATCGGACTGTCTATTTATAAGGAGATGCGCTTTAATACTGTAAAAGTGGTGGATGAGGTAACCCGCCAATTGGCAGTGATAGAGAATGCATTGCCCGGTTATCATTTTCAGGTGATTTCGAATCAGGGTACTTTTATAAAAAGTGCGATCGGAGAAGTAAAGAGCAGTGCTGTTTTGGGTGTTATCCTCGCTATTGTAGTCTTGTTTGTATTCCTTCGCCGGATGGGGACAACACTGATTGTCAGCCTTGCTATTCCCATTTCGATTGTGGCTACTTTTAATCTGATGTTCTTCAACGGACTGTCACTGAATATTATGACATTGGGAGGACTGGCGCTCGGGGCGGGTATGCTAGTAGATAATGCCATTGTCGTCATAGAAAGTATCTTCCGAAATCAGGAGAAAGGATTGAGTATCAAAGAGGCTGCTATTAACGGGACAGCAGAAGTTGCCAATGCGGTAATTGCTTCTACTCTGACTACTATTGTCGTCTTCCTGCCGATTGTTTATCTTCACGGAGCTTCGGGCGAACTGTTTAAAGATCAGGCATGGACGGTAACTTTCTCACTGGTCTCTTCTTTGTTTGTGGCTATCCTGGTGATTCCGATGTTATATATCCAGCTTTCCGGCAAGAAGATTAAGCTGGAAGAAGTGAAGTCCATTCGTATTACGGGATATAGCAGAGTGCTTCGCAGGCTGATTCAGCGACGTTGGCTGGTGATCGGTATGGCAGTGTTGCTTCTTATCGTGACTGGGTTACTGACTCCGTTTATCGGAACTGAGTTTATGCCCCGTGCGGAAAGCAAGACGTTTACGGCTGTAGTCAAAATGCCCGAAGGTACACAGATGGAACGTACTTCCGCTGCTGTAGGCAATTTGGAAGAATTGTTATATACCATTGTTGGCAGTGATTCTTTATGTACGGTATACAGCCATATCGGAGAGGGAAGTGGTTCGGAAAATGCGATATTTGAAGGAGAAAATACAGCAATGATGAAAGTGATCCTTTCACCGGAATGTACACTTTCACCGGAAAAGGTGATTGCGTCTTTCGTGGAATCGGCCAAGAATCCTGACGGACTGGAACTGACGATTCAGCAGGATGAGAATTCTCTGAGTTCACTGTTAGGAAGCGAAGGGGCTCCTATTGTTGTGGAGGTCAAAGGAGAGGAGTTGGATGAGATTGCTCAGTTGACTGAAGAGGTGAAGGAACGGATGATTGGCGTAAATGGAATCTATGATGTTATTACTTCCGTGGAAGACGGTGCTCCGGAAGTTGTGATCTCGATTGACCGTACGATAGCCGGTATCAATAATCTGAGTGTGGCTATGGTAATCGAACAATTGAAGCAGCAATTAAGCGGTAAGGAAGTCGGTAAAATGGAATATCGCGGTGAGATGCGTGATATCGTCATAAAGGTGCCGGATATCCCGTTGAGTTCTCTTGGTGCTCTTGTCATCAAAAGTGGAACACAGGAATTTGTATTACAAGAGATTGCTACCATTACTCACGGACAAGCGCCCAAGGAGATTCTGCGCCGCAATCAAAGCCGTATCGGTAAGGTGATGGCTAATATGGATGCGAGTAAATCACTGGATAAAGTAGCAGCCGAAGTGCGTGAAACGGTGAAAGGTATTGAATTGCCTGCTAACTACAGTATCACAGTGACAGGAGAAGAAGAAAAACGACAAGAATCAATGAACAGTCTGTTGTTTGCTCTGATGCTTTCTGTTGTACTTGTCTATATGGTGATGGCTTCCCAGTTTGAATCCTTGCTGCATCCGTTTACGATTTTGCTGACTATTCCTCTGGCTGTAGTAGGTGCTATCTTACTTTTCTTCATTACCGGAACCACTATCAATATGATGGGAGTCATCGGTATTGTCATGCTGGGAGGTATTGCCGTCAATAACTCTATCATTCTGGTAGACCGTATCAATCAGCTTAGTCAGGCGGGAATGGAGTTGACTGATGCCATTGTAGAAGCAGGGCAACAGCGTATCCGTCCGATCATCATGACTACTTTGACTACGATTCTGGCCATGCTTCCGATGACATTCAGTTTTGGTGAAGGTGCATCTTTACGTTCACCGATGGCTATAGCTGTGATCGGAGGATTGATAACTTCTACTCTGATGAGTTTGATGGTTATTCCTTGTGTCTATTATGTCTTGGAGAATATCAAAAGACGTATAAATCGCCGAACTAAAAACAGCTGAAGATGAACTTTTTACTAAATAGGAGAATAACGATTTGTATGCTGTTTATTGCACTCAGCCTGCTGGGCTATGTGTCGTATAAACAACTTCCGGTGGAGTTGCTGCCCAACGCAGAACTTCCGGTTCTGTTTGTCCAGGTGTCGTCACAGCAGGATATGGACCCTTCGTATGTAGAGTCGGAAGTGATTATTCCACTCGAAGGAGCGGTCAGTGTGATAGGTGGAGTAGACAAACTGCAATCCTACATTGACAGGAGGCAGTCCAGCATACAGATTGACTTTAAAAAGAATATCAACTTCAAGATGACCAGTCTTAAACTGCAGGAGAAAGTGAATGAAATCGCAGCCTCCCTGCCGACCGGTTTTACCGTACAGGTACAGAAAGTGGATATTGCTCAGATGAATAATAACTTCATGGTGCTTCAAGTGCGTGGTACGGGAGGAACTGACCGTGTCCGGAGTCTGGTAGACGAGGATGTTCGCTCTGATCTGGAGAACATAGATGGAGTAGCTTCCGTCAATATCTACGGAGGACGGCAGAAAGCTATTGAAGTACGTCTGAATCCGGAGGCTTGCAAAGCTCTGAACCTCACAGCTTCCAAAATAAGCGGTTTGCTTTCGCAGAATACCCAGGAAAAGACATTTGTAGGCTTCGCAGATGAACCCAACAGCAAGAATTTTGTCCATGTCAATGCGATGTATACCAAAGTCTCTGATTTGGAGAATATAGTTGTCGCTCCCGGTCCTATTCTGCTGAAAGACGTGGCAACCGTCTTTTTTGACTTGAAAGATGAAACCACTTATAGTCGTGTGAATGGAAAAGAAGCCGTCTCGGTTGCTTTGATCAATGATTCACAGGCTAATCTGATTGAACTTTCACACCGTGTATCCGATGTGATTGAAAAGCTGAATGAGAAACTGGCTCCGCTCGAACTGGAAATTGTCATTCAGGAGAACAAGGCTGAAACCATGGAAAATAATATCAACCAGATTATTAATCTGGCATTGGTAGGGGGATTATTGGCTGTGTTCGTTCTTTGGCTTTTCCTGAAGAATATGCGGCTGGTGTTTTTTATCGCACTTTCCATACCGATTTCTGTCTATACGGCTTTCAACTTCTTCTACGCTTTTGGTATCACTATCAATAGTCTTACCTTGGTAGGAATGGCGTTGGCCATCGGAATGCTGCTGGATAATAGTGTCGTGGTGCTTGAGAATATTTATCGTTTGTCGGGAAACGGCTATACGCCCGAACGTTCGGTAACGCAGGGAACAAAAGAAGTGTGGCGCTCCATTGTGGCGGCTACCCTGACTACCATTACTGTATTCCTGCCGTTCGTTTTTTCTGATAATTTCCTGATAAAACTGATCGGGCACCATATCGGAGTATCCATTATATCAACTTTGACGATCTCGCTGTTTGTAGCTTTACTTTTTATACCGATGATTACTTACCTTCTTTTGAAGAGTAAGAGTGGGAACAGTGTCGTTTATGAAAAAGTATCGATCGTTCAGCGTCCGATGCAGGTCTATCTGGTCTTATTGAAGACTTGTATGCGTAATCCGGGAGTGACAGTCTTTGGAGCTGTGATCTTGCTTTTTGCAACGTTGATTTTGTCATTGACCTTGAATGTGCAACAGATGAAAGAAGTTGCTTCAGACCGGTTCAACATCAGTGTCGTGATGCCTACCGGAAGTACGCTTGAAAATACGGATAAGATTGTAAAGGTACTGGAAGAACGTCTGGAGGATTTTCCGGAAAAGAAAGATCTGATTTGCCGTATTCGGGAAAAAGAGGCGACTCTGACACTCGTTTTGCAGGAAGATTACACAAAGATCGCCAAACGGAAAATAGCCGATATAAAAGCGGATGTGCAGACTAAAGTTGCCAATATCAATGGTGCGGAAATCTATGTTTCTGATGCTATGGGAGGCGGAGGAGATAACTCGGCTCTGAGCAGTCTGGGCGGATTCATGCGTTTGTTGGGCATCGGTGACAACAGTGAACGGGTGGTGATCAGGGGATCTGATTTCGAAATGATGCAGATGGTGGCAGAGGAAGTGCGTTATTTGTTGGACGAACAGGATTTTGTACAGCATACTCATGTTTCGTATACTCCCCGTCAGGCGGAAATAAATCTGAACTTTGACCCTATTCTGCTGACTGCCTATGATATTAACCGTGGCAATATTACCACCGGATTAACTGCGCTTAATAATGAATACTCTTCCGAAGCTACTTTCAAGGTGGGAGAGGATATTTATGATATTATTATCCGTGACGAAATACCGGAAAAGGAAACTGAAGAAGAGGCACAGGAAAAAGCTCAGAAAGAGAAAACTGTGGATGACTTGCGTGCTATCCGGATAGAAAATGCCAATGGCGGTATGCACAATCTAGAAGATATATCGTCTCTGAATTATGGACGTGGGCGTTCGCGCATCATCCGTGTCAATCAAGATAAGCAGATTGAGGTATACTATGCTTTTCCGAGAGATGTTCAGTCTTCGAAAGATTTATTGGGAGGATATCGTTCCGATATCGACCAGTTGATTGCCAGTTATAATCTTCCGTCCGGAGTCGCTGTGCAGGTATTCCATGAGGAGGATGAATTCGGGGATTTCAAATTCCTTATTCTGGCAGCTTTTCTTTTGATATTTATGATCCTTGCTTCAGTCTTCGAATCTGTAGTGACGCCTTTTGTGTTGCTTTTTACCATTCCGTTGGCTGCTATCGGTTCTTTGCTGGCATTATTGCTTTCGAGCAACAGTCTGATGAATGCGAATACACTGACAGGGTTCCTTATTCTGTTGGGAGTAGTCGTCAATAACGGAATCATTCTGATAGATTACGCCAACATTTTGCGTAAACGGGGATACCGTCGGAACAGGGCGTTGATGACTGCCGGTATGTCACGTATTCGTCCCATTCTGATTACTTCCATCACCACAATTGCTGCCATGCTTCCGTTGGCTATGGGAGATACGGAGTATGCAGGGGCTATCGGTGCACCTTTTGCCATTACAGTGATAGGCGGACTTTTCTTTTCCGCCATGCTGACGCTGATTTTAATTCCGACAGTTTGTATGGGACTGGAAAATGTGCTTCAGTGGTACCGTTCGTTATCCCGTAAACTATGGACCATTCACCTGATTCTTTTTGTGTCCGGTGTAATCTGTATCTGGCTATACACTGACGGAATCCTTTGGCAGTCAATCTATCTGGTAGCACTGATTGCAGGCATACCGGGGATGACATACTTTGCGCAAACTAGTCTTCGGAGAGCTAAGGCGGAGGTTATCAATCCGGATGAAGAAATTCGTATTTCTGTCCGCAATCTGGTTAAGATCTACGATTGGCCTGGACACATCAGCCGTCAGTGGAACAGTGGTTTGCAATTACGCAAACGTCTGGGATTGAGCAATGAATACCATTCTTTGAAGGACTTTATCAATGTGCTATGGCAGTTTGGTATCTTACTGTTTGCCATTTATTTCACCTATTTCTTCATTCATAACAGGCTTTGGATATTCCTGTTCTCGTTCGCTATTTATGCAGCGATACTGTATTTGTGGAGAAAGGTACGTTCCTATTTATATTATCGATACGGAGATAATCGGGTAACAAAGATCGTAAACCGGGTGATATTCTGGAGTCTTCCTCCCCTTATCCTGTTTCAGTTATTCCGGAAACTGGATAATAACGGGCTGGTCATCATGATCGGATTGTTATGGCTTGTGGGTATTGCCATCTATGTCACTTCCCAGTATCTGTATGATCATGATGTAAATATTGAGCGTGTCACCGGACGATTTGCAGGGCTTCGCCGTTCCTATTTCCGCATGGTGAAGAGTGTTCCTATGATTGGAAAACGACGCAAACCTTTCAAAGCATTGCGTGGAGTGTCATTCGAGATTCAGACAGGTATGTTCGGACTACTGGGACCCAATGGGGCAGGTAAATCGACCTTGATGCGTGTTATCTGTGGTATCTTTGAGCAGAGCTATGGTAGTATCTGGATCAATGGTCTGGATACACGTATCTACAGAGAAGAGCTACAGAGTCTGATAGGTTTCCTTCCACAGGAATTCGGAACTTATGAGAATATGACTTCGTGGGAGTTTCTGGATTATCAGGCTATACTGAAAGGGATTGTAGACGGTGAGTTACGAAAGGAGCGTCTGGATTATGTACTGAAAGCGGTACATATGTACGAGCGGAAAGACGAAAAGATAGGTTCTTTCTCGGGAGGTATGAAACAGCGTATTGGTATTGCGCTTATTCTGCTTCATTTACCGCGTATCCTGGTTGTGGATGAGCCTACAGCGGGACTCGACCCTCGCGAACGTATCCGTTTCCGTAATCTGCTGGTAGAGTTGAGTAAGGACCGTATCGTTATTTTCTCCACTCATATCATTGAGGATATATCCAGTTCCTGTAATCAGGTAGTGGTGATCAATAAGGGTGAACTGAAATATTTCGGTGATCCTTCGGACATGGTGGAAATGGCTAATGGGAAAGTATGGCAGTTTAATATAGATAAGACAGAATTTGAAAAAGTACTGGACAAATCGTTGGTAATACATCATATTCAGGAAGGTGATACGATTCGGGTGCGCTATCTTTCTGTCGGACAGCCTTATGAAGGGGCTGTAGAGGTAGAAGCTAATTTGGAAGACGCTTATCTCTGTCTGCTGAAGAATATGAATTAAAAAGAAAAGAAGGATATGACATTCAAACAATTGATACAACTGTTGCCTAAAGTAGTCAGGTATAACCTGAAGATTATATTTGCCGGGAAGTTTTTCTGGTTTCTGCTGGCTGCATTTGGCTTTTTTGCTCTTTTCATGTTTCAGAATGCCTGGAAACGGGAGGAGATTAACGAGGGACTCATCTATAGCATCCTGATGTTTCCGTCTATGCTGCTTATTTTCTATCCGGCTGTATTCGGCATTCAGAATGATGAAGATAGCCGGATATTGGAGATTCTCTTTGGAATCCCCGACTATAAGTATAAGGTTTGGGGCGTGCGGTTATTGATGATTTATGTGGCAATTTTTGTTATTCTGATTATCTTTTCATACATAGCCATTTTATTGCTGTATCCGGTCAATCCGCTTGAGATGGCATTACAGTTGATGTTCCCGATACTCTTTTTCGGAAATATGGCTTTTATGCTGTCTACCATTACGCGGAGTGGAAACGGAACTGCCGTATTTATGATTATTATAGGCATTGCATTGATGTTCTTAGGTAAGCCGGATTCTTTCTGGAACGTTCTGCTGAATCCTTTTCGTGTTCCCGATAATGTTCATCCGATTATTTGGGAGGGAATCCTTATCAAAAACCGCATTTTCCTTTTATCCGCCAGTTTAGTCTGGATGATGATCGGATTACTATATCTACAGAAAAGGGAAAAGTTTGTATAACAGCAGATTAGGATGCTGAATATTCTCAAGTGTTCTTGCTGCGATGAGAAAAAATTCTCACTATGATGAGAAAAAAGTCTCATCGCAGTGAGAACTTTTTCTCATCATGGTAAGTATAGTCCTATGTATGCAGGAACCGAAATAGTGACTTAGAAGTAGTATCCCAGATTCACATAACAACTTCCTTTGTCAGTCTGATTGGAATACCCGAACGTAATCTCCAACGGACCGAACATACTGTCCATACCATATCCGGCACTGATACCAAACAGTTGTTTCCCTTTTAGAATTTCGAAGAAGTGACTGTCTGTCAAGCCATAATTACCTGTCAGAGTGAGATAATGAATGCTTCCCATCCGTTGTCTGAGTTTCACGGATGCAATCATGATTGAATTGTCCATCAGTTCCATATTGGTCACACCGGCAAACGGCAGTTGCTGTGGAATGTAGAGTCCGTATACTTCGCCGCCAATGGCATTTTGCAAGGGATAGGCGATGTCTTTTCCAATCAGAACACGACCATAGATGGATGGAATGATAGAAAAACGTCGGGTTACGGGAACTACGCTGGCCCACGAACCGCTCAGTGCGGAGAACGGGGCGTGATCATTATACTGAGCCATATTATCGGTGTAGAGCGAATAGGCAGCTTTGAATTCGGTTCCTTTGGAAGGGAAATATCCTTTGTCGAATGTACTATAGTATACCTGAGCGAAATAACTCAGGAAATGTTCGGATTCTACATCCAGCCCAGTGAGTTCCGGTTTCTTGAAAAGAAAATCTTTGTATTTATAATATTCGAAACGAAGTCCGAGTCCGAAGCGGAGGTTTTTGTACCAGACATCCGAAAAGCCAAATTCAGCTAAATGATACTTGTAAGTAGTGTTATAGGCACGTTCGCCTTCATCATAGATGTTGATGTCATTATATTGAAACATATATGAGAAATTGAAATTGCGTTGCTGCATCGGTTCGAGAGTGTAATCGATGCGTGCGGCATATCGCTTTCCTAATCGGCCGGTCAGGGATAATCGGGAAGGAACATGAGTTTTGAGATCCGCTGTGGCATTAATCAGCAGGGATGCTATTTCTTCCGAGTCGAAACGGATGCCCAGATTGATTCTTTTCTCATATTTTTCTTCTAACAAGAAATTAAGGTGATACCCTTCGGGAGTGTCGGTAAGTGTGTAGCTGGCGCTTGAGTAAGAATGACTGCCACGCAACTGATACACAGCTTGTTCTATCTGCTGAGTGGTAATGTTACTGTTCTCTTTGAGATTACACTTCTTCATCAGCCATTTTTTGTCATCAGCCTCTACGCCGGAGAACGATATATCTGTGACGTATACTGTCCGTGAATTGGAAAGAGAAGAGTACGGTCCATGTTGTTTGGGGACATAATTGTCCGGTATACCGATTTCTTTTTTTAAGGCAATCAGGGAATTCCACTGTGCACGTGCGGCTTCTTCGCCCCGACGCATCAGGGAATCGATGGCTGCCGAAGTGAAGCTGGCGGAAGAAAATCCGTCTACATTTACCTTGATATAGGTATCAGTGAGTTCTACATTCTTTTCATGATTGGTCTGGCAAGTGAGATCAACAATCTGCCCCAATATGTCCGGAGCGCTGTTGAGCTTGTCGGCACTTTTCAGCGCATTCTGAACATCGACTCCGATAATAATATCGGCCCCCATTGCTTTGGCCACATCTGCCGGATAGTTATTGACAATTCCACCGTCGACCAATACCATGCTGTCTTTTCTCACCGGAGTGAATACACCGGGGATGGCCATGCTGGCACGCATCGCAGTAGAGAGTACGCCATCATGGAATACGATCTGGTCCCCATTGACTACATTGGCCGATACACAGGCGAAGGGGATCGGTAACTTATTAAAATTGATCGAGTCATGGTAGCCCACTGTCAGATCAGAGAACAGATTGGCAAGATTCTGTCCTTTGATAATTCCTCCGGACATGGCAGCTTTCGGGTTCTTTGTGAAAGGAAGCGAAACAATGTATTTTGCAGAGCGTTCGCGTTCGGTGAGCGACATGGCACTGCGTTTGATACGATCGCTCAAAAGGAAAGTCCAGTCTTGCTTGCGTACCATACTGTCCAGTTGTTCCGGAGTATAACCGATGGCGTAAAGTCCACCGACTATAGATCCCATACTGGTGCCTACTATATAATCGATCGGAATGCCTGCTTCCTCAATGACTTTCAGTGCTTTGATATGTGCCACTCCTTTGGCACCACCGCCACTGAGGACGACGCCGACCTTCTTCCGTTGTTCCTGTGAATAAACAGAAAAAGGTAATATCAGGCACATTGCAAAAACTAATGTTGAAAAGATTTGTTTTTTCATTAGACATGTTATTGTGTTGATGTACAATATAACTACAAATGTAGGGGATAAATTGTTTAGTTGATGAAACAAGAACTATAAAAAATGTTCTAAAAGTCGGAAATGTGGATAAATTCTACACTTTAAGGATGTTTTCCACACTTCCGTCTTCAAGAGGAAAAATGTAATATGTTGATAATAAACAGATAAGATAAAACAGGATATTTTGGTATGTGTATTGCATAATAGAGTGTAGAACAAACATAAGTTAAATTAAATAATAAGATTCGATATGAGATTATTCTTTTCGAAACATGAGTTGAAACTGAGGAGAAAGAGAACCATTGCTGCTGTAGTATGTATGGTAATTGTGTTGGGAGTGTATTGGATACTGACCCGACCTCAGAAGGCTGCGCCGGAAATGCCGACAGTGATTGTTGAACCGGTTATAAAAGATGATGTAGAGATATTCGGAGAATATGTGGGGCGAATCCGTGCCCAGCAATTTGTCGAAGTACGTGCCAGGGTAGAAGGCTATCTGGAAAACATGCTTTTTGCCGAAGGCACTTATGTAAATAAGAATCAGGTCTTGTTTGTGATCAATCAGGATCAGTATCGCGCGAAAGCCGACAAGGCACGGGCTCAGCTGAAAAAGGATGAAGCACAGGCATTGAAAGCTGAACGTGACTTGAAACGTATCCGTCCGTTGTACGAACAAAATGCTGCTAGTCAGCTGGATTTGGATAATGCGGAAGCAGCTTATGAAAGCGCTGTTGCGACAGTAGCGATGAGTGAAGCGGACTTGGCGCAGGCTGAACTCGAATTAGGCTATACCATCGTTCGTTCACCTCTTGCCGGACATATCAGTGAAAGAAATGTAGACTTGGGAACGCTTGTTGGTCCGGGAGGAAAGTCTCTGCTGGCTACAGTAGTAAAAAGCGATACCGTATTGGTCGATTTCAGTATGACGGCACTTGATTATCTGAAAAGTAAAGAACGTAATATTAACCTCGGACAACAGGATTCTACCCGTTCCTGGCAACCGAACATTACTATTACTTTGGCGGATAATACGGTTTACCCCTATAAAGGATATGTCGATTTTGCAGAACCGCAGGTCGATCCCCAGACAGGTACTTTCTCCGTACGTGCAGAGATGCCTAACCCGAAACAGGTATTACTTCCGGGACAGTTTACCAAAGTAAAACTACTTTTGGACGTGCGTGAAGGAGCTATCCTTGTTCCGATGAAAGCTGTTACCATTGAAAAAGGCGGAGCTTATATTTATACAATGCGTAAAGATGATACAGTAGAGAAACGTTTTATCGAGTTAGGACCCGAAGTGGGGAATAACGTCGTAGTGGAAAGAGGACTTGCTGTAGGAGAGACAATTGTTGTAGAAGGTTTCCATAAGTTGACTCCGGGCATGAAAGTACGGATCAGTCAGCCGGAAATGGAGGTGAAGGATACCACTATGGTGGCAGGTGATTCTACAACAGGAATGAAGGATAACGCAAAAGGAGAATAATCAATGAAAGTTAGTTTTTTTATAGACAGGCCGGTATTTTCGGCTGTCATTTCCATCGTGATTGTGATTGTCGGAATCATCGGGCTGACCATGCTTCCGGTGGATCAATATCCGCAGATCACGCCTCCGGTGGTAAAGATCAGTGCGTCTTATCCGGGTGCGAGTGCGCTTACCGTGTCACAGGCGGTGGCTACTCCGATTGAACAGGAAATCAATGGTACGCCCGGTATGCTTTATATGGAATCAAACAGTTCTAACTCCGGTGGCTTCTCGGCAACAGTTACCTTTGATGTATCTGCCGACCCGGATCTGGCTGCTGTGGAAATTCAGAACCGTGTGAAGCTGGCTGAATCCCGTCTTCCGGCGGAAGTGATTCAGAATGGTATTTCCGTAGAGAAACAGGCACCCAGTCAGTTAATGACACTTTGTCTGACTTCTACCGATCCTAAGTTTGACGAAATTTACCTGAGCAACTTTGCTACGATCAATGTGCTCGATGTGATTCGCCGTATTCCGGGAGTAGGACGTGTATCCAATATTGGTAGCCGTTACTATGCTATGCAGATATGGGCAGAGCCTGATAAGCTGGCTAACTTCGGATTGACTGTACAGGACTTGCAGAATGCCTTGAAAGACCAGAACCGTGAATCGGCAGCCGGTGTATTAGGTCAGCAGCCGGTACAGGGACTGGATATAACGATTCCAATCACTACTCAAGGACGTCTTTCTACAGTAGGGCAATTTGAGGATATTGTGGTACGTGCCAATGCCAATGGTTCCATCATCCGGCTGAAGGATGTGGCACGTGTATCCTTGGAGGCTTCTTCATACAATACCGAGAGTGGTATCAATGGTGAGAATGCAGCGGTACTGGGTATTTACATGTTGCCGGGTGCCAATGCGATGGAAGTAGCCAAGAATGTAAAGAAGGCGATGGAAGAAATCAGCGAGAATTTTCCGGAAGGATTGAGTTATGAGATTCCGTTTGATATGACAACGTATATCTCCGAGTCTATCCATGAGGTGTATAAAACATTGTTTGAAGCATTGGTGCTGGTTGTGTTGGTAGTGTATCTGTCTTTGCAGAGCTGGCGTGCTACATTGATTCCGGTGGTAGCAGTACCTATCTCCCTGATTGGTACTTTCGGATTCATGCTGATTTTTGGTTTCTCTATTAATATATTGACCTTACTCGGTTTGATTCTCGCCATCGGTATCGTGGTCGATGATGCGATTGTAGTGGTGGAAGGAGTAGAGCATATTATGGAAACGGAGAAGCTGAGTCCCTATGAGGCGACAAAGAAAGCGATGAACGGATTATCAAGCGCATTGATCGCTACTTCACTGGTATTGGCGGCTGTGTTTGTTCCGGTAAGTTTTCTGAGTGGAATTACCGGGCAGCTGTATCGTCAGTTTACGGTAACTATCGTGGTATCTGTACTGATTTCTACTGTGGTTGCTTTAACGCTGAGCCCTGTGATGTGTTCGCTCATTTTGAAACCGGATAGTGGCAAGAAGAAAAATATAGTATTCAGAAAGATCAATGAGTGGCTGGGTATCGGAAGCAATAAGTATGTAGCTGCCGTCACCCGTACTATCAAACATCCTCGTCGGGTTTTGAGTGCTTTTGGTATGGTATTGATTGCTATTCTGTTGATTCACCGGATTATTCCGACTAGTTTCTTGCCGGTAGAAGACCAGGGATACTTTAAGATTGAACTTGAACTGCCGGAAGGAGCTACCTTGGAGCGAACACGTGTAGTGACGGAACGCGCGATTGCTTATCTGGAGAAGAATCCATATATAGAATATGTACAAAACGTGACCGGAAGCAGCCCGCGTGTAGGGAGTAATCAGGGGCGTGCCGAGCTGACCGTTATTCTGAAACCTTGGGAAGAGAGAAAGAGCACCAGTATTGAAAAAATTATGGATACGGTAGAAAAACATTTGAGAGAATATCCCGAATGTAAAGTCTACCTGTCTACTCCTCCGGTCATACCGGGACTGGGCAGCTCCGGTGGTTTTGAAATGCAGCTGGAAGCTCGTGGAGAGGCTACTTTCGATAATTTGGTAGATGCGGCAGATACGTTGATGTATTATGCTTCCAAACGTAAGGAGCTTACCGGTTTGTCTTCTTCCTTGCAGTCTGAGATTCCCCAGCTTTATTTTGATGTGGACAGAGACAAAGTGAAAATGCTGGGAGTACCTTTGGCAGATGTGTTTTCTACGATGAAAGCGTATACAGGTTCGGTGTATGCGAATGACTTTAATATGTTCAACCGTATATATAAGGTATATATTCAGGCGGAAGCTCCTTATCGGGAACATAAAGACAATATCAACCTGTTCTTTGTGAAAGCTTCCAATGGAGCGATGGTGCCGCTGACTTCTTTGGGTAATGCTTCTTATACGACAGGACCGGGAAGTATCAAGCGTTTCAATATGTTTACTACTGCCGTTATCCGGGGTGCTGCTGCACAGGGATACAGTTCCGGTCAGGCAATGGAGATTATGGAGCAGATCGCCCGTGACCATCTTCCGGATAATATCGGACTGGAGTGGAGCGGACTTTCTTATCAGGAGAAACAGGCAGGCGGTCAGACGGGTATGGTCATGGCACTGGTGTTCTTGTTTGTCTTCCTCTTCCTTGCCGCACAATATGAAAGTTGGACAGTGCCGATTGCTGTATTGCTATCCTTGCCTGTAGCAGCATTGGGAGCCTATCTGGGAGTTTGGGTGTGCGGACTGGAGAATGATGTTTATTTCCAGATCGGATTGGTAATGCTTGTCGGGCTTGCCGCCAAGAATGCCATTTTGATTGTAGAGTTTGCCAAAGTGCAGGTAGATAGAGGTGAAGACTTGATTCAGTCGGCAATCTACGCAGCGAAATTACGTTTCCGTCCTATTCTGATGACTTCCCTTGCATTTGTACTGGGAATGCTTCCGATGGTACTGGCGAGTGGTCCGGGTTCGGCGAGCCGTCAGGCGATTGGTACGGGCGTATTCTTCGGAATGATATTCGCTATCGTATTTGGTATCATTCTCGTGCCGTTCTTCTTTGTGATGGTGTATAAAACAAAGTCGAAAATCTTAAAACATAAGAAATAATGAAACTGAATAAACTATATATTGCTATACTACTTTTTGCAGGAATACTGACTTCCTGCAAAGTAGGCAAGAGCTACGTCCGTCCTGATCTTCATTTACCCGATAGTCTGGCTCAACATCAGGATACGGTCAGCTTTGGAGATCAGGATTGGGAGGAAATCTACACAGATTCCACACTCCGCAGTCTTATAGACCGTGCGTTGGACCATAATAAAGATATGTTGATAGCGGCTGCCCGCATCAAGGAAATGGCAGCTCAGAAACGGATATCCACCGCCGCGCTGCTTCCCGATATTAAAGGTAAAGTGACTGCCGAGCGTGAACTTGAAAATCATGGGGGAGATGCTTTTAAGAAATCGGATACTTTTGAAGCGCAGTTCCTAGTTTCATGGGAACTCGATCTTTGGGGAAATCTGCGATGGGCACGTTCTGCCAGCATCGCCGAATATCTGCAGTCAGTAGAAGCGCAACGTGCGCTTCAGATGACGATTGTGGCGGAAGTGGCACAGGCATATTATGAGCTGGTTGCCTTGGATACGGAACTGGATATCGTCAAGCAGACTTTAAAAGCTCGTGAAGAAGGGGTTCGTCTGGCACGTATCCGTTTTGAAGGAGGACTTACTTCGGAGACTTCTTATCGTCAGGCGCAGGTAGAGTTGGCACGTACAGCTACTCTGGTTCCTGATCTGGAACGCAAAATATCGCTGAAAGAGAATGATATTGCTTTTCTGGCCGGAGAATACCCGAATCGCATAGCCCGTTCCCGTTTGCTTCAGGAGTTTAATTTCCCGGAAACTCTTCCGATAGGGATGCCTTCCACTTTGCTTGAACGCCGTCCCGATATACGTCAGGCAGAGCAGAAGCTGATCGCTGCCAATGCAAAAGTAGGTGTGGCTTATACGAATATGTTTCCTCGTCTGGCACTGACGGGTGGTTTCGGTAGTGAAAGCACGTCTTTGTCAGAACTTCTAAAATCGCCTTATGCCGTTATGGAAGGTGCTTTATTGACTCCTATTTTTGGCTGGGGAAAAAACCGTGCTGCGTTGAAAGGCAAAAAAGCGGCCTATGAAGCAGAAATACATAGTTATGAGAAAACAGTCCTGACGGCTTTCAAGGAGACACGTAATGCGATTGTCAACTTTAATAAGATAAAAGAGGTGTACGCGCTTCGTGCCAATCTGGAACGTTCGGCTAAGAGTTATATGGATTTGGCGCAGTTGCAATATATCAATGGAGTGATCAATTATCTGGATGTTCTCGATGCCCAGCGTGGTTATTTTGACGCACAAATTGGTCTGAGTAACGCTATTCGTGATGAACTGATCACCGTAGTACAACTGTATAAAGCACTTGGCGGTGGCTGGAAGCAATAGCCTCTGTAACTATGCAGCGAAATAAAATGAGGGCTTCTCTTTCATAATTCGAGGAAAAATGCGAAATTTGCAACGCTTTTCAAGTTTGACAAGAAACTTACTAACACCTTTAAATAAAAATAAAGAAAATGACTAAAAGTGCATTGCAAATCGCAAGGGCTGCTTATCAGCCCAAACTTCCGAAAGCATTGGCAACAGGAGCCGTTAAAGCTGTAGCAGGTGCTGCTACTCAATCTGTAGCCGATCAGGAAGCTATCAAAGCATTATTCCCTAACACGTACGGAATGCCGTTGATTACATTCGAAGCGGGTGAAGCTGTTCAACTTCCTGCTATGAACGTAGGTGTAATCCTTTCCGGCGGACAAGCTCCGGGCGGACACAATGTAATCTCTGGTTTGTTCGACGGTATCAAAAAGCTGAATCCTGAAAGTAAGCTGTACGGCTTTATCTTGGGTCCTGGCGGTCTGGTAGACCACAACTATATGGAACTGACTGCTGACATCATTGACGAATACCGTAACACAGGTGGTTTCGATATCATCGGTTCGGGACGTACGAAGCTGGAAACTGAAGCTCAGTTTGAAAAGGGATTTGAGATCATCAAGGAATTGGGCATCAAAGCACTGGTTATCATCGGTGGTGATGACTCTAATACAAACGCTTGTGTGTTGGCTGAATACTATGCTGCCAAGAAGTACGGTGTACAGGTGATCGGTTGCCCGAAGACGATTGACGGTGACTTGAAGAACGATATGATTGAAACTTCTTTCGGTTTCGATACAGCTTGTAAGACTTATGCAGAAGTAATCGGTAACATCCAGCGTGACTGTAACTCAGCCCGTAAATACTGGCACTTTATCAAATTGATGGGTCGTTCGGCTTCTCACATCGCACTGGAATGTGCTTTGCAGGTACAGCCTAACGTATGTATCGTTTCTGAAGAAGTGGAAGAAAAAGATATGTCTCTGGATGATGTAGTAACATCTATCGCTAAAGTGGTAGCTGACCGTGCTGCACAGGGAAATAACTTCGGTACAGTATTGATTCCGGAAGGATTGGTGGAATTTATTCCGGCTATGAAGCGTCTGATCGCTGAATTGAACGACTTCCTGGCTGCAAATGCAGAAGAGTTCTCTCAGATCAAGAAGTCTCATCAACGTGATTACATCATCCGTAAGCTGTCTCCGGAAAACTCTGCTATCTATGCAAGTCTGCCGGAAGGTGTAGCTCGCCAGCTGACACTGGATCGTGACCCGCACGGAAACGTTCAGGTATCACTGATCGAAACAGAAAAACTGTTGTCTGAAATGGTAGCTACCAAATTGGCTGCTTGGAAAGAAGATGGCAAATATGTGGGTAAGTTTGCTGCACAGCACCACTTCTTCGGTTACGAAGGACGTTGCGCTGCTCCGTCAAACTTTGATGCTGACTACTGCTATTCTTTGGGATACACAGCTTCTATGCTGATTGCTGACGGTAAGACCGGTTATATGTCTTCTGTACGCAACACAACTGCTCCTGCTGCCGAATGGATTGCAGGTGGTGTGCCTATCACCATGATGATGAATATGGAACGCCGCCACGGTGAAATGAAACCGGTGATCCAGAAAGCATTAGTGAAATTGGATGGTGCTCCTTTCAAAGCATTCGCTGCACAGCGTGACCGTTGGGCTGTTGAAACGGATTATGTATATCCGGGTCCGATTCAGTACTTTGGTCCTACAGAAGTTTGCGACCAGGCAACTAAGACTTTGCAATTGGAACAAGCTAAATAAGAAAACTTCACCGGACTGTAGTAAGAAACAGTTGCAATGAAGAGCTCTTTCAGGCACGGATTACGCGGATTGACGCGGTTTTAGTTATACTATTTCTTAAAACCGTGTATTCCGTGTAATCCGTGCCTATCTATATTACATTCATCACTCAAAGTAAATGTCGTCACGTAATAATCCGATTTCTGCTGTCCAAAAGAAAAGAACTGCTTCCACTACCCCAAAAAAGAGGACGGTTTCTTCTTCCAGACCTTCCCGTGCTCCGAAAAAGGCACCGGTGAAGCAGCATTATTCGATGCCTGGTTGGCTTCGAAATATATTGGCTGTGGCAATTGTCGGTTGTTTCTCTATGGTTTTCTATTATTTCTTTATACGTCCTTATGCTTATCGGTGGAAACCTTGTAATGGTTTAAAGGAATATGGAGTTTGTATTCCTTCCGGATATGATATTCATGGGATTGATATTTCCCATTATCAAGGAAAAATAGACTGGGGGAGACTTTTACAGAATAAACAGACGGCAACTCCTTTGCACTTCATTTTTATGAAAGCGACGGAAGGGGGAGATCATAACGATACTACCTTTCAAACCAATTTTGCTAATGCGCGTAATCATGGCTTTATCCGTGGCGCTTATCATTTCTATATTCCCGGTACAGATGCTTTGAAACAGGCGGACTTTTTTATACGTACGGTCAAACTGGATTCCGGCGACCTGCCTCCGGTTCTCGATGTGGAAGTGACCGGTCGAAAAGAGAAAAAAGAATTGCAGCAAGGCATTAAGCGCTGGTTGGATCGTATAGAATCCCATTATGGGGTGAAGCCCATTCTTTATACCTCTTATAAGTTCAAGACCCGTTATCTGGACGATTCTATTTTCAATGCTTATCCTTATTGGATCGCTCACTATTATGTCGATTCGGTGAAATATCAGGGCAAGTGGAATTTCTGGCAACATACTGATGTCGGAAATGTACCCGGTATTAAAGAAGATGTAGACCTCAATGTATTCAACGGTACATTAGAAGAACTCAAAAAGCTGACGATCAAGTAGGATGATTGATCTGTCATACAACTAATCTCTTCTCTCATTTGTTATAATCGTATTATTACTAAAAAGATACGATTATGAACTTTGATATAGCTATTATTGGTGGTGGCCCTGCTGGTTACACAGCTGCCGAAAGGGCAGGGGCAAACGGACTGAGAGCCGTTTTGTTTGAAAAAAAGGCAATAGGTGGGGTGTGTCTGAATGAAGGATGTATTCCTACTAAAACGTTGTTATATTCTGCTAAAATTCTGGATAGCATCAAGAGTGCTTCCAAATATGGCATTTCTGCCGAATCTCCTTCGTTTGATTTAACTAAAATAATGAGCCGTAAAGAGAAAACGGTGAAAATGCTGACTGGTGGGGTAAAGATGACTGTGAACTCTTACGGAGTGACGATCGTGGAAAAAGAAGCCTTTATAGAAGGAGAAGAAAACGGGCTGATCCGTATCATCTGTGACGGAGAAAGATATGAAGTGAAATATCTGCTGGTATGTACCGGTTCCGACACGGTTATTCCTCCGATACCGGGACTGTCGGAAGTTAGTTACTGGACGTCAAAAGAGGCTTTGGAGATCAAAGAGCTTCCTGAAACGTTGGTTGTTATAGGTGGTGGAGTCATAGGAATGGAGTTTGCTTCTTTCTTCAACAGTATGGGAGTGAAAGTGCATGTTGTCGAGATGATGCCGGAGATACTGGGAGTCATGGATAAGGAAACCAGCAGTATGCTTCGTATGGAATATGCAAAACGTGGAGTCACTTTCTACTTGAATACAAAAGTAATAGAAGTGAAACCTGACGGAGTCGTCATAGAGAAAGATGGGAAGGCTTCTACTATCAAAACGGAAAAGATCTTGCTCAGTGTGGGGCGTAAAGCAAATATTACCAATGTCGGATTGGATAAGCTGAATATAGAACTTCATCGGAATGGGGTTAAAGTAGACGAATATCTTCAGACTTCTCATCCCGGAGTATATGCGTGCGGTGATATTACAGGCTATTCTTTATTGGCGCATACGGCAATTCGGGAGGCGGAAGTGGCAATCAATCATATTTTAGGAGTGGAAGACCGGATGAATTATAACAGTGTGCCGGGAGTTGTCTACACCAATCCGGAAGTGGCCGGCGTAGGTAAGACAGAAGAAGAGCTGACCAAACAGGGCATTCCTTATCGTGTTACGAAGTTACCAATGGCTTATTCCGGACGTTTTGTTGCGGAAAACGAACAGGTAAATGGAATATGTAAGCTGATACTTGATGAAGCTGATCATATTATCGGTTGTCATATGCTTGGAAATCCAGCGTCGGAATTGATTGTGATTGCCGGAATAGCCATTCAGAAGGGCTATACGGTTGAGGAATTTCAGAAGAATGTATTTCCCCATCCTACGGTTGGAGAGATTTATCATGAGGTGCTTTCATAACACTTTTACAGATATTTATTTTCATCTGGCGGCAGAAGAGTATTTGCTGAAGCAGGAAACAGATTCTGTTTTCATGCTTTGGCAGGACACTCCTTCTGTAGTGATGGGAAAACACCAATCTGTACAGTTGGAAGTGAACCGGGAATGGGCGGAAGAACAACAGATTCAAATAGCCCGTCGGTTTTCGGGTGGGGGAGCTGTATATCATGATTTGGGTAATGTCAATTTAACTTTTATCGAAACAGTGTCCCGCTTGCCTGATTTCAGTCTTTATCTTCATCGGATACTGGATTTCTTAAAACAGATAGGATTGCCGGCAAAAGGAGATGAACGGCTGGGTATCTATCTTGATGGTCTGAAAATATCGGGGAGTGCCCAGTGCGTACACAAGAACAGGGTGCTTTATCATTGTACTTTGTTGTATGATACGAATCTTACCGCTTTAAACAAGGTACTGAATCCGGAGAGGAACATTGAGACGGGTGTGGCATCATCTGTGTATGCTGTTCCGTCTGTCCGTAGTGAAGTCACAAATATCAGTCGTTACTTACCTATGGAAACGGTTGATCATTTCAAAGCGATACTTTTCGAATATTTTAGTCAGAAGGGATGTGCTGATACTTTCAGTGAGAAAGAATTGGAAGCAATCCATAAACTTCGGACTGAGAAATATATTTGCGAAGAATGGATCTTCAGTCGTTGAGTCCGGTTAAAAATACTTTAACTTAAAACTTTCTTTTTCAGCGGGTTGTTCTAATAGTTCAAGGTTGAATAATAAATTTACTGTCTATGTCAAGATTCGAAATAAAAATGCCTAAGTTGGGCGAGAGTATAACCGAAGGGACGATTGTCTCTTGGTCTGTGAAAGTGGGGGATATCATTCAGGAAGACGATGTTCTCTTCGAGGTAAATACGGCGAAAGTCAGTGCGGAAATACCTTCACCGGTAGCCGGTAAGGTAGTGGAAATCCTGTTTAAGGAAGGAGATACAGTCGCTGTGGGTACAGTGGTTGCTGTTGTAGATATGGGAGGTGAAGAGGCATCCGATGAAGAAACTGCAAGTGGAAAAGAAACTCCAGAAAGTAAGGAGAATACTTCTTCTGATGCAGGAAAAGTATCTTCTCAGGTAGCAAAGGCTGAAGAACGCTGGTATTCTCCTGTGGTGATTCAATTGGCACGAAGTGCGAATATTCCGAAAGAAGAACTTGATTCGATACAAGGCACAGGATACGAAGGCCGGTTGAGCAAGAAAGATATAAAGGATTATATTGAGAAGAAGAAAAGGGGAATTTCTGAAGTATCGAAGGCGGCAATACCTACCGGTGATGCACCTACGGCTTCTATGCCTTCTTCGACTGGAGGGGCTGGCTCTATGACAACTTCTCCTGTGGCGGCTTCCGTGCAAACTCCTGTTGCTGCACCGTCTGCTCCATCTAAACAAGCACCTGCGGCTGCCAATATTCCGGGAGTAGAAGTGAAAGAAATGGATCGTGTCCGCCGGATTATTGCGGATCATATGGTGATGTCCAAGAAGGTTTCACCACACGTAACCAATGTAGTAGAGGTAGACGTAACCAAACTGGTACGCTGGCGTGAAAAGAATAAAGACGCTTTCTTCCGTCGTGAGGGAGTGAAACTGACCTATATGCCCGTCATAACAGAAGCTGTTGCAAAAGCATTGGCAGCATATCCTCAGGTCAATGTATCTGTTGACGGATATAATATTCTTTTCAAGAAACATATCAATATCGGTATTGCTGTTTCTTTGAATGATGGCAATCTGATAGTTCCTGTGGTACATGATGCCGATCATCTGAACTTGAACGGATTGGCTGTAGCTATAGACTCGCTGGCATTGAAGGCTCGTGATAACAAATTGATGCCGGATGATATTGACGGAGGTACGTTTACCATTACTAATTTCGGTACATTCAAGAGTTTGTTCGGTACGCCGGTAATCAATCAGCCCCAGGTTGCCATTTTGGGAGTGGGATATATTGAGAAGAAGCCTGCCGTAATAGAGACACCGGAAGGTGATACGATTGCTATCCGTCATAAGATGTATCTGTCCCTGTCTTATGACCATCGTGTAGTTGACGGTATGCTGGGAGGCAACTTCCTGCACTTCATTGCCGATTACCTGGAAAACTGGAAGGGCTGATAACAGATTATTTCATTCATTAAGAACTTCATTAACTATGAAAAAGAAATATGATATAAAGACTACGGATGTTGAAACACTGAAAAAGTGGTACCATCTGATGATATTAGGGCGTGCTTTGGACGAGAAGGCGCCGTCTTACCAGCTGCAATCCTTGGGTTGGTCATACCATGCTCCTTATGCGGGGCATGATGGTATCCAACTGGCTGTCGGTCAGGTTTTCACATTGGGAGAAGATTTCCTGTTCCCTTATTACAGAGATATGCTGACTGTGCTTTCTGCAGGAATGACTGCGGAAGAGATTATATTGAATGGCATTTCGAAAGCAACCGATCCCGGTAGCGGCGGACGTCATATGTCGAATCACTTCGCCAAACCGGAATGGCATATTGAAAATATATCTTCTGCTACCGGAACGCATGACCTTCATGCGGCAGGTGTAGCAAGAGCAATGGTATATTATGGGCATAAAGGAGTAGCAATCACTTCGCACGGAGAATCTGCTACTTCCGAAGGCTTTGTTTACGAGGCTATCAATGGAGCTAGTCTGGAACGTCTTCCAGTGATTTTCGTTATACAGGATAACGGATATGGCATCTCTGTTCCTAAATCCGAGCAGACTGCCAATCGTAAAGTAGCTGAGAACTTCTCCGGTTTCAAGAATCTGAAGATTATCTACTGCAATGGAAAAGATGTGTTCGATTCCATGAATGCCATGACTGAGGCACGCGAATATGCGATCAGTACCCGTAATCCTGTGATTGTACAGGCTAACTGCGTTCGTATCGGTTCTCATTCCAATTCGGATAAACATACACTTTATCGGGACGAAAACGAACTGGAATATGTGAAAGAAGCTGATCCGCTAATGAAGTTCCGGCGGATGTTGCTGCGCTATAAGCGCTTGACAGAAGAGGAACTGCTGCAAATTGAAACTGAATCAAAGAAGGAACTATCTGCTGCCAACCGCAAGGCGCTGGCTGCCCCTGAACCTGATCCTAAAAGCATTTACGATTTTGTGATGCCCGAACCTTATCAGCCGCAAAAATACAAAGAAGGTACTCATCAGGAAGAAGGAGAGAAGACTTTCCTGGTCAATGCAATTAATGAAACATTGAAAGCGGAATTCCGCCATAATCCGGATACCTTTATCTGGGGGCAAGATGTGGCTAACAGAGAAAAAGGCGGGGTCTTTAATGTGACCAAAGGCATGCAGCAGGAATTTGGCGAGGCGCGTGTATTCAGCGCACCGATTGCCGAAGATTATATTGTAGGTACAGCCAATGGTATGAGCCGATTTGACCCTAAAATCCATGTAGTGATAGAAGGAGCTGAGTTTGCAGACTACTTCTGGCCTGCCGTAGAACAGTATGTGGAGTGTACTCATGAATATTGGCGCAGTAACGGTAGGTTTGCTCCGAATATCACTTTACGGCTTGCTTCCGGAGGATATATCGGTGGTGGATTATATCATTCCCAAAATATAGAGGGTGCTCTGACAACGTTGCCGGGTGCACGTATTGTCTGTCCTTCTTTTGCAGATGATGCAGCCGGATTGTTACGAACCAGTATGCGTTCAAAGGGATTTACCTTGTTTTTGGAACCGAAAGCTCTATATAATTCGGTAGAAGCAGCAGCTGTTGTTCCGGAAGATTTTGAGGTTCCTTTCGGAAAGGCACGTATTCGTCGTGAAGGAACGGATTTGAGCATTATTACTTATGGCAATACGACCCATTTCTGCCTGCACGTAGCAGAGCAACTGGAAAAAGAAAGTGGCTGGAAAGTCGAAGTGATCGATATTCGTTCATTGATACCATTAGATCAGGAGGCGATTTTCGAATCGGTGAAAAAGACCAGTAAAGCATTGGTTGTTCACGAAGACAAGGTGTTCTCCGGTTTCGGTGCGGAACTTGCTGCTATGATCGGAACGGATATGTTCCGTTATCTGGATGGTCCGGTGCAGCGTGTCGGATCTACATTTACTCCTGTCGGTTTCAATCCGATTCTGGAAAAAGAGATATTGCCGGATGAGGCGAAGATCTATGAGGCAGCTAAAAAGCTATTGGAATATTAATGGAATAAAATGGAGGTATAGTATATGAAGAAGATTGGTTTGTTTTATGCCACCAAAGCTGATAAGACTACTTGGGTGGCAGAGAAAATTCAGAAAGAATTTGGAAAAGATAAGATAGAAGTGGTGCCTATTGAGCAGGCATGGCAAAATGATTTTGCAGCTTACGATTGTTTTATAGTAGGTGCTTCGACCTGGTTTGACGGAGAACTTCCTACCTATTGGGATGAGTTATTGCCGGAACTTCGTACATTGGATTTGAAAGGGAAAAAAGTAGCTATCTTCGGGTTAGGAGATCAGATACGTTATCCCGAAAACTTTGCTGACGGAATCGGGTTGCTTGCCGAGGTATTTGAAGGAGACGGGGCTACACTGGTCGGTTTTACTTCTTCCGAAGGATACACTTTCGAACGTTCCAGAGCGTTGCGTGGTGATCGGTGGTGCGGTTTGGTCGTCGATTTGGATAATCAATCCGAGCAAGCGGAAAAGAGAATCAGGGAATGGTGTGAACAGGTAAAGAATGAGTTTGATTCAAAACCTTAATACTTTATATCTGTTTCCCAGTAACATAACAGAAGGAATATTATACCATACCATTCTTTTCATTAAAGGATGGTATGTACCAGATGCTCATCTTGTACACTACCGGATGAGCATCTGGTGTATAACAAGATGAGCATGCCGTACAGCACGAGATGAGCATCTCGTACATCTTATCTCTACCACAAATATATGCTGTCTTTTAAAGATACGTGGTCTGTGTCTTCTTGAAACAGATAAGGAAGATTAATGCTTAATATGTGAACTTTACTGCTGCCCAGCGATTCTTCTCCTTATGATGTACGAAGGTAAGTCCATTCTTTTCTGCTTCTTCGCGGATGAAAGGAATGTCATCTACATAGAATCCACTCATGTAAAGTTCCGATCCCGGATGCATACAGGCGACATATTGCTTCATGTCATTCAATAAGATATTCCGGTTAATATTAGCGATAATTATATCGAAGGGACCTTTGTCTGTGAGCGATGAAGCGTCTCCTTGTGAAACGGCAATGTCGTCTACACGGTTTAACTCGATATTTTCGATGGAGTTTCGTACACACCATTCGTCAATGTCGATAGCGGTACATGGACGCGCTCCCCGCATACGGGCAAGAATTGCTAAGATCGAAGTACCGCAGCCCATATCCAAAAGTGATTTATCTTTCAATTCATTGTCCAACAACTCTCCGATGATGAGGCTTGTCGTTTCGTGATGTCCCGTACCGAAAGCCATTTGTGGGTTGATAACGATATCATAGGTTGCCTGCGGTACATCTTGATGGAAGGTGCTGTGGATAACACATCGGTTGTCTATGACAATCGGCTGAAAGAAATTCTTTTCCCATTCTTCGTTCCAATCTTTGTCTTCCGCTTCAACGTATGTATAGGAGATTTCCGTATCAGGCAGCGGGAAGTCGGCTATCGCATTTTTTATTGTATTTTCATCGCATAATGCCTGTTGTATGTATGCAGTCAGTCCGCCTTCGCTTTCGACAAAACTTTCAAATCCGGCCTCGCCTAATACGGCAGCCAGTACGTCATTTACTGTTTCTGTGCATGGACTTGTATGGAATGTGAACTCAAAATACTTCATAGTTGTTTTTAATTTGGTGAATCTTTTGCAAAGATAGTCAGAAATAGGGATTTCCCTATTATCCTTTGGGGAAAATCTCCCTAGAGTGGCGAATCTCTTCCTTATCTTTGTAATGTGAATAAGTTTAAGTAATTACATAAACCGAGATGATATGAAAAAGATTGTTTATTTCTTGCTAATTGCTTTATGCCTCCCTATAGGCTTGATGGCACAAAGCGTTGATGACGACCTTTATTTCGTACCTTCTAAAGACAAAAAGGAGAAGAAAGAAACGACTCCGGAAAAGAAGGAACCGAAAAGACAAGTCACGACCAACATCTATACATCACCGGGCACTACCGTTGTAGTTCAGGACCGCAAGGGAAAAACACGGGATGTGGATGAATATAACCGCCGTTATGACGCTCGTGAGAATGAATTCGTAATGGAAAACGATACCTTATATATAAAAGAGAAAGCTCAGCCAGACTTGGAAGGAGAATGGGTAACCGGTGAATTTGATGGTTCGCAAGAGGACTATGAATATGCCGAACGTATTATCCGTTTCCGTAATCCACGTTTTGCTATCAGCATTAGCAGCCCACTCTATTGGGACGTAGTTTACGGACCTAATTCATGGAACTGGAATGTATATACCGATGGCATGTACGCTTATGCTTTCCCGACATTTAGTAATCCGCTTTGGTGGGATTGGCGTTACAACTCCTACGGTTGGGGATGGAACTATGGCTGGGGATGGAATCGTCCTTACTATGGCTGGGGATATTACCCGGGTTCATGGGGCGGCTGGTATGGTGGCTACTGGGGTGGCTTCTATGGCGGCGGTGGCTATTGGGGACATCATCACCACTGGGGTGGTGGTCCTAGCTGGGGCTGGGGCGGTGGAGGCGGTCATAGAGACATGCTATACACCAACCGTCGTTCTCCTAACAGGAGTGTTAACCGTACAACTAGTGGTACTAGATATACTTCTAACCGATATCAATCTTCTCGTTCTTCATCTGTTCGTACATCTTCGAATAGAACAACTTCGGGACGTGTAGTAGGAACCAGAGAGAATAGTACACGGACAGGGGTAAGTACAAGAACTAGCTCTTCTCGTAGAGATACTTATACTCGCCCGAGTAGTACTCGTACTAGTACATCTTCAGGAATCAATCGTAGTAGTAGCACTCGTACCTCTTCTTCAAGAAGTGAAGGTACTTATAATAGGGGATCTTCTTCTAGAAGTAGCGGAACTTATTCAAGAGGAAGTAGTAGTTATACACCTAGTCGCTCTAGTAGCTCTCGAACATATACTCCTAGCAGCAGTAACCGCTCTAGTAGTAGTTCTCGAACATATACTCCTAGTAGCAGTAGTCGTTCTAGTAGTTCCAGTTCTTATTCTCCTAGCAGCAGTTCTTCTCGTTCTAGTGGTTCTTCATATGGCGGCGGAAGCAGTAGCAGTAGTCGTGGAAGTTCTTCCGGTGGCGGAGGTTCAGCTAGAGGTGGTAGTAGAAGATAAAACTATAGCATAAATAATATTTAAGGAAACGTATGAAAAAGAAAATAAATATAGCTGCACTTGCTCTTATTATGGTGGCAAGTGCAAGCGCCCAGACAATATACGATGGTGCTAAGTTTACGCAGAAGGATTTGAATGGAACTGCCCGTTTTGTAGGAATGGGAGGAGCAATGGGCGCATTAGGAGGAGATATTTCTACTATGGGGACAAATCCGGCTGGTATTGGTATATATCGTAGTAATGATATAATGGGAACTTTCGGCTTTTCTTCATTCGGTTCGGAAAGTAAATATGAAGGATCAAAGTTTAATGTTGATAAGACTCGTGGATCATTTGATAATATTGGATTTGTGTTTTCTTCTAAAATTGGAAATCAGACCGCTCTGCGTTATGTGAATTTTGGATTCAGTTATACTCGTTCCAAGTCATTTGATAAGTATATGACAATGGAGGGTTTGATTAATCTGGGGCCCGGAGGAACAATTCTTTCTCAGACTAATCAAATGACGAATCAAGCAAACACTATGATTAAAGAGAATGGTGATTTTATCAGTAAGTTGGCTGATGATAAGATTAATCTGTTTACTGATAGTCAGACTGGTTGGCTTGCTGCTACTGGTTGGAATGGGTATTTATATAATCTAAATGAAAATAAGGATGGTTATATAGGTTATTTGCCTCAGCCATATTCATGGTATGATGGACATGAAAAAGGAGGAATCAATCAGTATGATTTTAATGTTGCTTTTAATATAAGTGATCGTGTTTATTTAGGATTGACTATTGGTGCATACGATGTTAATTATTCAAAGACTTCTACTTATGGAGAAGAGTATGGGGAATATATCGTAGAAAATGTGAATTATGGTACTCCAAGTTATGAAATGACTACTGAGAATAAAATAGATGGTTCAGGTGTGGATTTTAAGTTTGGAGCTATCGTGCGTCCATTTGAAGACTCTCCATTCCGTATTGGTGTTGCTGTTCATACTCCTACATTTTATAATTTGAAAATTAAAACGAATGTTAGAGCAGTGACATATACCCCTGATTTTGACTCTAAAAAATTAAGTGAGGCTGTTGTAGATTCTTATGATTTTACGAATGGTGTTGATTATGGATATGACTTCCGTTTCCGTACACCATGGAAATATAATCTAAGTCTTGGGTATACTTATGGATCATCTTTCGCTATTGGAGCAGAATATGAATATCAGGATTATTCCGCTATGCATTTTAGCTATTCGGATGGAGAAGCAATGGGATGGCAGAATCCTACAGCAAAAGAAATGTTGAAAGGTGTGAATACTTTCCGTATCGGTGCTGAGTGGAAAGTTATTCCTCAATTTGCTTTTCGTTTAGGCTATAATTATATGTCAGCAGCATTCAAAAAAACAGCTTTTAAAGATTTGAGCTACAATTCAATTAATACGGATACGGATTTTGCGAATGCAAAAGCAAATAATAATTATACATTAGGTATCGGTTATAGAGGATCGACTTTTTACGCAGACTTAGCTTATATGTATAGTACTTATAAGGAAGATTTCTATCCATTTGATGATGGAGCTTTAAAAAAGACTGATGTGACGAATAGCCGTAGTAAAGTGATGATGACTTTAGGTTTACGCTTTTAATTAGAAACTGTTTTCAATTTCAATAATAACTTTTGTGTGTTAGAGTCCCTGGAATGCTGAGTGTCTACAGCGGTTCCAGGGATTTCTTTTTTGTTTTTTATCTAAATCTCAATGTTATTGTAATTAATGGTTTATTATTATGATAGCTTGTTTATAAAATTGTATCTTTGGAAGGAAAAAATACTTGATTATTCACAATGAAGATTTTATTAGGTTTTATATTGATAACTATTGTCATGTGTGTTTTTATGTCATGTGATAAAACAGTTAAATATGATGATAACTTATTGTTTGCTATGAAGCTATTAGAGGAAAATCCAGATAGTTCATACTCTATATTGGAAAGTATAACTACTCCTCAAAAAATGTCTCAAAGAGATTATGCTTTATATTGTTTGTTGTTGACACAATCTATAGAAAAAACTTATCGTCCTTTATTATCGGATTCACTTATAAAAACATCATTAAACTATTTTAAAGATAATATGGATCGAAAATTATTAGCGCAATCATATTTTTACGCGGGTAGGGCTAATGAAGAAATGAAAAATGTCTTGAAAGCAATAGAGTATTACTTAAATGTTATAGATTTATTAGTTGACTCTGATGAGAATTATAAGTTATTATTTTTATCTCATTACTATCTAGGTAATTTATATTCAGAACAGGAACTTTTTGAGGATGAATTGTTAATGCATAAAAAGGCATATTATTATTCTACTTTACTGGGAGACAGTATGAATATTGCATATGCCTTACAGGCGATAGGTACTACCTTTTTAGAAATTGAGAAGAAAGACAGTGCTTTATGTTATTATGAAAAAGCAGCATCTTGGATACATTTAGATGACAGCATTTCTTTAGCCTATATATATAATTGCGTTGGAACTACTTATGATAGATTGGAGAAATATGATTTAGCTTTGAAATACGCTAATAAATCAGGGAATATTCAGCCTGAAAAAGACGAATTGTGCTATTGTTATATATTAAAAGCACAGATTTTTGTGCATATGTGTCAATTTGATTCTGCAGGAATATATTATGGTAAAAGCATAAGTAGTGATAATCTATATACTAAAGCTGCCAGTTATGAAGGACTTGCTGATGTTGCTGAGATGGTGGGAAATTGTAAACAGGCTTTGAGGTATAGGAGGATATACGATGTCTATAGGGATTCTATAGAACAAGAAACGTATACGAATACAATAACTAAAATGCAGGAAATATATCAAAATGAGAAGTTAGTAAATGAGAATGATTCTTTAAAGCTTTCGAAATTACAGATGGAAAAAAATATATATAGGATATGTCTTTTATTTTTTATAATAATTCTATTTATAGTATATTCATATTATAAATATCGTATAAAAAAAGAATTTAGGATTCGGTTGCAACAGAAATTAATAATGCAAAAACAAAAGGAAGTACAAGATATAGTATTAACGCAATTGGAAACCGAGCAGAAATTACTTGTAATGCAACAAAAGGAGATTTTATTACGTGAAGAGTTTTTCAAAAGATTAATAACCGTCTCAGGAATTTCATTGACTACTGGGAAAGCGGGGCATATTAAATTCTCTAATGAAGATTGGGATAATATAGTTAACAATGTAAATGTTGCTTTTGATAATTTTACGCTGAAATTGAAAGAGACGTATCCTGAATTAACAGATTTGGATATTCGTTTTTGTTGCTTATTGAAAATGAATCTAACAATAAATGATTTGGTTGCAATTTATTGTTTAGACCGTAAATCTATTTATAAGAAAAAAGAGCGCATTAAAAAGGATAGAATGCATTTGAATGATTCGAGAAGTTTAAATGAAATTTTAAACTCTTTTTCGACAAAATAGTTCTATGTTTTTTCTTTCTTTGATTATAATGTCGATATATCTTGAATGTAATATTGTGTAATTGTTTGATAATTAATGTGATATGGTTTTATGGATGTCGACAGCTTTTTTCTCTCTCTCTTATTAATTACTTTAATTTTGAGCATTATTTTTATTACTAACTAAAAATTATGCTATGCTTAAAAAATTAATTGTAATGTTATGCCTGTTGGGCTTTATTATTCAGCCAATTCTGTGCGAAGTTGAATCTAGTAGATATATTCGTCTACATAGTACTCAAAGCTCAAAAACTAAAAAACGCCCACGGTCTGTAGCCTTGCCTATAGAAATAACTATTGATGAGCAATATTTAAATATTGTTTGTGAAAATAGTATGCAAGATGTATGTGTCTATATTTCTAATAAGAGTAATGGAAGTATAATCTATGATGAGATGGTTTCTTTCGATAGGTATCCTTTATGCATTGATTTATCAAGTTATGATAAAGGAGATTATGAAATAGAATTTGTTTTATCGGATGAAGTGCTTGTCGGTGATTTTGTTTTGTAATAGAAAAACTCTAAAATTTATTCTTATGAAACGACTATATTATTTCTTATTTTTGTTAGTATGTATAGCATGTTCAGATGCTATAATAGAACAGCATGTTTATACTCAGGATTCTCAAATGGATGTTTTAACTCGAAGTGGTGGAGATAGAAAGTATGATTTACTTGGGTTTGGTTACGATATAACAGGGAAGTATTTTACTAACACATCGGCTAAAGCTCAAGTTATTGATCCAGTAGCTTTAAAGAAAGATTATAATGATAGGGTTGATTATGATTTAATAGCTAGTACTGATGGCAGATTGACAGCTGGAGTTTCTGCGGGTGAATATACAAAGAATTTGAGTGTACATTTAAAACTCTACTCTGATTCAGATTCTATCTCAGCTTTTAAGGGGCATTTGGAATCAAGCTTTAGTAGCGCAGAACACTATTCTGCTAAATATTCTATAGCTGGTTATTCTTTATTTATGAGAATGAAACAATTATATATGACTGCTCCTAATGCTATGTTGTCAAAATACCTCACGAATAAATTTAAAAAAGATTTAGAAACTCAAGATATGGAGTATATTATAAATAATTATGGAACACATGTTTTGACGAATATAACATTAGGTGCTCGTCTAGATATTATGTATCGTAGTTTGGTTGCATCTTCTATGAAAAAAAGGACAGTTGAGTCAGGCTGCTCTTATCATGTTAAAGGGATTTTTGGGATAAATGTGGATGGTCATATTGATGAAACATTGTTGAAAGATAATACGGAGCAAGAACTGGTTTATAGGGCAATAGGAGGTAATCCTAATAAACCTTTTGTTGGGAGTATAAATGCAGACACACAGACTCCAATATCTATAGATATTTCGGTGTGGCAATCAAGTTGTGATACTACCAATATGCAACTAATAGATGCAGAGTCCCAAACTGTTATTCCTATTTATGAGTTAGTAGAGGATTTTGCTAAAAAAGAACAGTTAAAAGCTGCTGTAATGAAATATATAAGAGAAAAAAGTTATATCGATGTCGGGGATCCTATACCCTTATATAGGTATATTTATGAAGGTGAAATTCATACGGTCAATGATCGAGGCGGAGCTACTAGAGATATATTTTGGCCCGTAAAAGACTATTATTACACAACTGATTATAGAGAATATGGACAAGGCAATGGTATATATACTTATGACAAAATATTGTGCTATGTATATTCTGCATCTGAACATCCAACCGGTACGATTCCATTATATGAATACTTATATAAAATAAAACCTACCTCAGATAAGGTTAAATCTTATTATACAACTGATTGGAATGAATTAGGGCAGGGTAATGAATATTATAAATATAGACGGATAGCTTGTTATGTTTATGCACTTGATAGTAAACCTTCTAATAGTATTCCACTTTATAGCTTCTCACGTTATTATGAGAAGGTGCTTAGGCCATATCATTTTTTTATAGACTTGAATGAAGCTAATTATAATAAAAATAATGGTTCTGGAAATAGTTCAAGAAGGGATTCAGGAAGCGATAGAGATTCGGGAAGTAGTCGTTCTTCTGGCAGTTCAGTCAATAATAGTGCTAGAAATAGTCGTTCATCACGTAGACCTGGTACAGGGGGGAGAGATGAGTCTACAATAAAACTATCATTTGCCACTTATTCATCTGGGCCAGACACATGTTGCTACGTATTACCAATCATTCCCCCTAGATGAGATGAATGACTAATATATATATTGAAGAAATTTTGCCCATTGATAGAGATGTCTGAGTTTGAATAAGGGTATAATCTATAATCCCTGGAATGCTGAGTGTCTACAGCGGTTCCAGGGATTTCTTTATTATCTTTTCATTTACTGCCAAAGAAGGTTGTTTCTGTTTCGAATATTGCAATTTTATTAGCGGATATAATTATTCTTTTTGTTTAAAGAAAAAAAACTACTTAATTTCTTGTTATTTAAAATAATTTCATATTTTTGTAATCGTAGTCAGAACCAAACTATGAAATTTTGATGTCCTCTCTACACACAGACTATTTTTATTAACCTTAAAAGAGCAGTATTATGTTTAAACCACTCAAATCAGTAAGTGTGCTGTTGCTCTTGTGTGCCATGCCGGCAGCAATTTCCTATGCAGCCTCTGAGAATGGAGCAACAAGTGTGAATGTCACACAGCAAAACGGTACGTGTAAAGGTGTAGTAAAAGACAAGGCAGGTGAAGCGGTTATTGGAGCTTCAGTTGTAGTCAAGGGTACTACAAATGGTGTAATTACCGACTTGGACGGTAATTTTGTTCTTTCCAATGTTCCTGACGGAGCAACGATTCAAATCTCTTATGTAGGTTATACCCCACAGGAAGTGAAGTTCACGGGTAAACCTTTAGACATTACCTTGCAGGAAGATACACAGACACTCGATGAAGTTGTAGTGACAGCTTTGGGGATTAAGCGTCAGAAAAGGTCCCTCGGCTATTCTACAACGACAGTAGGAGGAAAAGATTTCACGGAAGCTCGTACAACGAACATTGGTAACGCACTTTCCGGTAAGATTGCCGGTGTTTCCGTTTCCGGAAATGCAACAGGTCCGGGTGGTAGTAGCCGTGTCGTAATTCGTGGTAATGCTTCTTTGACGGGAAACAACCAGCCGCTTTATGTTATCGACGGTGTTCCGTTTGATAATACTAATATTGGTAGTGCAGGTCAATGGGGAGGTAAAGATATGGGCGATGGTTTGTCAAGTATCAATCCGGATGATATTGCAGATATTCAAGTGTTGAAAGGTGCTGCTGCATCTGCTCTTTATGGATATCGTGGTGGTAACGGTGCTATCTTGATTACTACTAAATCCGGTCAGAAAGGAAAACCGGTCTCCGTTGAATTTAACAATAACTTGGCTTTTGATGTGATTTATGATTACCGCGATTTCCAGAATGTCTACGGGCAAGGAACTCAGGGTAACCGTCCGCTTTCTGCAGATGTGGCAAAAGCAACGGAAACATCTAGCTGGGGTGAAGTAATGGATGGAAAAAAAGCAGTAAACTTCTTGGGGAACGAATATGCCTATTCTCCTGTAGATAACTGGAAGAACTTCTATCGTACTGGGATTAACAATACGACAACTTTGGCAGTAAGTGGTGCTTCCGATAAGATATCCTATCGTTTTGGTGTTTCCAATATGGCGGTAAAGGGGATACTTCCCAATTCCAGCATCAGTCAGCAAGGTATCAATATGAATACGACTTATGACATTTCTTCAAAAGTTCATTTAATGGTGAATGCCAACTACGTATTCGACAAGAATAAAGGTCGTTCTAACTTGTCCGATGGTAACAGTAACACGAATGCCGCACTTCTTTATCATGCCAATTCATTTGATATCCGTTGGATGGAACGTGAAAATCCGGATTGTGACTGGGGTACCGGTGCTGACGGCAAAGAGTTGTTAGGTGGTACGAACGGTTATTTTAATAATCCGTATTGGTTGCAGTACAGGGTTACCAATGAAACCAACCGTAATCGTCTGACTGGTGGTATGACTTTGAAGTATGATATCTTTGACTGGTTATACATTCAGGGGGCTGTGACACGTGACGGTTATAATCTGGAATATTCCGAAGTGAAGCCAATCGGTTCCGCTTCTCCGGAAGATCCACGCGGTTATATAAAGGAATACACTCAGAACTTCTCTGAAATGAACCTGAACTATTTGATCGGATTCAATAAGACATTCGGAGACTGGAGTGTCGGTGCTACTTTCGGTGGAAACCGTCAGAGAAATATTACAAAGAAATACGGTCTGGATGATAAGGCCTCTTCATTCTTTGTGCCCGATTTTTATTCAAGCAGCAATACTGCGAAGCATGTGTATAAGAAAGAATATACAGAATACCGGGTAAATTCAATCTATGGTACTGCAGACCTTGGTTATAAGAATCAGGTATTCTTAAACTTAACCGGACGTAATGACTGGTTCTCTACATTGGACCCGGATAATAATCATTATTTCTATCCTTCTATCGGTATGTCATGGGTATTTAGTGATACATTCAAGACTCCCGACTGGTTTACTTTCGGAAAGGTGCGTGCATCCTATGCAGCTGCATCTAACGGAACCAAAGCATATCAGAATCTTCTTACCTATAAAGTAGATAATTATCAATCGAACGGACAGCCTGTAGTAACGATCAATAACTCGACCGTACCTAACAAAGGACTGAAACCGGTTCAGATTTCTGAATGGGAAATTGGTTTGAACCTCTCTTTCTTGGATAATCGCCTGTCATTGGATGCTGCATATTATGTAAAAACAACCAAAGATGATATCGTGCAGGTAACCACCAGTGGTGCTTCCGGTTTTGAATCAGCTATCCAGAATGTCGGAGAAATCAGAAATAATGGTGTGGAAGTAATGGTGAATGCCGTTCCTGTTCATACAAAGGACTTTAACTGGAATTCTACATTCAATATCGCTTATAACAGCAGTGATGTGAAATACCTGGGAATAGACGGAACGGGAGAAAAGATAAAGAGACTTACTCTTGACGGAGCCAATTCACGTGTAGGTAGTGTTTCTGTTCAGAATATCTTGGGACATCCTTATGGTGAATTAGTAGGTTATGAATACAAACGTACTTCGGACGGACAAGTTATTTTTGAAAACGGTCTTCCTGTACACTCAGACGAGGTTCAGGTATTAGGAAACGGTGTTTATAAGGTAACCGGCGGATGGCGCAATGAGTTTACTTACAAAAACATAACTCTTTCTTTCCTGATTGACTTCAAAGCAGGAGCTAAGATGTTCTCCGGAACCAATCTGTCTCTTTACAGCAACGGTCTGCACAAGAATACTTTGCAGGGACGTGGTGCTGACGGTAAAGGAACAATGGTGGGCAATGGTGTAATGTCTGATGGCAATGGTGGCTATGTGAAGAATACCGTAGCCGTTTCTGCGCAAGACTACTGGCAGGCTATCACCAGTCAGAATATTGCTGAAGAGTTTGTTTATAATGCGAGTTTTATAAAACTGCGCGAACTGTCAGTCGGATATACTTTGCCGCAGGCATGGTTGAATAAGCAGACACTTATAAAGGGGGTAACCCTTTCTTTAGTCGGTCGTAACCTTTGGACTATATTGAAGCATACGGATAATATTGATCCGGAATCTGCTTATAATAATGGTAATGCTCAAGGTCTGGAATTGAACGGATATCCAGCCACGAGAAATGTGGGATTCAATGTAAATGTTAAGTTCTAACATCTTAAATACTGTAACAATGAAAAAGTTTACTTTATATATATTGACGGCTTTCGGTCTGATGGGATTAGCGACAAGCTGTAATGACTTTGGGGATGTGAATAACGACCCTATGAACCTGAATCCCGGAGTGGTGGATTATAAAATGGAATTTACTCAGGTTGAAGCACAGATATGTGGCTCCGACTGGGATGTGTGGCGTAATGGCTGTATCTACACAGCCAACATGATACAGCATACGGCTAGTGTAGATTGGGCGTATGGAGTTTTCTATACATGGAACGATCAGTATAGTGGTGCTTATTGGGGAGGATTCTATTCCGGTGGGCGTGCAGCTATTCGCAATATTATAGATGTGATGAATAATTGGGAAGGAAATCCCGCTTATGCGAATGAATATCAGATGTGCCGCATTCTGAAAGCATATATGTTCCAGAATATGACTGACCTTTATGGAGACGTTCCATATTCTGAAGCAGGGCAGGGGTATTCTACCAATCCGATTCCGTATCCTAAATATGATACACAAGAAGCAATCTATAATGACCTGCTGAAAGAACTCGATGAAGCACAAGCTGCATTAAGCACTTCTGCCGGTAATACGATAGGGGCTGCCGACGTTATCTATAACGGTGATGCTGCGAAATGGAAGAAATTTGCAAACTCACTGATGCTCCGGGTAGCCATGCGCCTGACCAAAGTAGCTCCTGATAAAGCGAAAACATGGGTAGCTAAAGCGGTTTCGAATGGCTTGTTCGTAAGCAACGATGATAATGCGATCGTCAGACATACCAATGGTTCACCAAGCGATGACTCTGCCGAACCTTACGGAAAAGTATTTTCCAGTCTGGATACTCAGGCGTTCTATATCAGCGAAACATTTATAAACATCCTTCAGGACGATCCTCGTCTGCCTCTGATTGCTACAGTTTGTACCAGAGATCCTAAACCGGGATGGGGAGATGCCGATTTTGATTTAGGTGACAACACGGCTGCTAAGCAGAAAGGTATGCCGGTTGGTTATGATGTGTCAGGAGGAGACTGGGATTTGAGTAAAGATCCGGAATATCCGGGAGAAAATTGGAGAAAAGTATATTCTGTTCCCAACCGTACAGTTTATGCGCGCCCGGATTCACCCTCTATGCTTGTCACTCATGCCGGTAACTTGTTATTATTGGCTGATGCAGTGAAACGTGGACTCTATACAGGAGATGCAGAAAAATTTTATAGAGATGGAGTAACTGCTGCCATGAAACAATTCTCCTATTATGAAAAAGCCTCAGCTACGATTACAGATGATGCGATAACTGCCTATCTGAATGCTAATCCATTGGATGCTGATACGGAAAAAGCGCTGGAACAGATTAATACGGAATATTATATTCATACGTTCTGTAATGAGTATGAAGCTTTTGCAAATTGGCGTCGTACCGGATATCCTAAATTAACCCCGTCTCGAAATGCAGCCAGCTATCCTAACAATGTGACAAATGGAGAGATTCCTCGTCGTTTCATTTATCCGGCAAGCGAGATAACGGCTAATCCTGTTAATTACAACGATGCAGTAAAGAGACTCAGCGACGGTGATAAGATGACATCACGTGTATGGTGGGATAAAAAATAATACGCTATAAATAAGTCGGTCGGTTCCTAGGAGCTGACCGGCCTTATATAGTTTTTAGGTATAAATAAAAAACGGGATTCATCATGAGTCCCGTTCTTTTATTTATATAATCTGCAAGATTGTCTTTAAGTGCAATCTTCTTATCTGTACAATGGAACATTGCCATCAATAATACCTCCGAATCTTTTTGATAATCTGACAGAAAGTGTGCTTCCGGCTTTTAAATCAAGATCTTCTACTGCACTGATCTTCTGAGTGACTCCTCCGACAGTGATCGTTCCTATTTCCTCTCCGGCACTGATCTTTTGCGGGAGAACATTGGTAGTAATGCCTTCGGATACTTTCTTTACTTCGATATTCTCTGACAGCGCATTTTCGTTGATTTCGATGGTACCGTTCAATAAATCCTGCGTACCTTCATTTTTCAGGCTGAGCTCAACTTTAGCTTCGCCTTCATACGGACGATCGTTCTCATCAAGTATAATAACCGGCACGGTCATTCGTTTGAATTTCAGCGATACATTCTGGCTGCCCGGAGCTGCTTCCGCTGTTCCGAACAAGTGCTCCTGACCTCCTTTTAAATAGCGTTTGTTACCGCTTGATCTGGTGGCGGCTCCATCTGTCAGTGCAGGATAATGGGCGTAGAAGGTTACTGTGCCTGTGGCAGTTCCTATTTCGTTCCATGCGCGGCTGTCTTTGCCAACAATGAACGGAGTATAGTCCTGACCGGAAGCAGCCATGGAGATAACTTCTCCTGTAGTGATACTGTTTCTGGCAGGGAACAGATCATTGCTGGTACGGGTAAGCGGGTCAGAAAGAGCGTCATCGATAGAGATTGAGAAGTTGGTTGCTTCTTTACTTGTTTCTTGCAGTTCATCCTGTTGCTGGCAACTGAACAAACATCCTGCTGCGAGGAGAATTAAAAAGCTTTTTCTTTTCATTTTACTAAGTATTAACGGGGTTAAGTGAGATTAGATGCTAATATTCTACTTTATCTTCTTTGGACATCCAGGCTTCGAAGGCTGTAATGGCTTCGTTGTGCAATAATACTTCCGAGGGAAGTTTTCTGTCGGCAGGTTTTAAAGCCAGCTCATCATAAATAAAGGAATCGTCGAAACCGATGTTTTTGGCATCCGTCTTATTGTTCCCATAATACATTTTGTCCAGTCGTGCCCAATAGATGGCACCCAGACACATCGGGCAAGGTTCGCATGAAGTATAGATTTCGTATCCGCTGAGGTTGAATGTTCCTAGTTTCGCGGCTGCGGCACGTATGGCACTAACTTCGGCATGAGCAGTGGGATCACATGAAGAGGTTACTCTGTTGACTCCTGTAGCTATAATTTCTCCTTCTTTTGTTGCAATGACAGCTCCGAACGGGCCTCCACCATTAGCAACATTTTCCTTCGAAAGCTCTATTGCTTTCCTCATTAGTTCTTCTTTGGTCATAGTTATAAAAAATAAATATCGTTAGTTTTGCTTTTATTGCTACCTTTCGCAAATATAAAGAAAACTAACGATAGAATAAAGTGATTAAATTATTTTAAGAAACAAACGAGGGAGCATTATCTTAGAGCTTCCCTAATATTTTGTCCATTACCCAGTTAGTCAAGGTAGCACTTTCTCCGTCGCATGAGCAGACTGACTTACCGAGCAGATGATCTACTACTGCCTGAATAAGAGGTTGTTGAACATGCTCAGGATTACCGATACAGATTTCCTCCCGGCCGCGTTCGGTGTGCAGACCAATCGGCTCGTACGTAAAGACAGAGAAGCAGATCATACCTTTATCTCCGATAATTTCGATGCGGTCTTCGCGGGCGGAATCATGGGCAACAAAGCACCATGAACCACTGCCGACCAATCCGTTGTCGAACTGGAAGCAGGCGCTCAGCGTATCTTCGGCAGGATAAAGCCCTCCACGATTGCTCTTATATCCGCTGGCTTCGAGGATGCAGCCGAACATATCTTGCAGCAAGTCGATCTGATGCGGGGCGAGGTCATAGAAGTAACCGCCACCGGCAATATCAGCCTGTACACGCCAAGGAAGATTTTCACGGTTGTAATCCAAATCACGTGGCGGCTGTGCAAAGCGGACTTGTACGTTGATGACATTACCGATAGAACCGTTCTCTACCATTTCTTTCACTTTCTGAAAGTAGGGGAGATAGCGGCGGTAATATGCGACGAAACAGGGAACACCCGTTTCCTTAGAAATACGGTTGATACGTGTACACTCCTCATAAGTGACAGCCATTGGTTTTTCAATATAGGCAGGCTTGCCTGCTTTCATAGCCATAATGGCGTATGTAGCGTGTGAAGAAGGAGGAGTGGCGATATAAATGGCATTTACTTCCGGATCGTCTATCAGTTCCTGAGCGTCATCATACCATTTTCTGATTCCTCTTTCTTTTGCATAAGCCTTTGCTTTGGCGCCGTCGCGGCTCATTACAGCTACTACTTCAGAATGTTCTACCTTTTGAAAGGCGGGGCCACTTTTGGTTTTGGTTACTTCTCCGCAGCCGATGAAGCCCCATTTAATCATCTTTTCACTCATAATATACCTATTGTGCTTGTTTTAACAACTCCCAAAGATAAAGCTATTTTTTATTAAGAACAACTTTATTGATTGTTAACTGTCAGAAATAGGCAAGGGTCTGAGTATTTACTTTACCAGTACCAGCATACACCGAAAGAGAACGGATAAAGTTCGGGACCTTTGTTCTTCTCAAAGAGGCCGTAGGTGGAGTAACGCATATACACTCCTAAATCTGCATAACCGGCTTGTGCAAGTAAGTTGATACCTAGCGGGCGCCCGTTCAGTCCCTTGTCAATCGTCTTCTTCGATCCGTTGACTTTGGCTTTGGATCTGAATCCGTGACGTATTTCGGCTTCGGGACCTACAGCAAAAAACAAAGGACCTTTGCCGTTGAGCCGTGTTTGCCATTCGATAGAGAGCGGAATGCGGAAGTAGAAATAGCGCAGACGGCTTTTGCTGTACTCTGTAGGTTCTTCTGCCTCCATGCCGGAGTAAATTTCAGTCACTCCGTCTATTTCACGAAAAGCATAATTGCCGTCCAGGCGCATACTGCGGTATCCCCATCCTAGTCCGATGGTGATCCCCCAGTTATAGGTAGGTGCAAAGGCGTGCGAACCGGTAAACAGATTGCCGCCTATCTCCCATGAATGACTGGTGTTGAGGTCGGCACCGTTCGACGGATTGAATGAGAGGAAGTCATTGGACAGTCGGGTGTAGCCGATGTAGAATCCGCCGGCATGTGGCTCGAACCTGTTTCTCTTGTTGTTTTTTTTCGAGAAGGGGAGAGCGCTCAGCACGGTACGGCTTTCCGTACTCTGCCCGTTCAGGTAGACTCCTTCGAAGATTTGCGCGTTTGTTATCGTATCTCCGCCGGATGCGCTTTCGTAGAGTTTCACTTTAATCTTGTCGCCTTGTTCCTTGATTACGATCTTCCGTCCGTTGACGTAAAGTGTTGTATCCTGCGGTGTACTTTCATTTTGTGCCATGCCGCTCATTGGAGCTATCATGAGCCATAGTAATAATAGTTTTTTCATATTCGTATTTCTTTATCTGTTTTTTTATTCTTTCTTCATGAATAACATGGTGATCAGGTCGTCGGCATCCAGTTCTCCTTCAATATAGATAAGGGTAGCCGAATCTTTCTTTCCGGTTTTGAAGAGGATAAAGCGGTTCACATCTTCCTTAAGCTGGGGAAGTTGGTAATAGCCGGACTTGATTTGCCCGTTGGAAACCACTTCTTTCACCTTCTTTGCTTTCTTCTTGTCGGCTTCCAGGCAACGGAGAATCGTAGGTAGTGCATCGCTGGCATCCTTGAAAACAAGACTTTTATAAAGAGTCATCTGGTAAGTTTCCAGCATTTCATTGGATAGCTCTACCATAGTTACCCCTTTTTGCTTTCCGTACTTCTGGAAGACGGTGGCAATCTGTAGTCCCTGTTGGGCGGCCGCATGGGCGGCGAATGTAAGTAACAGGGTGATTAGTGTGGTACGAATGATTTTATTCATCATAATTATATGCTGTTTTTATATTATTCATCAAATAAAGTAGCGAATACTTCCTCCTCGCTGAGGCTGACGTCACGAAAGGCGACCATCGCCTGTTCACGGATTAAATGAACGTCCGTATATTCCTTACCGTCAATGATCACATAGTTGGCCGGTGCAGGGGATAGATGACGGTAGATACCGGAGATGCCCACCAGTAGCAGGATGGCGGCAGCGGCAGCACTGAGACTGTAAGTCAGATACTGTCTGACCGTTTTTGTCTTTTTCTCGAATGGGGCGAGTTCCGGCATCTCGGCGGCATTACCTTTACCGGAGATTTCCGCAAGTTCCTTCTGTTCCGCTTCGAAGAAAGCGAACATCGGGCGATATACCTCCAGATGTTCCGGTACGAGCCCTTCGGCAAAGAAACGTCGTAGTCTGCGTTCTTCTTCGCAAGTGGTTTCTCCTTCGAAATATTTGTTTAGCAAGGTTTCTATATCTTTCATGCTTTGTTCCTCCTTTTTCGTTCTTGTATCGTTTGCAAATAGACTTCCCTTACTTTCTTGCGGGCCCTCGACAGATTACTGCGGATAGCTTCTGCGTTGCAGCCGGTGATTTCGGCAATCTCTTCCGTCTCGTACTCTTCGATGTCTTTCATGCGGATAATCGTTCGTTGCAGCGTAGGCAGGGAGTCGATAATTTCCCGCATCAATCTGAACTCATCTTTCTCTTCCAGCAGTCGCTCCGGAGTAGCCGAAGGGGTGGGAGCCTGTACACGGTCGAGTGATAGAGTGTCCGGTCGTTTGGCACGCCACATATCCATGCAGAGATGATGCGTCATGGTCATGGCTACGGCTTCGATACTTCTGTACTCGTCTAGCTTCTGGCGCAGATTCCACAGCTTCAGCATGACTTCCTGTACGGCATCTTCCGCATCCGAAGGATCATCTGTCATCCTTCGGGCGTAGTTCAGCAGCTTGTCTCGAAGGGGTACAACGGTTATTTTAAATTGTTTCAGTTCCATTTACACTGATAAGACGGTGGCGGATTAAAAACGTGACATCGAAAAGGGAATTTTTTTCAAAAGTAGAGCAAATTTTTGTCAAGAGCAACTTTATTGATTGTTAACTCTTGGGAGCTGTCCGGAAACAGAGCTTCTGTTTTGGGATAACAAAGCATCGGTTTATGGATAACAAAGCATCTGATTAATCATAACAAAGCATCTAATTAGTCATAAGATACTATGTTAAGTATGGTAACAAACGAGGTAAAACGGACTAAGCTCGGGGGTAAAATGAGCAAAAAGCTGGGAAAAAGGCTGATTTTCATTCATTGTAACAAAAAGAAAGGAGGGAACTGTGATTCCCTCCTTTACGTGTAGTTTAACTGAAACTACTTTATGATTACGTTGACAAAGATACGACATTCAAATGCGAAAGTCAAGTCTTCGGCGTATTATTTTTTATCTATTTATCACCATAGTATTTCCGGTAAATCTTTTGATACTCTTTTTCTTTTTGGAATTTATCCAGCCATGTATTCAAACTATCGAGCAATGCGGGTGATTGCTTGCTGACTGCCCATGAGTAGAATTGAGTAAAACTGATTGCGGTATTGATATCTACCTGAGGCAATGAATCTGCCACTGCACGGGCAATGCTTTCATCACAGACGGCATAATCGATATCTCCATGAGCAACTAACGAAATCAACTGCTCTGAACCGTATTTCTCTATTTCCTTTATATAAATAGTATCTCCGATTTCATTTCCCAGATTCTGAATACGTAGAATAGAAGGCGAGCCTTTTACCACATGAAGTGTCTTTTGGGCAAGGTCCAATTGGTTTCGGATATAAAGTGAATCATTCTCCCCGTTCGCTTTTCGTTGCACCAGCACCTGCTTGTTGAGTATGATGGGGGAGGTGAGAAGCAGAGAATCTTTCAGTTCGCTGGTTGCCAGTATTCCGTATGCTATGACATCGTAGCGTCCGTCGCTTAATCCTCTCAGCCGTTCGTCGAAGCTCATGACAGGAGTGATTTCAGTTTTCAGCCCCTTGTCACGTGCGAACGCTTCTATCAGTTCATAATGGAATCCGGAGACAGTGTCACTGTCTACATAAAAACTGATTGAATTATATTCGGTGGCTACATGCAGGATGCCTTCTTTGGCGATGGCTGCGTAATCACGCGGATGCCCCAGAGGTTTTTCTTGTTTACCGCAATAGCGGACAGAGAAGATAAGTGCCAATACAATGACTACCGGCAACAGATATCTGAATAGTCTCAATTTCGGGCGCGTTTTCATAAGCCATAGAGGTTTTGTTAATCATAGAAGTTCCATGAAAGTCCGAATTTCAGCACACGTGGGTTAATGGGGTAATGAGGTGCCAGGAAGTAATTAGGTTTGCTCATTCCCTGATTGACGTGATACATCATCACATAGAAACGGGTACGTTTCAAATGTAAGTTAGCATAAACATTCACTATCGGATAACCGCCTATCTCTACTTTACCTTCTTCCGGTTGCAGGTAGAACTGCTGTGTAGCAGGCATATAGGCCGGAGCATCATATTTAGTGAAGTAACGTACATCAGCACCTAATTGTACACTCAATACTTTTTTCGCCAGCTTGAACTGCATATAGAAGTTATGATACAGCGAAAGTTCCGGCAATGGAAGTACAGCCTGATCACTGGATTTCTGCCAGATCACTTCATTGTCCAGATGGAAGATTCCCACTTTGAAATCCTGATTGAAGCAAGCTGATACTACTTGCAAGCTACCACCTTTTTGTTCCGGTAATGCCTGCTGGTTGAAATAAGTATAGTTCTTTATATTTTCAACACCGGCTCTTAAGCGGGTCCCCCAATTAGCTATGCTCAGCTCGCCTTCGATACGGGTGCGGAATTCCTTATCCATATCATCATCCCACCAAAAATGTTTGGAGTGGTAATGACGCATGTAGAATGGAGCAAGTTTATTACTGATTTCTCCGCGTGCAATCACACTGACGGTATCTTTCCATAAAGGGATATTTAAGTCGATATCTCCTTTGACATCAAACTGTCCGATAGCCTTTCCTGCCATTCCCACTTCACCGATTGCATGATAATGAAGAAAGTTTCCCTGTTTTTTAGTCAGTTCGCCACCGATATAGATTTCTGTCTCATTGTATTTATCCTGCTTTAGCGGGTCTAGGCTCATTAATGAATATTTGCTCAGCTTATGTGAGGCAAAGGCTGTCAATCCGGCTTTTGCATATTTGTTGAAGCCTTCGAGCAAAGCAATACCTATGGTATTCTTGACTCCGATATAGACAGTACTGTCTCTGACGAATGTATTCTCTTTGTCAAGGAGAGTTTGCTTGTAATAGTTTTCTACATTATCATCCGAACGGAAATTATGGCGCGAACGTTCTACCTGAATGGTATGTATAAAGCTGGTGACCGGAACAAATTCCTGTTTGGCAGGCATCGTATCATTTTCTGCCTGTGGAATATCCCGGTGGAATCCCAGATTATAGCGTTGTGTCAGAAAGACATAGAAGTCATGGTTACGGTTGGCACTGGCATTGAGTACGGTAGGGATATTGACAGATTCATATTCTTTTCTTCCTTCTGCCATTTCTTCCGGTGCGGTAATGTATCGGTCGTCAGTGATACCACCGTTCTCATTCGTTTTCAGATAGTTGTTGCTATAGATTCCCTGCACCTGATAGCGGTCGCCAATGTAACTACCGAAAAGCGCGGCATTAAAATAAGAAGTGTTTTGATTATTATAGTAGCCTCGGCCATACAGATAATCAATATTAAAGCCGAAAGCCAGCTTCTTGTTTACATTGACTGAAAAATAAGATTTGAAACGTTCTTCTCCATTTTGCTTATTTCCGGCCTTGTGATAGGTCAGGTTAGTATAAGGAACATTACTATTCGTAAAGTTAAATTCCGTCGGGCGAATGAAAAAGCTGGAGAAAGGCTCCATAAAGATGGTTGGCTCCGGATAACGACGCTCAAAGAAGATACGCGACAGACGCGGTGAACCTAGGTTGGCCAGATAATTATAATGTCCGGTGATTCCTTCTGTAAGATTCGTATTCTGAAAGTGATGATAAGTTGTATCTGCCGGAATCATTGTCCGGTCGCCCAATTGATTTTTAATGCGCCACATGTAGAGTGTAGGTGGCAATCCCTGTACTTCAACATTGGCACTATCCAGTTTGTCCGGAATCATGGCAGGGTCTACCTGATTACCATATTGGTCGCGTCCGTTCTCGTCGATTTGTTGGCGGGCAGGGTTGAGCTGTGCATGGATAGCACTCAGTCCTACAACGGAGAATAATATATATAATAGTAAGATTCGTCTCATAATTGGAGGCAAAGATACTTACTTAAATTGAGAATTGAGAATTGAGAATTGAAAATTATGTTGCATCGCGCTATTATCTAGCAAATAATTCTCAATTCTCAATTTTAAACTCTTAATTTATTAAACTTCGTGGATTAATTCCATTCCTTTTTTGATCGCTTCCTCGTTCATAGGAATCAAGTGGTGATGGCGTTCCGGAAGAGTTTTCTTCAATCCTTTGATGACGTTTTCCAGAGTTACGATAGGACGGAGTTGCAGTAAACCGCCAAGTACGATCATATTGAAGGCTTTCGCATTATTCATTTCGTTGGCAGCATCCATTGCGTCGATGCGATATACTTTGATATCCTTGCGGGTAGGAGGGTTGATAATCCCATATCCGTCATAGATCAGGATACCGCCCGACTTTACTCTGCTTTCAAACTTTTCCAGTGAAGGCTGGTTCAGTATGATCGCCGTATCATATTTACTCAGGATCGGTGAAGAGATTTTGTCATCGCTGACAATCACTGTCACATTGGCTGTTCCGCCTCGTTGTTCAGGACCGTATGCCGGCATCCAGCTCACTTCTTTTCCTTCCATCAGTCCGGAATAAGCCAGAATCTTACCCATGGACAATACGCCTTGTCCACCGAATCCAGCAATAATTATTTCTTCTTTCATTGTTCTGTTGACTTTTGCGTTATTCTTTATCTTTTAAATCACCCAGCGGATAGAATGGGAACATATGTTCCTCCATCCATTTATTTGATTTTTCCGGAGTCATCTTCCAGCCGGAGCTACAAGTTGATACGATTTCTACCAGATTGGAACCTTTGCCGTTCATCGAATTTTCGAATGCCTTGCGTATTGCTTTCTTGGCTTTGCGGATGGCGGGCACTGATTGTACCGACTGACGCGTAACATAAGCAGTTCCTTCCAGTTGGGCGGCAATCTCGGTAATCTTCAATGGATAGCCGTGTAGTTCGACATCACGTCCGTAAGGACAAGTAGAACTCTTCATGCCTACCAGAGTCGTCGGAGCCATTTGTCCACCGGTCATACCGTAGATAGCGTTATTGATAAAGATAATGGTAATGTTTTCGCCACGGTTCAGTGCGTGGATTGTTTCAGCGGTACCGATACAGGCCAAGTCACCGTCACCCTGATAAGTGAAAACGAGACGGTCGGGCCATAAGCGTTTGATAGCCGTAGCTACTGCAGGTGCACGTCCGTGAGCGGCTTCCTGCCAGTCTATATCCAGATAGTTGTAGGCGAAAACTGCGCATCCTACCGGAGAGACTCCCACCGTTTTTTCTTCCATGCCCATTTCCTCAATGACTTCGGCAACGAGCTTGTGTACCACGCCGTGACTGCAACCCGGGCAGTAGTGCATGGCATTATCATTCATCAGAGTCGGTTTTTTATAAACCAGATTCTCAGGTTTGATTATTTCTTCTTTAGTCATAACTTCTTCTCCTTATCTGTTGGTGAACCGTATAAAAAACTCCATCAGCTTGACAAAGATTGCCGCGCCGCATACGTAGATAAACATTTTAAAATCTTCCTTTCCTACTACAAAGTAGACAATGATAGCGGCAAGTGCCAATATCATGAAAAGGATGTTCAATACGTTTCTTATTTTATCGGGATTCATCGTCGTTTCGTTATTTGATTATTTTTTCTTCCAGAGCAGTTACAATTTCATCCGGATCGGGAACAATACCGCCGAGACGTCCGAAATGTTCTACTTTTACTTTACCATTGACAGCCAGGCGGACATCTTCAATCATCTGTCCGGCATTCAATTCTGTAACGAGCATACCTTTCACTTTGTCAGCGTAAGCGGCAATGGCTTTGGTCGGGAACGGCCACAAAGTGATGGGGCGAAGAATACCTACTTTGATTCCTTTTTCGCGGGCGAGTTCCATTGCTTTCTGACCGATACGTGCCATGGAACCGAAAGCTATGATCAGATATTCTGCATCTTCGCAGTTGATTTCTTCGAAGCGTACTTCGTTTTTCTCAATCTGTTTGTATTTAGCCTGGAAACGGATGTTGTTGATTTCCATTGCTTCCGGCTTCAGTTCGAGTGAAGTAATAATATTCGGTTTACGACCTTTCGCTTTTCCGGTAGCAGCCCACGGACATTGTTCGATAACTTCTGCATCGGTGCGGCGTGGCTTCTGTGCAGGAAGAACTACTTTTTCCATCATCTGTCCGATTACACCGTCGGCAAGGATAATAGCCGGATTACGGTATTTGAAAGCAAGTTCGAATCCGAGTGCAACGAAATCCGCCATTTCCTGTACGGATGCCGGAGCAAGGGCAATCAGTCTGTAGTCACCGTGACCGCCTCCTTTCACTGTCTGGAAGTAGTCCGCCTGACTCGGCTGGATGGTTCCCAATCCGGGGCCGCCGCGCATTACGTTTACAATCAGACAAGGAAGTTCGGCACCTGCGATGTAGGAGATACCTTCCTGTTTCAGACTCACGCCGGGACTTGAGGAAGAGGTCAATACCATCTTTCCACTACCTGCGCCTCCATATACCATATTGATAGCTGCCACTTCACTTTCTGCCTGGAGAACTACCATGCCGGTTGTTTCCCACGGTTTCAGTTCGGCAAGCGTTTCCAGTACTTCCGATTGGGGAGTAATAGGATATCCGAAGTATCCGTCCGCACCGCAACGGATAGCTGCGTGGGCGATGGCTTCGTTTCCTTTCATTAATACAACTTCTTCTGCCATATTCTTTTTCTTTTATTCTACTTTTACTTTATACACTGAGATACATCCGTCGGGACAAACCATTGCACACGAACTGCATCCGTTGCAGGTATCTTCTTTTACTTGCCAGGCATAGTTATAGCCTTTCATATTCACCTCTTTGTTGAGGGCGATTACATCGAGTGGACACGCTACTACACATAGGTTGCATCCTTTGCAACGCTCCGTGTCGACTACGATTGCTCCTTTAATTTTTGCCATAATCTCTATTTTATTACGTTATCTTTGAATTCGGTTATTGATTATACATATCTTTGTGGTAGAAATTCAGGATATCTATCGCCATTGTTCTGGCTTGAACAGCGGGGCTGTCGGGATTAAGATCGATAGCATACTGGTAGTTATCCAGCGCCTGCTTCCAATCTCCTTTTTTTCGGTAGGCATTTCCCCGTAAATAGTAGAGCATATCTTTATCTTTCTCGACAAAATCGTCTTGGAGAAGTTGGTCCAGTTGCTTGATTGCTATGTCCACATCCCCTTGATTGATAAGCTCTTTTAGGTTGTCTATTTGCTCCATTTTCTTTCGTCTTTCGGGATTCTGAATCGCAAAGATAGTTTTTATTTATGTAAATGGGGGAAAATGAGAAAGGAAATTTACCTCCTTTTGTTTTTATTGCATATTGGGTGAATAAATAATCAATATTAAATATGCCTTAAGATAATTCTTGAGTATAAAAGACAGAATTAGAGAAGATGTATTTATGTTAATGACAGGTAAAACCGTATATTTGCAAGCCGTTTATCTGCAAACAATGCATAGGCGGTAAGGTGAATAACATCTTTATTTATGTGCTGAATCAAAGAATAATATGGAAATAAAAGAACGTATACAGTTGCTGCTGTCCGAAATGAACAGGGGGGTATATGAGAAAGAGGCTGAAATCGGTTTGTCTTTGCTGGCTGCTTTGGCTGGCGAAAGTATTTTGTTGCTGGGACCTCCTGGGGTGGCAAAGTCGATGGTGGCCCGTCGGTTGAAGAGAGCTTTTGTAGATGCAAGGGCATTTGAATACCTGATGTCTCGTTTCTCCACACCTGATGAGATCTTTGGTCCGGTGAGCATCAGCCGTCTGAAGGAATCGGATAAATACGAGCGTGCTGTGGACGGGTATCTGCCTACAGCGGATGTCGTGTTTCTGGATGAAATATGGAAAGCCGGTCCGGCTATTCAGAATACGTTGCTGACGGTCATCAATGAAAAGCTGTTTCGGAATGGAGATACGGAACTGAAACTTCCGTTGAAGCTGCTGGTGGCTGCCAGTAATGAACTGCCTACGCAGGGCGAAGGACTGGAAGCCTTGTGGGACCGTTTCTTGATTCGCATTATCAGCACTTGCGTGAAACAGGAGGAAGCGTTCTATCAAATGTTGCTGGACGATGGTGACGAAGAAGAACAGGAAGCATGTCGGTGGCAGATTTCGGATGAGGAATATGCCGGATGGCAGAAAGAGATACGGCAGATCAAGGTATCTGCCGAAGTCCTGTCCTGCATCACAGAAATCCGTAAGAACCTGGAGAAAGTCGAGATTCAAGGCTCGGAAGTACATCGGAATGTCTATGTGAGCGACCGTCGCTGGAAGAATATCGTGAAGCTGCTGAAAGCTTCTGCTTTCATTCATGGTCGGAAGGAAGTCTGCCTGACAGATTTATTACCTGTTTACCACTGCTTGTGGAATGAACCGGAAGAGTGTGCGGATATCCGGCAGATCGTTGTCCGTGCGCTGTTTGTTCCTTATGTGAAGGAGATAGCCGCTATCAACTTATCATTAAAGTCGGACCTGAAAGTGAGCCGCGTGCGTGAAGCATTGGAGAAAGCCCGTCAGAAAGGTGACCGCAGGGACGATGATTTGATGATCATCGATCATTTCTACTATCAGATAGAGAATCATGGTACGGGAAATACCTACATATTTATTGTGGATTATAAGAATCTGAAAGAATACAGTCCGAAGGATGTTCCTGCAACAGGAGTCATGTATGCCGATCCGCTGAATCCGAAGCGAACGATTATACGTACTTTTTCGGATGCCACCAAAATGAAGGAACAAGGTGCCGAAAGGGTGACACTTTACAGGGATGAGAAGAATCTTTATATCAATGGTGTCCGCTTTCCGATGCGTCGGCTGAAGAGGGGAGAGCAACAGCAGTTGTGGCTGGGCAATATGACTCTCACCGACCGGGATTATGAGACGGAGTTGGAGACAGCCCATGACCGGATTGAGAAATTAGTAAAAGACTTGTCTGAGAATATTTTTATTTCCGAAGAAGATAAAAAAGGGGTGGCACAATATGTGGCGACCCTTCGTAAAGAGATTGCATGGGCACGTGTGGATGTCCGTAAACTGAGATACGGCGATGAGTCTTAGATATGATGCTGCATTTTATGTGCAGGTGCTGGATAAGTATGTAGCGACCGGAGAGTGTGCGGAGGCGGATAACGAACCGCTGTACGCTTACCTGCTTTCCGTCATGAACGATCCGATGATAAAGATACAAGTCCTGAGTGATGAACTTTGTGCCCGAATCTTTTACGATGCAATGAGCCAGTTTATCCGTCTGAATCTGGAAAAGCAAAAGTACAATATGCAGAAAAGCCAGTCGGAACAGCAAGGAATGGAACTTGTGCTGGAATGGTCCGAGACCAAGCGGAAAGACGGGTGGCAGGCTTTACTACAGGAGGTTGCCGACAAACATGAGGGTAATGGTTTCGACAAGGCATTTTATCAGGGGCAGTTCGGCAATGAAGGGAAATATGCGGATGAGGAAGTCTGGGAGAGGATGGTGGACGACTGGAAAGAGGCTTTCCAACGGGATTTGCAGGAGCAAAAGGAAAAGGAGATAGAACAGCGCAAAGATGATTTCGAACGCAGACTTCATGCCAATCTCAGGAATATCCCCGGATATATCCGGCAAAATAACATAGAGAAAGACGAGTTCTATCAGGCTTGGGGCTTGATGAGCGGTATGTGGAATACGGTGGATTTTGAGCGGATACGCAAAATTGTCCGCATTCAGAAAGAATATCCGGAAGTGGTCAAGGTTGCCAATAAGATGGGGCGTATGGCTGACGATGAAGGACAGGAGCAGCTACATGTCGCGCAGGGGAATGTATATAAGATGGAGCATTCTTCTAAAAGTGACATTTTGGGTATCACAGTAGGGAATGACCTGAACGCATTGCTTCCTACAGAACTGGCGCATTGTGCCGATGATGAGCTGGAAGACTTGTTTGTCTATAAATATGTTACCCGAAAACTTCAGACCTTCCGCTATAAATCCGAGATCATGCAACCGGCACGGCGACTGGAAATAAAGCCTGCTACGCAGAAAGGACCGATGATAGTCTGTCTGGACACTTCCGGAAGCATGGTCGGGAAACCGGAAAAGATTGCATATTCGCTGCTGATTAAAATATTGGAAATAGCTGACAGGCAACGTCGGGACTGTTTCCTGATTGCCTTTTCTGTATCCATCAATCCGATTGATGTGCGGAGAGAGAGGGCGCGGCTGCTTGAATTTTTCTCCACCACCTCTTGTGGAGATACGGATGCTACCCGAATGCTGCAAGCTATCTTCCGGTTGCTTCAATCAAAAAAGGAGTATATGAATGCGGATGTGTTATGGATCAGTGATTTTAAGATACCTTTATCCGTGCCGGAACTGACTGACAAGATGCTGGAATATAGAAAAGTGGATACGCATTTCTACGGTCTGCAACTTGGGATTGCGGAGAATGAATGGAGTCCTTTCTTCGACCGTATTTATAGAATTGATTATACTCCTTCCCGACGTTACTGATTGTTTTTTGGAGGATTCGGTTTATTTGCTTAAATTGCCACCGGAATAGGTATCTTTGTTATTTATTGGATAAAAGTAGTATGAACTAATAAAGCAAGGGTACTTATTATTTTTAATTTGAATAAACTATGTTGGATATTATTTTGATTATACTAGGTGTGTTGTGCCTCATTACCGGATTGATGGGATGTGTCCTTCCATTTCTACCCGGTCCTCCCGTTGCTTATTTGGGATTGGTTCTTCTTCATTTTACAGATAAGGCACAATATTCTACCACGCAGTTGATCGTTTGGCTACTGATTGTTATTGTCATACAGATCTTAGATTATTTTACTCCGATGCTTGGCAGTAAATATAGTGGTGGCAGTAAATGGGGAAACTGGGGTTGCATTATTGGAACTCTCGTCGGACTTCTTTTCTTGCCTTGGGGAGTTATTTTCGGTCCTTTTCTAGGGGCAGTGATCGGCGAACTGATCGGAAATAAAGAATTTTCCCAGGCTCTGAAGTCGGGAGTCGGTTCATTAGTCGGCTTTATGTTGGGCACTTTGCTGAAGTTTGTCGTTTGCGGTTATTTCTGCTACCAGTTCATAATGGGGTTTATTCGGTGATTATTTTCAGATCATCGGTGTTCTATACTTTATTAGAAGTTGTTTAGCTGTTGTGATTACAACTATATAAAGAAAAACGCAAAATCATCTTTCACCTATCACCAGCATCTCCCAATCTTTTTATCCATCGGTGTTTCAGAGGGTGATAGATCATAAAATCATCTTTCACCTGATCTTTCATCTTTCACCCGGATTTCATCGTTTTCAACCGATTAGCTATTAATAGATAGAAGTTGGTTTATTAATGGTAAACTTCTGTTATTCAGTAGATAAACTTATCTTCTGTCAATTATAATCTATAAATGCAAGTTTTGTTTATAAAAATAGAACTTGTATTTATAAAAACAAAAGTTGCATTTATAAAAACGAAGCTTTCATTTGTAGATTGAAATAGGCCGAAAATAACTTTATTGTTAACTGAATGCAAGTTTATCTATAATGAAGAGAAACTTTCTTATTAATAGTCTACGCGTAAAGTAGCGGTAAATCATGGCATAAGATACCAATAGTGATGACGTAGATTATCATTTACTTCATTTCTATGTATGTTTTGAATTAAATGATAGTCAATAGTATCTTGAATGGGGCTGACTAAAAAGTCAATAGTATCTTAAATCTCCTCCTTCGGGAAGGAGGAGTACCCATAGGGGGAGGTGGTAGGTGAATACATTACTCTATCATTTTCAATAAAAAAGGAACAAACATTATTTCTCCTACCACCTCGGTCTTCGACCACTCCTCCTTCCCGAAGGAGGAGAATGGAGATACTACCGACTTTTGGGTCATCCCCAATGGAGATACTACTGTTTGATTCATTTTTAAACAGGTTTGAACAAAATTTTAGCCGTTAGTAACTTTATTTATGCAGAAAGCGATGGATAATTCTTGTACTAACTTATTTTTTGTAAGCCAGATAGAGTACTAAATTGATGTGTACCCGTCCTAACTACAATAGCACATTGAGATTGTACCATGAAAAAGACTTTTACTGTTCTTCTTTTTATGGCTTCTTTAGGTTTATTTTCAGTTCTCGTCGCAGGCGAGGTTTATGTTTCTCCGCATGGGAGTGACAGGAATGCAGGTACCAAAGAAGCTCCTTATCTTACCTTGAATCGCGCCATCAAGCAGGCTCGTGAATGGAGAAGGCTGAATCGTCCCGAGGCGGCCGGAGGAATTTGTATCTGTTTGGAAGACGGGGTTTATGCACAGTCCGCTCCTTTGTTTATCCGACCGGAGGATAGCGGCACGCCCGATTCTCCGACACTCATCCGTGCGGTGGAGAATGCGCATCCTGTCATCAGTGGCGGAGTGGCAGTGACCGGATGGAAAAAGGGATGTGATGATCCTCGGATTACAAAGGAATTAAGATCAAAAATATGGGTGGCAAAGGCGCCATCCTTTGGAAATAGAATCGTAGAAACCCGCCAGATGTGGGTAGACGGCAACAAGGCCCAGCGGGCGGCACAGTTTCCCGATGGAGTGATGGAACGGATGATTGATTTCAATCCGGAAGAACAGACGATAACAATCCCTGCTTCTCAGATCGGAAACCTCCCCAATGCCCGTCAACTGGAAATGATAGTTCATCAACGTTGGGCGATTGCCATTCTGCGTGTGAAGAGTATAGACGTCAGGGGAGAACAGGCTGTCATTCGCTTTCACGAACCGGAGAGTCATCTGGAGTTTGCTCATCCGTGGCCTCAGCCCGTCATCGGGGGAGAGAAAGGCAACTCTTCCTTTTGCCTGACGAATGCTCTGGAACTGCTGGACCAACCCGGAGAGTGGTTTCAGGAATATCCGTCGGGGACAATCTACTATTATCCCCGCTCGGAAGAAGATATGGAGACTGCCGAAGTGATCGTTCCTGCTCTGGAAACATTGATGATTGTAGACGGCACATTGGAACGCCCGGTGCGGCATATTCGAGTGGAAGGAATCACCTTTGCCCATACTTCATGGATGCGTCCTTCCTATCAGGGACATGTCACTTTGCAAGGAGGTTTTCCTCTGCTGGATGCTTATAAACTGCATGAACCGGGACTTCCGGAGAAAGCAGAACTGGAGAACCAGGCGTGGATTGCACGCCCCGAAACGGCAATACGTGTACGGGGTACTGAGCATCTTACGTTCAGTCGCTGCAGGTTCCGGCATCTAGCATCTACCGGACTGGATTATGAATGGGCTGTTTCATCTTCCGGCATAGAGAATTGTGTCTTTTCGGATATCGGCGGTACAGGCATACTGATTGGTGCATTCCCCGACGGAGGTTTTGAGACGCATGTGCCTTTCATCCCTCCGGAAGAACGTAACCTATGCACGGACATTACCATTAAAAATAATCTGATCACCGATGTGACCAATGAAGACTGGGGGTGCGTGGGGATCGGTGCGGGATACGTCAGCGGTATCGACATTTCCCATAATGAAGTCTGTCACTTGAATTATTCGGGTATTTGTGTCGGCTGGGGGTGGACATCGCTGGAAAGCGGAATGAAAAACAACCGGATAGAAGCCAACTACGTACATCACTTTGCCCGTCGTCTGTATGATGCCGGAGGACTTTATACGCTTTCCAACCAACCGGGCTCCGTGATGCGGAATAATCGGATCGAACATCTCGAAGAAGCACCTTACGCCACCAATGACAGGGCCTTTTATATTTATTTGGATGAAGCTACGGACGGATATACGATTGAAAACAACTGGTGTCCGACTGAACGTTTCGACTCGAATCGTCCCGGCAATCGGAATGTATGGAAAAATAACGGACCACAAGTGACAGAAAGCATTAAGAATAAGGCCGGAAGGATAAAACCGGAGTAAGTACAGTCCGACACTGAGCCTATCGCAGTGTCGGGCTGTGCAAAAAGTGGGGCCATAGAGACTTGTGAAGTCTGCATGAGTATAGATAAATAAAGATAAAACTAATAATAATAGATCATAAATGAAACCTACTAATTACCATTTGTTCGATTTCCTTGATTTCGATACAGAGTTATTAAGGGATGAGTCACTTTGGAAAGCCTGTAAACCGACAGCCGTTTACGAAAAGGATGGGGATATCTGTGTCACGGTCCCCTTTCAAAAACAGCTGTTAGCTAATGATATGGTTGCGGATACGGCTGTCCCCCGAGAAGAATATACGTTGATCATACGCCAGTATAATATCGGCATTACCCGTCTGTTTCTTGGATTTGGTGAATATGAACTGACAGATCAGTCGGAAATGCTGCAATTCAGCGAACGGATTCGCAGAGTACCTTTGTCTGTAGAGAAGCAGGGAGGCAAATGGATTCTTTTCACCCAAGACGGGACGAAGCGTGCCGTTATCAATGTAGAAGAGCCGGCTTTGGACCGATGGAGCGAGTTACTGCCCGATCCTCAGGAAACACTGGACATCACTCTGTATCCTGACGGCAAACGGGAAATCCGCCTGGCAGCATACGATCATTTCTCGCCTCCCCGCTATGACGGACTGCCCATTGCCTTCTGCAAACGGACGGGCAAAAAGGAACGTGCCACCCTTTCTTTCGAGAGCCGGCCGGACGAATGCTTTGCAGGAACCGGAGAGCGTTTCTTCAAAATGGACTTGAGCGGACAAACGCTTTTCCTCAAGAATCAGGACGGGCAGGGAGTAAATAACCGGCGTACCTATAAGAATATACCTTTCTATCTCTCCAGCCGGATGTACGGGACTTTTTACCATACCTGCGCCCACAGCAAACTTTCGCTGGCGGGACATTCCACCCGCTCCGTACAGTTCCTGAGCGATCAGGCTATGCTGGATGCATTTGTCATTGCCGGCGATACGATGGAAGAGATACTTCGCGGCTACCGTGACCTGACCGGATATCCTTCGATGCCTCCTCTCTGGAGCTTCGGAGTGTGGATGAGCCGGATGACTTATTTCAGTGCCGACGAAGTAAATGAGATCTGCGACCGTATGCGTGCCGAACATTATCCCTGCGATGTCATCCATCTGGATACCGGATGGTTCAGAACCGACTGGCTGTGTGAATGGAAGTTTAACGAGGAACGTTTTCCCGACCCGAAAGGATTCATTCAGAGATTGAAGAAGAACGGTTATCGTGTGTCCTTATGGCAGTTACCTTATGTTGCTGAAGATGCGGAACAGATCGAAGAGGCAAAGGCGAATGAGTATATAGCTCCTCTGACGAAGCAGCAGGACACGGACGGTTCCAACTTCTCGGCTCTGGATTATGCGGGTACTATCGACTTTACTTATCCGAAGGCAACCGAATGGTACAAGGGGCTATTAAAGCAACTTCTGGATATGGGAGTCACCTGTATTAAAACCGATTTCGGAGAAAATATCCACATGGATGCTGTCTACAAGGGCATGAAACCGGAACTGTTGAATAACCTGTATGCCTTGCTCTATCAGAAAGCAGCTTACGAAATAACAAAGGAGGTAACAGGGGACGGCATTGTCTGGGCACGTGCCGCTTGGGCGGGTTGCCAGCGTTATCCGTTGCACTGGGGAGGTGACTCCTGCAGTTCATGGGATGGCATGGCCGGTTCACTCAAAGGAGGCCTGCACTTCGGTTTATCGGGCTTTGCCTTCTGGAGCCATGATGTCCCCGGATTCCATACCTTGCCCAATTTTATGAACTCAATCGTAGCGGATGACGTCTATATGCGCTGGACCCAGTTTGGAGTGTTCACCTCACATATCCGTTATCATGGAACCAATAAGCGGGAACCCTGGCATTATCCGGCTATCGCCCCGCTGGTGAAGAAGTGGTGGAAACTGCGTTACTCGTTGATTCCCTACATCATAGAGCAAAGTAAACTGGCAGTAGAAAGTGGCTGGCCATTGTTACAGGCACTCATCCTGCATCATCCGGAAGATAAACTCTGCTGGCATATCGATGACGAATATTACTTCGGCAATGATTTCCTGGTAGCTCCGGTGATGAATAGCGAAAACCGTCGCGACATTTATCTCCCCGAAGGACAGTGGGTGAATTTCTTTACCGGCGAACGGTTGCAAGGCGGACGCTGGCTGAAAGAGGTGTATGTGCCCTTGGAAGAGATGCCTGTTTATGTGCGTGAGAATGCCGTTATCCCGATTTATCCGGAGGAAGTGAATTGTACGGACGAGATGGATTTAAGCAAAAGTATTGCCTTGCGCATAGATCATAATTACAAAGGATTTTGGACTAAATAAAGAATAGCGATGAAAACTTGGAAAACAAACTTAGAAGAAACGAAACAGCGTTATATAAATTGGTGGAATCATAAAGGAATTATTCTTTCTATGTGGGAACACTTTCAGGAAGGCGTGAAACCGCACGCCGACATTGCTCCACCTGCTCCGGCAAGGGATTTGTCGCAGAAGTGGTTCGACCCTCAATGGCGGGCGGAATATCTGGATTGGTATGTCGCTCACAGTAGTCTGATGGCGGATATGCTGCCTGTTGCAAATACTCAGTTGGGTCCCGGCTCGCTGGCTGCTATTCTGGGCGGAGTATTTGAAGGAGGCGAAGATACGATCTGGATACATCCCGATCCGAACTTTAATGATGAGATCGTATTCAATCCCGAACATCCGAACTGGCTCTTGCATAAAGAACTTCTGAAAGCCTGTAAGGCTAAAGCCAACGGAAACTACTTTGTTGGTATGCCCGACCTGATGGAAGGACTGGATGTATTGGCAGCTTTGAAAGGTACGGATATGGTATTGCTGGATACGGTGATGCAACCCGAAGTGCTGGAGCAACAGATGCAGCAGATCAATGACATCTATTTTAAAGTCTTTGATGAACTCTACGACATTATCCGTGAAGGGGATGAAATGGCATTCTGCTATTTCTCTTCATGGGCTCCGGGCAAGATGAGTAAGTTGCAGAGCGATATTTCTACCATGATCAGTCAGGATGATTATCGTCGTTTTGTGCAGCCGTTTATTCGTGAGCAATGTCAGAAAATCGATTATACGCTCTATCATCTTGATGGAGTGGGAGCGATGCATCATCTTCCCGCCTTGCTGGAGATTGAAGAACTGAATGCCATCCAATGGACGCCCGGTGTCGGCGAGCCGCAGGGAGGTTCTCCGAAGTGGTACGATTTATATAAGAAGATATTGGCAGGAGGCAAGAGCGTAATGGCTTGCTGGGTGACTCTGGAGGAACTGAAACCTTTGTTGGACCATATCGGGGCAGACGGAGTGCATCTGGAAATGGATTTCCACAATGAGAGGGAAGTGGAGCAGGCAATGAGAATCATTGAGGAATATACCGGCTCTTCTTCGTCTGTGTCTGCAGATGTTCACACGAATCAACCCGTTGGAGAACAGGATAATGCACAGGAAAGTATTCGGATCAGAGAAGAAAAGTCTCAGGAAGAGGATCGGATGAAACCTTTGTATGATGCCATTGTAGCCGGAAAACTGGAACCGGCTGTTGAAGTTACAAAGGATGCCATTGCTGCCGGAGTGCTTCCGCAGGATATTATCAACGGCTATATGATTACGGCTATGGGCGAAGTCGGCCAGCGCTTTCAGGACGGCAAGGCCTTTGTCCCCCAGCTCCTCATGGCGGGGCGTGCAATGAAAGGAGCTTTGGAACTTTTGAAACCTTTACTGGCGGGGAATGCATCTGCTACTATCGGGAAAATTGTGATCGGTACTGTAAAAGGAGATTTGCATGACATTGGAAAGAACCTCGTGGCTTCCATGCTGGAAGGTTGTGGCTTCGAAGTGATTAATATCGGTATTGATGTTACTTGCGACAAGTTTGTTGAAGCGGTGAAGGAAAACAAAGCGGACATTTTATGTATGAGTGCCTTGCTGACTACCACTATGACTTATATGCAGGATGTGATCCGGGCATTGGAAGAGGCGGGGATCCGCGATCAGGTGAAAGTGATGATCGGAGGAGCACCCGTGAGTCAGGGATTTGCCGATGAAATCGGTGCTGACGGGTATAGTGATAATGCTAATACTGCCGTGGCGGTCGCCAAAGTGCTGATGGGGAAAAGAGATTAAGAATATTTTAATTGTTAATACTTGAATTATGCACGCGAAATTCTTAGACACACTGGATTGGGGCATTCTGATTGCCTATTTTCTGATTCTTATCGCCATTGGTATATGGGCAAGTTCCAAACGAAAGAAGGGGAGCAGTCTCTTTTTGGCGGAACATTCTTTGAGATGGCACCACATCGGATTCTCCATGTGGGGGACTAATGTGGGGCCGTCTATGTTGATAGCTTCTGCCAGCGCCGGATTTACTACCGGCATCGTTTCGGGCAATTATGCCTGGTATGCCTTCGTTTTTATATGCCTGCTTGCTTTTGTTTTCGCTCCCCGTTACTTGGGTTCTCGTGTTTCCACCTTGCCGGAGTTTATGGGAAAGCGGTTCGGACAGTCTACCCGTAATATCTTGGCATGGTATACGATTGTTACAATCTTGATTTCCTGGCTAGCATTGACATTGTTTGCGGGTGGCGTTCTGATTCGTCAGGTATTCGATATACCGATGTGGCAGTCCGCTTTGATATTGCTGATCATATCCGCATTCTTTACGATGCTCGGAGGATTGAAAGCGGTTGCCTACACGAATGTTTATCAGATGATCCTGTTGATTCTTGTTTCGGCTGCGTTGGCTATTGTAGGAATCTATAAAGTTGGTGGTATATCGGCTCTGACAGATGCCGTTCCGGCAGACTTCTGGAATCTGTTCAGACCGAATGATGATACCGCTTTCCCTTGGTTGCCGATTATTTTGGGATATCCTGTGATGGGAGTATGGTTCTGGTGTACGGATCAGTCGATGGTACAGCCTGTGTTGGCAGCCAAAAGTCTGAAAGAAGGACAGTTGGGAACGAACTTTACCGGATGGCTCAAAATACTGGATGTTCCTCTTTATATTCTTCCGGGTATCATCTGTCTGGCCTTGTTTCCGCAGTTGGAGAATCCCGATGAGGCGTATATGACGATGGTAACCCATTTGTTTCCTGTCGGGATGGTGGGGCTGGTGTTGGCTGTGTTGACTGCCGCGCTTGTCAGTACTATCGGATCGGCATTGAATGCTTTGAGTACCGTGTTTACAATGGATATTTATGTGAAGAAGATTCGCCCGCAGGCGAAGCAGAAGGAGATCATCCGGGTCGGACAAGTGGTGACGGTAGCCGGTGCTCTGATATCGGTAATCATAACGATTGCCATTGACAGCATTCACGGACTGAATTTATTCAATGTTTTCCAGTCTGTATTGGGATTCATTGCACCTCCTATGGCGGCAGTTTTCCTTTTTGGCGTTTTCTGGAAGCGTACGACTACGTTGGCTGCTAACGCTGCCCTGACAGTGGGGACGGTATTCAGTATAGGAGTAGGTGTATTGTATCTATGGGTATTTCCTGCGGATCAATATTCTGCATGGCCTCATTTTATGTTATTATCCTTCTATCTGTTCGTTATTATCGGGATAGGGATGGTAGTTGTCGGTCTATTGGATAAGACTCCTCAGACGGCAATATTGAATATGGAGAAGATCGAAGAAAAGCCTGCCCGCATTGTACTTATCTTATGGGGGTTGCTTATCGTAACTATGATAGGGCTTTATATCTTCTTTAATGGCCATTAAAGAAGATATAAAGCTGACTAAAAAGTCGATAGTATCTTAAGTCTCCTCCTTCGGGAAGGAGGAGTACCCGTAGGGGGAGGTGGTAGGTAATTATATAACTTGTTTATTATCATTAATTTATTTCTTCACCTACCACCTCGGTCTTCGACCACTCCTTCCCGAAGGAGGAGAATGGTGGTACTACCGACTTTTAGTAAGCCCCCGATCACAAATTTATCTGTGTTTTCTTTTGCGATAACAGTTTTCGTAAGTGCACAGTCCACAAGTGTATTCAAGCTTGCGGACATTAGTGCCCGTTCCGATGACGCCACTAACTGATTTGATGGGTACCATGAGGCTGGAATCTGTCAACCGGATGCCACAGGGAGCAGCTATGGGGAACAATGGGAACAGTTTTTGTTGTTCCGAAACGTGCCATCCACAGTATCCTGGGCTGTATCGGTTGGTATGTTTCCAGTTCTTCTCCCGTATATATTCAGCCAAAGCGACTTCCATGCAATCAGCCGTCTTTTCTGCAATAATACTCCCTAACGAGTCTGCTATGTATATTTTGACCATATCTTCTTCTTGTTGCAACGTATGCTGGAATACCTCAAACTCAGTTCCGGCAGTAGCTGCAAAAAAGACAAACGCTTCCGATCCTCTTAATTGACGGGCGATGGTTTTACCAACAGAGAAAACGGTACTTTTACTTTGTGTAGAAAAAGTGTTTTGCTCAGGGCTCCGTGTGGGAATGGTGTCTTGTATAGGATTGACAGTGGGTGGATGGATGCTTTGTACGCTAAGAGTCTCTTTTTCGATATCAAGTGTACCTTCCATAAAGAAGAATGCGAACCGAGGGCGAAGCAGGGGAATAACCCGTTTTAGCAACGTATTAGTCTCATCTATTACCATCTGATCCGGTATAGAATCTTTGTATCCCATTGCTTCATAAATTTCGGACGATGGGATTCGTAAGTCTTGATAAGTGAGTTCTTGCTCAATCATTATTAATTGACATTATCTGAATGACAGCCTAATTTCGAGTTTCATTGAACTCTTCCAATGCTGTATAAAAAGCATTTATATTAGCTAGTGGCGTATATGGCGGTATATCGCAACCGCTCGACAGAACGAAGTTCGGATATGCGGCAGTGGCTTCCAATAACTGTAGAGTCGCTTTTTTCATTTCCTCCGGACTCGACATCTTGAAAAGACTGACCGGATCAAGATTACCCATCGCAAGAGCATCGGCAGGAACTTCTTTCAATGCTTCTTCCATGTTGATTTTATTTCCGAAATGATAGGCTGCCGCACCCGTATATACCATAGCCTGGGTGCAATTTCCTGTATTCCCGCAATTATGAAGTACAACGGTGAAATGATCATCCTGAACCTTCTCAACTATTTCTTTTACGAATACAGAAGAATACTGCAGGCAATCTTCATTGGATAATAATCCGGCAGCAGGTTCCGCCATTACCACTCCATTCACTCCGGTCGCTTTCAGGGCCATGCAGTATCGAATAATGAAATCGGTACATTTGTGGAGCAAAGTGTTGGCTGCTTCGGGATTGATATAAATCAGCATCATGATTTCGGACATATCATACAAGCGTCCCGCTAATGAATAAGGACCGATACAACCAGCCAGCACCGGACGGTCTGTGATATTCTTTGCAGTCAGCATATTCGCTTTGAGATATTGCGCGATCCTTCCTTTATTCAGTGCTGGTATTTCCAAGGCATCAATGGCAGCTTCGTCTGCAAGCAAACGACCGGATACGCTTGGTACTTCATTCTCCGGAAATATAATTTCGGCTCCGAATGCTTCCGCCTCTACCGTTAAATCCATGATAACCGTTGCGGCAGCAGCAGGATATTTGTCGCAGAGCGCTTTGATTGCTTCATAATGCACCTGTCCGTTCGTTACTGCATCATGAACCGTCTTTCCGATAAGCTCGATGCCCGGATGTGTCATGATAGGAATGGAAATGACCTTTTTATTTAGGATCGTCTGACCGATCCAGTCTTTCATATTCAGTTTACCCATAACTTCTGTTTTTTAACTTCGTCATATAGTAAGACGATATTATTGTTCTTTTGTAATCTTGAAGTTTGCATAAAAAATAGATGATTATTATAAAAAACTATGTGTCATAATTGTATCTATGATATTTTACGCACTAGAATCAACGTAAGTGAAGGATTTTAGACTGAACATTTCATTGATCTTAATGGCATATTATATAAAATATCTCGGCGGATAATGTACTGGAGAGGATGAAATTATTACACTTTATGCGATAATAAGTTGGACGTTACAAAAATAACGAATATATTTGGTGTTAAATTAGTATCATATAGTTCTCTTTTGGTATAATGGCAAATAGAAAAATGATGCAATGTAATTCTTTAATAGTACCTACTTTAAAAATTGAAATTATGAAGACGATTAAGCAAATTGTATTTTGTGTCTCATTACTACTTGTAATGAATTGTTTTTATTCTTGTTCAAACTCAAATGATGTTGTTATAAATACACAACAAAATCAAGAAAAAACACAAGATGTTGAAATTCAAGAGTTAATAGACTTTATAGAAACCTTGAATGCTAATAAAATACAGACTCGTGGTCCCTTTTGGAATCGAATAAAGCGTTTTCTTGTAGGAGATGCTTGGGGTTATGGTTGGGGAGTAAATAAAGGTTTAACACCTAGAGGTGGCTTGATTACGGCTGTTGTATTCTCACTTATTTGTGCGGCTTCAGATGATGATCTTCCTAGAAATTGGTGGCATTTGAGTTCAAATTGGAAGGTATACGATGCTCCGTTAAGACCTTATGAAATAATTGGAAATGATCATAATAAGACAATATATAATATGATGAGGGAAGATCCCGTAATAGCTAATGGTACTTTTTCTAATTATTATTTATATAATTCTACTAACAAAAAATTGAAAAGTTATGGATATACAGAAGAAATGCCCCTGTTGCTTCAGACAAGATTGCTGGAAATAATGGATCTGGTTAAGAAAAGTACTTCTGTTGATCAACTGATGAATTTAATGAAGCAAGAATTTCCTCAGCGAGTATCTGAATTTCAGCTTGTAGAGAGTTATATTAATGGTTTAGTGAATATGGATGATAAATCAACTGTTCGTGATTATACTAAACAAGTATATGCCCAAATTGATGCTTCATCTTTAGATGTATCAGCTGTTTCTCGATTAAAAACTATGATAGCTATTGCTGAAAATAGCAAATTTTTGTGGGTTGAAACAAAATGATGATTGATTAAGGGAGCTTTCGTTTTTTCTCTTTTTATTAAACACACTTATTATGAAACAAAACAAATGCCTGCTAGTGGGATTAATATCTTTGATGTTCAGTATCAACTCTTTGTATGCTCAGAAAGATTCACTGAATGTTTCAACTAATAACGAGTCATATAAACGAGTATATATCTTGGATGTCGGGTTAGGGATTGGTTTTACTGGTATACAAAAAAATGGAAGCAGCTCTTGGTATATAGGAAATAATAAAAATGATGTTCCTTTTGTTTCTTCAATACAATTGATGACTTATACCCCTTACAGTAATATAGGATGTGGATTGTTTTATTATGACTATAGTAATGGTACAAAGAAACATGATGGAGTGCTATCATCGGGAATCAATGAAAAAAAATCGTTCTATTATGTAGCTCCGCAGATTTCTTTTATTAAACGGCAGGCTGGATTTTTGGATGGGATTATGTATGTGAGTGCTGGTATTGGATATGTTAATTATAGAAGTAAGGGAACAATATCGCAGTTGGAGAATTATAATACAACATGTTCGACAGTGGGAGGCAATATGGGGATTGCTTATGAATATGCTTTTGACTCCCGCTTGGGAATTAGGTTGGGTGTGAATTGTTTGTATGCTAAAATTAAAGGACTTCACAAAAATACCAGTATAGGTGAATTGTCTATACGCCCTCGTGAAAAATTTCATTTAATTGTTCCCTCTTTGGAAATAGGATTGTCTTATTACATTGTTCAATGGTAAACTTAGTCATAAGTGTATATAGCAATCTTCTTCAACAGATGTGTTATAGTAGATGGCTTTAACTTGAGAAAGATATAGAAGGAAAATGAAGACAAAGACTATGGTTATATATTCCTTGAGCCTCATGTTTTAAAAATAAGGTGGGATATTTATTAAATATTCCACCTTATTTTTATAGATTTTCAGGCATTATTTTACCGGAATCTTATCAATACGATTTTGATGGCGTCCCCCCTCAAACTGTGTTGAGAAGAACTCTGTCAATATCATGTCCGCCTCCTCAGTGCTGATGAAGCGTCCCGGCATCACGAGAATATTAGCGTCATTATGTTGACGGGCCAGATGTGCGATCTCTGCATTCCAGCAAAGAGCAGCACGTATTCCCTGATGCTTGTTCAGAGTCATGTTGATTCCGTTTCCGCTGCCGCAGATCGCAATACCGGGATAACATTCACCCGATTCTACTGCTAGGGCCAGCGGATGGGCATAGTCCGGATAATCTACGCTTGCGACAGAGTTGGTTCCGAAATCTTTGTAAGCCCAGCCTTTTACTTCCAGCCAGCCGCGAACATATTCTTTTAGTTCAAAACCGGCGTGGTCGCATGCTAATCCAATTGTTTTCATTAAATCATTGCTTTTACCTGATTATATACGTTCTCGGCAGTAAATCCAAGTTTTTCATCCAATACTGTGTAAGGAGCAGAGAAACCGAAAGATTCCAATCCCCATACTTTGCCGTGGCAACCTACCAGACCTTGAAGAGTGACAGGCAAACCGGCAGTAAGACCGAATATCTTGGCATCAGCCGGAAGAACTGATTCCTGATATTCCTTAGACTGGCTGCGGAACAGACCTTCTGATGGTGCAGATACGATACGAACTTTTACGCCATCCTTGCGAAGCAACTCTGTACCGGCTACCAAAGTAGACACTTCGGAACCTGAAGCTACCAGGATTACATCCGGATTTTCGTCTGAACCGGCTACGATATAAGCACCCTTGGCTGCTTGTTCGTAATCAGTTCCGGCAGGCAGGTTAGCGATATTCTGACGGGAGAAGATCAGACCTGTCGGAGTAGACATATTTTCCATGGCAAGTTTCCATGCGATAGTCGTTTCTTCCGCATCAGCCGGACGAAGTACCAACATAGAGTTGTGTCCCTTGTGGTTTTTCAGTTTCTCCATCAGGCGGATTTGAGCTTCCTGTTCTACCGGTTCATGAGTAGGACCGTCTTCACCTACGCGGAATGCATCATGAGTCCAGATGAACTTCACAGGCTGTTCCATCAGAGCAGCCATACGTACGGCAGGTTTCATATAGTCGGAGAATACGAAGAAGGTACCGCAAGCAGCGATCACACCACCGTGAAGTGACATACCGATACAGATACAAGCCATTGATAATTCAGATACACCGGCCTGGAAGAATGCACCGCTGAAATCGCCCTTCTTGAAAGAATGAGTTTTCTTCAGGAAACCGTCAGTCTTGTCAGAGTTAGAAAGGTCGGCAGAAGCAACGATCATATTTTCTACCTGCATTGCAAGAGCACCCAGAACAGTTGCAGAAGCGGCACGAGTGGCAGTACCTGCTTTTTGTTCGATGGCAGCCCAGTCTACTTTAGGAGCTTTGCCGGAGAAGAATGCTTCCAGTTTAGCTGCCAGTTCCGGATTGGCTTTGGTCCATTTGGCCTTCTTTGCATATCTTTCAGCTACGATTTTCTTTAATTCTGCTGCTCTCTTTGCATACAGTTCGGCTACTTCCGGGAAAATCACGAACGGATTGACAGGATCGCCACCCAAATTCTTGATTGTATTTACATAGGCGTCGCCACCGAGTGGAGCGCCGTGTGTAGCACAGTTGGCTTCGTAGCTGCTACCGTCTGCTTTGCGTGCGCCTTTACCCATAACGGTTTTACCGATAATCAGAGTCGGGCGCTCTTTTTCTGTCTGAGCTTCTTTGATAGCTGCACGGATTTCGTCAGGATCATTACCATTGATGCTGAGTACGTTCCATCCCCATGCTTCATATTTCATGGCAGTGTCTTCAACGGTTACATCTTTCGTTTCTGTAGAAAGCTGAATATCGTTGGAGTCGTAGAACATGATCAGGTTGTCCAGTCCCAATGCACCGGCAATGCGTCCGGCACCCTGAGAGATTTCTTCCTGAATACCACCATCGGAAATGTATGCGTAAATAGTCTGATTCATTACTTCATTGAAGCGTGCTTTCAGGAATTTAGCTGCGATAGCGGCACCTACAGCGAAAGTATGTCCCTGTCCCAGCGGACCGGAAGTATTTTCGATACCACGCATGATGTCTACTTCCGGATGTCCCGGAGTAGGGCTTCCCCATTGGCGAAATTCTTTTAGTTCGTCCAAAGTGAACTTACCTGTCAATGCCAATGTAGAATAGAGCATCGGAGACATATGACCCGGATCAAGGAAGAAACGGTCACGACCTTCCCAACGCGGATTTTCAGGATCGTATACTAGAAACTCAGAGAAGAGTACATTTACAAAGTCAGCACCACCCATGGCGCCACCCGGGTGACCGGAATTGGCTTTCTCAACCATTGAAGCAGCAAGAATACGGATGTTATCCGCTGCACGATTCATAAGTTTATTATCGTTCATATCTTTAATAATTAATAGATTTGCTAGTCTGTCAATGTGCCAATTACTTGGCATATTTCTCATAATGTTGGCAAAGATAGCTCTTTATGTGTAATTAACCATCCAAAAGAGCTATCTTTTTTGTAGGCTTTTTAACAGCCTTCTTGTTTATAATACAGTAAGTATTTACTATTAGATTACTGTAACTCTAAAGTAACAATTGACTTAGCCGGTAGTTTTACCTTCATAATTCCTTTATTGATTTTTACCTCTTTGAAGGAAGCCGGTTTTACAATATTAGGTTTTTCGAAAGAGTTGTAATCAGTCAGATTAGCAGAAGTCAGGATTTCTCCAATCGCCTTTTTGGCATTTACGTCCGGAAGATTGACTGTGATTTCCTGTGCGTTGTCTGCATCTACGTTGGAGAGAGAAATATGGATCACTCCGTTCTTGTTCTTAGAAGCTGTTGCGCTGACCATGGGAACTGTACGGTTATCGCGTACGTTCATTTTCTCGCAAGTCAGGTCGAGTGGAAGATAGGTTGCATCCTGATGCACTTTGTACATCTTAAATATATAATAAGTAGGAGTAAGTACCATATCTTTGTCTTTAGTCAGGATCATAGATTGCAGAACGTTGACTATCTGAGCAATGTTCGCCATTTTCAGACGGTCGGTATATTTGTGGAATACATCGAGGCTTAAAGAAGCAACGAAGGCATCACGCAATGTGTTTTGCTGATACAGATGACCTCTGACCGTTCCTGGTTCTTCGTCCCACCAAGTGCCCCATTCGTCAAGCAAAAGGGCAATCTTCTTGTCTTTATCATATTTGTCCATGATGGCGCAATGTTTTTTGATGACATCTTCCACTTCAAGACATTTGCCCATCGTCCAGTAAAAATCATCTTTGTTGAATTTGGTTGCCGCACCTTTGCTGCCGCTCCATCCTGTAACTGTATAGTAGTGTAAGGATAGACCTTGCATCCGGTGACCGACACGATTCATCAGTACATCCGTCCAGTTATAGTCGTAATCACTGGCACCACTGGCTATCTTAAACAGATGATTACCGTCATAGTTACGGCAATAAGTAGAATAACGGCGATACAGATCGGCATAATATTCAGGACGCATGCTGCCGCCGCATCCCCAGCTTTCATTTCCTACACCGAGATATTTTACTTTCCATGCCTTGTCTCGGCCATTCTTGCGACGCAGATTTGCCATTGGAGAATCACCGTCGGAAGTCATGTACTCCACCCATTTGGCGAGTTCTTCTACCGTGCCGCTGCCTACGTTTCCACTTATATATGGTTCGCAGCCCAGCATTTCGCAAAGGTTCAGAAATTCGTGTGTTCCGAAACTGTTGTCTTCAATCGTTCCTCCCCAGTTGTTGTTCACCATCTTCGGGCGGTTTTCTTTGGGACCGATACCGTCCATCCAGTGATATTCGTCTGCAAAGCAGCCGCCCGGCCAGCGGAGAACAGGAACAGACAAGTCTTTTAATGCATTAAATACGTCCGTGCGGTATCCTTTGATATTAGGAATATCCGAATTTTCGCCTACCCAAAGACCACCGTAGATACATGAACCCAGGTGTTCGGCAAATTGACCGTAGATTTCCTTCGGGATAATTTCTTTGCCTTGGTCGGCATGTACAGTGATGGTAGCACTCTTTTGTGCAGAAAGAGATACCGAGGCTGCCAGAAAGGCCGTGCTGACTAATAGTTTTGCTTTCATAAATGGAATTTGTTTAAATGATTATATAGAAGTTTGATTTTTACGATGATCATTCTCTTGTTCTTACGGTTACTTCAGTAAGCGTACTTCATAAACGGCAGAGGTCCATTCTGTTCCGTCCGGCTTAAAAAGAATCTCGCAGCTTCCTACTTTTAATTTACGGGGCAGGAGATAACAGAGTCTGATAAAACCGTCTTTGTCGGCTTTGCTCACAGTGGGATGAACGGTCAGTTTTTCGTTATTCAGCAGGATCACTGCTTTGTTACGGTCTTCTTGCCGTACGGTGATCATAAGCTGGCTTGCTTCTTCTTTTATTTTCAGGTTATAGCTGAACCAACCTTTAGCCCGGCGGAAATGACGGTCTTTGTGGGTTCCGGTTTCGGAAGCTTCATATTGAATGCTATGATCAGATTCCGGTTGCTGTTCACCGGGGAAGATCAGGTCAACTGTCCGGTTCGCCAGTTCGGTCGCTTTCCGTTCGGCTGTAGCCATTTCTTCCTGAATCGTTTTGAACTGTTCTTCACTGGCTTGGCGGAAGTAAACGGCATAACGGGAATTATGCAGGCGGAAAAACGGAATAAGCTCCAGTGATTTACTCTTTTGTGCCGGATAAACGTTTCCATCATAACTAAAAGCTAGTTTGCTTCCGCTCAGTTTGTGAAGAGAATGGCGGATAGAATCGGGATTCCCGATCAGCATCGGGACCTCCTGCAAAGGTGTTTGCCGGCCGTGGGCAATGTGACCGCCGCGGCTGTCGTCTGCATAGATTCCGTCAAGGTTTTCTGTTCCTGTAGAAGTTGCAAGAACGATGGGACCGTATAAGAAAGCATAGTAATCTTTCTTGTCGGGAATCTGCTCCAGGCTGACCTTCATAGGCAGATGGAAGGTGATAACATCTCCTTTCTTCCATTTACGCCGGAGGGGAAGGTATGTACTGGTTCCCGCCTGTATGTCAGAAAGGTGCTTCTTGCCGTTGATGGTGATTTCATACCCTTCTGAGTTTCCTGCCCATTCCGGTATACGAATCATTAATGTCAGGTTCTTCTTAGCGGCTTTGTCTATTCGTAAGGTAACTTTTTCATCATCGGGGAAGAGAGTTTCCTGCGTTAATGTAACGCCTTGTTCTTTCCAGTTCAGTTGTGAAGGAATAAAAAGATTGACGTAAAGCGTATCTTGTTGATGCGCATAAATAAATTCACCATACTTGGTATGATTTTCCAAGCCTGAACCGACACAGCACCACATCGATGTTTCCGGTTGCGAGTATACCCGATAATGTCCGGGACGCATCGGAGTAAAGTAGACGAATCCGCCTTTATCCGGTTCTTGTGATGACAGGATATGATTGTAGAGTGCACGTTCATAATAATCTACATAACGTGGGTCCGGTTTGTTGGAGTTGTCAACGTCTCCGGAGTTCTGATAAAGCATTTTGGTCAGCCGGAGCATGTTGTAAGTATTGCAAGTCTCCGGTCCCTGAACGTCATTCAGCATAGACGTAAAGTTGTCCGATGGATGAAAATGTTCGCGTACGCTGTTCCCGCCGATACACACGGAACGGTGATTGACTACGGTATTCCAGAAAAAACGGGCTGCATGATCCCATTCTGCTGCATGATTCCAGTCTTTGTCATTCTTTGAAACTTCGGCTACCCGTTTGTATCCGATTACTTTAGGAATTTGTGTGTTGGCATGCATTCCGTTTAACCTGTCTTCGTTTTTGATAAGCGGGTCGAGAATGACTTTATGAGAGAAACGGCGTGCCAGTTTCAGGTATTTCTTATCGCCTGTTATTTCCGCTACATCCGCAAACGTTTCATTTAAGCCGCCGTGTTCACTGCGGAGCATATCCTGCATTTGGTTGTCGCTAAGACCGGAAGTAATATCAATCATCCAGTCGGTAAGATCAATCAGCATCTGACGTGCCAGATCGCTGTGAGCATACAGGTAAGCGTCCCGCAGTCCGGCATACGTTTTGTGTATATTATAGAGGGGTACCCATTTGCCGTTTAAGCTGAAGCCTCCGGCACGAATGTCACCTGCTTTGATTTCTTTCCAAAGTTGGAGGCTACCGGGTGTTCCTCCGATAAATCCTGTGCCGACAGCTTGCTGTGCACGGTGTAGTTCGTTGAGCATATAGTTGAGACGGTGGTATATCGCCGTATCTCCGGTGGCGGCATACATCATGGAAAGTGCGGAAAGGTAATGTCCGCCGATGTGACCGTCCAGTCCTGTATTCTCCCAGTTGGTATAGCTTGGGGCTTTGGGTGTCAGTCCGGCTTCGCGAAGGAAAGGAGCTGATAATCTGTCCGGGTCGAGAGCTAAGATATAATGTAAATCAGTCTGTTGAGCTTGCAGAAAAGGACTGCTTAATAACTTCACATCTTGAAGGGAAAAGTAAGAGACCTGATGGTTCGTCTGGGCTTTTCCGATGGAGATGGATATAATAAGGGCAAGTATGAACGAGGTGGTTTTCATGATAATAGGATAAAATAGAATTGACAATTGACAATTGACAAATGACAATTACTGTGCAGGTTATAATAGCGCAGCCAATTGTCAATTGTCAACTGTCATTTGTCAATTATTTAAGTTTGACGGCTGCTTCTTCTATAGGCAAACCTGCCTTGTAGCTTTCGATGTATGTGTTGAAGCCGGCTACATCTTCGGGTGTGGGTGATACCTCGACACCAGCATCGCTGACAAATACACTTTCATCCAGGAAATCGGCAAGAGATTGACCCTTTTTATTGTTTACCAGGTAAGAACCCAGCAGGGCAATTCCCCATGCACCGCCTTCACCGGCTGTTTCCATAACAGATATGGGCGAGTTGATGGCTGCTGCAAGTACTCTTTGACCGACTCCTTTGGTTCTGAACAATCCTCCGTGACCTGTGATTCTGTCGACTTTGATCTTTTCTTCGTTGAACAAGATGTCGTTGCCAATCTTGAGAACTCCGACTGAGGCGTACAAATGAGCCCGCATAAAGTTTGCAAGGTTGAACTTGTCATTGGCCGAACGTACGAACAAAGGTCTTCCCTCGGCAAGTCCCGTAACAGGTTCGCCTGAAATGTAGTTGTAGGAGAGGAGACCACCGCAATCGGTATCACCGGTAAGGGCAATGTTATAAAGTTTGCCATAGAGTTCATCCATATCTACAGGTATACCCAGAAGTTCTTGGTATTCTTTGAACAGGTTGACCCATGCGTTAAGATCCGAAGTACAGTTGTTGCAATGTACCATGGCTACGAGGCTTCCGTCGGGAGTGGTGACCATGTCGATCATTTCGTATGGCTTCGACAATTCTTTTTCCAATACGATCATAGAGAAAGAAGAAGTACCTGCCGATACGTTGCCGGTGCGTTGCTTGACGGCGTTGGTTGCTACCATGCCGGTGCCTGCGTCTCCTTCCGGTGGGCAGACCGGTATTCCTGCCTTCAGATGACCGGATGCATCGAGTTTTTTACAGCCTTCCGGTGTGAGGACACCGGCATTTTCACCAGCCGACAATACTTTGGGCAGAATGTCTTCCAGTTTCCAACTGTATTCTTTCGAAGCAATCAGATTGTTGAATTTGGCCACCATTTCGGCGGAATAGTTGTTGGTAGTCGGATCTATGGGGAGCATACCCGATGCGTCACCAATGCCCAACACCTTTTCGCCTGTTATCTGCCAATGTACATAACCTGCAAGAGTTGTCAGGAACTTGATGTCTTTGACGTGCGCTTCGTTGTCCAGAATAGCCTGGTACAAATGAGAAATGCTCCATCTCAACGGGATGTTATAGACAAATAATTCGGATAATTCTGCCGCAGCACGGCCTGTATTGGTATTTCTCCAAGTGCGGAAAGGCACGAGGATTTCTTCTTTTTCATTGAAAGGCATGTAACCATGCATCATGGCGCTGACACCGATGGCTGCCAGTGTTTCGATCTCTGTGTCGTATAATTTCTTCACGTTGGAGCGGAGGTCGGCGTAGCAATCTTGCAGTCCGGACCAGATGGCATCAATGCTGTAAGTCCAAAGTCCGTTGACCAGTTGATTTTCCCATGTGTGGCTGCCTTGAGCGATAGGTTTGTTTTCCTGGTCAATCAGAACAGCTTTTATTCGTGTAGAACCGAGTTCTATGCCAAGGATGGCTTTACCTGTCTCGATGGTTGATTTTGCATCTAATTTCATGTTGGAAACCGATATTTTAAGGTATAACAATAAGTGTGGAGAACAAAAACTGAGTCTGCTTTCAAAAGGCGGAAGTGTCTTTAATTCGGGTTGAATTAAAAGTCGCCAGTATCCATATTGTGTGTGACTAAAAAGTCGGTACCAATGGAGATGGTACCGATTTTTTTAAGTGGACTCAGTGATTGGTTTTTAGCAAAGCGCTTTGTTCAGCATATAATATACTTCATTCATGCGCAGTTCTTTCTTGAAGCAGCTGATAGTCGTATCTTTATTGATATGTACCATTTCGATGCCTGCGATTTCTGCATAATCTTCCCAGTATTCTGCTGTCAAGTCGTATGAGAAGCAAGAGTGGTGAGTTCCACCGGCCAGAATCCATGCGCCTGCGCCTACTTCGAGGTTAGGCATCGGAATCCAGAGTGCGGAAGCAACCGGCAATTTCGGAAGTGGTTTCGGTTCGATACATTCTACATCGTTTACGATCAGACGGAAACGGTTACCCATATCCACTACAGTTGCGGTGCAGCCTGTTCCTGTCTTTGAAGTGAACACAAGACGGGCAGTCTGGCTCTTACGGATACCTATGCCGAGGAAGTGTACTTCCAGACGAGGCTTGTTAGCTGCGATAAGCGGACAGATCTCCAACATATGTGACTGTAGGATAGAACTGTTGGCACCATCAAAGTTCAGTGTATAGTCTTCGAGGAATGAACAGCCTTTCGGAAGTCCTTGATTCATTACCCATACAGTACGATAAAGAGCAGCCGATTTCCAGTCACCTTCAGCACCGAATCCGTAGCCTTCTGCCATCAGGCGTTGAGAAGCCAGTCCCGGAATCTGATCGAAATAGCTACCGTCAGTCTGACCCAGATCGTCAAAGTTGGTAGTGAATCCTTTGGCGCCTTTCGCTTTGAGGATAGCACGGAGAGCAAGCTCGGCTTTGGCAGCATTCCATACTTTCTGATAAGCTTCGGTTGATTTGTCTTCCAGAGAAGCGTCATGATCGTAGTCATTGAAGTAAGTAGCTACCAAAGCATCTACATCAGCATTTTTGATATCTTTGTGATATTCCATCAGCTCGCTTGCCGGGCAATAATCTACATGATAGCCCATGCGTTGTTCTGCTTCTACCTTGTCACCATCGGTTACGGCTACATTATTCATCTGATCGCCGAAACGGATGATCAGCATATCCTGAGAGTCTGCCCAACCTGCGCAAACACGCATCCAGACAGCAATCTTATGCAATGTTTCTTCTTCTTTCCAGTAGCCTACCACTACTTTGCGACGGATGCGCATACGGGTACAGATATGTCCGAACTCGCGGTCGCCGTGAGCTGACTGGTTCAGATTCATAAAGTCCATATCCATTGTATCCCAAGGAATTTCCTTGTTGAATTGAGTATGCAGGTGCAGCAATGGTTTCTTTAATTGTTGCAGACCATGAATCCACATTTTAGCAGGAGAGAAAGTATGCATCCAAGTGATGACGCCTACACATTTGTCATCGTTGTTGGCTGCTTTGAATACAGCTTCCACCTCTTTAGAAGAGTTGGCCGTTCCTTTGTATACTACTTTAACAGGAAGTTTGCCCGATTCATTCAGACCGTTAACCATTTCGTTAGAGTGTGCGTCTACTGCGATTACTGCATCACCTCCGTACAAGAGCTGTGCTCCTGTTACGAACCATACTTCATACTGATCAAATACGTTATTCATAATTTATTGAATTGACAATTGACAATTGACAATTGACAATGAGAGAATGTCGAAAGTCAAATGGCAATTGCGGGTTATTATTAATTGTTTTTTGTTGTTTTAATTATAGATATTAATAATTTGTTTATTTCTGTGCTGTCATTATTGATGCTCTCATATTGTTCCCGAGTGATATACTCTGTTCTAATCAATAATTCCAGCCAATACTCTGTTTCGTTCGCTTCCTTAAGTGCTATATTCAGCTTATTAATAAAATCAGCCCGACTTTGTGCTTGCTCAGCCTCACGAATATTGGCACCAATACTGGTCCCGGATCGCAATATTTGCTTACTCATCACAAACTCCTTTTGTTCATTTACTAAAAACTTATATAAATTCACAATCCGAACAGCGAACTCCAAACTTTTATCTTTTACTACATTATCCTTCATGTCCTCTCGCATTAATTGTCAATTGTCAACTGTCAATTGTCAATTATTTTATTGTCCGTAGTAAGCGTTCGGACCATGCTTGCGGCTGAAGTGTTTCTCTACCAGCAGCGGGTTCATTGTTAAATTGGGATTCACGGCATAAGCAATGCTTGCCATTTTGGCAACTTGTTCCATCACTACTGCATTGTGTACGGCATCGTGTGCGTCTTTTCCCCAAGAGAAAGGACCATGATTCTTGACCAATACTCCCGGTGTATGTACAGGGTTCAGGCCTTCGAAACGTTTTACGATCACGTTTCCGGTTTCCAGTTCATAGGCACCTTTTACTTCAGCTTCCGTCATATCCGCTGTGCAGGGGATTGCATCATGGAAATAGTCAGCGTGAGTTGTCCCGATATTGGGAATATCACAACCGGCCTGCGCCCATGCGGTAGCATAAGTAGAGTGGGTATGCACCACTCCGCCGATTTCGGGGAATGCTTTGTAGAGTACCACGTGAGTAGGAGTATCTGAGGATGGCTTCAGCCGTCCTTCGACGACTTTGCCATCCAGGTCCACTACTACCATATCTTCCGCTTTCATATCATCATAACTGACTCCACTGGGTTTGATGACTACCAGTTCCGTTTCACGGTCGATGGCAGAAACATTTCCCCATGTAAAGATGACTAATCCATGCTTTACCAATTCGAGATTGGCATGAAATACTTTTTCTTTCAGTTCTTCCAGCATATTGATTATAATTTAAATTTCGGGTCCTTGCGGTAGGCTTTGCCGTTGAATTTATACAAGGCTGCACCCCGTTTGGAACCCAGTTTATCGATTTTATCCGTCTTTTCGATAAAGTCCATTTCTGCGACACGCTTGCGGAAATTCCGTTTGTCCATCGGTTCGCCGTAAATAGCTTCGTAGAGACTTTGCAGTTGGGACAGTGTGAACAGTTTCGGCAACAGATTGAATCCGATAGGCTCGACAGATGCTTTCTGTTTCATCATCTCCCGTGCTTTATCGACCATCTCCGGATGGTCGAAAATCAGTGCGGGGAGTTCGTTGATGTTTACCCAGTAAGCATTGTGCTTCTGAACCAGTTCGCGGTCGTACTCATTGATGTTGATCAGCGCATAGTAGGCAATCGAAACTACCCTTTCGCCCGGATCGCGGTCGATGGCGCCGAAGGCTCCCACCTGTTCCATGTATACGTTTTCCAAACCTGTAAGTTCAGCCAGTACACGTTTGGCAGCGTCGTCCACGCTTTCGTCTTTTTGCACGAATCCTCCCATCAGTGACCATTCGCCCATTGCCGGTTCGAAGTTTCTCTTCAGCAGCAGCAGGCTTATTTCGCCTTCATTAAAACCGAAGATGATGCAGTCGATACCGAGATAGAAGGTAGGATTCGAACTATAATAGTTTTTCATCGTTTGAATGAATTTATTTAATTACCAGAAATACCAGTAGAAGGCACCTGTGATAGCAAGGATGATTACTGTATGAATGATATCCCAGTGATCCCAGCTTGCGCGGGTAGCCGCTTTTTGTTCTTTCGTTGCCGTACCGAATACCAGTCCCTGAATCTTTTCAGCTGTCGGAGCTTCCGTGGCAAGGCTGACTACGATGACTACGATGATACAGAACAGGAACATCCATCCGCAGAAGAACAGCCAGTTCATATCGTAGAACAAATATTTGAAGGTAGAATCTGCCACTTCACCTGCGTTGCTGTAATATACTTTGGCACCCAGACGAGTCAGACCGATGATCATACCGGCGATCAATCCCCACATACCACCTTGTGCGGAAGTACGTTTCCAGCAGATACCCAGCAGGAAGGCAGCGGCAATACCCGGAGCCAATACAGACTGAACGTCCTGCAAATAAGTATAAAGTACATCACCTACGCTACGCATGATAGGAATCCAGAGAATACCGAGGATTACGATCACTACAGTTGCTATCTGACCAATACCCACCAGTTTCTTTTCCGGAGTCTCCGGACGGAAGCGTTTGTAGAAATCGATTGTAAACAACATGGCAGATGAGTTGAACAGTGAAGCCAGCGAACTCATCAAGGCAGCGAGGATACCGCATACTACCAGACCTTTCACACCGGCAGGAAGCAATTTAGCTACCAGAGTAGGGAAGGCGGCGTCAGCGTTGGCAGTACCATTGGCAAGCATTGGGAGGAAACCTTCGCCACCGGCACCGATATATTTCTGATGTAATGCGAAAGCAATCATACCCGGAATCAGGAACAGGAATACAGGCAACAGCTTCAGGTAAGCGCCGAAGATAGTACCGCGACGAGCCTCTTTTTCATTCTTTCCGGAAAGTACACGTTGTACGATGAACTGGTCAGTACACCAGTACCAGAAACCGATAATGGCAGAACCGATAAGTGCACCCAGCCAAGGGAAGTTCGCATCATCGTTGCTGCGGATCAGATTGGTCATGGTGTCACCATAATCGTTTACCGTCACAGCACCGCACACTCTCATCATTTCGTCCCAGCCTCCCAGTTCTTTGAAACCGAGCACAAGGATAATCAACGAGCCTAACAGAAGAATCGGAGTCTGAAGTACAGAAGTATAAAGTACCGATTTCATACCACCGAAGATCGTATATAGTGCAGTGAGAACAACCAGTCCGATGGCGGCAATCCAGAAGAAGTCGATTCCCCAGAGTTCCTTGATGCCGAATACTTGCTGGAATACCAGTCCGCCGGCATATACTGTCACTGCTACCTTGGTCAATACATAACTTACCAGTGAGATGACCGATAAGATGGTACGTGACTGAGGATTGTAACGGCGTTCCAGAAATTCCGGCATCGTGTATACCATGCTTCGTGAATAGAAAGGTACGAATACCCATCCCAGAATCAGGATCATCCATCCCTGAATTTCCCAGTGAGCCATCGCCATACCGCTTGAAGCTCCTGCTCCCGCCAGTCCGATCAAGTGTTCCGAACCGATGTTTGATGCGAAGATAGAGGCACCGATCGCAAGCCATGTTGCGTCACGTCCGCCTAAGAAATAATCTGCCGAGTCATTTTGTTTTTGTCTGACTACCCAAACAATAATACCTATCAGAGCCAAAAAGAAGACTCCAATTACTAGCCAATCTAATGCTTCCACAATAAATTTGATTTATAAGTTAATATTATTTCTCTGTCGAGAATTTAAAGATACATTCGCTGTTGTACGTTTGTCCCGGTTCCAGCACAACGGACGGCCAGTCGGCTTTGTTGGGGCTGTCGGGGTAGTGTTGTGTTTCGAGGCAGACAGAAGCACGTTGGTTGTAAACGATGCCTTTCTTTCCGCTTACGGTTCCGTCGAGGAAGTTACCTGTGTATACCTGAATACCCGGTTCGTTGGTATATACTTCCAATGTGATTCCGGTTTCGGGAGACGTCAGTCTGGCAGCTACCTGCGAGATGTCACCTTTGGTGTTGAGCACCCAGTTGTGATCATATCCGTTGCCGTTCTTGAGTTGGACGAAGTCGTAGTTGTTGATATCTTTGCCTACCGCTTTCGGAGTAGTGAAGTCCATCGGAGTATCTTTGACCGGAGCGATTTCGCCGGTTGTCATGAAGGTGCTGTCTACCGGAGTATAGTAATCTGCATTTACATACATGATGTTGTCTGTCGATGTTTTTGACGGATCACCAGCCAGATTGAAGTAAGAGTGGTTGGTCATGTTGATGATTGTCTTTTTGTCGGTAGTAGCGCTGTACTTGATGTCGATGGCGTTGTCATCTGTCAGTTGATAAGTTACTTTAGCAGTCACATTTCCGGGGAAATTCGCGTCACCGTCCGGAGAGATAAGAGTCAGTTCCAGTGTTGTCGGATCGATAAGGTTGGCTTCGTATACTTGGTATTGCCATCCTTTCGGGCCTCCGTGCAGGCAGTGGCCGAAGTTGTTTTGCGGCAGTTGGATGGTATCTCCGTCCAGTACAAAACGCCCTTGGTTGATGCGGTTGGCGTAACGGCCGATAGAAGCACCGAAATCACTGGGTACATTAATATAATCAGCAATGCTGTCAAAACCTAAAACTACATCCTGCATCTTGCCGTTCTTGTCGGGCACCATGATGGACACGATGCGTCCGCCGAAGTTAGTGATGCATACTTCCATACCCGCCTTATTCTTTAAGGTATAAAGAGCTGTTTGGGCATTGTTCACTTCTGTTTGAAATTTTGCCGGGTCAAGACCGGATAAAGTCAGCTCGGAAGCCGGCTTGTTATTGCACGCGGCAAGCATCAGCGCGGCAATTCCTGCAATTAGAAAATGTTTTTTCATGGTTTTATTTTTAATGTAAATGAGATGCTTATCTTATTTTTGGTGTAAAATTAACACTTTTGTTTGGTGTATCAAATACACTCTTATATGTTGTGCAACATAAAAGGATAAGAACTTTACTGTTACGTATAAAACTATCGCATGTTCCTGTCTTCGGAGCGGGATCGTTATATTGCATTTTCTCTTTCTATATAGAGCTGGATAGTTTCTGGGGCTTGGAACCAGAGTTTCACCAGCTTGAAACTAAAGTTTCTTCAGTTTGAAACTAAAGTTTCCTCTGCTTGAAACTAGAGTTTCATCCGCTTGGAACTGTTGGTTCCGGCATATGGAAACGAATGGACCTACGCATGACCTGTCGGCAAAGTCCGGTAGATATAGAGCACTGTGACAGCAAAAATTGCCATCACAGTGCTGTCACTAGTTGCTGTCACTGCTTTACTTCTTCATTATAAGCGAGTTATGCTCTGCTTTGTGACGGTGACAGCAAAACACATATTTATTTTTCTATAGAGGGTTATTGGAGTTTCTTCCCCCAATATGTCTTTTGATTACCCTGGGCCGCATACACAATCGTATGTGTCCGCGGACTGGCTTCCCAGTCGACTTCACGTTGCAGATAGAGTACTACTCCGGCGCTTGTCGTGATGGTTTGAGTCGCTGCATCAAATGTCCATGTAGCATTTTTCCAGCTGCCGGAAGTTATCTTATGCGTACCGAGATCATAAGTCATCGTTTCGGACGTTCGTTGGGTGCCCGTACTGGTGGTCAATGCCAGATGTTCCCAGTCTCCGGCTATTTCATTTTCCGTGATAGGCGCTTGCGGAACGGCTCCGTAACGTTCGGGCATAACGAGAGGCCAGCCGTTGGCATCCCAGCGGATGCTGCGTACATGTCCCATCATGATGGCGTTGGAGTATTCATTGCCGCCTACGTTCACAGGGAAACGTCCTTGTGAAGTATAGAACCAGTTGCCGGCTCCGTCATCGAAGATGCCGCAATGGGAAATTCCTACCCAGCCGTAGCTGTTGTCGAACCGGTAAGGAGCAGTCAGTATCGGATATAGTTGCGCGCTTCCCATAGCGGAATTTCCGTGTATGTCTACATAAGGGCCGTCGATGTTTTTAGAACGGCAGACACGTGTATTATATTCTACCGACAGTGAACCGTAAGCCAGGAACAGATAGTAATAACCGTCACGATAGATCACTTCGGGACCTTCGGATGCCTGCCAGCGGCTGGTGCCACGTGTGGCGATTATCTTTCCATAACCCGAATTGTCTTCCCCTGTGATGTCCCAGGGATTTCCCAAAGCATTCAGCGGTTTGCCGTCTTCCGGATTTACCTGTAGGGCAGCGATACCGCTGTGCCATGAACCATAGATCAGCCAGTGTTCGCCATTTTCCGTTATTATATAAGTAGGGTCGATCGCATTGATTTTAAAATACCCTTCCCAGTCATTGATGCTGCTGCGCCCATAATCCGTCTTTCCCTTATCGCTGGCAGAGCAGACAACGAATCCTTTGTCTTCCCATATATTACTTGCCGGATCGGAAGTTTCCATCAGTCCGATAAACGCGCGTTCGGTCCATGAACCGTCAAAGTTGCCGTTGTTCTCAATTTCCGGTTTTCCGGTTTGGATGTAGTTCGTGATTACGATGGAATAATACATACGGTATTTTCCGTTCGATACTTTTCGTGCAACAGGTGCCCAGTATCCGTAAGACGGATTGTCAATCGGTTCCAGTCCCATCTCCTGACGGTAGGCATTCAGCTTTTCTTTGATCCATGTCGGGGGCGTTTCACTCATAGTTGCTCCCAGGTACTCCCAGTTTACGAGGTCTTTGGAACGCCGTGCGTGGAAGTGTCCGTTTCCGCTGTGCGCGTTGCCGTAAGAAGCGTCTGTCTGATACATATAGTAATATCCGTCATCGGTTTTCATTACCGTAGGGTCGTGTACGTTGGCAAGGTTCCAGTCATAACGGTTGCTCCAGGCTGAGAAACTTGTGTAGTCGTCTACATACGTGGGTGCTTCGTACGCTGCCAGTTCATCGCTCAGTGTCTCGGCGGGAGTCGTGAAAGAAGTTTCCTCCGAGTATCTGGGCTCTTCGTTGTAAAGGGTGACAAAGGCTCTTACGTAATACGTCGTCTGTGGAGTCAGGCCGGTCAGGGTCGTACTGATTTCCGATCCTCTGACTTCGGAGGTCGTGTCATAAATGTCCGGATGGGATGCCGTGGCGTAGCAGAATCCCCGTTTGACGATATTCACTCCTTCCGTTCCGCTGATATTGGCGGATAAGGTTGCTTTGTTATACCCCACATTCGTATATGCCGGCGTTGTGATGCTTAAAGCTCCTGATGCGGAGTTTTCATCGTCGTCGCTGCACGCTGCCAGAGCGAGCGTGCAACAGAGTAGAAGATAGATGGTCTTTAAGTATTTCATATCTCAGTCTTTCTTTTTTAGATTGTTTTGATGTTTATTCGTTAGAAGCGCTTCCGGTGTCCCATCCCGGATTCTGTCCCAGATTGGGTGCTCGTTTCACTTCGTTGGCAGGTATCGGGAAGTAGTAACTCTTGGGATTGACAAACGTGCGTGAATTGACCGTTTCTGCCAGTCCGAAGGTATAGGAGGGAGTATCTGCGTTGCCGGTGACCTTCACTCCATAAAGATTCAGCAACTGGTTGTAACGGGGCTTTCCGGTTTCTCCCGTAGAGGTTACATTGTCATATAGTTTCCAGCGGCGTACATCGAAGAAACGATGATCTTCGAAAGCCAGTTCGATGCGTCTTTCGTTGCGGATACGTTCGCGGAGTTCACTTTGCGACATATCTGCGTAGGCCGGCATACCGGCACGGGCGCGTACCTCATTGATGTAACTGTATGCCTTGGCAGGACCTTCCGCTTCATTATAGGCTTCGGCGGCATTCAGCAGAATTTCGCCATAACGGAAAATCATCCATGCGTGAGGATAGGTGGCCGGTTCTTTGCAGGATATGTTATTCACGAACTTTTTCAGATAGTATCCGGTGTAGGTGCCTCCCATGGCTGAAGTGTAATCCACTCCTTTGTCCGCATCCGAGTTGTAGCGTACATCGATGGCGCGTCTTTCTTCTTTGTCGGCACGTCCCCACATCATTCCCTGATAGAAGATGGTTTGTGCCAGACGCGGGTCACGGTCTTTATACGGATTGGCGGCATCGTAGGTACTGCCGTTCTCATCGATCCGTTTGCCGTTGCTCATTTCGTAAGCGTCCACCAGATTCTGTGTCGGGTTGGTACGTCCGTTTCCGGAGAAGGAACCGGTAAAGCCTACCGGCAGGAATACTTTTTCTACCTGATTGGTATTCCATACGGAGCGTGCAAGGATAATTTCATTGTTGTATACCGGATTGGTCGTGAAACATTCGTAATAGTCATTCTCCGGATTTCCCGTATTGTACAGTCGGTAAGGGGAACCTTGCTTGTTATTCTGAGTGATGAAGTCGGCTGCTGCTTGTGCCGCATTCGCCCAGTATGCGGTGTTGCCGTCCGGATTGTTCAGCTTGGAAGCACGGTAGAGCAGGGCTCTTGCCTTTAAAGCATAAGCGGCGGCTCCGTTGACACGTCCCCAGTTGGATGCTTCATCGCTGTAGCGGAAAGGGAGCTGGTTTTTAATCTGGTCGCATTGGTCGGCTACCCATTCAAGTGCTTCGGCAGCGGGAGTACGGGACATGTTCATTGCCGAAGGATCGGACAAGTCGAAGATAATCGGTTCGCCGGATTCATCTTCCGCAATGACAGGGGCAGCGCCGAACCAGCAGATTAAGTCGAAATGGAAGATAGCGCGAAGCAGTCTGGCTTCTGCGCAGTAACGGTCGTAAAGGCGGTTGTCGTCGCCGTCTTTCTCCGTATTTCCTACTACGGATGCCTTGGCGTTCTTCAGAAACATATTACATTTCCGAATCCCGTATAAGTCGGTGTTCCAGAAGCCCAGCAGGGGATGGTCGCCGGCGGTGTATCCGTCGCTGCCGATCTTTGTATAATAATGAAGTCCCCAGCAGGTCACTGCATTATCCGTCATACAGTCACGTGAAGCACCTGTGAACTGGTCGTCCGACAGTGGCGCCAGTCCGTCCGGCAGATTCGTGTAGATGTTGGCGAGGAACTCGCGTGTCAGGTTCTGGTTATTGAACACTTTCTTTTCAGACAAGGAGGCATCGTACTCTTTGTCGAGGTAGTCGCTGCACGAACTGCCTGCGAGTGCGAGGACCAGAGTAGCTATATAAGTTGATATTCTTTTCATAATTCTTTGCTGTTTTATTGAATGATTAGAATCCGATATTCACACCGAACGTAAATGAACGTGTCTTGGGATATGCCCAGATATAGTTGGTCGGGTTTTCCGGATCAAAGCCTTTAGGCAGATGGCTCCAGTTGCACAGGTTGTAGCCGCTGAAGTAAAGACGGCATTTCGTCATATTGACTTTAGAAATCAATCGTGCAGGAAGCGAGTAGCCGACTTCCACATTGCGCAATGAAAGGAAGTCTCCGTTGACTACCCAGATGGTAGACTCATTGTATGGATAGTTCCGGTCGAGGTCACTGAAGGAAGTAGACAAACGCGGATATTTGGCGTTGATATTGCGCGGGTCTGTCGGATCATCGGTATAATATCCCCATGTGTTGGTGATTTCATGAGTGGAAGTACCTCCCCAGCCGAAACCATAGTCCATATTCTCGCGACAGGGAACGGTGCGGTTCAGATAAGCCGTCAGCACGGCACGTGCGTCGAAACCTTTCCAACTGAAACCTAAACGGATGGTCGGGATTAATTCCGGAATATTTGTGTATCCGGTCGGTACTTTGTCGTAGCTGTCTATTTTACGGTCGCCGTTCGTATCCTGGAATACGGCATTGCCGAGCTTGTATTTACCGGCAGCGTTCCACGGATATTTCTGAGGATTGGCAACGGCATCTTCATACGACTCCGGAATCAGGTCGGGATTATTGGCCCATTGTTTCCAGATCAGGAGCTGGCTCTGATCGATACGGTTGCCGGTTCTTGCCTGATAAGCGTAATCGGGAGTCAGTTCATCCATTTCGGTGATTTTGTTGGTGTTGAAAGTCAGCATACCGTCGATATAGTATTCAAAATCACCGATCCGGTTGCTATGTCCTAAAGTGATCTCAAAACCTTTCGTTTCGGCCTTGCCGTAAGAGTCTTGCGGAGCGTTTACACCGAATAAGCCGGGCACGGTGGAACGGGATACCAGAATATTGGAACGCCATTCCTTGAAGAAGTCCACAGAACCGTAGATTTTCTTGTTCCACAAGTCGAAGTCAACGCCGAAGTTTGCCATATCTGAGATTTCCCATTTGATATTCTTGTTGCCGGCTGTCGATTCATATACACCTTCCGTGTAAGATTGGGAAGTACCGAAATTATATCCGCCTCCTTCGGTGAATGTACCTTGGTACGGGTAGCGGCTGACGCCTGTTACGGCTTGTCCTGCCCGTCCATAGGATGCGCGGAGTTTCAGGAGATTCACGAACGAGTTCTTCAGCCATGATTCTTCAGAAAGTACCCATCCCACGGAACCGCCGGGGAATGTTCCGAAGCGTTCGCCGTCGGCATAATTATCACTGCCCATGCGGGAGATATTACCGGAAAGGATATACCGGTTGTTATATACATAGGTAGCCTGTGCATTGTAAGAGAGGTAGCGGTTGGATGATTCCTGTCCGCGTACTACATTCTGATAAGTACGGATAAAAGCCTGGGCATTGACGGCATGTTTGCCGAATGTATGTTCGTATGCCAGTCCGCCGTTCATATTGAGATTATAGTAATAGTCACGTGGAGAAGTGGTGGCATTGGGCAATGCTTTGTACGTTCTCATGCGTTGGTATGTATATTCCGACGGGTCGTTGACATCAGCCATATAGTTATAGTAGTAGACATTGACATCGGCTTGCTGCACCTTCTGGAATGTTTCGTAAGAGTCGAAACTGAACGTCATCTTGGCTTTCAGTCCGGGAACGAGGGCATCCAGGTTTCCGGTAGCCGTTACGGTTGTATAGAGGTTACGGCGGCGGTTCTGCTCCACACCACGTCCGGCGATTTGTGCGGCACCGTTTTTACTGTCGCTGCTGGTTGGCATAAAGAATTCACCGTTCGGGCAGAATACGGGATACACCGGAAGATTTTCGCCGGCTCCCCAGGTAAAGAGGTTCCATACGTCAATGCCCGGTTGGGAGATATTGTCGATACGTCCGCCCAAGTCCATCGATACATTCAGAAACTTGTTTACATCGATGTCGATGTTCGAACGCAGGTTGTAACGGTTCAATACTTCCTGTGTGCTGTATCCTTCGTTCCATTCCGTCCATTTGGTGTCGAACAAACCTTCCTGGCGGAGATAAGAGAAGGAGACATAGTAGCGTGCACGTGCATTACCACCGCTGACAGACAGGTTGGTACGGTATTGCGGAGCTGCATCCCGCAGCATGGTGTCGTGCCAGTTCGTATTGAAGTATTTGTATTTGGCCATTCCTTCCAACTGCTCACCGTTGCAGACACGACGGTAGTATTCCAGGTCTTCATCGGAATATTCGGGACTTAATCCGTCCAGGTATCGTGCCTGATTACGGCTCAGCGCATAGTTATAAGAATTCTGGCTTTCGGGAATTCCGGCAATAGTCTGGAAGCCGACTTCTTGTGTGAAGTTGATTTTAGTCTTACCGGTTTCTCCGCGTTTGGTCGTTACGAGTACTGCGCCGTTGGCTCCACGCATTCCATAGATAGCGGTGGCGGCGGCATCCTTCAATATCGTAATCGATTCAATAGGGTAGGCATCGAGGAATGAGAGGTCACGTTCCACATTGTCGACGATGATCAACGGACTGCGTGCACTGGCATTCATGGTACGGATGCCACGGATATACATAGCTGTTTCACTCCATCCCGGTTCGGATTGCGCCTCATACGTCTCTACACCGGTGACAGTGGAGGTAAACGCATTCTGCAAAACGGTTACCGGATGTTTTTCCAGTTCTTCTCCGGTGACGATGGAGGTGGACTCTGTCACAAACTTCTTGGGTTTGCGGTTGAAAGGAAGCGGAGTCGTATGAGCATATTCATCCAGGTCGGCATCCATGACAATCTTGAAGTTCTCATCAAAGTCGGCAATGGCTGTTGCCGGCAGATAACCTACGCTGCTTACATAAAGCTCGTCGGCAGGTTTTACATTCTTCAAAGTGAAGAAACCGTCCTTGTCCGAGAGTGCGATGCGGCTTGCTTCCGCTACGTTGACCACCGCACCTGCGATAGGTTCACCCTCTGCATTTACGATTCGTCCTTTCAGGACTTTAGCATCTTGCGCCCATCCGTTGCCCAGCATGAAAACTGTGGCTACGGTGAGCAGGATTCTTTTGAATCCTGTCTGTATGTTATTTAATTTCATCGGTTGCATATTCATTCAGTTAATTGTTCCAACCCGGGTTGTTTTCGATATTCGTTTTCCATACTTCTCCTTCCGGTATCGGGTAGAGATACATTTTCTCCGTAAATACCCGGTTCTGGGCAACTTTACGTGTATAGACAAACTTTCCGTTTTCCTTGGTAACCTCCATTCCGTAGATAGGACGTGCCAATGCTTTTTCCGCTACATTCCAGCGACGTACGTCCCATGCGCGATGATCTTCAAAAGCGAGTTCGACGGTACGTTCCTTGCGGATGAAGTTACGGCGGTCGGCAATGGTCTGAAGATCGCTGCGGTCTGTGAGTTTGGCAGTCATCCCTACACGGTCGCGGAGAGGCTGGATGGCATTCAGTACGTCCGCACGTGACCCGCCAGCTTCATTCAAGGCTTCTGCGTAGTTCAATAAGATTTCCGCATAGCGGATGATAATCCAGTTACGGTAGTTGCTGCCGGTATGGTTATTGTTCAGGATCACTTCCGGAATATACTTGCGGGTATAGTATCCGGTCGGCGTTGCATTTGCATTTCCTTGCGGGTTATCCCGTTGTCCTTTGAGTACATTAATTATACCATTCCCCCAATTCACACCGTTGTAGAGTACGGTAGCCGCCAGACGCGGGTCACGGTTGCTGTAAGGATCATTGCTCTTGTATCCGCTGGCATTGTTGATGGCCGGAGTGGCTGTTCCATTATAAACAGGGGCGCCGGTTTCATCATAACTGCTGAAAGGAGACTGTCCGTTCGCCATATCGTACATATCCACTAAATTCTGTGACGGGCACAAACCTCCGTTGCCGCCTTCGCCTACCGGCGTATCGTTATAGATCGCTCCCCATCCTACAGCTACATCATTACGCCAGAAGATCGTTTCATTATTTTTCTCGTCATGTGCGTTCTTCAGGATGGCGTTGGTATAGCAGGTCTTCGGATCGGTATCGGTCGTGTAGAGTTCGTAGAGCGTTCCGTAATCCGTCATGAAGCTTTGCGCTGCATCGGCGGCTTGCTGCCAGCTGATACCCGATTCACTTCTGAAACGGTCGCTTGCCATGTAGAGCATGACACGTGAATACAGTGCACGTGCCATTGGCTGGCTGATACGTCCGGGGTTGCCCGATTCGGCAGAAGTAGCTTTATCCATCAATCCTTCTTCGCAATCTTTCAGTTCTTTCAGAATGAAGTCAACTACATATTCTTTCAGGGAAGGGCGGGTGGTATAGTTGCTGAGCAAGTCTCCGTCCGGATCGAGTACATCTGTAACCAGAGGGACGGGACCGTAGCGGAGAAACATTTCCCAGTAGAAATAAGCACGGAGGAAATGAGCTTCCGCCTTGTATTGTTTCACATAGGTAGCGTGTGCTTCTTCCGAGTCATCCGTAGCTTTGGGCACGTCGTCGATGTTCTTTAATAGCATATTGCATTTGCGGATACCCCGGTAATAGTGTTCCCATGTGCCGGTGAGTTCAGTGGCGGCACCGCTGGCATAATAGTTACCGATGTTGAAACTTGTACGCGTGCCGCCGCTGGCGTAGCTGGTTTCGGCTAAGTCGGTAGCTGCATCCATCCATGAGTTGTTGATGCGGCAGGCACCGTGGCGCAGGAAGTTGTAAGTATCGAAATGGAACTCACGGGTAGTAGTCCATTGGCTGAATACCTCTTCTTCTGTCAGTTCGTTGCTGGGCTGTTTGTCCAGAAAACCACCGAATATATCTTCACAGGAAGTCAGGGCGATTCCGGCGGTTGCCAACCAAAAGGCGGTATATATGATTGTCTTTTTCATGTCTTATATCTGTTAGAATTTAATGTTTACACCAAAGTTCACAGTCTTCATAATCGGGTAACGGTTGGAACCTTCACTTTCCGGATCGCAAAGACCATCCAGCTTATCCCATGTGATGAGATTGTTTGCATTCACGTAGACGCGGCATTCGTTCATGGCTACTTTTCTGATCCATTTAGCCGGAAGCGAGTAGCTTAGTTCGATATTCTTCAGACGGAGGAAGTTACCGTTTTTCAGGAAGAACGAGTTTTTACGCTGGTTATGGTCGCCGTAGCTGTCATAATGGAGCAGCGGATAACTGGCATGGGTAAGGTTGTATGCTTCCGACTGGTTGGGATTCCAGCGGTTCAGATGATGTTCTTTTACCTTACCGCCATTCACGAAAGCGTACATTGCTTCCGCATCATAATATCTGGAAACATGATCTACTCCCTGAAACATGATGCTGAATCCGATGCCTTTGTATTCGCATCCCAGAGACAAGGCGTAAGTGTTTTCGGGAACATCGCTATAGCCGATAAATGTTTCATCACGGCTATCGATAAATCCGTCTCCGTTCATATCACGGTATTTCAGGTCGCCTACCTGTACATTGCCGAAAGTAGAAACCGGAAAATCGGGATTGTTCAAGTCGGCTTGGGTTACAAAACCATCGCACACCAGACCGAAGTATTGGTTGATCGGATGACCTTCCTGTTTGCGATAAGCTGTCTTTGTGGCGGGTTCGTCCATGTTCCGGATTTCATTGCGGGCGTGTGAGAAAGTCAGACTTGCATTATAGGTAAAGTCCTTTCCGATATGGTTCGCATGTTTCAGTTCGATTTCGAAACCCTTGTTGTTGGTTTCTCCCAGATTGCCGGCAGCCATATTGACGCCAACCCATTGCGGACGGGTGAGATAAGGAGTCAGGATATCGTTTCTCTTTTCGTAGAATACGTCGATATTACCGTTCAGCAGTCCGTTCCATAAACCAAATTCCAGTCCCAGGTTGTATTTGTGAGCACGTTCCCAAGTCACTGCATAGTTAGGGTACTGGCTTTCATAGATACCGGTATATCCGGTTGTTCCGAAGTGATAGTCGTTGGTTATCTGTGTCCACACTGCCTGATACAGGAAACGTTGTTTTACGCCATTCACTTTGTATACATCGTTACCTACTTCACCATAGGATGCACGGATTTTCAGATTGTTCAGCCAGTCTTCCGTTCCTTTCATGAAAGCTTCGTTGCTGATTCTCCATCCTACGGAGAAAGAAGGGAAGAAACCGAAGCGTCTGCCTCGCATGAAGTTTTCCGAACCGTTATAGCCGAAGTTGACTTCTGCCAGGTAACGGTCGTCGTAGCCGTATGTGGCACGCCCTACCAGTCCTTGGTAGCGTTCGGCAAGGTCTGCCTGATAACGGTAGTCATTCTGGTTGTACAGTGCCATAGCGGTGATATCATGTTTCCCGAATTTGCGTGCCCAGTTCAGCTGGAATTCCATATAAAGTTTATAAGTAGTAGTCTGGTTATTGCCCAGATAAGCAAGTTCCGTATCCGTATTGAACTGGGTATAAGCGTCTATTGAATTATAATTAGTACGGTCATTCAGCTCATAAGTGGCAAAGTCGGCATTGAAAGCACGCATATAGTAAGCGTCGTAGTCGAAAGATACCATTCCTTTTGCTGCCAGCCCTTTGGTGAGCCAGTCCATCTTATAATCCACAATGAAATTTGTTTCATTGATCGTATTGGTGGAGCGGTAGAAACCGGCTTTGGCAAAACGTGCCACGATATTATTCTGGTATTGTGAGCTGCCGCTGTACAATGTCTTCTGGTCTTCACCTTCACCTACGGTATAGGATACCGGAAACAACCATCCCGGTGTATGATTCATTTCATAAAATGCCTGACTGTAAGTTCCGTCTCTCGATTCATTCGAGTTCGGTCCTCTGCGTTCTTCGAAACGTGTCCCGAAGTTGACGGAAAGAGTCAGGTCTTTGGTCATCAGGAAGTCGAGATTGGCACGGAAAGCGAAACGCTTGAAGCTGGAGTTCGACTTGTTTCCGTATTCGTCCTGGCTGAATTCCTTGAACAATCCCTGTTGGTTATAATATTCGGCAGAAGTAAAGTAACGCATACGTTTGGTACCGCCCTGTATATTGACATTGTAGCGTTGTGCCGGTGCACTGTTTCGCAAAACGGTGTCATACCAGTCTACATTCGGGTAGAGGAGGGCATCGATTCCGCTGAGTTGTCCTGCTGAGGCTCTTTTATACATTTCGATGTCGGATGCCGAATATTGAGAAGGCAGTCCGTCGTTAGCCAGCGCTTCTTCCAGCAATACAACCGAATTGTAAGAATCCAGATAAGTATTCTGGCGGGTAGGGGACTGTATTTGCCAGTTGGCGGTCAGGCTGACGGTCGGTTTCTGTTCTTTACCACGCTTCGTTGTAATCAGCATCACACCGTTTGCACCACGTACACCATATACGGCAGTAGCGGAAGCATCTTTCAACGTAGAGATCGATTCGATATCATCCGGAGCAATCTGTGAGAACTCACGTTCTACGCCGTCTACCAGAATCAATGGTTGGTTGTCTCCTGCGAAAGAAGCACGGCCACGGATATAAATCTTCATATCATCAGACCCCGGCGCACCGGAAGTCTGAGAAGTGATTACACCCGAAATCTTACCGGCAATCGCCTGTGAAATATTGGCTGCCGGAGATTTCAACAGTTCTTTGGAAGAAACCTGCGAGATGGCACCTACCACACTTTCTTTCTTCTGCGCACCGTATCCGACCACTACGACTTCATCCAGCACTTCCGTGTCTTCCTCCATAGTGATATTCAGTTTCGTCTTGTTGGCTACTGGTATTTCCTGTGTCTTATAACCGATATAACTGATTTGTAACACGGCTTTCGGTCCGACCGTCAGTTTGAAATTACCGTCAAAGTCGGTAATGGTTCCGTTTGTAGTTCCTTTTTCAAGTATGCTTGCACCAATGGCGGCTTCGCCTTTGGTATCAACTACCCGTCCGGTGATCTGCTTGTTCTGCGCATACACCCATTGGCTGAATGTGGCGAGGCAGAGTATCAGTATAAAATTCTTCATGTATACTAAACTTTAAGGTTTAATTCTTTTTCTTTTTCATAATAGCCTGTATCTCATCGATTGTCAGTGCTTTGTTGTAGATAGCGATGTCGTCGAACATAAATCCGGGATCAGGGTCAGCCCATGTCCATGCCTGGTTTCCGCCCAATGAGATGTATTTCAAGTCTGCACCGTTGGTGAATATTCCGGAGATGGTATTGCCGTCACCGCTGCCCGACACTGTCCATGAGTTGGCGACTTCTCCGTCAATGTAGATTTTACAGGTGGTAGACGTGAGAACGGCTGTGTAAAGATGCCATTCATGATCCTTCAGCCAGTCTTCCTCACAAACGATTCCATCTGCTGCATATTCCGAGCAATAAACGGTGTTGACACCTTTCTCATTTTGTGCGGCGGTGAAGTCTGTCCATCCGTTACAGTTTATTTGGGCGAGTCCGCGGGATTGCAGGACAAACAATGGCCATATATTCTCTGATCCTGCCGACGGCTCGTTTCCGTATGCCGTGAATAGGGGAGAATAGCGATAATCGTCCGATGCTCCTGCATTCTTGGCATTCACCCATACACTGATACTCACTTCCTGAGATTCTACGGAGTGGGAAAGAGCATCTTGAGGCAACATCAGATAATTAGTGCCTTTAGAACCGGCTACATTCTGGAATATTTGTCCGAACCCTTTGTCTTCCACTGAAACTATTTTGCCCGAACCTACGATTTTTGCATCTCCGGCTCCTTCTTCAAAGGTATTGATGTAGACAGGAGTAGGCAGAGCCAATGTCTTGTCTTCCATAATCTGTTTGATCTGTTCCGGAGACAATTCTTTGTTATAGACTGCGAAGTCGTCAAACATGAATCCCGGATCGGGATCGCCCCAGTCGAACGCCTGATTTCCGCCTAAAGTGATGTATTTGTAGTTGGCACCATAAATGAATGCACCTTCAATTGTATTATTATCTCCGGTACCTGCCACCTGCCATTCGTTCTTCAGTTCGCCATCCATATATACTTTGGCGGAAGTAGCGGTGAGAGTTACTGTATAGTAATGCCACCCGTGGTCGGCTAACCAGTCAGTGGCGTCATGATATAGAGCATTGGTACCATTTACATTCTGTGCATCATCAAAGTTGCACCATCCGGCATTATTCAGTTGTAATGTTCCTCTTACATACAATGCAAACATAGGCCAGTTGTCTGTATTGGCAGTACCTGCTATGCCCGGTGCCTGCCCGTGAGCACTGAATAATGGTGACCACATATAAGTGGATGAGATTCCGGCATCCTTCGCATTCACCCACATACCGATAGACATTTCTTTCGTTTCGGCAGAATGTGACATTACATCTTCCGGAAGCAACAAGTAATTCTGACGCATTCCTCCGGGGATATTCTTGAATACGGTTCCGAAGGCGCTATTATCATCTGTAACAAAGCTGCCACCGCCAATGATCTGTAGTCCGGTAGTCGTTTCGAAAGTAGCTTTATAAACAGGATCGGGCACATGTATTCCGCCACCGATATTCGGTCCCTGAGCATCGCTGTCCGAGAAAGTATTTGTCCAGATCTTCAGATCATCATAATAGGCTTCGGCTGTTTCCGTATCCGAACCATAGCCTAAATATATATAGGTCGCAGATGACAATAAATCGATCATATTGGAATAATCGAAGTCACCTACGCTCACAGCCCTTGTCTTTCCGGAACTGATGCTGGCATGGTTGTTGGTATCGTATTTCTTGGTGCCATCGATATAAATGGCGTATCCTTTCTCTGTGAAAGTCAAGGCAACATAATGCCATGTTCCGTAAGGCATTGCGTTCGTTACACTGACTTCCGGATCATTTACGTCCAGATAGCCTCCTGTGCCGGTATAGCTCAAAAAAGCATTTGCAGTGAAATACAGTTTGTTTGTTCCGTCACTGAATGAGATCAGTGCGCCTGTATGGTCTGTTTTAGTAGATTTTACGAAGAAACTAAATGAGACTCCTGTCTGGATATCTGCACCGATAAGAGGGTTGGGAATGCGGAGGTATCCGCCGTTGGCGTGCATAACTCCACTTTCTCTTTCATCATCTTGTACGATTTCCGGAATCTCTTGATCTGCACTGTATGCAAAACCTTCCCCCGATATAGGTGTTTCGCCTTCGGTGGCAGTAGAGTTGAAATCTTCGTCAAATGTAAATTCAGCTATTAATTTAGCGGAGGTATCCGGCTTTGCCGGAAGTTTTTGATTTCCTGCCGGTGGATCGGCTTCTCCCCAATCCTGACAAGAACTCATGCTGAGAACGGTAAGAATTGCCATAAGTAGTAACGGCCATTTCCTTGTCTTCATAGATATTGATATTAATGGTTCAACAATAATTCTACTCGTTGTAGTGTCGCAAAAATACAACCGATGAGTATATTAAAGGTGGACAAATGAATTTTCGAGGTGGATAAACGGTTATATAAGTGTCTTTTTTACACTTTGAGTATAATCTTGGACGGATGTCTCTTAAAATGAGCTCATTTTAAGACGAAGGGCTGCTATCATTGTTTCATAATAGCAACCCTTATATCAGTTATTCTTCGTTATTCAGCAGTGCGCTTGGTGTCACATTGAAATGTTTCGTGAAGCATCTTGTAAAATATTTGGGATCATTGAATCCTACTTCGTAGGCAACTTCCGCTATATTCATATTCTTCGTTTCCCGATTCTTCAGAATCAATTCCCGTGCGATGTTCAGTCTGTAATTCCGGATGAACTGTCCGGCGGACTGACCGATTAAGTTTTGCAGTTTTTTGTTCAGCAGGCTTTTGCTTACTCCGACGGCTTCACAAAAATCGCTGACTTCAAAATAGGAGTTCTTGTAGTTCTCTTTGATAACTTCCATTACTTGATTGAGGAACTTCTTATCACCGGATTCTTCTTCCATATTAAGTACGTCCACGTCCATATCAAGCGTAAATTTACGTTGATATCGTTTCCGGTTCTCCAGAATATTCTGAATACGGGTCAATAATAATGTCTCATCAAAAGGTTTCAGCAGATATTCGTCCACTCCCATACGATAGCTTTCCAGTCGGGCTTCTTGTGAGGTTTTGGCAGTCAGCATCAGGAAAGGAATATGCGAAATGGCAAATGTTTCCTTTACCTTTCGGGACAGTTCGATTCCGTCCATGACAGGCATCATCAAATCACTGATAATAAAGTCTATTGGATTACTATTAAGTATATGTAGTGCTTCTTCGCCATTTGCAGCTTCCAGTACATGATACTGTTCACGAAGAATAGACCGGATATATCCCCGCATATCAGCATTATCCTCCACAACCAGTATACTTAAAGCCTCTTTCTCTTTTGGAGAGCCGGAATCCTGAACAGGAATTGCGGACGAATCGTTGTGATCAATAATGATTGTCTTTTCGTCTTTCCTTTCATTTCGTTGCAAGGGGAGGAGGATGCGGAAAGAGCATCCCGCATGACGGTTATTGAATGCTTTGATCTCTCCGCCGTGCATTTGAACAATCCGTTTGCAGAGGTATAAACCGATGCCTGTTCCTGCTTGTCCGTATACCGGATATTTCACTTGATTCTGCGACTGGTAGAAGCGGTTGAAAATTCGATTGAGGTCTTCCTCAGGGATGCCCGAACCACTGTCCTTGACGCAAATATACAGAGTCTCTTTTTCACTGTCTTTGGCGAAAAGAGCAGATAGGTAGAGAGACACAGTTCCCCCGTTAGGAGTAAACTTGATAGCGTTACTCAACAGATTGGTGACCACCTTACGCATTGCTTCCTCATCGTACAAGATCTCCGGCATTTCCATCCGGTAATAGCGTTTGAGCACAATGTTCCGCTCTTGAGCGAATACCTCAAACGGAGTGATCAGTGAATCGATAAATTTCAGAAAATTTCCCCGAGTCTTCACAATCTCCAGTTTGCCGGACTCTACCTTCCGGAAATCCATCAACTGATTGACGAGAGACAATAGATATTTGGAATTGCGTTCCACGAAGTTCAATTGCTCAATGACTTGCGGATTGTAGCTTAATTTTAACGCACGTTCGATAGGACCGATAATGAGGGTAATCGGTGTACGGAATTCGTGAGTAATATTCGTAAAGAATGAAATCTTGTCAAGCGTCAATTCCTGTACTTTACGGGACATACGAATCAGTTGTGCCTTCTGCCTCGTGATTTTCTCATTCTGTTGAATCAGCATATGGTTTTGGCGTGACAGCTCATCCGTTTGATTTTCTAACAGATGCTTTTGCTGTTCCAGTTCATGAGTACGTTCTTCTACCGTGCGGTGCAGATATTCTTTCTGCCGTTTCAGATTACGGATGCGCCATTGATAGAATTGCCATACACTGACAGATAACAATACGATGATGAATAGAATAAACCATACAGTCTTATAGAAATAAGGTACAATCGTAATCTTCAGTTCCGTTATGTTTTCTCCCTCGTTCTCACCATCAGGAGTGTATCTGACCTGTAGAGTATATGAACCGGGAGGTAAATTCGTATAACTGGCGAAACGACGGTTGCCCGGAACCTGTACCCATTTATCGTCAAAACCGACCAGACGATAACTGTATATGGCTGTATTGTTTGACTCAAAGTTGAGCGCTGCAAATTCGAGTGAGAAAGATTTCTCTTTTTCATGCAGTTTCAGTTCCGTCGTTATGGCAATATCTTCCGACAGGTATTCGCTGCCCGGCAATATTTCTTCATTACCTATCCGCAGGCGGGTGAAACGTACTTTGGCAGCTGGAAGAGACATCGCCGGACGATTACTTTCGATTGCAACCAATCCGCCTACACTGCCGAAATAGAGTAAGTCATGAGAAGAACCACATGAGGCGTTCCAATAAAACTGTGTGTCAATCAGACCATCCTGTATGGTATAGTTAATGAAACGATTCTCTGCCTGATGATAACAGGAGAGTCCATTATTGGTACTGATCCATAAGTTACCGTTGTTATCTTCCAGTATTCCCCGAATACTATTGTTCGGTAGTCCTTGCGCTGTGCTATAAGAGATAAACTGTTCTTTTCCTTGAGCATCGATTTTTCGTTGATAAATGCCATATCCGTTACTGCCCAGCCATAAAGTACCGTCCTTACCTTGATAAAAGCAGGTTATTTTCTCAATCAGGCGGGAGGACGGATCGTCTAGTTTGTAGTTCAGGTGCCTGTACTGGAATTCTCCTTTAGAGGAACGGGAATGCAGATCGATGATATAAACCCCTTCCAGACAACCGACCCAAAGTTTACCCTCCTTATCAATAATGGAACCGATACAGCCATGAATATTTTCAGCAGCCTTATCCGGTAACGGAGCAGTTATTTCCTTTTTTACCGGATCATAAAAATAGAGTCCTTGATTGGCGCCTATCCATATACCTTCATTAATAGGGTCATAATTCAATACTCCGATAAAGTTAATCGGAAAGCCTCCGCCGGTCTGTGAGGAAATTACCTCCAGTATCTGTCGGGGAGCTTTCAGATCAAGCAGATTGAGACCTCCTCCCCATGTACCTATCCATAAGTGATTGTCGGTATCGGCAGTCAGGGCACTGACGGAGTTGTGACTCAGTCCTCCGTGTTCACGTGTATAATGGGTGAAATCTTCGCTGTTCCGTTCTTTTCTGTTCAGTCCGCCTTCTACTGTCCCTACCCATAAGGTTCCGTATACATCTTCATAAATTGCATTAACAGGATTATAGGATAAACTTGACGGATTTTCCTTGTCATGCCGGTAGCTCCGTATCGATAGTTGCCGTGGATTCAACAGATTGATACCTCCGGTTTCCGTACCGAACCAGATATGTTCTCCATCAGTCAATATGCAATTAATAAAGTTACTGTTCAGCAGATTGGTGCCGCCATTTGGAAGGTCACAGGCTATACGTTCAAAATTATCCGTCATCGGGTTATAGATATTAATACCACGTAGTGTCGCGACGATTAATTGTTTGTCATCGGTGATAGCTAAATTTGTCAGATAATTTTGCGACAGGGAATAGGGATTGCCGGAATCATGCTCATATCGTTTTATCACATTTCCAGTTTTATTATAGCGGAATAGTCCGCGGTCACTGGAGATCCAGACTTCATTCTCTTTGCTGAGGAAATCCGAAATATAAGTTCCCGCTTCGAACTTCAGGCAGTCGGCTATGGGAGTGGTTACCAGTCTCTTTTGCGGACTTAATGCCACTTTTCGTATTTCTCCATTGTTTCCCATCCATATTTTCCCATCCTCGTCAATGTCTTTCAGAGCAATGTCCGGACCATTCAGATAGACAGGGCTGAGTGTAGACAGGATTTGCACTTCCCCTTTGTCATTGAATTCGATACGGTGAAGGGCGTTGTCGCAATGAAGCCAGATACAGCCTTGCGTATCTTTCATGATACGGGTAGCCGGTAGTTCCAGTATCTTTGGAAGTATCCCTTTCGGGTCATGGGGGATAATCGGTTTTAAAGTAGATAAGTCAATAATATCCGTTCCCCCTTCGGAGACGATCCAAAGGCGTTGGAAGGCGTCTTCACAGACATTGCGTATAAAGTTGCTTTTTAGTTTGCATTGGTGATTATTGGGAGTGTAGTTTACAAACTCATAGCCATCATAACGGGAAAGCCCGCCTCCGGCAGTCGAAATCCACATAAACCCCCGGCTGTCTTTGTACAAATCGTCGATAAAATTATGTGGAAGCCCCTCGTTCATGGTCACATACGTAATATTATAGCGGTCGGCAAACCGTTCCTGTGCCCGAACCTGTCCGGCCAGTGAACAGATACTATATATTATAAGGTATATAAGTAGGTGTTTTTTCATATATGTACGTATTAATAAGGGCAAAGTTAGAAGAATCTCTTCAATCACAAAAATGGGAAGAGCTTCTTTTCAGCAGATTATCGGATTGTCCACCAATCGTGTTCGTATGTCCACCTTTCATAGGGGAAACGGGGCGTATTTTTGTAGCATAATTGATGAACGAATACACAGATATTATGAAAAACTTGTTTTTGCCAGTTCTTTTAGTAGCAGGCAGCTTCTTTGTAAGTTGCACTTCTTCCGTGTTTACTCCGACTCCTTCTGCTAATTCTTGGGATGATAATTATTTATCAGTAGCCAAAATGGAAGATTACCGTCAATGGGGAACATACAATGTACACGATCCGTCCTGCCGGAAGCTGGGCGACTATTATTATATGTATTCTACAGATGCGATTTTCGGTGAGAACCGGAAAGAAGCGAGAGAGAAAGGCGTGCCGTTGGGGTTTATCCAGATGCGCCGTTCTAAGGATTTGGTACATTGGGAATTTCTGGGATGGGCATTTCCGGAAATACCGGAAGAAGCGGTTCACTGGGTACAGTCTCATGCAGGAGGGCAGGGGGCGACCAATATCTGGGCACCGTATATCATCCCTTATAAAGATAAATACCGCCTCTACTATTGCGTATCCGCATTCGGACGTAAAACATCCTATATCGGACTTGCCGAATCAACTTCTCCCGAAGGGCCATGGACGCAGAAAGGCTGTATCGTTAAAACAGATGATTCTACCGCGATGAATGCTATCGATCCGAGCGTCATAGCAGATGAAAATACTGGTAAATGGTGGATGCATTACGGCTCCTTCTTCGGTGGTCTGTATTGCGTCGAACTGAATCCTGAAACCGGATTAGCCTTAAACGAAGGCGATTTGGGGCACCTTGTAGCACGGCGTGCCAACTATCGGAAGGACAATCTCGAAGCACCGGAAATAATCTATCATCCGGAGCTGAAACAATATTATCTTTTCACTTCCTATGATCCGCTGATGACGACTTATAATGTACGTGTCAGCCGTTCGGATGCTGCCGAAGGTCCGTTTACGGACTACTTTGGCAAGGCTGTGAAAGATACGACCAACAACTTCCCGATACTGACTGCACCATATCGTTTTGAGAACCATACCGGATGGGCGGGTACAGCGCATTGTGCCGTCTTTTCTGACGGTGAAGGAAACTATTTTATGGCACATCAGGGACGTCTGTCACCGCAAAATCAGTTAATGGTGTTACATATACGGCAGTTGTTCTTCACTCCCGAAGGCTGGCCGGTCGCTTCTCCCGAGAGATATGCAGGGACTGCTTCGCGTCAATTCAGCAAAGAAGATCTGGTCGGTGAATGGGAAATCATACGAGTGCAGGAACCGGCATACGAACGTCAGCTGGAAGCCGGACAGATCTTATGGGGAGAGGGAGAACTGAAAGAGAAGGAATGGAACTTGTCCACCCGAGTGACTTTGGTAAAAGACGGCACGTGCAAAGGGCAGATGACCGATAACGAATGGAATATAGTTCAAATGAATGGAAAATGGTCCTTTTTGACCGAAAAACATCTATTAATGGTAGATTTGAACTCGGAGAAGATTGAGAATCTGGTTATCTTTGCAGGACACGATTGGGAGAACGAAACCGAAACAATTCTCTTTACCGGACTCGATAGCCGGGGACGTTCTGTCTGGGGAAAAAGAATCAAATAACTATATATAATTTTTATTGAAAACCATGAGAAGATACACAGAATTACTGGCTGCATTAGCCTTATCTACCGGCATGGCGCTTCATGCGCAAACCAATGAAATGGTGATCCAGACTAAGAAGTTGGGTGCTGAAATCCAGCCGACAATGTACGGACTCTTTTTTGAAGACATCAATTATGCTGCCGATGGCGGACTTTATGCCGAACTGGTAAAGAACCGTTCATTCGAATTCCCTCAGCGTCTGATGGGATGGAAGACTTATGGAAAGGTGACTTTGCAGGATGACGGTCCTTTTGAACGCAATCCGCATTATGTGCGTCTTGATAATCCGGGACATGCCCACAAGCATACCGGACTGGATAATGAAGGCTTCTTCGGCATCGGGGTTAAGCAAGGTGAAGAATACCGCTTCTCTGTGTGGGCACGTCTGCCGCACGGAGGTACAGGTGAAAAGATACGTGTGGAACTTGTAGATACCAAATCTATGGGCGAACATCAGGCTTTTGCCTCTCAGACACTGACCATTGATTCCAATGACTGGAAGAAGTATCAGGTAATCTTAAAAGCGGGTGTTACCAATCCCAAAGCAACGCTTCGTATTTTCCTTGCTTCCCAGGGTACGGTAGACTTGGAGCATATTTCCCTTTTCCCTGTCGATACTTGGAAGGGACATGAGAACGGTCTTCGCAAAGACCTTGCACAGGCTTTGGCGGATATTCATCCGGGAGTCTTCCGTTTCCCCGGTGGTTGCATCGTTGAAGGTACGGATCTCGAAACCCGTTATGACTGGAAGAAATCCGTGGGGCCGGTAGAAAACCGTCCATTGAACGAAAATCGTTGGCAATATACCTTTACCCATCGTTTCTATCCGGATTATTATCAAAGCTACGGACTGGGATTCTATGAATATTTTCTTCTTTCTGAAGAAATGGGAGCGGCACCGCTTCCGATCCTGAACTGCGGACTTGCCTGTCAGTATCAGAACAATGAAGAAAAAGCTCACGTAGCAGTTTGCGACCTGGACAGCTATATTCAGGATGCACTCGATCTGATCGAATTTGCCAATGGAGACGTGAACACGACTTGGGGGAAAGTACGTGCCGATATGGGACATCCGGCACCTTTTAATTTGAAATATCTGGGCATCGGTAATGAACAGTGGGGAAAAGAGTATCCCGAACGTGTCGAACCGTTTATCAAGGCTCTTCGCAAGGCGCATCCGGAAATCATGATTGTAGGCAGTTCCGGCCCGAACTCCGAAGGAAAAGAATTCGATTACCTGTGGCCTGAGATGAAACGTCTGAAAGCTGATCTGGTAGACGAACACTTCTACCGTCCCGAAAGCTGGTTCCTTAGTCAGGGAGCACGCTATGATAACTATGACCGCAAAGGACCGAAAGTATTTGCCGGCGAATATGCTTGTCACGGAAAAGGAAAGAAATGGAACCACTTCCATGCTGCCTTGCTCGAAGCAGCCTTCATGACCGGATTGGAACGTAATGCCGATATCGTACATATGGCTACTTATGCGCCGCTTTTCGCTCATGTGGAGGGATGGCAATGGCGTCCGGACATGATTTGGTTTGATAATCTTAACTCGGTGCGTACCGTAAGTTATTATGTGCAGCAGCTGTACGCACAGAACAAAGGAACGAATGTACTTCCTCTCACTATGAACAAGAAACCGGTAACAGGGGCGGAAGGACAAAACGGACTTTTTGCCAGTGCAGTCTATGATAAGGATAAGAACGAACTGATTGTCAAAGTAGCTAATACTTCCGATAAGACACAGCCTGTATCCTTGACTTTCGAAGGTCTGAAAAAGCAGGATGTATTGTCCGAAGGACGTTGCATCACTCTTAGCTCACTCGATCAGGACAAAGATAATACGCTTGAACAACCGTTTGCCATCACTCCGCAGGAGACACCGGTAACGATCAATGGTCATGCGTTAACCACCGAACTCGGACCGAACACGTTTGCAGTTTATAAATTCACGAAAAAATAAAATGAATAGCGTTAAACTAGTTATGATTTCATGTGCATTGGCAGCCTTTTCCGGGCTGTCTGCGCAGAATGACACTACTTTTGTAGCCGATGGCAATCCCATCATAAAATATAAATATACAGCCGATCCGGGTGCTATGGTGCATGACGGTAAGGTGTACATTTATGCCGGACATGATGAATGTCCTCCTCCCAGAGAACATTACCAGTTGAATGAATGGTGTGTATTCTCGTCTCCCGATATGAAGACATGGACGGAGCATCCTGTACCTTTGAAAGCCAAAGATTTTAGTTGGGCAAAAGGGGAAGCATGGGCTAGTCAGGTGATAGAACGTGATGGAAAGTTCTATTGGTATGTGACAGTAGAACACGGCACTATTCACGGAAAATCTATCGGCGTAGCCGTATCTGATTCGCCTGTCGGTCCTTTTGTGGATGCCCGTGGTTCCGCACTGATCACCAATGATATGACGACCGAATTTACCAAGATCTCTTGGGAAGATATCGATCCGACTGTTTTTATTGACGACGACGGACAGGCATATCTTTATTGGGGGAATACCCAATGCTACTATGTCAAACTGAAAAAGAATATGATCGAGCTGGATGGTCCTATCGTACCGGTTCATCTGCCCCGATATACGGAAGCTCCGTGGATACATAAGCGTGGAGACTGGTACTACCTTTCATATGCTTCTGAATTTCCGGAAAAGATATGCTACGCCATGAGCCGTAGCATTACCGGACCTTGGGAATACAAAGGCGTCCTTAATGAGATAGCCGGCAATTCCAATACCAATCATCAGGCTATTATCGAGTTCAAGGGCGACTGGTATTTCATTTATCATAATGGAAGCATCAATACAGCCGGAGGCAGTTTCCGCCGTTCCGTCTGCATCGATCGTTTGTATTATAACGAGGACGGTACCATGAAACGCATTCAGATGACAACGGAAGGCGTACAATAAACAGATAATTATAGGGTTAGGTTAGATAATAGGTTTTAGATTTTTGTTAATTGAAAAGTAAGGGCGTCCTTCCATTCCGGAAAGACGCCCTGCTTATTTAATTCTGATGAATAATAACTTATTCTACTCTGCGTGAACCGTCACCGATTACTACATCATATACTTTCGGGCTTCTGCCGAATTTAGCTTTGAAAGCTTCTTTTGTCTTTTCAACGAAGTTGTCATACAGTTCGTTCTTGACAAGGTTGATAGTACAACCACCGAAGCCGCCACCCATTACGCGTGAACCGGTTACACCATATTCTTTAGCGCAATCGTTCAGGAAGTCAAGTTCTTCGCAGCTCACTTCGTACAATTTGCTCATACCGTGGTGAGTTTCGTACATCTTCTGACCTACTGTTTCGTAATCGTCTTTTTCCAGCGCATCGCAAACATCAAGTACGCGTTGGATTTCTTCGATTACATATTCGGCACGCATATAATCTTCAGCGCTGATATCAGCTTTCGCTTCTTCCAGCATGTCCATTGTACAGTCACGCAGGAATTCTACATGCGGATGTTTTTTCTGGATAGCAGCAACAGCAGCCTCACAGCTCTGACGACGCTTGTTGTAAGCAGAAGAAGCCAGTTCGTGTTTCACTACTGAATCCATCAATACCAGACGATAACCTTCCGGATGGAATGGGAAATATTGATATTCCAGTGAACGGCAGTCCAGACGGATCAAGCTGCCAGCTTTACCGAATACAGAAGCGAACTGGTCCATGATACCGCAGTTTACACCGCAGTAGTTGTGTTCAGTAGCCTGACCTACTTTAGCCAATTCAAATTTGTCGATTTTACCTTCACCGAACAGTTCATTCAATGCGAAAGCATATGTACTTTCCAGAGCAGCAGAAGAAGACATACCTGCACCCAGAGGCACATCGCCGGAGAAAGCGGTATTGAATCCTTTCACGTCTACGCCACGTTTGATCATTTCACGGCATACACCGAAAATGTATCTTGCCCAGCTTGCACGGGGAGCATCCTCTTCGTTCAGACCAAATTCTACATAATCTTTCAGGTCGATAGAATAAGCTCTTACTTTGTCAGTGCCGTTCGGTTTGATTTCAGCAAGCATACCTTTGTCTACAGCTCCGGGGAATACGAATCCACCGTTGTAGTCAGTATGTTCGCCAATCAGGTTGATACGACCCGGAGAGGCATATATAAATCCTGTAGTTCCATCAAAATGCTTAATGAAGCGACTTCTTACGTGTTCTATATCCATGATAAATCAATTTTATAAGGTGAATAAATTAAATTCAGATTTTTTATTCTACTGGAATGTCTTTATTTACGTTCTTGCAACCTACCAGACCGTAGTACAGCAAGTAAGCCAGAGCAGCGATAATTACCCAATAGCTAGCCATGAAACCGGCTACGTCAGCTACCCATCCTTGAATTACAGGCAGGATACCTCCACCGCATACCAGTACCATAAACAGACCGGAAGCAGCAGCCAGATATTTACCCAGTCCTTCTACAGCAAGGTTGAAGATACCACCCCACATGATAGAAGTACAGAGACCAACTAATACCAAGTACATAGCGTTAATGGGCACTTCTGCAAAACCGAATGACAAACCGCCAGTTGCGCTTTGTTGAAGTACAGGCAGATTCACCAATGTTCCTGTAGAAGAGAAGATAGCAAGGAATACTAAAATCAATCCCAGAGCGGATGTAAATGTAAGCATCGCTTTACTGGAAACTTTTGCACCGAGTGAAGCACCGGCCAGACGACCGATCAACATTAGGAACCAGTAAGTTCCTACTACGAAACCGGAGATTGTAGAAGCGATACCGGCACCGCCTTTTTCTACAGGGTCAGTAAGGAACAGGTTCAGAGTACCCGGTACACCTACTTCAATACCTACATATACAAAGATAGCGATAGCGCCCAATACAAAGTGACGGAACTTCAAAGCACCTTTCATCAGTGTGCTGATTGGTTCAGTTGTAGCAGCAGCGTTCGGTTCCGGAATGCGTACAAACAGGAGTACGAAGAATGCGAAAGCGAATACAGCCATTGCGGTGTACATTACAGGGAAAATCTGAGAGATAGTAGCTTTTTCGATAGATCCGGCGATCAGGATACCAACGAACATCGGAGTGATGGTAGCCATTACAGAGTTGAAAGAGCCGCCCACTTGGATAAGCTGGTTACCTTTGTTACCTTCACCACCCAGTTTGTTCAACATCGGGTTTACTACAGTGTTAAGCAAACACATAGAGAAACCTGCTACGAATGCACCAATCAAATAAACGGCAAAAGCCATCTCAGGGCTTGAATGACCGGACAGGAACTGGATACCTACGCCGATAAAACCGATAGCTACTGCGATAAGTGCTGTTTTCTTATATCCCACACGTTGCAACAAGATACCGCTGGGGATACCCATTACTGCATAAGCTATAAAGTTACCGAAGTTTCCCAGCATACCCAAAGCATTGGATACGTCGAATTGGTTCTTCAGCACAATACCCATAGGAGCTGCGAGGTTAGTAACGAATGAAATCATACCGAAAAGGAAAATCATCGTGATAATGGCAATGATTTTTCCATTCTTTTTTTCTTGTGTCATGGTTCTATTAAAAATGTTAGTTTATAAAATTAGGTTAGTTATTTTTTTATCTTTTATTTTTCCACACCGAATTTGTAGATAGTCACCTGCTGGTATTCATCGCCCGGCAATAAAGTAGCCGAGGGGAAATGAGGTTTGTTCGGAGTGTCGGGGAAACATTGTGCCTCGAAGCAGATAGCGCTTCTTGCAGGGAATGTAGCACCGTGAGCACCTTCGAAACCATTCAGCCAGTTACCGGTGTAAAGTTGTACACCTGCTTCAGTTGTGTATACTTCCATGGTACGACCGCTATTCGGTTCGAAACAAGTGGCAGCCAAATCCAGTGAACCTGTTTCAATCTTGTTCAGTACGTAGCAGTGGTCGTATCCGGCACCGTTAATCAGTTGTTGGAATTTATCGTTGATACGTTCGCCTACGGTATGCGGAGTGGTGAAGTCCATTGGAGTACCTTCTACTTTGGCAACTTCTCCGGTTGGGATAGAAACTTCATCGATAGGCGTGTAGAAATTAGCGTTGATAGTAACAATATTGTTTTCGATAGTAGGAGTAGGATTGCTGATACCAGCCAGATTGAAGAAACCGTGATTGGTCAGGTTGACTACAGTAGCTTTGTCAGTTGTGGCACGATATTCGATTACCAGTGCATTTTCTTCTTCTTCCAGGCGATAAACCATTTCAACCTCCAGATTGCCGGGGAAACCTTCTTCGCCGTCGGCTGAAACATAATTGAACTGGATTATATTTTCAGCCAGTTGGTCGGCATCCCAAACGCGGGCGTGAAAACCGGTAGGTCCTCCGTGCAGGGAGTTGGGGCCGTTGTTGATGGTGAGCTCGTGCTCTTCTCCGTACAATGTGAATTTTCCTTTGGCGATGCGGTTGCCATAGCGTCCGATAGTAGTGCTGAGGAAGGGTTCCGGGCTGTTGACAACGTGGTCTATGCTGTCGTGTCCGAGGACAACGTTTGCATATTTTCCATCTTTATCCGGTACCATGATAGCGAGAATGGCGCATCCGTAATTAGTTACGGCGACTTCCATTCCCTTTTTATTTTTGAGGATAAATAAATCAGTTTCTTTATTATTTATCTCCTTTTGGAAATCTTTCCGGCTGAGCCCTGATAGATTCCCTTCCGTTGGGAATGTGTTATTCATGTCTGGTATTCTTAAAATTTTCTTGCAAATAAAGGTAAATTCTTTGTTACTCACAAATTATTCCGGCTAAATATGGTGGGTAGTTTAGGAAAGTTTAGCGTTCTCACTTAGGTTTCTGTATTTTTCATCCTTCTTTTCTTTTAAAGTGAACAATTTTTCGTATGTTTGTTCCCGGATTATTATAATCTGGGAGAATTTAATCTAAGTTTATTAACAAGAAAAACAAAAATGTATCCATTAAAATTCGAACCTATTCTGAAGCAGACGCTTTGGGGGGGCGACAAAATTATTCCGTTCAAGCATTTGAATTCAGACTTGAAAGGAGTAGGAGAAAGCTGGGAGATTTCCGGCGTAGAGGACAATGAATCTGTTGTGGCTAATGGCCCGGACAAAGGTTTAACTCTGGCTGATATGGTGAGAAAGTATCGCGAGGAACTGGTTGGCGAAGCGAATTATGCTCGTTTTGGCAATAAATTCCCACTGCTTATCAAATTCATCGATGCAAAGCAGGATTTATCCATTCAGGTGCATCCGGCAGATGATTTGGCAAAGAAAAGGCACAACTCAATGGGTAAAACCGAAATGTGGTATGTAGTGGATGCTGATAAAGGAGCGAAACTGCGTTCTGGATTTTCCGAGCAAATCACCCCGAAAGAATATAAAGAGCGCGTGCTGAACAATACGATCACTGACGTATTGCAGGAGTATGAGATCAAGCCGGGAGATGTATTTTTCCTTCCTGCCGGACGTGTGCACAGTATTGGCGCCGGTGCGTTTATTGCCGAAATCCAGCAGACTTCGGATATTACTTATCGTATATATGACTTCAACCGTAAGGATGCAAACGGAAAGACTCGTGAATTGCATACTGACCTGGCGCGTGAAGCCATCAATTACGAAGTGTTGGATGATTATCGTACCAAATACGAAGCGGTGAAAGATGAGCCGGTAGAACTTGTAGCTTGTCCGTACTTCACTACTTCCGTGTATGATATGACCGAAGAAATCAGCTGTGATTATTCAGAACTCGATTCATTCGTGATCTTCATTTGTATGGAAGGTGCATGCAAGATAAAAGACAATGAAGGTAATGAACTGAAAGTAGGTGCCGGAGAATCTATTCTGCTTCCTGCTACAACACAGGATGTAACAATTACTCCGGAAGCTGGAAACGTAAAATTGCTGGAAACATACGTGTAAATAATAGACAATATTACTGATAAAAGTATAGACCGGGCAGGCGAGAAAAACTTTCTCGCCTGCTTTGCGTTGTAGAAAGAAAGGCGTATCGATTTTGTCTTACAGACTGACAAATTCATATATGTGATGGAATTTAAGTTGGATGGTACTGCTGAAGAAGCTATCAAACAGATTAATGAAAAGCATTATGCACTTCCTTTTGAGGCAGACGGACGCCGACTTTTCAAGATAGGTGTCAATTTTAGCTCAGAAACACGCAATATTGAGAAGTGGATAGTGGAGTAGCATCAATTCTATCCCCATTCAGTTTTATATAATTTTTTTGGAAAGGTTTTAAACTTCTGTTGCTAAATCATTTTTTTCGTCTTATCATTGTATAAATTTACTAGTGATATATATGAATAAAAATGGATTTAGCCGTTGTGCGGAGTCGTACATCGGTCGTTTACGAAAAGAGGGGCGTCATTCTACGGCCCATGTTTATACGAATGCTCTTTTTTCTTTTACCAAGTTTTGTGGCACTACCCATGTTGCTTTCCGGCAAGTCACCCGTGAACGCTTGCGCTGTTACGGGCAGTATCTTTATAGTTCCGGTCTGAAGCCGAATACGGTATCAACGTATATGCGTATGCTTCGTAGCATCTATAATAGAGGAGTGGAGTCGGGCAGAGCTCCGTATGTGCATCGTCTGTTTCATGATGTTTATACGGGAGTGGATATTTGCCAGAAGAAAGCGTTGCCTGTCGGAGAACTTAATCGCCTCCTCTATGAAGATCCCAAATCGGAACGTTTGCGTCGTACACAGGCTATCGCTGCCTTGATGTTTCAATTCTGCGGAATGTCTTTCGCTGACCTTGCTCATCTGGAGAAATCTTCGCTGGAACGGAATATCATCCGGTATAATCGTATCAAGACGAAAACTCCGATGAGTGTGGAAGTACTGGATACTGCACAAGATATAATCAGTCGGCTTCGCAACTGTCAGCCTTCTCATCCGGATTGTCCCGACTATCTGTTCAGTATCCTTCTTGGCGACAAGAAGAGAGAAGATGAAAGTGCATACCGGGAATATCAGTCCGCTCTCCGCAGGTTCAATAATCGTCTGAAGAGACTTGCAAAGGCTCTTCGGCTGACTTCTCCCGTCACTTCCTATACTATCCGTCATTCCTGGGCTACTACCGCTAAGTATCGTGGTGTTCCTATTGAGATGATCAGTGAGTCGCTGGGGCATAAGTCTATTAAGACTACTCAGATTTATCTGAAAGGTTTTGGTCTGCAGGAACGTACAGAAGTGAATCGAATGAATTTATCTTACGTGAAGAACTGTCGGATAGGACGGGTGTAAAATATTTAATAAGTTGATAGTCAGCATGGATCTGTTTCTGTTACTTCTTAGGTAACGGAAGTAAATTTGATGCAAAGATAGACAAAAACACAAATAAGAAACAAATTAAAGCTCACTTTTTTTAGTTTTATCTAAAATATAGGGTAAAAACATCTTTAGACATGAAAAATACTTATTTTCATGCCCCACTCCTTATATACCTAATTTCCATTGGTATATACCCTTCTACTTAGGATGTAACTCTCTTGACAACATATTTGCTGCTGCTTTTCAACCTTTTTTCATTGTTCGTTTATGCTGTATACACTTCCGTTACCTAAGAAGTAACGGAAACATATGGGGTAAAAAAACATGATTCTAACAAAAGAGAAATCAGCCATCCTCGGGACCAAAAATGGGACAGGGGAGGGCGTAGCGTGCTTAAAACGCTGGTATGTGGCACATGTTCGCATACATCACGAAAAAAAAGTAGCCGAATATTTGGGGAAAATGGGAATTGAGACTTTTGTTCCTGTCCAGCAAGAAATCCATCAATGGAGTGATCGCCGTAAATTAGTTGAAACAGTTCTTCTTCCGATGATGGTGTTTGTTCATGCCGATCCGAAGGAACGGATGGCTGCTTTAACTCTTGCCACGGTAAGCCGTTACATGGTGTTGCGTGGTGAGGGAAAGCCTGCTGTGATTCCTGATGATCAGATGGCGCGTTTCCGTTTTATGCTCGATTATTCGGAAGAGGCAATCTGTATGAATTATTCTCCATTAGCTCGTGGAAAGAAAGTTCGTGTTATCAAAGGTCCTTTGACGGGACTGGTTGGAGAACTAGTTGCGTTAGATGGCAAAAGTAAGATTGCTGTCCGGCTGGATATGTTGGGCTGCGCTTGTGTCGATATGCCTATCGGATATGTAGAGCAAATTGGCGAAAGAAACTAAGTAGGTGATGGGGACCTTCAATAATAGCATACAGGAGAAAATAGAAAAACTACAAAAAACAGTTGATACATTGCTTCATATGGGTGAGAATATGGACTGTATATGTATTGACGATCTTTCACTACTTAATAAAGAGATCCATGAACAGATCAATGATCTGTATCCTTGTCACGGTAAGACAGCCGAACAGGAAGCTGCTTTGTGCTTGTCTCTTCTGATGGGATATAGTGTGTCTATGTATGCCAATTCGGAGGATGAGGCAAAGAAAGAAACTGTTCTGAGGCGTTCGCAAATGATTCTGAAAAACCAATTGCCTTCACCATTGAAAATTCAGTTACACACAATCTACGATAAACTATTGTCATAGTAAATCTACTTTTTTGGAAAAAGACTTTATAATTTATTGGGGTATTTAAATTATGAAACACGCATTTGACCGTTTTGTTCAATATTTGCAGAAAAACTACTTTAGCTATTGGATTGTGTTGGGTATCGATACATTCATTGCTTTACTGTGTACCTGGGTGTCATTTATCGGCATTCATTATATAACGGAGACTTCTAAAGAAATCACTTCGCTCTTCCATATTTTAGCGATTTCGGTGATCTCCAGTGTCTTAGGTTCCTTTTTATTCCATACCTACCGTAATACGATCCGTTTTTCCCAGTTGAAGGAATTATGGAGACTTGCCGGAAGTGCGCTGATAAAGGCTGTCTGTATCGCAATGGCTATCTGGCTTTTCCTGCCTCAGACGGGACTGCATAATAGTCAGAAAATAGTCTTTGTACTGTTTGATGGTATGCTGACTTTTATTGTCATGGTAGGCTTTCGTATTCAGCTGATTTTGGTTTATGAACTCCTGCTGAATATGCTGAATAAGAAGAATATGCATATTCTGATCTATGGCATTGATGATAAGAGTGTGGCATTGAAAGTCCGGTTAATGAACAGCTCCCACTTTAAAGTCGTTGGCTTCTGCATCTACGGAACGGGCGACTCCATCCGACGCGTGGCTGATCTTCCCGTTTATTCATTTAAGGATGAAGATTGCTTCAACAAGCTTATTCATAAGAAATGTATCGGCGGCATCCTGTTTGCCCGTTACGAGAATACCCGTGAAGAGGAAGACCGCCTGCTTCAGTATTGTAAAAGGAGTGGATTGAAAACGTTGATTGCTCCGAGTATCAGTGAGGCTGACGAAAACGGAAGTTTCCATCAATGGGTACGCCCTATTAAGATTGAAGATTTGCTGGGTCGCTCAGAAATTCATATCAATATGGAGGAGGTGATGACTGAGTTTTGTGGCAAGGTTGTGCTGGTGACCGGAGCTGCTGGTAGTATTGGCAGCGAGCTTTGCCGGCAACTGGCTCAGATGAACATCAAGAAACTGGTCATGTTTGACTCTGCTGAGTCACCTTTGCATAATGTCCGCTTAGAATTTGAGAAGAATTATCCCGGTCTTGATTTTGTTCCTGTCATTGGAGATGTCCGCGTGAACGAACGTCTCCGTATGGTCTTCGAAACTTATCAGCCTCAGATAATCTTTCATGCTGCTGCTTATAAGCATGTTCCATTGATGGAGGAAAATCCCTGTGAAGCAGTTTTGGCCAACGTTATCGGTTCTCGTCAGGTTGCCGATATGGCTGTGGAATACGGAGCGGAGAAGATGATCATGATTTCTACCGATAAGGCTGTAAATCCTACCAATGTAATGGGATGCTCGAAACGATTAGCTGAAATCTATGTACAGAGTCTAGGCTGTGCCATCCGTGAGGGTAAAGTGAAAGGTCATACCAAATTTATCACTACCCGCTTTGGTAATGTATTGGGTAGTAACGGTTCTGTAATTCCCCGTTTTAAAGAACAGATTGAGAATGGCGGTCCTGTCACAGTGACTCACCCTGATATCATTCGTTTCTTTATGACTATCCCCGAAGCTTGTCGTCTGGTAATGGAGGCAGCCACTATGGGTGAAGGCAATGAGATATTTGTCTTTGAGATGGGAAAGGCCGTGAAGATTGTTGACTTGGCTACCCGTATGATCGAACTTGCCGGTTATCGTCCGGGTGAAGATATTGAGATAGAGTTTACGGGACTTCGTCCCGGTGAGAAGCTTTATGAAGAAGTCTTGAGTGATAAGGAGAATACAATCCCTACCGAGAATAAGAAGATAATGATAGCTAAGGTACGTCATTATGAATATACTGATATCCTCGAAACTTATGGAGAGTTCGAGAAGTTATCCCGTACAGTAAATATCATGGATACAGTCAAGCTAATGAAGAGAGTAGTACCTGAATTTAAATCCAAGAACTCACCGAGATTTGAGGTCTTGGATAGATAACTAGAATAATTCTGAACACTAACATAAATCAACAATGGATACAAAAGAATTGAAGATTGCTGTTGCAGGTACCGGCTATGTTGGTCTTAGCATAGCAACGCTTTTGTCGCAACATCATCAGGTAATGGTAGCTGGTGTGCCCGGTTTCACACGTATGAACAAAAATAGAAGGTGAACACTCATCAGATCATCCTGAATTCCATATTTTTCTCAATACGACTATGACAATAACAGCATTGGATTTGCGCAAGGAACATCCACAGTTTGTAGTATCATTGACCAATCGTGACTACGCCGGGATTGCCAACAGGATATTGTACTTACTCCACACCTCAGACTTTGGATTTGAACGTATTCTGGAAGAGTTGAAAGCTATGGCGGTCAACTTCACCTTGTATTTCGAAGACATCGTTTCAAAAGTAGGTCTTTGGCACAGTTTTGTTGCAGGGCACAGCAACCTTTATCGCAAGCCCCTGTCGTTTTACCGTGTTGGTGAAGACTACACCACCGATGAGATCCACTCGAGGATATACAGTTTCTCCTATGGGATGCCACACTTGCAGGCGAGGACTTTGAGACATTGGTCAATCTGGAGAACGAATCCCTTGCCAAGGTAGTCTCACAGATATATGACTACCTTGCAGAGCTCTTCGAAGATCCTCTGATCAATAATGATTTATCCGGCTTCTTTCACGAAGCGCGTTTCACAGACAACTTTTATGAAGTGCGTCAAGTGTTGAAGTGGTGTTTTTTCGATTGCTACCTCACCTCCGGCAGATTTATGATTCTACCTTCAAAGAAGTCTGTGATCACCAACTGGAGTTGTGCCAAGGCAACCGGCAGGTAGCACATCGGTAGCAGAAGTTGACCTGGCATTCCGTTACCATATCGGACCTCTGGCAATGAAATCGCAGGAATGGCTGTCTGCCTGCTCACTGTCAACGGTCAGGAGTCAAAGGCGAAAGACATTATAGACATCCAAGCCAGAGACATAGAACCATACCTGTTGGAAGAATTTAACAAAGAGTCAATCACCTTGTGAGACATCGAAGACAACATCATCAGTGTATAACGCACCAGATATTTCATGGTACAGAACCACATCCTGCAGGATAGCAACGGTTGCGTGGGTTCGTATGCTTGCTATAGGGAGAGTGTTTTCTGAACGGTATGAATTCATGGGGTGACATACTCAGCCTTATACCAAAGTACAGGGAAGAGCGGGAACTTATGAAGCAAGTAGGCGTTGAAGGAACTGACAACGATGCAATGTCTTCAAAGAAAAATTCACAATACGGCATTCACTTCTTCCGGACCAATGCGGACTATATGCGTTACCTTGCCGAAGAGCTCAACACTCCTGTTGGAAGCAAAGCAGTATTGCCAAAGAATGTGAGGAGCATAATCCTCTACATTCCGAAGGATAATCCATGTAAACTATGCACCATTATGGACTGTGCAGAATATATCAAACACCCAGGTAATCCCATGTACGACCAGGAGAAGTCGAAGACATATTTTCTAGTCGTCGACCTTGACCGGATACCAGGAGAGTTCATCCGCTATGCAATAGCCCATAAACTACTCATGCCGGATTTCGCTCTCAACTCCAACCGGGTTATCGTCATGGCAGGAAGTTAGCGCAGGATAATCTGGACTTCCTTACAAGGACGTTGAGGGGACAGGAATACTGATCAATGGAGATATGACAACTATACCAAGCGAAAAAATAAGATATATGCTGCAACGCATGGAAACTGACCGGTAGGTGCGTACGGATGTGGAGATGACTCCATTGAAGGAGGAGATTGAAGCAATCTTCAATCCAGGCAACATTGACGATGATTGTGACAGGATTGCGGACTTACTCTACCTGTTTAAGGTTCAAATCGGGGAATTGTTGGATAAAGGGGAGTATCATGAGGCTTTCACTCTGTTCTATGAAATCCTTAAAAGCCTGTCATGCCATTTTGTTAAGGATGAGCATTATTGTCATTTTGATGATATACACAGTCCTGACTACACTTGTGGGGACATGCTTGATACTATCGTCAGAAGAGTAAAGGAGGGAGTTGTGACGGAATCAGATCTAAAATATCTGTCGGAGGCGATGGGAGAGGTCGAACGAATGGATGCGTACGAAGACTACGGTTGTCCTTTCGTCATCTCGGACTGGAACCGTTTTTACGGGAATCTTCCGCTGGTAATTTGTATAACAAAAAGTAAAAAGAAAGATAAGATATGAGAAACTTTGAAGATTTACAGATAACTGTAGCAGATACAGGATACGTTGGTTTGAGTATCGCTACCTTGTTGTCATAATGGTATGCAAAATACTATGGTATTAATGATTAAGAATGAAATACAGGCAACTGGACCGATACAAATCATCGAATCGGTTGCCCGCTTGAAATAATGAAATAGAATATATTATATACATTTATGGAACTCAAAACAGACTACACAAACGTCAGTTTCCAGAATAATGGCAAACTAAAACTGTTGATAATTGTAGGTACACGCCCAGAGATTATCCGTCTCGCAGCCGTCATCAACAAGACACGTCGATATTTTGATGTTATTTTGGCTCACACCGGCCAGAATTATGACTATAACCTTAATGGTGTTTTTTTTAAGGATCTCAATTTGAAGGATCCTGAGGTTTATATGGATGCTGTAGGTGATGACCTTGGTGCTACTTGCGGTAACATTATAAATGCATCATATAAGCTTATGGTAGCTACTAGGCCTGATGCAGTTCTCGTTTTGGGTGATACAAACAGTTGTTTGAGTGTTATTGGTGCTAAGCGTCTTCACATCCCTATCTTCCACATGGAGGCAGGTAATCGTTGTAAGGACGAATGCCTCCCAGAAGAGACCAACCGTCGCATCGTAGATATTATCTCAGATGTGAACCTTGCATATTCAGAGCATGCACGTCGCTATCTTGCAGAGTGTGGTCTTCCACGTGAAAGAACTTATGTTACAGGTTCTCCTATGGCAGAGGTGCTCCACCAAAATCTTGCTGAGATTGAGGCTAGTGATGTTCATCAGCGTCTTGGTTTGGAGAAGGGTAAGTATATTCTTCTTTCTGCGCATCGTGAAGAGAACATTGACACAGAGAAGAACTTCTTGAGTCTCTTCAACGCTATCAATGCTATGGCTGAGAAGTACAATATGCCAATCCTTTATAGCTGCCACCCACGTTCACGCAATCGCCTTCTAGTCTCTGGCTTCCAACTCGATCCTCGAGTACAGGTTCAGCAGCCTCTCGGCTTCCATGATTACAACTGCCTTCAGATGAATGCCTTTGCTGTGGTATCAGACTCTGGTACACTTCCTGAGGAGAGCAGCTTCTTTACAAGCGTAGGTCATCCGTTCCCAGCTATCTGCATCCGTACCTCTACAGAACGTCCAGAATCTCTCGATAAGGCTGGTTTCATTCTTTCTGGTATTGATACTAATGGTCTTCTCCAGTCTGTTGATACAGCAGTAGAACTTGTAAAGAATGGTGACTATGGTATACCTGTGCCAAACTATTCCGATGAGAATGTCTCAACTAAGGTGGTTAAGATTATTCAGTCATACGTTGGCGTAGTCAACAAGATGGTTTGGCGTAAATTTTAAAACAAATAGGATAATGAAAGTATTAGTAACTGGCGCAAAAGGATTTGTTGGTAAGAACCTCTGTGCCCAACTCAATAATATCAAGACTGGTAAGGTAAAGTGTTATGGGAACTTGGTAATCGAAGAAGTCTTTGAGTATGATCTTGATTCTACACCAGAGCAGCTTGACGCATGGTGTAAGGATTGCGACTTCGTCTTCAACCTTGCAGGCGTTAACCGCCCTCAGGATCCGAAGGAGTTTATGGAGGGAAACTTCGGTTTCGCCACCGTCCTTCTCAACACTCTCAAGAAGTACAAAAACAACTGCCCTGTGATGATCAGTAGCTCTATTCAGGCTACTCTCGCAGGTCGCTTTGGTACGAGTGAATACGGAAAGAGCAAGAAGGTAGGTGAGGAACTCATGTTCCAATATGGTGAAGAGACAGGTGCCAAAGTCCTTGTTTATCGTTTCCCTAACCTCTATGGTAAATGGTGCCGTCCAAACTACAACTCAGTTGTCGCTACTTTTTGTAACAACATCGCCAACGATCTTCCAATTACAGTAAATGACCCATCAGTCGATATGGAGTTTCTCTATATTGACGATTTGGTAGAGGAAATGATCTGCGCATTGAATGGCGAGGAACATCATTGCGAGTTTGAGGGAGTAGAAACGGTACTTTCTCCAAACGGTCGCTATTGTACAGCCCCAATCACTCATCACGTGAAACTTGGTGAGATTGTGGATCTGCTTTACAAATTTGCTGAGATGCCAAAGACTTTGATGATCCCTGAGATTCCTGCCGGTTCGTTTGCAAAGCGACTCTATAGTACATTCCTCAGTTATCTTCCAAAGGAAAAGGTAATCTTCGACCTCAAGATGAATGTCGATAATCGTGGCTCTTTCACCGAGCTCGTCCACACTATCAACTGTGGACAGGTCAGCATCAACATCTCTAAACCTGGAATAACAAAGGGAGAACACTGGCATCATACTAAGTGGGAGCTGTTCATCGTAGTCAGTGGGTATGGACTTATTCAGCTTCGCAACGAGAATGATCCCAATGCAGAAATCCTTGAATACGAAGTCTCAGGTGACAAGATTCAGAGTGTCATCATGCTCCCTGGCTATACCCACAACATCATCAACCTTTCTGACACGCAAGATCTTGTTACAGTTATGTACTGCAATGAGATCTTTAATTCTGAGAGACCAGACACTTTCTTTGATAAGGTTGTGATTGAGCGAGAGCAGTGATAAAATAATTTTTTCATTGCCGAGTGTGAGCAAGCTCGACAATGTCAAGGTAGTTAAAGAATAATAAATAAAATCATCATACAATTATGTCCATTTTTGCAGGTAAAACCCTTATGATTACCGGTGGCACAGGTTCTTTCGGTAATGCAGTATTAAATCGTTTCCTTCATACAGACATCGCAGAGATCCGCATTTTCTCTCGTGACGAGAAGAAACAGGACGATATGCGCCACGAATATCAGGTAAAATATCCTGAATATGCAAGCAAAATCAAGTTTTTCATCGGTGATGTTCGTAATCTCCAGTCATGTAAGAACGCTATGCCCGGTGTGGACTACGTTTTTCATGCAGCTGCCCTTAAACAGGTGCCCTCTTGCGAGTTCTTCCCAATGGAAGCCGTAAAGACTAATGTCATCGGTACTGACAATGTGCTAACTGCAGCTATCGAAGTTGGTGTGAAGGCTGTCATCTGCCTCTCAACCGACAAGGCTGCTTATCCTATCAACGCTATGGGTATTACCAAGGCCATCGAGGAGAAGATTGCTGTAGCTAAGTCACGCTACTCAGGCAACACCAAGATCTGTTGTACCCGTTATGGTAATGTAATGTGTTCACGTGGTTCTGTTATTCCTCTCTGGATTGACCAGATTCGCAATGGCAATCCTATTACCCTCACCGAACCTTCAATGACTCGCTTCATCATGAGCCTCGAAGAAGCCGTAGCTCTCGTTCTCTTCGCCTTTGAGTATGGTCAGAACGGTGATATCCTCGTTCAGAAGGCTCCTGCTTGCACCATCCAGACTCAGGCAGAGGCCGTATGTGAGCTCTTTGGTGGCAAGAAGGAGGATATCAAGGTAATCGGCATCCGCCACGGCGAGAAGATGTATGAAACTCTCCTCACTAACGAAGAGTGCGCCAAGGCCGAGGATATGGGCGATTTCTATCGCGTACCTGCTGATAACCGTGGCTTGAACTATGATAAGTTCTTCAAAGAAGGAGAGGCAGAACGCAATCTTCTGATAGAGTTCAACTCTAATAATACTCGACTCTTGAATGTAGAAGAGACCAAAGCAAAAATTGCAGTTCTTGAGTATATACAGAAAGAACTATCAGGCGAAGGCAACTTTGTTCAGTAAAAATAGTAGAGATGCTCGCTCTTTGCTTTAATCAAGCTCAATGTATCTAAGGAGAATATCTGTACTAGTGTGCTCACAGGTGGAGTTTATGATGTACATCATTAAATACCCTCGCACACTCAAACTGACAAGTTGACAAAGAGAAACAAATATTAACTATTTATATTTATTACAGTAATGATCAATGTTGGAATTATTGGATGTGGCTTCGTAGGCGGAGCCCTTAAGGATTGGTTGGAGCACAACAATCCCGATTGCAAACTTTTCATTAGCGACCCAGCTAAGGGCTACAATGACTCAATGAAAGAGATCGACATCGTTTTCCTCCAGATTCACGTACGCACCGAAAACGATGGTACACAGGACCTTGCCCTTATGAAACAGCTCATCTCAGCACTTCCTGACGTACCTGTCTTCGTTCGCACCACCATCCTCCCTGGCACTAGCGAGCTTCTCTCTAAAGAGACGGGTCATAGTGTACACTATATGCCAGAGTTCCTTACCGAACGTACTCATATCGAAGACTTCAAGAAACAGACCATGGTTTTCACGGGAGCCGTAGAACTCCTCACCAAGATCTTCGTTGGCAAGAAATTCACAGTTATGACCCCTCTTGAGGCAGAGCTCACTAAGTATATGCATAATGTCTTTGGCGCTTACAAGGTAACCTACTTCAATGCATGCCGTGAATACTGCGAGAAGATGGGGGCTGACTGGCGCACCGTTCACACCGGTTGCCTTCTCTCTGGCTATATTAACGACACCCATACATACGTTCCTGGTCCTGATGGCAAGTTTGGTTATGGAGGCAAGTGTTTCCCTAAGGATGTAAATGCTTTTACTAAGATGACACAGGGCACTTCACTCGGATCCCTCCTTGCTCCACTCCACGATTTAAACGTACATTTCCGTGGTGAGGAAGAGATTATCTGAATCCTATAGTTAATGGATATCTGGCTGCACAGGTGGAGCCGAAAGGTTTATGGTTTGATACCATCAGTCAGAACTAATAAGCTGCTACAACAACGTAGAGCAAATAGCATACAAATACACATAATGCCAATTAAATAATTAGCGTAACATATGAAAGCAAGTTTTTATTCAATAATGGCAAAGAGAGTGAAGAATATTCTTGGGATAAAAGATTTTTCATTGTTTCGTAAAGAAATGCATAAGAAAATAGGCAAGATAATCTACCATCAAAAGTATAATGCAGATGATTTAATCAAAGTTATGTGTTCAATGGGAATGAAAGAAGGAAGTATTATATGTATTCATTCCTCAATGAAGGAGTTTTATAATTTTCAAGGTACAGCAGTAGAAATTATTGATAAAGTTCTTCAAGTCATAGGGCCTGATGGAACACTCGTTATGCCTGCATTTCCGAAGAAAGAACAATCAGAACAGGATAACTATATTTTTAACCTTGCAGCAGATCCAACTGGAGCAGGTTATTTGGCAGAAGTTTTCCGAAAATATTCAGGAGTATTAAGAAGTGCCAATGTTCAACATTCGGTATGTGCAATCGGAAAACATGCCGAATACCTTATAAAGGATCATACTAAAGATCACGATTGTTGGGGGAAAAAGTCCCCCTGGTATAGGATGTGTGAATTAAATGCCATTGTTTTTAACCTTGGTATGCCTCGGAATTATATAGGAACAATTCATCATTGTGTGGAGAGTTCTCTGTATACAGAACATCCATATTGGGCTCAGTTCTTTACTATCTCTAAAACTTTTCGTTATTACAACTCAGACGGATCTATTTCTGAGTATAGTGAATATATGGGTAATTTAGATAGGAGAACAAGAGAAAGCAATCTATTTAAGAAATTTGCAAAAGAAGATTGGCAAATAAAGAAAATAAGTAATTTAGAGATTAAAGCCTTTTATACGCGCAGTTGCATGAGAAAAATGATTGAACTTGGTAGAAAAGGCATTTCTGTATATTATGTTCCTTCAGCCAAGAAATATAGCTTTTGATATGAAAAGTATTCTTTTTAACATACGTGAGAATGCATTAATAAAAAATACATTAAAGCTTTCAGCTAGCAATGTGGCATTAATGTTTCTCCCTTTGTTGGTTACTCCTATTTTGTCAAGACTATACACTCCAGAAGAGTATGGGGTATGGGGTGTCTTTTCTGGGGTGTTGTTTATATTAAATTCATTCATCTTTTTATCTTATGAAAATACAATTGTCAAGTCTAATAATGACAGGGAGATTCCCAATCTTTTATTCCTGTGTATAGTTATATCTTTGATTATTAGTTTACTATCATCTATTACATTTTCTGTAGGTAAACTATTGGAGATATCCTTTTTCTTAAACTATCCAAATGTTTTGTATTTATTTTTTGCGTTAATATCATCAGCTTGTTTTACATTAACAATATGCCTTTCAAATAGATATAAGAATTATGGTGCGATGTCGATAGCAAATACAACTAATGGTCTTTCTCAAGCAATTATTCGCATTTTATGGGGCGTGTATCCATTAGTTGGATTGGGACTGATAATTGGAAATATTTTAGCGCATGTGATTGCTTGTGTATTGCTAATATTTCTGATTAGGCCTATTATTAGAGAGATTAGTTGGAGTTCGCTATCTTATGTCAATATAAAAAAAACTGCACTCTTATATAAAAAATTCCCCTTATATGATGCTCCTGCAAGATTCCTTGAATTTACAGTGGGTAACATAGTAATTATCATTTTGTCTTTTTTTTATGGGGATAACGAATTAGGATGCTTCTCTATGGTAATGCAATTTATTTTGCTGCCAATAGCAATTATCGGTTCTGCAATGGGTAACGTTTATTATAGAGAATTGTCAGAGAATTCAGATGTCCCGGATATTATCAAAGAATCAACAAGGAAAGCGAATAGAATGTCATTATATCTATCTATACTACCCATCATGTTCTTGGCGTTAGGAGGCGATAAATTGCTTGTTCTATTCTTAGGAGCAAAATGGATGGCAGCAGGGAGAATGGCACTCTGTTTGGCTATATATTCTGTACCTGTAATTATTAGCGAACCACTGCTCCCAATATTTAGGGTTTTGGATAAACAAGAAGTTCGGTTTCAGTTTAATATTTTAAATTTGGTAGTTTCAGTAGGAGCACTTGTTGTATCTTCAGTATTATTTGATAACATCTATATTTCTTTGTTTTTCTATTCGTTATTTTACGCAATCATAAGATTTTCCATATATCGAAAGATATTAAACATAGCTAGGCTGTCATTTGTAGAGATTGACAAAAAAACAGTTGTGTTGATTTTGCTCTGTTATCTTACATTATTATGTCGTTTTCTTATAGAAATTGTCTAAATATGAGCTTATCGAATAGTAAATTGTTATCAAACAATATCTTCTCAAACTTGTTGTTTGCATCACTCTATATTGCAACATTTGCCTACGTATGGAAGACATATTGTGTTCCTGTATGGCATGCTTATTTTTACTATGATGTACCACACTCTGAGTTTTATGAAGCGATTGGTTATTTGGTTGCATTGGTTCCTGTGCTTTTTTACAGAGGAATTAAAAATGTATCATCTTGGATATGCCTTTTCCTTTATTATTTTGGATATGTACCAATTGTGCTAGGTTTGTTGTTTAATTTTCCAGAAGATAATGAAGTTAATGTAGTTGGATATTGGATCGTGTTGTTAATTGCAATGAGTTCTTATTTTTTGATAGATAGAATTCATTATAATGTAGGAACTACTAGTGGTAAAGTCCCGATAACGGTTATTTGGGTATTTGCAGCGATTACATTTTTCTCATTATTGCTGGTGTATCATAGTAATATTAGGTTAGTAGACTTTACTCGAGTATATGATTTAAGAGAGCAAAATGCAGGTAAAGGTGGTGTTTTAATGAACTATATAATTGCATGGGCAGGAACCTTTACATTTCCATTTATAATATGTTATGGATTGCTTGTTAAAAAAAAGGTATACTATATCATGGGATCTATGATGTTTCTTTTCCTATATATGATTTTCGGTTTAAAGACTTATTTTTTGGCACCATTAATCTTGTATGCAATGTATAGATTTTTTTTGTGGCAGGAAATGAAGGATGTCAATCTAATACCGATATTTACCATTGGCATTTTAATTCTGTCATGGTTTTTCTTGGCAAATCTCGATAATCCTACATTATATGTACTTGCGGCAGTTTTTTTAATGAGAACATTAACAATCTCGGGCTGCTTATTTGCTGGATACTATGTGCCATTTTTTAGTAGTCATCCGAATACATATTTTAATCATGTTAGTTTTATTAACAAGCTGACGGATGCAGATCCTTACCATGGTGAGGCTATTGGAAAGGTGGTTTCTGAAGGTGGCATGAACGCAAATGCTATTTTTTGGGCAATGGACGGCGTAACTGCTATGGGTGTTACTGGTGTAGCAATCGTAAGTATCCTATTTGCGATATTTCTCATCTTCATAAATAGGTTAGTTAATGATGAGAATAAAGCTTTTGTATGTACATTATTGATTATGCCAACTATGATGCTTTTGAATGTGTCTTTCTTTACATTTTTACTATCCGAAGGTATAATTCTTATTGTTCTTGCATTACGTTATGTCGACATTCCATATGGGCATATGAAATTAGATTAATAATTAAATAATATGAAAATTGCAATTATAGGTGCCAATGGCTACATTGGAAAGCATCTTGCTTTCTATCTACAGAAGAAGGGGTATGAATCTATGTGTTATGATATACAAAATGAAAAGCATGATAATTACAAGCAAGTAGATTTGACAGACAAGCAATCTGTTGTAAATATAGACCTGAACGTAGATTACATCTATATGTTTGCTGGTCTTACAGGAACCTATGCAGGCTTTGATAACTATGAGACTTATGTTAAGATTAATGAGATAGGACTCCTAAACCTGCTTGATGCTATCCGTCATTCAGTGTATCGCCCAAAGGTTGTGTTTCCTTCTACACGATTGGTTTATAGAGGTATAGATAAATCACTAGCTGAGGATGATGAGAAAGAGACAAAGACACTGTATGCTATCAATAAGCTTGCATGTGAAGGGATACTCTATGCATACAAGCAGAGTTTTGATATCCCATATACAATTTTCCGTATATGCATCCCTTACGGCAATTTGCTGTCTACAGACTACAGTTTTGGTACAGTAGGATTCTTTATAAAACAGGCAAAGGCCGGAAAAGATATAACACTGTATGGTGGAGGTAATATCAAACGAACATTTACGCATATAGAAGACCTCTGCTATCAGATAGTATTGGCATCTATGAAGGATGAAAGCAATGGAGAAATCTACAATGTTGGAGGCCAAACGCTATCTCTACGTGAAGCAGCTGAGATCATAGCAAGGAAATACGGAACGAATGTAATGGCTGTAGAATGGTCGGAACGCGATCTTCGTATAGAGAGCGAACATACGTATTTTGATGATACAAAGATTCGTACCTTACTGAATTGTAAAGATTTTAAACAATTAGAAGATTTTTCAAGAGATATTTAATATGAGAACAAGAAATGTAGAAGACGCACAGCTTGATTTTTTAGTATCAGCTATGCACCATGGCTCGTTTATGTCAACTCGGGACATCCTTACATGGATGAAACAGCAGAACGATGAGGTAGTATCTAATATCAGACAGATTCCGCTGACAGAGTTGAAAGGCTGGAACTACCGTGATGATCGTATTCGTCATGAAAGTGGTAAATTTTTCAGCATTGACGGTATCCGTATTAATACCAACTATCGTGATGTTGCAGAGTGGGATCAGCCGATTATCAATCAGCCCGAGATGGGCTTTCTTGGCTTCATTGTAAAGAAGTTCGATGGAGTGATACATTTCCTCATGCAGGCGAAGATTGAGCCAGGTAATCTCAATGTGGTTCAGCTATCTCCTACACTACAGGCAACGAGAAGTAACTACACTCGAGTTCATGGAGGGAAATCACCTTATTATTTAGAATATTTCAATGGAGAAAGGGATGTAACTGTATTAGTTGACCAATTGCAATCAGAACAGGGAGCACGCTTTCTACATAAGCGAAACCGCAATATTATAGTAGAGGTTGATGAGAATGAAGAACTTGAGGTCAAGACCGGGTTCATTTGGGCATCGCTTGGCCAGATGAAAGAATTGCTAAGGTACCCAAATGTTGTCAACATGGATAGCCGTACAGTTATTTCATGTATCAAATTTGGTAGCTATTCTGAGCACTCTCTCAAACTGCTCGATACAGTAAAACAGCTGAGTGGGATTCAGTCCGATAGGCCAGACTCCTTCCTTTATTCGATGCTGAGCTCGGACAATCACCTGCATGACATTCAAGACATTATCCAATGGATAACATCACTGAAATTCAAATATGAACTGGATGTAAAGCCTATAGGCATCTCTGAGATGAACCATTGGGTATATGATGGAAACACAATACATCACGAAGACGGCAAGTACTTTGATGTGATGGGGTGTAAAGTAGAGATTGGCAATCGTGAGGTTGTCTCTTGGGATCAGCCGATGGTACGATCTGCTCAAGAAGGCCTGATGGGCTTCATCGTAAAGAAGATAAACGGAATATATCACTTCCTGGTACAGGCTAAGCTTGAGTCTGGCAACTTTGATGTGGTTGAGATGGCTCCTACCGTACAATGCCTTACTGGCAACTATCGTAAAGGACAGAATGAATATACCATTCCTTACTTGGAGCAAGTTTTGAATGCGCCAAAGGATAAGGTTTGGTATGCAAGCTATCAGAGCGAAGAGGGAGGAAGATTCTTCCAGGAGCAAAACCTTAATACTATTGTAGAGGTTGGAGATGAATTCCCCGTAGAGGTTGAAGAGAATTACTGTTGGATGACCCTCAACCAGATGCTCTCTTTCGTTATATACAACAACTATCTCAACATTGCTGCACGCTCGTTGCTGTCAGCTATTAGTTTATATTAATCGAGGTATGACTAATACAAAGGAAAGACTATCCTACATATCTGTATTGCGTTGTATAGTGGTGATTGTTGTTGTCTTCGGATATGCTATATGTATACAAGCAAATGGCATGTTCTCGGAACGGAGTGTGTAACACCCTTTTGGCAGAAAACAATTAATATTATATATGCAATACACATGTACTTATTTACAATAGTTTTCAACTATTTGTATGAATATTAACGTCTTATGGGTATGGCGCGAATTTAGAGTTTATGAAAAAATGTTAATGAAGTTTGTCCCATTCCTAATATGGGGCATAATTGAGTGTACCATAGATATGGGCATGACCTATAAGTATATTCTTGTAGGTCCACTTCATATATGGTATTTACGTTTTCTGATGGAAGTCTTTCTGATAAGAAGACTGTTAGATAAATGGATAGTCAATAATCCAATACTACCAATTTTGTTGATAGTAATTCAATATGTAATAGTTGATATCGTGGGAATGCATAGCATAGATGTCCCCATTTGATAATTATTATAGATATTTTTTGTTGGGTATAATTATATGTCAATTGTTAAACAGGAGAACAATTAATAGAAACGCAAACTATATAATGCTGACAGCGACTATAGTAGCATTCTTACTCAGTGGTGCCCTCTTGCCTCTTGGGTATTTGTATCTATTGTACTATTGACCAATGGATTGATTTACATTGCGTTTACAACAATAAATGTTAATCGATTGTCAAAATGGATTATCTCGCTAGATAAAGCAAGTATGGGTATATACCTAATACACCATCCTATCATTTGGAATCTTGTAAAGTATTCACAGACCCAATCAATACTGGCAGAGCATTACATCCTTGCTCCTATAATAGTTACTGCGGTTGTATTGGTTGTATCATAGTGACTTATAACGGTTATTCAGAAAACAAAATTTAGATTTATATTAGGTTAAAGACATGATTAGAATTGGTATTATATGTCCTTCGGAAATTGCACTTCGAAGATTTATACCTGCACTCCAGCAGGCTGGGGACTGTATCAAATTTGCAGCCATTGGTATTGCATCTTCTGAAGAATGGTTTGGTAATATTGAAAGCATTTCTCAAGAGCAAATAGATGAACAGCAATCTCGCGAGCGTGCGAAGGCTCAAGTATTTGTTGATCAATATGGGGGAGAGATCGTAGTTGGTTACGAAAACTTGGTATCAGCAGATGCAATAGATGCTGTGTATATTCCGCTCCCACCAGCTCTCCACCATAAGTGGGCTAAAAAGGCTATAGAAGTAGGCAAACATGTATTTGTAGAAAAGCCTTCAACCACCTCTTTGGCAGACACAGAAGACTTGATTGAAATGGCTTCTCAGAAAGGACTTGCACTTCACGAGAACTACATGTTTATCTATCACTCACAGTTGGAGGAAATCAACAATATTGTGAATAGTGGAGAGATTGGAGATGTTCGTTTGTATCGCATCTCTTTTGGTTTCCCTCGTCGAGCAGCTAATGACTTCCGCTACAACAAGAATCTTGGCGGTGGAGCCTTGCTTGATGCTGGTGGATATTGCATGAAATATGCGAACTACCTCTTAGGAGGTGATGCGCATGTAACAACTGCACAAGCAAATTATATAGACGAGTTTGAGGTGGACATGTACGGATCTGCATCTATGTGCAATAACAAAGGACAAGTCGCTCAGATTGCCTTTGGTATGGACAATGATTATCGTTGTGATATCGAAATCTGGGGTAGCATAGGCACCATTACCAGCGGGCGTATATTGACAGCTCCTGCGGGTTTTGTTTCATCATATACAGTCAAAAAGAATCAAGATATAGAAACGCGCTCACTTACTGCAGACGATGCTTTCTTGAAATCAATACAACGCTTTGTTGATTGTGTAAATGACAATGTAGTACGTATTGATGAATATGAGTTATTAAAAAAGCAAGAGCAACTTCTAGAGGAATTTAAGAAATATGCTTCTAACAAGTAAAATTCTTGATGAGACTACAACTAAGGCAAAGTTGAGTCCTCGTCTTCGGATGAACTGGAATTTACACGAGTCCTTCGAGGGCTCTGTACAAAGGATGTTCAATGCAATAGAATCAGGTTCAAAGATTCCCATTGCACGACATCCTAATTTATCAGAAACACTTATTATCTTAAGAGGAAGACTCAGAGTGTTGATAAACGAACGTTATTGATAATGTTGTTCTGAATCCTCGAACAGAGAATATTGGGTATCATATTCCAAAAGGGGGTGTGGCATCAGGTAGAGTCTTTGGAAGAAGGAACGATTCTTTTTGAAACGCGCGAAGGACCTTATGCTCCAGTAGCAGAACATGATATAATGAAATAAATAGAACGACTTATGAAGAAGATTTGCATATTTGGTGGCGGATCACTATATCGACTCTCGATATATAATCAAATGGCCAAAGAGATTGATTGTGATTTTTATATTGTTGAGGATGATCCTTCTGTAGGTATCAAATACTACAATAAAGAAGAACTACTCAACTATAGAGGCTCATTTGAACAAACAAAGGTGGTAGGTAACTTTTTTGTACTAAAGGGCGCTTTGTCACTTTTGAAGAAAGACTATGATATATATGTATTAGGAGGGCCTTTCTGTCTAACATATTGGCTTATGGTCATATATTGTCTTTTCTCAAAAAAGAAAGCAGCATCTTGGTCCCATGGAATGTATGGTAGAGAAACCGGAATTCGGAAGCTTATCAAAATCATGTATTACAAGTTATGTGCAATGAATTTTGTATATAACAACCGTGCTAAAAAAATAATGATTGAGAATGGAATCCGCCAAGATAGTATTTGTACGGTATATAATTCAATGGACTCCGTTCATGACCTTTCATTAAGAAAAAATCTGGTTAAAAGCAACGTGTATTCAAAATTCTTCTCAAATAGATATCCGGTGATTATCTTTGTTGGAAGAGTAATTAAAGATAAGCAATTGGACCAGATGATTGAGGCAATGCTAATTCTGCACGAGAAGGGATGTGATGTGAACTTCTTTGTTGTTGGAAAAGATGTAGATGGTGTAAATCTTAAAGATGTTGCAAGTAAATTTGGCGTGTCGGAACAAGTGTATCTATACGGTCCATGTTATGAAGAAGAGATTCTTTGCAATTTCTATTATAATGCAAGTCTTTGTGTATCACCAGGGCCTGTAGGTCTCACGGCTATTAGTTCGATGTCCTTTGGCTGTCCTGTCATCTCTCATAACGACTTCTCTCATCAGGGACCTGAGTTTGAGAGTATAGATCCCGGAAAGACTGGAGATTTTTTCGAATATAACAATGTAGAAGATTTGGCCAATGTTATAAAAAAATGGTTGGATGCTCACGCTAATGTCAGCAGTGATGAAGTATCAAGATGCGCTTTTGCAGAAGTGGACGGCAAATGGAATATATTTAGCGAAACGGACCGATTTAAGCAAACATTCGAAAATATGTAATAATTATGTTAGTACTTGTAAATTTCAATTCGTACCTTGGAGGTGGTGAAACACTCATGGTGCGTATGGCATCATACGTAAAGAATAGCAACAGGTCGTATTGTATGCTATGTACAGAACAGAGTTACATCTATGACGACTTGCGTAAAAACAATGTTGGCAACATCATTACTGTTCAAAATGACAAAGCGGATTTCTACTATAAGAATGCAGAGGAGCGTAAAGTTATTCTGTCGGAAATAAAAGATAAACTGCCTCAATCTAGCGAGTATTCTTTTGTAACCTTTTGTATGCGTGATCTTTATATGATAATACAGCTTACAAAGATTGTAACTAATGCAAAGGTTTGCCATTTAGTATTACACTATCAAGACAATCTTTATGTTTGTCAGAGTCTGTTTGATAAGGCATACAAAAAAATCTTTCACAAGGAGAGATATTCACGAACCGATCAAATTGAGTTTAATAAATCATTATTTAACCGCCTTTGTGAATCGGGAGCTATCATCCCTATGAGTGACCTGATGGTGAACTTTTGGAATAAGCAGTTCGGAATTAACCTTACTGCAGAAAATGTAGTAGCTTTACCGACCTACGATTTTCCTGAAGAGAAGCCTTCAATATTAGCAAACAATCATAAAATACTCTTCATTGGCAGAATCGTTGACTTTAAGATTCCTGGCCTTTGTGTTATGCTTAACTATATAAACAGACACAAAGAATATTCTTTGACTATTGTTGGAAATGGCGATAAACATTTGATTGACGAGTATATTGCCAAGAATAATATTGATACATCAAGGATAGAATTTGTAGGACAGGTCGATTATTCTAAGTTAGGCGATATCATCAAGCAGCATTCGATAGGTTATGCTATGGGAACCTCAGTTATTGAGATATGTAGATATGGACTTCCTGCAGTGATGGCTCTTAGTAATCCTGACCATCAACTTTTCAATCGTGATATTTGTGGAGGTCTCTATGCTAATTGTGTAAAAGGTAATGTAGGCGACAATTTGTTTGCTGGTGAAAGCCAAGATGATCAGCCTCTGTTGGAAGACGTGATGAAAGAGCTCGAGGCAAACTATGAAGCCTCGGCAGCAGCATGTTATGAATATATAAAGCGAGATTACGACTTTACAACAAATATTGAGAAATACCTCAATATTATTGATAAGGCAAAGATTGCCAACTTTTCGGATTTGGAGATTCCTCAATCTGGAAAAGTAAGAGCTTATTTACAAAATAAATTTAAGTAATATGATTTATCATATATACTGGGGTACCAGTGGTAACTCTGGCCTTTATCTAGATGAGATTTATCAAATCTTGAAAAAGGGTGGCTATAATCAGAAAATATATGTTAATTATTATTATCCTTTTGGCTATGGAGAGAAAATCTTCTTTAAAAGAGGAGATGTTGCAATGAGCAGGTACAAGGGCATAACTAGAAAATTATTCCAGTTACAGGAAATTCTTTGCGGTTATGTGAGGATTTTGTTTGCGTCCATGAAGGATAAACCTACTGTCATAAACTATTCACATGTTGGGCAGAGTTACTTCTTTATTGTGTGTTTTTTGCGCCTCCTGAAGAAAGTGTCTGGTGCCAAATTGATGATTACTTGTCACGATGTGAATCCGCACTCGGAAGGAAAAGGTGAAATGACTAATCGTTACAAGATTTTCCACTTAGCGGATTACCTGCTTGTTCATACAGAGAAATCTATTTTTGAATTGAATGAAAATTTTGGAATTAATAAGTCGGTAGTAGTGAAGCACCCTTTCCCCATAATGGATCTTTCAAAGCTTACGAAGGATGGTCCTAACCCATATTGCGATGTTGATTTTTTATTTATAGGACACCTTCGCAAAGACAAGGGTATTGAATTTCTGTTAGATAGCTGGCCTGAGTTTCACAAACTACACCCGAATGCGAAGTTGAGAGTATGCGGACGCAAGTTGCATGATGTATATTTCAATCAAGAACTACTTGAAAAATGTAATGTGGAATTCAATCTCCGTTATATATCAGACGATGATTATTATCACTATGTAAAAGCTGCTAGGTATGTTATTTTGCCATACTTGCAAGGAACAAATAGTGGTATTATTTCTACTGTCTTATCTTTAGGAACTGATGTAATTACATCAGATTTACCAATGTTTTTACAGAATCCACTTGTTCCTAAAGAAAATACCTTTCATACAGCTAATGCAGAATCTTTGGTTAATGTACTGCAGTTAAAATATAACACCTTAACAAATTTTGCATCTGGAAGGTTAGATGATTATAAGATTCGTTTTGAAGAATCGGTACTTTGCGTGTACAAAAGGATATATGCAACAGATGATTAGTTTAGCCATACCTTGGGTTTTGCTTTGTTGTTCCATTTTTATAATGGTGGAGTGCGTAAAACTGGATGTGGCAGAATTGGTTTTGATGGGTATACAACCTATCCCTCTGAGAAATACGGCTATGTAGTGCCGGAGAAAGATAAAGATTCGTGTAATTAACCTGCCCTTAGTTTAGTTGAAGGGTTTTCAGAACATAAGCGTGTAACATGTTTCACCGAGAAGCCAACCGTTGACCGTGCCAAGGAATTCCTTGCAGAGGGAGCTTATTGGAATGGTGGTATTTTTTCCTTCCGCTTAGGCTACATGATGGATATCGTGCACAAGTATGTACCCGCAGAAATCTCCGATTTAGAAACCGTAAGGTCGTGCTACTTCGAGTTCCCAAAGATCAGTTTCGACTATGAGGTGGCAGAGAAGAGGGTGGATACGAGAAGGTGATGAAGTATGTAAACAAGACGTTCCCAACGGATGAGGTGAATGAATTGGAGATTTATTATCATTGCTTTCCAGACGTGGAGATTCATTACCGTCCGTTCATTATGCATAACCCCATCAAGAACCAGAAACTGTATAAGTTCTTTAAAGAGGAAGGTGAGAGGTGTTTTGAGAATCGGATAGAATTGCCAAATGGTATAGGTTCCATATCTGTTCTTACTCTCTCGGTTAATTTAGTGCATCAGATGGTACATATCTCTCACCATTGGTATATGGAGGGGATTGGTCTTCGTCTTCGTCAACTCATGGACTACTATTTTCTTTTGTTAAACACAAATGATTGCAAAATTATATTCATGGCTTAGGATTGGATAGGTTTGCGTCTGCTTTGATGTGGGCTCTGGGAGAGGTGTTGGAATTTGAAAGGGGGCAAATGCTTTGGGCTCCAAATGAGGAGGATGAGTGATTAGTACTAGATGAGATTAACCGTACTGGCAACTTCGGACACATGGATGAGAACCGAAAGGACTTGAGTAAGCGATGGACGAGTTTTTGGTATGTGAACAGTAAGACGTTCCGATTCTGGAGGTTTGATCATTGGGCTTGGTTCTGGAGTCCTATGTGGAGGGTGTATCGATTTGGGTGTAGAAAACTCCATGAATATATAAATTATAAAAAAATCAAGGTTAAAATCATTATTGAATTATATGGCTACTGATAATCAGAAGAAGAGAATTTTGTTTGTTTGCCAGTACTTTTATCCGGAGGTGTTTCGTGGCAATGATATCGCATTTCATTGGGCGGAAGAGGGGCATGAGGTGCATGTGGTGACAGGTGTTCCTAACTATCCGGATGGGGTGTTCCATAAAGGATATGGGGTATTTAAGAAGAGGCAAGAAACCATAAAAGGTGTTCATGTGACACATCTGCCGATTGTGCCTCGTGGTAATGATAGTAAGATCATGTTGATGCTGAATTATTTCAGCTATTTCATAGTGGCATGCATGTATGTACTCTGGAAGGTGTTCGCAGATAGTTTCAAAGGTTTTTTGGGTTTCAAGAAATCGTTCGAATTTGACTTTGTATTCTGCCAGCAGTTGTCACCTGTGATGATGTCGTTGCCTGCTGTACTATATAAGAAACTGAAGAAAGTGCTGCTGTACACTTGGGTGCTGGACCTTTGGCCGGAGAGTTTGTCAGCTGCAGGTGGCATCAGCAACAAGCATATTCTCGGATTCTTCGACTGGTTTGTGAAGAAGGAGTATAAGTGGAGCGACAAGATACTGACGAGTTCTAAGAGCTTTGATCAGAGTATTCGTACCTACGGAGATTATAAGGGTAAGATTGTATATTATCCTCAGTGGTCGGATGGTTCCCCTTCAACCCCTTTTTTACCTCCAAACTATTCTTTGCCCGAAATCCTTTCAGGTTTCAAGGTGATGTTTGCAGGTGCTGTGGGTGAGGCTCAAGGTATGGAGTGTAACATGCAGGCGACTTTACTGACTAAGGAACGTAAGGATATCAAGTGGGTGATAGTGGGCGATGGTCGCAGGTTACCTTGGGTGCAGCAGTTTGTGAAAGAACATGGGCTGGAGGAGACGGTACTGACTTTGGGCCGCTATCCTTCGGAAACGATGCCATTGTTCTTTGAGAAGGCAGATGTGATGCTGGTGTCGCTTACTGACTCGCCTCTGTTTAACTTGTATGCGCCTGCTAAGATAAGTAGTTATATGGCGAGTGGCCGTCCGATCATTGCGTGCCTGAATGGTGAGGGGGCTGAGGTGGTGAAGGCTGCAGAGTGTGGCTGGTTGGTGGCGGCTGGTGATGCTGAGGGGCTGGCAAAGTTGGTTATACGTCTGGCGGATGAGAACAAGGAGACTTTGAATGCGAAGGGTGCTTGCGGATTGAAGTTCTACAAGGAGAACTTTGATAAAGAGAAGTGCTTGAGTAATCTTGATGATATTGTGTTTAGTAAATAATTATACTTATTATGAACTCATATTTGATTTTAGCATTCATATTCGTAATTCTCTTAGTCTTGGAGTTGGCATATTTCAAGATTGCCGACAAGTTCAATATCATTGATAAGCCGAATGAGCGCTCATCGCATTCTATGATTGTGCTTCGTGGTGGCGGTATTATTTTCTTGTTGTCGCTATGGATATGGAGCATGTTTGCTTCGACTGGTATAGTTGGTGCTTCGGTTTTGTATCCTTGGTTTCTTGGAGCAGTTTCATTGATTGCTGGAATCAGCTTCATTGATGATATCCGCTCGCTGCCTGACTGTGTGCGACTGGTTGTGCAGTTCGTGGCAATGACAATGATGTTCTACCAGTTGGATATTCTTCACTTGGATATGTGGTGGGTTGTAATCCTGGCATTGATCGTGTGCGTGGGAGCATCGAATGTCATCAACTTTATGGATGGGGTAAATGGCATTACTGGAGCATATACGATGGCTTCATTGCTGCCACTTGCTATCTTGAACAGTTCCATGGGCTTTGTCGATCAGAGTCTCATTTATGTGGTAATTATTGCGGACATAGTATTCTGTCTGTTTAACTTCCGACCAAAGAGAAAAGTAAAATGCTTTGCTGGAGATGTGGGCTCTATCGGAGTGGCTTATATTCTTTTGTTTATGATTGGATCTCTTATCCTAATGACTAGAGATGTGACATATTTGATATTCTTGCTTGTCTATGGTGTGGATGGTTGCTTGACAATCTGCCACCGCATTATGCTTCATGAGAACTTGGGAGAGGCACATCGCAAACATGCATATCAGCTGATGGCGAATGAATTGAAAATTGGTCATGTAAAGGTTTCTAGCCTCTATGCCGTAATGCAGTTCGCAATTTCTTTGGGATTCATTTATCTTTGTCCTAGTACAACAGTTGCACATTGGATTTATTTGGTATCAACTATCATTATACTTGCTGTAGTTTATATTCTTTTCAAGAAAAAATACTATCACCTTCATGAGGAGTACCTTGCTTCTCTTTCAAAATAATCTCTATGATTCAAATTGATCATAAACTTATATCAGAACTTTTTGACCAAGCACAGGTGAATCCACGCTTACGTCAAAACTATGATTTACGTACAAGTTCCGATGATGGTAGTCAACGCATGCTTAATGTGTTGATGCCAGGAACTGTTGTGCCCATTCATCGTCATCCGAATAGTAATGAAAATGTAATTCTTCTTTGTGGCAAACTCATCGAAGTTCTTTACGATGAACATGGAAATGAAACTGAACGTGTTCACCTTGATCCAACAATAGGTAATTTCGGTTGTGTTGTACCAGCAGGTGCTTGGCACACAGTAGAAGTTCTTGAACCATCTGCTATCTATGAGGCAAAAGATGGTAAGTACGGAGAGGATGGAAGCGAAATATTTGAGGAATTCCAGTCAAAGAATATTCAAGATTCTTGTCCAACACCCTTCTCTAACTCTCTCGGTGGTTTAAAAAAGAATATCGAGTATCTCATTGGTATGGAACGTCAGACCGGTTCCATTGATCCTATTTCACCCCAATACATATCGCAAACCCTTAATGTCTCTTTAGAAGATGTAGAGAGGTTTTTGCAAGACCTAAATACTTGACGAATTAACAATATTTATTCACAAACTAAACCATAATGACTATGATCACAGAAGAATTAAAAAAACGTGTTACTGATTTTGTTGGAATGGAACAGCGCAATGGTGAGTCTCTGTGTATGTTGACAGCTGAGTATGTGGCTCGATGTATGCAGATTAGCCTTGAAGACGTCATTGAAGCACTCGAAGCTCTCAAAAAGTAATAATGGTTATCTGTCAACACAAGTAGGGCTAATGTCTGCGGTTTGACAGAAGTCTACTAATATCAACCATAATGAATTTATCTTACATTTTTCATAAAAAGACGATGAGCATAACATCGTTTATATACCGTAGCAATTTGGGGCTTGTCTATAAGGAGTCACTTTCCCGAATTGTCGCCTTCCTTGGTGTGCCCATCAGTGAATCAGCGGGTAAGCCTACCATGATTGAGAAGATCGACTCTTACGTCAAGTCAAATCCGATAGAGGTATTGGAAAAGCTTTGCGTGAAGGAACTGGAACTGGTCCGGGAGTTTGTCAAGGCGAGTCCCGATATCCCTGTGGTAAAAGCTTCCCGTCGGACCTATGATACCCTGAAGATGCTTCTCTTGGTCTCTGTGTGTTATGACAAGAAGACGCGGAAGGGGAATCTGTTGATGGTCGATGAATTGCGGGAATTGTTTGCCCCACCTTGATTCCGTCCTGAAAAAAGCCTGAAAGAAGGCGAAGAAATTGGCGGCAGAACCGGATATGCCGGTCATCCCCTCCCCTTCCAAAACTGAGATCGATGACTTTGATAATGCCCTCTCTGAGCTGGACTATAACGATCCCATGTCTTTCTTTGATGTCGCACGAAGGCTGGAGGCAGTCATAGTCCGTGAGGAGGGAGTGGAAACAAAACGTGCGGCAATCGGATATCAGAATATGAACGCCATTAACAGCGAATGAATGTCAGGAAAGAACGATCAGAACTTTATCGCCTTCTGTGACGAGTTAAGGGCGTATGTTCTGGAAAACCGTCACTTCCCGAATAAACATACCCGGCTCTTGAATAAGATAAAATTTGTCCGTCGAAAGATCAATTAAGGCACGCTGGAGGAGTGGAAACTGAAAATGTTCCTCGACATAGCGGGGATGAGGGATATGGACGGGTATACCGGAGGGCGAAAGAAGAAGCAGGAGGAACAATAAAGGTATCCTACGTCTGTTTATTTCGACATAAAAGAAAATATGAAAATACTTTACCCGAGAATTCCAATCATATACCGTAGTGACCGTGCTAAATGGGGTATCCGGTCTTGCGAAGAATTGTATAACCCCAGCAAAAAGAAATATATGAAACGATTGAAACAATTATTCTATTGCGTATTGGCGGCATTAATGTTTACCGGCTGCCAGTCCTACAAAAAAGTACCTTACCTGCAGGATGCTGAAGTTGTATTGTACAATACCCAGGATGCAGAACTTTATGATGCTAAGATTATGCCCAAGGATCTGCTGACAATAGTGGTGTCATGTACCAGTCCTGAATTGGCTGCGCCTTTCAACTTAACAGTGGCTACGCAGAGTAATGCTGCTTTGAGTTATACAACTACACAGCCTGTTCTACAGCAATATTTAGTTGATAACGATGGTAATATCAATTTCCCCGTATTGGGTGAACTTCATGTAGGCGGATTGACAAAGAAGGCGACCGAACAAATGATCGTGGAAAAACTGAAACCTTATATTACGGAAACTCCTATTGTAACGGTACGTATGGTAAATTATAAGATTTCTGTGATTGGAGAAGTTGCCCGTCCTGGTACATTCACGATTTCCAATGAAAAGGTGAACATCTTGGAAGCTTTGGCTATGGCAGGTGATATGACTGTATACGGCCTGCGTGATGATGTTAAGCTGATACGGGAGAATGCCAATGGTAAGCAGGAAATTATTCCGTTGGACCTGAACAAGGCGGAAACTATTCTTTCTCCTTATTACTATTTGCAGCAGAATGATATCATCTACGTGACTCCCAATAAAGCGAAAGCACGAAATTCGGATATCGGCACTAGTACAAGCTTGTGGTTCTCTGCTACTTCGATCCTTGTTTCTATTGCCAGTTTATTGTTTAACATCTTGAAATAAAAAGAAAGGGTTATGAAGGAAGAAAATCAAAACGTGAAGGAACGTGAATTGACTGAGGAGCAAATTGATTTCCGGACACTTCTTTTTAAATACATCATTCACTGGCCCTGGTTTGTAGGTGCGGTGTTGCTATGTTTTGTTGGTGCATGGTTTTATTTGCATTGGGCTACACCCATTTATAATATTTCCGCTACCGTCCTAATAAAAGACGAGAAGAAAGGCGGAGGTGCAGGACTTTCTTCGGAACTGGAGGATATGGGGTTAAGCGGTGTGATGACTTCTTCTAAAAACATTGATAACGAGTTGGAAGTTCTGCGTTCGAAAACACTTGTAAAAGAGGTTGTGAATCAGTTGGGATTGTATATAACTTATAAAGATGAGGATGAATTTCCTGCTAAAGGTCTATATAAGACATCTCCGGTGCAGGTGAGCTTGACACCTCAAGAGGCTGAAAAATTGAATGCACCGATGATGGTGGAAATGACTTTACAGCCTAAAGGTAGTATGGATGTGAATGTGACTGTGGGTGAGAAGGGCTATCAGAAGCATTTTGAGAAGTTGCCTGCTATCTTCCCGACTGATGAAGGCACGCTGGCCTTCTTTCAGACTGCTGATTCGGTAACTTTGCAAGATGGAACTAAAGTTCCTCGGATAGAGAAGAACGTACGCCATATAACTGCGACAATAAACAAACCGATGAGAGTGGCAAGAGACTATTGTAACAGTCTGTCTATTGCTCCTACTTCTAAAACGACTTCTGTTGCTGTGATTTCATTGAAGAACTCCAGTCTGCAGCGTGGACAGGACTTTATCAACCAGTTGCTTGAAATGTATAATCGCAATACGAACAATGATAAGAACGAGATCGCCCAGAAGACAGCTGAGTTTATTGATGAACGTATTGATATTATTTCAAAAGAATTGGGTAGTACGGAAGCTAATCTGGAGTCCTTCAAGCGTGATGCCGGTATCACGGACTTGACGAGTGAAGCTCAGATAGCTTTGGCCGGTAATGCGGAATATGAAAAGAAGAGCGTAGAGAATCGTACTCAAATCAGTTTGGTGAATGACTTGCGTAAGTATTTACGAGGCAATGAATACGAAGTCTTGCCGAGTAATGTAGGTTTGCAGGATGCAGCCTTGATTGGAGCTATTGAACGTTACAACGAGATGTTGATGGAACGTAAACGCCTGTTACGTACATCAACAGAGAATAACCCTACGATTGTGAATCTAGATACGAGTATCCGTGCCATGAAAGCTAATGTACAGGCTACTCTTGAAGGAACCTTGCAGGGGTTGATGATTACTAAAGAGAGTCTTGACCGTGAAGCAAGTCGTTATTCCCGTCGTATCAGCAACGCTCCGGGACAGGAACGTGCTTATGTAAGTATTGCCCGTCAGCAGGAGATCAAAGCTGGCTTGTATCTGATGTTGTTACAGAAACGTGAAGAGAATGCGATTGCGCTTGCTGCCACTGCCAATAATGCGAAAATTATTGATGAAGCGATAGCTGACGATATTCCGGTATCTCCCAAACGCTCTATGATTTATTTGATTGCATTGGTACTTGGTGTTGGAATTCCGGTTGGTATCATCTACTTGGTTGAACTGACAAAATTCAAGATCGAAGGTCGTGCCGATGTAGAGAAACTAACGAGTGTTCCTGTTGTCGGTGATATTCCATTAACTGATGAGAAGAATGATAAGAATGGTTCTATCGCCGTCTTCGAGAACAAGAATAATCTGATGAGTGAAACTTTCCGTAATATTCGGACCAATCTTCAGTTTATGCTAGATAATGATCAGAAGGTGATCCTTGTGACCTCAACTGTCAGTGGTGAAGGAAAATCGTTTGTTTCGTCGAATTTGGCTATCAGTCTTTCTCTTTTGGGAAAGAAAGTGGTGATTGTCGGACTCGATATTCGTAAGCCGGGGTTGAATAAAGTATTCCAGCTCTCTAATAAGGAGAGAGGTATTACTCAGTATCTTTCCAATCCTGAAACGGATTTGATGGAACTTGTTCAGCCTTCTGATGTAAATAAGAATCTGTTTATTCTTCCGGGTGGTACTGTTCCTCCTAATCCGACAGAATTGTTGGCCCGTAACGGTTTGGACAGAGCGATAGAAACTTTGAAGAAGAACTTCGATTATGTCATCCTTGATACTGCTCCTATCGGCATGGTGACGGATACCTTATTAATAGGTCGTGTAGCAGACTTGTCAGTTTATGTATGCCGTGCTGACTACACTCATAAGGCGGAATATACATTGATCAATGAACTGTCTTTTGAGAAGAAGCTGCCTAATCTTTGTACTGTCATTAACGGCGTAGACCTGAAGAAGCGAAAATACGGTTATTACTACGGCTACGGTAAGTATGGCAAGCATTATGGATATGGTAAACGTTATGGTTACGGCTATGGATATGGTCAGACCAAAAGTGAAAGAAAAGACTAGTAAATTTGAAATAAAATATGAAAAAAGCGTAGGAAATGGGTGAATAATTTTGTATCTTTATTGCTTATAAACCAAGCATAAAGATACAATGAATCAACCTGATTTTGTAGTGAAATGCTACAATAAACAAGACTTAGCCCAAATGTATTTCCCTGATATAACTGTTCGCGCTTCAGTAAATAAACTTCGTCGCTGGATGCGTAGATGTCAACCATTAATGGATGAAATACTTTCTACGGATTTTCATCCGAAAACGAAAGCTTTTTCTGTGCGGGAAGTAAGGTTAATCACCTACTATTTGGGTAAGCCGGGAGATTTGTAACCCCAAATCTTTTTTATTCATTCAACAAAAAAACTACGGGAGGCAGCACTTTCGCCATCTCCCGTAGTTTTTTTATAATCCTGAATATTCTTTTCTCGGATCGTAGCAAGGACATGCCTTGTGAATCGTAGCACTCAGCTGATAATGTCCCGCTATCTGCGCCTCCGGATACTGATGCTTGAGAATCGTCAACAGATCGAGCAGAGCAAAGCGTTGTGCCGTAGTTCTCGTATCCGCCGGTCTGCCATTTTCATCCAGCCCGCCTTCATAACAAATCCCGATACTATGCCTGTTAAATCCACGCACATGGGCACCGATTTCGGAGACGGGACGACAATGATGAAGAACTCCGTCCCGGGTGATATAAAAATGATAGCCAATATCACGAAAACCCCGTTGCAAATGACATTCTCGAAGCCGTTCTACAGGGAAGGAAACATTGCAGCGCGTAGCGCTGCAATGAATCACCAACAACTTAATCTCTCTCGGGAGATACTCATCATTAGAACTTTCCATGCGGATGTATTACAGATGAGCCGTACAGGACGTTACCCCGATAGCAGAAATGATAGACGTTGCAATTGTCACAATGAACTGAAGAATATTCTTCCAAACTTGCTTTTTCATACAATTTTAATCTTTAATAGTAAATAATGATTGATTAAACAGTCGGGTCCGGAGCTTCATCGCCATCGTCACCTGAACCACCGCCGGGCTGATCGCCCTTACCATCGTCCGGCAACGGTTCGTCTCCCGAATCGGGCTTACCGTCACTCTTATACAGTGCAAAGTCCAGTGTTTTACACAACTTGCGGAGATCACTTCCCGGATAGAAAAGCACTTTACCTTTCTCGATACACGATGCCTTGAATTCCTTCTCCGTTGCGGTAGCCGTTGCCGTCTTAAGACTCATGCGGAAATTCCCCAGATCGCCCATCTGAACGATATTCCCTTCATCCAGTACATTGACGATTTCGAGCAGAAACTCTCCGATACAACCTTCCAACTCGCCTTTTGAATAAGACGAACGTTCGGTAATACGTTTGCAGACCTCCTTGACGGTCACTTTCCGTCCGCTACGTGCCACTGCATAATACTTGGGAGCTTCACTAGGTTTCAACAGGTTCTTGCGAGCCATAACAACATAATTCTGTGCCATAATTTTTAATACTTAATACTTATTACTTAATACTTATTACCTGTAACCGATTACACAACAAAGATACTACATGGGCAAGTGCCCGTGATGTGCACTGACGCACACAGACGCACTGATAAAAGGAAAAAACATTGAGAAGATTGTATTGAATCTTCCCAATGTTTGCATCCGATCATTGAGAAGGTTTTTTCAAACTTCCCAATGTTTTCAGAGAGTCTTCAAAAGGACAAAAGGACAAAAATGACAGATAGGACTATTTTATGAGATCTTCTGATACTTTCCATGAGATATCTTATTGATTTTGACGCCAATGAACGATTTTATCAGCCTGCTGATCTTGCGGTGGCTGAAATCGTATTTTACGCCGATCTGCATTGCATCTTCGGTAGTGAATGTTTCTGGCAACTCGCCGATGAACTTCCGTGTACTGTTCGGATCTTTCAACGGATGGAGCTGGGAAGACGGCATAGAAGACAATAATAGCCTGCTATGCTCATAACAGCAGAGAACGATCTGGAGAGAACGATCGAAATCTACATCCTCACAATAGATATCCGGTGCGCCATCATTCGCCTCGAACTGGCGGATGCGTGCCTGGATCATGCTGATGCGCATCACAAGACAGGCATACCGCTTGACAACGGCCTGAAGGTCATCGTTACCTTCCAGAACCACTTCGGCAAGCAGCTTAGAAAACGTATGATTCAGATAATCCCATTGAGAACGGCTGAAGTGAAACAATACAGGATGATTCTTGCAGAAATGATAAAGCTCGAAGACACGATGTGCCAGCGGCTTGAAAGACTCTTCAAGCGAGATACTGTCATCTCCCATGGGCTTCCACTTCGGAATGCTGCGGAAAGTGTAGAGCATGATACGGCTCGGAAGTCCTTTTTCCGAAGTCTCTATCAGTGAAGCCATCTGACTCGGGGTGCCGGTGAGGAACATGGCAAGCATGGGAAAACGGATATAAATGGGGGTTAAACCATTGATCTTGAAAGCGGAATCGATATTCTCATGCTCGAATGCCTTGCGGAGCATATCGTCAAAGTTACCGCAATCCAGATGATTGGCTGTAGCCAGCGTCTGCGCCTCGGTATCGAATATGATGCTTCCTTGCGGACCGTTGTCCCGCATTTGGATCTGCATACGGCTGTAGCTGGTAGTGGCAGGGAGAAAAAGCATTTTGTAAGCTGGTTTTTCCGGCTCTTCGGGACACTCTTCATGTGCCTTTTTCTTATAAGTACAGTCCAGTTTCCATTGGGTGTACTTATGGTTATAAATTTTCTGCTGAAGTTCGCTATTGGAAAGTATCCAGTCGTGGACCTCTTCCAGCAGATAACGTCCTGTTTGCGCAATGCTCTTGTTGCTCCCAGCGGGGGCAATGCCGAAACTGTAGAAATGGGGAGAATACTTTTTGTGATTATAGATGCCGAATGTGCCGGGCAGTACGGAACTCAATGCGGTGAGGTTGGAGAGAAAGGAAAGATCCTGTTCACGATCACCTTCCTCTTCGAGGATACATTCGTTCAGCAGATCGGGCAGATATTTGTACACGCTTTTGGGAAAACAGGGCGTTTCTTTTCTGAATTCTTCGCCTTGCCAATACGCTTCATCTGCTTCATAGACGTTTTCGGATGGGCTATATGTCACTTTTGTCATTTTGTCCTTATGAAGAGAAGAGCAAAGCGGAGAGGCGGAGACGGATGGAGTAGAGGTAACTTTTTGGTAACCAGATTGTAGGATGCTCCTGATTTCCTGTGCGGGAAAGTCGGAGTGCTCAAAATAAACCGTAATCCCGCGTAATATGCTTTCTTGCGAATATCTTCTCCGGCAAGCTTCGCAGGCGAGTTTAAACAGATTGGTGTGTCGTTGCCCGGCGGTCAATGGATTTAAGAAAATGTAGGACGAAAGGAACAAGTTGACTTCCTCTTCCGAGAAGTTCTCGGAGGTTTCGTTTGCTTTTGCAGGTAGCGGAGGAGAGGGGAGGTTTTCTGCTGTCGGCTGGAACGGTTGTGTTTCCACAGCTGCTTCCAGAACGAATGACTGATAGAGACTGGCTACGTATCCGTCCGGTGAATAGGTGAAATAGCACAGGCGGCTTTCGTCTTTACAGGCGGGATCGCTGGTGAGCCCGGTCAGCTGGTCGTAGTAACGGCTGACCAATAGCTGCCCTTCTCGGTGATGGCCTTCGATGCCTTCCACATAGGCGAAGATTTTCACGCCGTCCGTAGGGCTTTCCAGAGCAGCTACGGTATGAGGGTCGGCAGCGCAAAGACGGATGATCTCCAGCCGATTGGGAACGTGGTCGTAGTCGAGTCCGATAATGTGACTGGGCAACTGGAAATTTCGGATGGCATGCGCTCCGTCGAAGGTGCCGGCAGGAGTGAAGCAGGGGAGCTGGCTTTTTAGTTTTTGGGCGGCTTCATGGTCGCCTTCCTGATGATACCGCCGGATGGATTGGATGATGGAAGCATAAACCGGATGAATACACATAAAGATGACTTCGAGGAAAGACATGATTTTAGGCTTTTTGGAATACACATTTTCGTAAACGGAAACTTTAATTTCTTCGAGTACTTGCATTTGATTTTGATGTTTTATGATTGTATATCCCACTATCGGGATAGCGGGTGCAAAGGTAAAGGAGGGTGAATTAGAACTTGTTTCATAGGTTGAAACAGATTGAATAACCAAATATATATCTATTTTTTATTAAATTTTAAACAAAGAGTAAACATGACAAAAGAAAATCATGGACCTTATGAGTTTTTGGGAAGTATGGTAGTGAACCTGATGAATATCGACAAATCGATTTCGTATTCTTTTCTGGAAGATGAGTTGCATATCTCCGGAAGGGATGTGAGTGCCATGCGGCAGGGGAAGGATTTACACGTTTATCAGTACGTGCGTGTCGTCAGCTGTATCATGGATGAGATACATCTGGAAATTCTGTTGAATGCACTGCTGAAGGAATTGAAGAATGTATTTGCAGCCCATTGTGATTTAGTGATCGGTACGATTCCACATCGGCTTTACGGAAACGGACAGCCGGCAGAATGGGTGGTAGTGATGAGATGGGACGGGGTAGGGGTCTGATCCTTCTTGTCATACCCGGATTGCTATCTTAGTCTTCTAAAGTACGTCCGCATTTTTTTCATGATCTTGATACCCAAAACTACTCCGTCAAAGATGGCCATGCCGGTATTGAACGAACGCATGAGCGAATCCGCTTTGTTGGCGGCGGGTGCAAGAGGCGAGAATATTTCGCGGGTGGTGGCCGTCATAGCTCGTTTTTGAGCCTGAATTTCATTCAAGAGCTTCTTTTTGCGTTGGGTGATCTCTTCTAATGTAATTTTGGCAGGTGTTTGCGCACTCATAACTTCATTTATTTTGAATCGGTTAAAAACAAGTTAGCGAGGAAGTTTACCATCGGGGAGATGATAAGCTGTTTGCGGAAAATAATGACTAAAGCCATAATCAGTATATTGATGCCGGCAATGATAGCGAAGCTTGCCATAAGTCCGCCTACCAGAGGTTCCAATACATAAGCCAAGGCAAATAACAGATAAAACAGGGCTACCATGCCAAGGATGATAAGTATTACAATCATGATTAACGTTGAAAGAAGTATGGTCAGCTTCTCCGTCAACTCTAACTTGGTATATTCTTTTTGAAGTTCCAGATACTTTTTGAACTCAAAAAACAACTGTTGAAAGTTCTCAATACTTTTATCGTCTGCAAACATGGTCGCTCTGTTTTAGTCCTTTACTTACTTATTCTCCTATTTCTCCTTTAATTTCAGCTGCGATTTCGTCAACGAGATTTTCCATTTCGTTGCGGTTCAGCTTGATTCCTTTTTTACGAAGAATTTCTGCGATCTTATTACGGGTATCTTCTCCCTTTTCAGGAGCAAACAAAATACCAAGGGCTGCACCTACGGCTGCACCACCCAGAAAAGCTGCTAATACATTTAATCCTTTCATAATTTATACTGTTTAAAATGATTATGATACAACAAATATAACATTTTTCTCCAAAGGTTGTTCGCAAAAACAGAAAAAAAGTACTTCCTTTTTATCATTCTTGATTTCTTTTATGGTTTAATCTTATTTAACTAGACTTTTGGACTAACAAATGAGACTTAAGGCGTACTTTTGTCATTCAATATTGTAATTCAAAACATAATGAAAGCGAAGATTGTTTTTATAACCGGAGCGAGCAGCGGAATCGGCGAAGGATGCGCCCGTAAATTTGCTAAGGAAGGATGGAACCTGATTTTGAATGCCCGTACAGTGTCGAAGCTGGAAGAACTGAAGGCTGAACTGGAAAAAGAGTATGGAATACAGGTCTGTGTGTTGCCTTTTGATGTTCGCGACCGGAAACAGGCTGCCGCCGCACTGGAAGCGTTGCCGGAAGAATGGAAATCGATTGATGTATTGATTAACAATGCCGGACTGGTGATCGGAGTGGACAAAGAGTTCGAAGGTAGTCTGGACGAGTGGGATATCATGATCGATACGAATATAAGAGGTTTGCTCGCCATGACACGTCTGGTAGTTCCGGGCATGGTGGAACGGGGATGCGGACACATTATTAATATAGGTTCTATCGCCGGAGATGCCGCCTATCCCGGAGGCAGTGTTTACTGCGCCACCAAAGCTGCTGTGAAGGCACTTTCGGACGGACTTCGGATAGACTTGGTGGATACGCCGCTGCGGGTGACGAATATCAAACCGGGCATGGTGGAAACAAACTTTACAGTGGTCCGTTACCGTGGTGACAAGCAGGCGGCTGACAATTTTTACAAGGGAATCCGCCCGCTGACCGGAGACGATATTGCCGAAACGGTATATTATGCTGCCTCGGCTCCTGCGCATATTCAGATTGCAGAGGTGCTTTTGATGCCGACTTATCAGGCAACGGGCACTATTTCTTATAAGAAGAAGGCAGAATAGACGTTTTTTCGCTCATTTTCTTTGCCGGATGATAAAAATTCTATTATTTTGTTGCCCGAAAACTAAATGTGAACGAACAAGATTATTGAATTATTAATTAAATACAGAATATTGGATATGAAAAAATTGGTCGTATTAGGAATGGGAGTATGCATGGTGCTTGCGTTTGCATCTTGTAAATCCAGTGAAAGCGCCTATAAAAAAGCTTACGAAAAAGCAAAACAGCAAGAATTGGCAGAACCGCAGGTGGAAGCTCCGGTAGAAGTGACTCCGGTTGTTGCAGCTCCTGTGACAACACCTAAGGCTACAGATACAACCGGCGTTCGTCAGGAAAAGGTGACAGTCGTTTCCGGTACCGACGGATTGAAGGATTACAGCGTAGTAGTAGGCAGCTTCGGTGTGAAAGCGAATGCTGAAGGCTTGAAAGACTGGTTGGACGGACAAGGTTACAACGCAACAATCGCATTCAATGCGGAAAAAGCAATGTACCGTGTGATTGTAAGCTCATTCGCTGACAAAGCGGCTGCTGTCGATGCACGTGACGCATTCAAGGCTAAATACCCGAGTCGTACAGACTTCCAGGGAGCTTGGTTGCTGTATCGTATTTATTGATTTCTTTTTGGTAATATATATCGGGATGGATAACCTGTTTTCCCGAAATAAGAAGGCGGTAACTGGGAAGTTACTGCTTTTTTGTTACACATTGTAAATTCGTTTTTTAGAAATTTTTATCATTCTACTAAAAGAAGTTATAAATAGCAGGTGGGAAACTTTTTTCGTAAATAAAGTTTTTACTTTTGTCATTATGAAACAGAAATATGTAATGGCTGCTATCGATGCAGCGTTGAAAGCGGGTGAAAAAATCCTTTCTATCTATGAAGATCCGAAGTCGGATTTTGAAATAGAGAGGAAGGCGGATAACTCTCCCTTAACGATAGCAGACAGGAAAGCCCACGAGGCGATTGTGGCCATTTTGAATGAAACTCCTTTTCCGGTTCTTAGTGAAGAAGGAAAGCATATGGACTATGCAGTGCGGCGAGGCTGGGATACTTTATGGATTGTAGACCCGCTGGACGGAACGAAGGAGTTCATCAAGCGTAACGGAGAATTTACGGTAAATATAGCTTTGGTGCAGAACGCTGTACCTGTAATGGGTGTTATTTACGTGCCTGTAAAAAAAGAACTTTATTTTGCAGTGGAGGGGACAGGTGCCTATAAGTGTTCCGGCATTGTCGGTCTGGAAGACGAGGGAGTGACCTTACAGCAGATGATTGAGAAATCGAAACGGATGCCATTGGCGGATGCGCGCGACCATTTTATTGCTGTCGCTTCCCGTTCACACCTGACGCCTGAAACTGAAACATATATTGCAGACTTAAAAAAGAAACACGGCAATGTGGAACTGATATCAAGCGGAAGTTCTATTAAAATCTGTCTGGTTGCCGAAGGAAAGGCGGATGTCTATCCGCGTTTTGCTCCGACGATGGAATGGGATACGGCTGCCGGACATGCGATAGCCCATGCCGCAGGGATGGAAGTATATCAGGCAGGGAAGGAGGAACCTTTGCGATATAACAAAGAGGATCTGCTGAATCCGTGGTTTATCGTTGAAGCAAAAAGAGAACGCTAATTAATGTTTATATGACATTTGAAATTGTATTTGTACTATTATCCTTATTAGGAATGATGGCTGCCCTGATCGCGGATAAGATGCGGCCGGGCATGGTGCTCTTTTCGGTAGTGGTTTTATTTCTGTGCGTCGGCATTCTGACTCCGAAGGAAATGCTTGAAGGTTTCAGTAATAAAGGAATGATTACCGTCGCCTTGTTATTCCTGGTTAGTGAAGGTATCCGTCAGTCGGGTACATTAGGGCAAGTGATCAAGAAACTGCTTCCGCAGGGGAAGACGACGGTGTTTAAAGCGCAGCTGCGTATCCTGCCGTCTGTTGCATTCATTTCTGCCTTTCTGAATAATACTCCGGTGGTAGTCATCTTTGCCCCGATCATCAAGCATTGGGCGAAATCGGTAAAACTTCCGGCCACCAAGTTCCTGATTCCCCTTTCTTATGTGACTATCCTCGGCGGTATCTGTACGCTGATCGGCACTTCTACCAATCTGGTAGTGCATGGTATGATTCTGGAAGCCGGCTATGAAGGCTTCACCATGTTCGAACTGGGAAAGGTCGGCATCTTTATTGCCATTGCCGGTATCATATATCTTTTCATTTTCTCCAAACGGCTCTTGCCCGATGCACGTCCGGATACGGCTGTACCCGATGAAGAAGTGGAGGAAGGAGAGAAGCTGCATCGTGTAGAAGCTGTATTGGGAGCCCGTTTCCCCGGTATCAACAAGAAACTGAGTGATTTCAATTTCCAGCGTCACTATGGTGCGGAAGTGAAAGAGATCAAAACACGTAACGGTCAGCGCTATGTCGATCATCTGGAGGATGTAGTGCTCCGTGAGGGTGATACGCTTGTGGTGATGGCGGATGATACGTTTATCCCGACTTGGGGAGAATCTTCGGTATTCGTGCTGCTTACCAACGGCAATGATCCGGATACTTCGGGAAAGAAGAAGCGCTGGTTGGCGCTAATCTTGCTGGTACTGATGATTGTCGGTGCTACGGTGGGCGAACTGCCGGCAACCAAAGAGATGTTTCCCGATATCAAGCTGGATATGTTTTTCTTTGTCTGCATTACTACTATTATCATGGCGTGGACCAATATTTTCCCCGCCCGTAAGTATACCAAATATATTTCGTGGGATATTCTGATTACGATTGCCTGCGCATTTGCCATCAGCAAGGCTATGGTGAACTCCGGTGTGGCCGATTGTGTGGCAGGATTTATCATCGGTTTGAGTGACGATTACGGACCGCATGTATTACTTGCTATATTGTTTGTCATCACGAATTTGTTTACGGAACTGATCACGAACAATGCGGCTGCGGCTCTGGCATTTCCGTTGGCACTGTCCATCTCGGCGCAGTTGGGCGTAAGTCCGACACCTTTCTTTGTCGTGATCTGTATGGCTGCGTCTGCCAGCTTTTCCACACCGATCGGTTATCAGACTAATTTGATTGTGCAAGGTATCGGCAACTATAAGTTTACGGATTTTGTCCGTATCGGTCTGCCGCTCAATATCATCACTTTCTTAATCTCTGTGATCCTGATCCCGTTGATCTGGAACTTTTAATAAACATATTCTATAAATGGAAGAAAAAAATCATATATATCCGATTTTTGACCGCATGATGACGCGGGAGGACAAAGAAGAACTTCTGGGACAGCATAGCGTGATGATCTGGTTTACAGGTCTGAGCGGATCAGGTAAAAGTACGATTGCGATTGCATTGGAACGTGAACTCCATAAGCGCGGACTGCTTTGCCGTATTCTGGATGGAGACAATATCCGCAGCGGTATCAACAATAATCTGGGCTTCTCCGAAACTGACCGTGTAGAGAATATCCGTCGTATCGCCGAAGTATCCAAGTTGTTTCTGGACAGCGGCATCATTACGATTGCGGCATTTATCAGTCCCAATAATGATATCCGTGAAATGGCAGCGAATATTATCGGAAAAGATGATTTCCTGGAAGTTTTCGTAAGCACCCCGCTGGAAGAGTGTGAAAAGCGGGATGTGAAAGGACTGTACGCCAAAGCGCGCAAGGGAGAAATTCAGAATTTCACCGGAATTTCCGCACCGTTTGAAGTGCCCGAACATCCGGCCTTGTCATTGGATACTTCGAAGCTGAGTCTGGAAGAGTCGGTCAACCGCCTGTTGGAGATGGTGTTGCCGAAAATAGAAAAGAAATAAATGAAGAAATTTCAAAAAAGATGGAAGAATATAAACTGAGCCATTTGAAAGAACTCGAAGCCGAGTCAATTCATATCATCCGCGAGGTGGCGGCGGAATTTGAGAATCCGGTGATGCTGTACAGCATCGGAAAAGATTCTTCGGTGATGGTGCGCTTGGCTGAAAAAGCGTTTTATCCGGGAAAAGTTCCCTTCCCGTTGATGCATATCGATTCGAAGTGGAAGTTTAAGGAAATGATCCAGTTCCGCGACGAATATGCCAAGAAACATGGCTGGAACCTGATTGTGGAAAGTAATATGGAAGCGTTTCATGCAGGGGTAGGACCTTTCACGCATGGAAGCAAGGTACATACGGACCTGATGAAGACTCAGGCATTGCTGCATGCGCTGGATAAATATAAATTTGACGCTGCATTCGGCGGCGCGCGCCGGGATGAAGAAAAGTCACGTGCCAAGGAGCGTATCTTCTCTTTCCGTGATAAATTCCACCAGTGGGACCCGAAGAACCAGCGTCCTGAATTGTGGGATATCTACAACGCCCGTGTACACAAAGGTGAGAGTATCCGTGTGTTCCCGATCAGCAACTGGACGGAGCTGGATATCTGGCAGTATATCCGTCTGGAGAATATTCCGATCGTTCCGCTGTATTATGCCAAGGAACGTCCTGTGATCAATCTGGATGGTAATATCATCATGGCGGATGACGACCGTCTGCCGGAAAAATATCGTGATCAGATCGAAATGAAGATGGTGCGTTTCCGTACTCTGGGCTGCTGGCCGTTGACGGGCGCAGTAGAGAGCGGTGCGGCTACCATCGAAGAGATCGTGGAAGAGATGATGACGACTACCAAGAGCGAACGTACTACCCGTGTGATCGACTTTGACCAGGAAGGCAGCATGGAGCAGAAGAAACGTGAAGGGTATTTTTAAGCAATTAAAAATGAATGATTAAAAAAACTAAAAGTTGGAAATGGATAATAAGCTGGATATAAAGGCCTTTCTGGATAAAGACGAACAGAAAGACTTGCTGAGACTGTTGACTGCCGGTTCGGTGGATGACGGAAAATCGACTTTGATCGGACGTCTGTTGTTTGACAGTAAGAAACTGTACGAAGATCAGCTGGATGCATTGGAACGTGACAGTAAGCGTGTAGGTAATGCAGGCGAACATATAGACTATGCTTTGTTGCTCGATGGCTTGAAAGCGGAGCGTGAGCAGGGAATTACGATTGACGTGGCTTACCGCTACTTCTCTACCAACGGTCGTAAGTTTATCATTGCGGATACTCCGGGACACGAACAGTATACACGTAATATGATTACCGGTGGCTCTACGGCCAATCTGGCAATTATCTTGGTAGACGCCCGTACGGGTGTGATTACCCAGACCCGTCGTCATACTTTCCTGGTATCTCTGCTGGGCATCAAGCACGTGGTGCTGGCGGTCAATAAGATGGACCTGGTAGACTTCTCCGAGGAACGGTTCAACGAGATTGTATCGGAATACAAGAAATTCGTAGAACCACTGGGAATTCCGGATGTGAACTGTATTCCTCTTTCTGCCTTGGACGGTGACAACGTTGTGGATAAGTCCGAACGCACACCATGGTATAAAGGAATCTCTTTGCTGGACTTCCTCGAAACGGTTCATATCGATAATGATCATAACTTCACGGATTTCCGTTTCCCTGTGCAGTATGTGCTGCGCCCGAACCTTGACTTCCGTGGTTTCTGCGGTAAAGTGGCATCGGGTATTGTCCGCAAGGGAGATACAGTGATGGCATTGCCTTCCGGAAAGACTTCCAAGGTGAAGAGTATCGTGACATACGACGGCGAACTGGATTACGCTTTCCCGCCGCAGTCGGTTACACTGACGTTGGAAGACGAAATCGACGTATCCCGTGGTGAAATGCTGGTGCATCCGGACAACTTGCCGATCGTTGACCGCAACTTCGAAGCGATGATGGTATGGATGGATGAAGAACCGATGGACATCAATAAATCGTTCTTTATCAAGCAGACTACCAATTTGAGCCGTACCCGCATCGACGCGATCAAATATAAAGTGGATGTCAACACGATGGAGCATCTTTCCATTGACAATGGACAACTGACAAAGGACAATTTGCCATTGCAGCTCAATCAGATCGCCCGCGTTGTGCTGACTACTGCCAAGGAGCTTTTCTTCGATCCTTATAAAAAGAATAAATCTTGCGGTTCCTTTATCCTGATCGATCCGATTACGAATAATACCTCTGCCGTAGGTATGATTATCGACCGGGTGGAAATGAAAGATATGGCTGCCACGGACGACATCCCCGTACTGGATTTGTCGAAACTGGACATCGCCCCGGAACATCACGCCGCCATAGAAAAAGCTGTGAAGGAACTGGAACGCGAGGGACTCTCCATAAAAGTGATTAAATAAAATGTAGAACGATGGGATTACTTGAATTTAATAAACTTCCGATTAATACGTTGGTAGGTGCCGACTGGAAAACGTTTAAGGCAATCACTGCCGGCCGTGATATTGATGCTGCTTATAAAGGCAAGTACCGGTTGACGAAAGCGGTGTGCCGCCTGCTTTCTCCGTTGGCTGCATTGCAGGATAAACGCTACGAAAAGTTGTTGGCCAATCAGCCGCTGGAACATGATCCGGTATTCATTCTGGGACACTGGCGGAGTGGAACTACTTTTGTACATAACGTGTTCTCCTGCGACAAGCATTTTGGGTATAACACAACTTATCAGACCGTATTCCCGCATCTGATGATGTGGGGACAGCCTTTCTTCAAGAAGAATATGAGCTGGCTGATGCCGGACAAGCGTCCGACGGATAATATGGAGCTGGCAGTGGATCTTCCGCAGGAGGAAGAGTTTGCATTGTCGAACATGATGCCGTATACCTATTATAATTTCTGGTTCCTGCCGAAATATCAACAGGAATATGCGGACAAGTATCTGCTGTTTGATGATATCACGGACAAAGAACTGAAAGTGTTTGAAGAGGTATTCACGAAATTGATCAAGATTTCTTTGTGGAACACCAAGGGTACGCAATTCCTCAGCAAGAACCCTCCTCATACGGGCAGGGTGAAAGAATTGGTGAAAATGTTCCCGAACGCCAAGTTTATCTACCTGATGCGTAATCCGTATACGGTATTTGAATCTACACGCAGTTTCTTTACCAATACAATCCAGCCTCTGAAACTGGAGGATGTCAGCAATGAACAATTGGAGGAGAATATCCTTTCTATTTATGCAAAGCTGTATCATAAGTATGAATCGGATAAGAAATTCATTCCGGAAGGCAATCTGATCGAAGTGAAGTTTGAAGACTTTGAAGCGGATGCGATGGGAATGACGGAGAATATTTATAAGTCACTTTCTATCCCCGGCTTCGCCGAAGCACAAGGAGATATCGAAAAATATGTCGGCGGCAAGAAGGGATATAAGAAGAATAAGTATAAATATGATGACCGGACGATTCGATTGGTAGAGGAAAACTGGGATTTTGCTTTGAAACAATGGAACTATAATTTATAAAAGAAAGGATAAGTATTGATGATTAAGAAAATGGTTCATCGCCTGTTTCTGACAGGCTTCGTTGCATTTTTTTCTTCCTTGTCTTTGATGGCGCAGCATAAAGTGGAGATGGTCCCCTTCGGGGATATGGACCAATGGGTGGACCGCCAGATAAAAGAGTCGGGGATTATCGGAGGGAACACGAAGAATGTGTATGAGATTGGTCCGACGACTGTAATTAAGGGAGATCAGGTGTATAAGAATATGGGTGGCTCACCGTGGGCGACTTCGAATGTGATGGCGAAAGTGGCAGGTATTACCAAGACAAATACGTCGGTTTTTCCGGAGAAACGGGGAGACGGTTACTGTGCACGCCTGGATACGCGTATGGAGAGTGTGAAGGTACTGGGGCTTGTCAATATAACCGTATTGGCTGCCGGCTCTATCTTTACGGGATCTGTGCACGAACCGATCAAGGGTACCAAGAACCCGCAGAAGATGCTTCAGACGGGGATTCCGTTTACCAAGAAGCCGGTTGCCCTTCAGTTTGACTATAAAGTGAAGATGTCCGACAGGGAAAAACGTATACGTGCTACCGGTTTCAGTAAAATTACAGATGTAGCAGGCAAGGATTATCCGGCTGCTATTTTATTTTTGCAGAAACGCTGGGAGGATGCCAACGGAAATGTTTATGCCAAGCGTATCGGAACGTTGGTGACTTATTACTATCACTCTACCGACTGGAAGAATAATGCCACGTATGAAATTATGTATGGAGACATTACCAGCCGTCCCGAATATAAACCTCACATGATGCGTCTGCAGGTGACTGAGAACTATACAGTCAACAGCAAAGGTGAAAGCGTGCCTATCCACGAAGTGGCATGGGGGGATGAAAATGATGAGCCGACTCATCTGTATCTCCAGTTCACATCCAGTCATGGCGGAGCTTACGTCGGTTCACCCGGAAATTCATTGTGGATTGATAATGTAAAACTGGTATATTAATATAAGGTAGCGGAAAAAATAAGGGATAACCAATGATAATCGATATCATTGGTTATTTTTTTGCTTTTATTTTTCTTTCAAAAATGTTGGCTATACCCTTTGTAGGCTATCCAACACTTTTATCATCCCATATAAATATCACGAAGAAATGTTTTTTTACGAGTTTTTTTGTGTGTATTACAATAAATATCTATATTTGCACTAAATTTAAAGAAAAAGGGTAGAGATTTATATCTCTTTGTTTAAGATTTAGAGCCTGTAGAGTTGTGGTTATAGCGTAACACAAACTGCATTATATTATTTACTAAAATAAATTGAGATGAAAAAGGGTTTATTGTTTATTTTAATGGTAGGGGCTTCTGTGTGCCTGTCTGCTCAGGAAAAAGGAAAAACAGAAGGTAAAGCCTACACTGTAGAGACTAATCGTTTTGGGGCCAATTGGTTCATTAGTGGTGGCGTTGGTGGTCAAATGTACTTTGGCGACAACGACGGTAAAGCGGATTTCGGAAAACGCATTGCTCCGGCACTTGATATTGCCGTAGGTAAATGGTTTACTCCGGGTATCGGATTGCGTGTCGCATACAACGGTCTTCAAGCTAAGGGAGCTGCTCCTAGTGCTAATGACTTGTATACAAAAGGTGGCAAGTATTCTAACGGTTACTACAAGCAGAAATGGAACATGGCTAACTTCCATGGTGATGTTCTCTTCAACCTTTCTAACATGTTCTGCGGTTACAACGAGGATCGTCTTTATTCATTCATTCCTTATGTAGGTGCAGGTGTGGCTCTTTCTTGGTCAGAACCTCATCAACAAAACTTAGGTATCAATGCCGGTTTGATCAACCGCTTCCGTGTATCGGATGCTTGGGATATCAACCTTGAATTGCGTGGCCTTTTGATGAAGGATGCATTCGGCGGAACTTCTAAAGAAGGTATGGCCGGTGTAACTGTAGGTGTAACTTACAAGTTCAAAAAACGCGGATTCAACGCTGTTCCTACTGTACCGATGGTACCGGAAAGTCAGTTGGACGACATGAGAAACAGACTGAACTCTCTGAAGGGTGAAAACGAATCTCTGAAACGTGACTTGGTTGAAGCACGCAACAAGAAGCCGGAAGTAATCGTTAAGAAAGAAGGCGGATTCGTTCCACGTCTGGTTGTTGTATTCAACATTGGTAAGAGCAACATCAGCAAGAGAGAGTACATGAACATCGAAGCAATGGCTAAGGGTATCAAAGCTAATCCGGAAAAGACATTTACTGTTACAGGATATGCTGACAAGGGTACTGGTTCTGCTGAGTACAACATGAAGTTAAGTAAGAAGAGAGCTGAAGCTGTACGTGACCTGATGGTGAACGAATTCGGTGTACCTGCTTCTCAACTGAAGGTTGATTACAAGGGTGGTGTAGGCAATATGTTCTACGATGACGCTAAGTTGAGCCGTGTTGCTATCGTGGAAGAATAATCCACAGTTGAAATAATAGAATAAAAGAGACGTTTCCTTTCGCGGGAAGCGTCTTTTTTGTATTTTTGTACCCCATATGAGCAGAATAGTAGCTATAGATTATGGAAGGAAGCGCACAGGGATAGCTGTGAGCGATACGTTGCAACTGATTGCAAACGGGTTGACAACTGTACCCACGCATGAACTTCTGAACTTTATCGGTGAGTATGTGGCAAAAGAACCGGTAGAGCGGATTATTATAGGATTGCCCAAGCAGATGAATAATGAAGCTTCGGAAAATATGAAGAACATCGAACCCTTTGTTCGTTCATTGAAGAAACGTTTCCCGGAACTTCCTGTAGAATATGTGGACGAACGTTTCACATCTGTTCTCGCACACCGTACGATGCTGGAAGCCGGACTGAAAAAGAAAGACCGGCAAAACAAAGCATTGGTGGATGAGATAAGTGCCACTATTATTCTGCAAACATATTTGGAGAGTAAACGTTTTTAATAATAAGACAGAGAATAATTTAATTTTTTAGTAGAGTATAAAGTATGATTTTACCAATTTATGTATATGGCCAGCCTGTTTTGAGAAAGGTGGCAGAGGACATAACCCCGGAGTATCCGAACCTGAAAGAGCTGATCGCGAATATGTTTGAAACAATGGTGCACGCCGATGGCGTGGGACTGGCTGCTCCACAGATCGGCTTGCCTATCCGTGTCGTTACGATTACATTAGACCCGCTTTCGGAAGACTATCCGGAATTTAAGGATTTTAATAAAGCTTATATCAATCCTCATATCATCGAAGTGGGTGGGGAGGAAGTCAGTATGGAAGAAGGCTGTCTGAGTCTGCCCGGCATTCATGAGTCTGTGAAAAGAGGAGATAAGATCCGTGTGAAATACATGGACGAGAACTTTGTAGAGCATGATGAAGTGGTGGAAGGCTATCTGGCAAGGGTGATGCAGCATGAGTTCGACCATCTGGACGGAAAGATGTTTATCGACCACCTTTCGCCGTTGCGCAAACAAATGATAAGAGGAAAATTAAATACGATGCTGAAAGGAAAAGCGCGTAGTTCATATAAGATGAAACAGGTGAAATAAAGATAAAAAACGTTTATATCCCTGTTAAGTAAGCGAAAAGCATTATTTTTGTTTCGTTTACAAGCATAAAATATCAATGATTAAAAGAATACTAACAGTTTTATTGCTGTTCCCCACACTGGTTTGTGCTCAGATTAATACGGAGCGGGTGATGACTATTGCCCGCAATGCGCTGTATTTTGAGGACTACGTGCTTTCTATTCAGTATTTCAACCAGGTAATTAATGCGAAGCCATATTTGTATGAGCCTTATTTTTTCAGGGCGCTGGCAAAGGTGAACCTGGAGGATTATCAAGGAGCGGAAGCGGATTGTGACGAGGCTATCAAACGGAATCCGTTTGTAGTAGGTGCATATCAGGTTCGTGGACTGGCACGGATTCGTCAGAGTAAATTCGACGGGGCGATTGAGGATTATCAGAAAGCATTGCATTATGATCCGGAAAACATCACCTTGTGGCACAATCTGACCTTGTCTCATATTCAGAAAAAGGATTATGACGCAGCCAAGGAGGATTTGGAGAGCTTGCTGAAAGTTTCTCCGCGCTATACACGTGCTTATCTGATGAGGGGAGAGGTTTCTTTGCAGCAGAAGGATACGGTTGCGGCACTGAAGGACTTTAATACGGCTCTCGAACTGGATAAGTATGATCCGGACGCATGGTCGGCAAGGGCTATTGTCCGCTTGCAGCAGTCCAACTATGCAGAAGCGGAATCGGATCTGGACCGTGCGATTCATCTGAGCGCGAAGAACGCGGGTAATTATATAAACCGTGCTTTGGCCAGATTCCATCAGAATAATCTGAGGGGTGCTATGAGCGATTATGACCTGGCTTTGGATATTGATCCCAATAACTTTATCGGGCATTATAACCGTGGTTTGCTTCGTGCCCGTGTCGGGGATGACAACCGTGCTATCGAGGACTTCGATTTTGTGATTCAGATGGAACCTGATAATATGATGGCTATCTTTAACCGTGCGTTGCTTCGTGCTCAGACGGGAGATTACCGGGGCGCTATCAAAGACTATACGACAGTTATCAACCAGTATCCGAACTTCCTCGCAGGATATTATCATCGTGCGGAAGCCCGCAAGAAGATCGGCGACAAGAAGGGGGCCGAACAGGATGACTTCAAACTGTTGAAGGCTCAGCTTGACAAGCAGAATGGAGGGACGAACAAAGACGTTGCCCAGAATCAGAATAAAGATAAAGAAAACCAGAGCGGCGAGAACGGCGACGAAAGCGAGGAAGGAAAAACTCGTAAGAAGTCTGACAAGAACATGAACAACTATCGCAAGATTGTGATTGCCGATGATTCTGAAGCGGATCAACGCTATACAAGTGATTATCGCGGACGCGTACAGGATAAGAATGTGAACATAAAACTGGAACCGATGTTTGCCTTGACTTATTATGAAAAGTCGAGCGAAGTGAAGCGTTCGGTGAATTTCCATAAGTTTATTGAAGACCTGAATCTGTCGAATGTACTTCCGAAGCGTATCCGTATTACAAATATGGAGGCCCCGCTGACGGAAGAACAGGTGAAATTCCATTTTGCCCTGATTGATGCGCATACATCGGCTATTGTGGACGATGACAAGAGTGCTCCGAAGCGTTTTGCCCGTGCCATTGACTTTTATCTGGTACAGGATTTCTCCAGTGCGGTTGCCGACCTGACTCAGGCGATATTGCTGGACGGAGATTTCTTCCCGGCCTATTTCATGCGTGCACTGATTCGTTGCAAACAACTGGAATATCAGAAGGCTGAACAGGCTGCCGAAGCGGATATGCCGAGTGGCGCTGCTGTCAAGGAAGTGAGTGCGGTGGATTATGAAGTTGTCAGAAAGGACCTGGATAAGGTGATAACTCTGGCTCCGGACTTCGTTTACGCTTATTATAACCGTGCCAATGTGGCGGCTATGCTGAAAGATTACAGGGCTGCGATTGTCGATTACGATAAGGCGATTCAGCTGTCTCCGGACTTTGCTGACGCTTATTTCAACCGGGGACTTACGCATATTTTCCTGGGTAATAATAAGGCGGGAATCTCAGATTTGAGCAAGGCCGGTGAACTAGGAGTTGTTTCTGCTTACAACGTGATCAAGCGTTTCACGGATCAGACAGAATAACATTTTTTTGATAAAAAATAGAAAACTCAAAAGATTTCGTTACTTTTGCGTTCTCATTATGAAAATATAACATCATCATATTATGATAAAGATAACATTTCCCGATGGCTCCGTTCGTGAGTATAACGAAGGAGTGAACGGTTTACAGATTGCAGAAAGTATCAGTTCGCGCTTGGCACAGGATGTACTTGCATGTGGCGTGAACGGTGAGACTTATGATTTAGGACGTCCTATTAATGAAGATGCTGATTTCGTACTTTACAAATGGGACGATGAAGAAGGCAAACATGCATTTTGGCACACAAGCGCCCACTTGCTGGCTGAAGCTTTGCAGGAACTTTATCCGGGTATCCAGTTTGGTATCGGACCGGCTATCGAAAACGGTTTCTACTATGATGTGGATCCGGGAGAAGCTGTGATTAAAGAAAGTGACCTGCCTGTCATCGAAGCAAAGATGCTTGAATTGTCGGCAAAGAAAGAAGCGGTAGTCAGAGAAAGTATTTCGAAGACGGACGCTCTGAAAATGTTTGGCGACCGTGGCGAAACGTATAAATGTGAATTGATCTCAGAACTGGAAGACGGACATATTACTACCTACACCCAGGGTGCGTTTACTGACCTTTGCCGTGGTCCTCACTTGATGACGACTGCGCCGATCAAGGCCATCAAGCTGACAACTGTTGCCGGTGCTTACTGGCGAGGTCACGAAGACCGTAAGATGCTGACCCGTATCTATGGTATCACATTCCCGAAAAAGAAAATGCTGGATGAATATCTGGTGTTGCTGGAAGAAGCCAAGAAACGTGACCACCGTAAGATCGGTAAGGAAATGCAGTTGTTCATGTTCTCTGAAACAGTAGGTAAGGGACTTCCGATGTGGTTGCCGAAAGGTACTGCACTGCGTTTGCGTCTGCAAGAGTTCTTGCGTCGTATCCAGACCCGCTATGACTATCAGGAAGTAATTACTCCGCCTATCGGTAATAAGTTGCTGTATGTGACTTCCGGTCACTATGCAAAATACGGTAAGGATGCGTTCCAGCCGATCCATACTCCGGAAGAAGGAGAGGAGTATTTCTTGAAACCGATGAACTGTCCGCATCACTGCGAGATATATAAGAATTTTCCGCGTTCATACAAGGACCTTCCGTTGCGTATTGCAGAATTCGGTACGGTTTGCCGTTATGAACAAAGTGGTGAGCTTCACGGTTTAACTCGTGTACGCAGCTTTACTCAGGATGACGCACATATTTTCTGTCGTCCGGATCAGGTGAAAGATGAGTTCCTCCGTGTGATGGATATCATTTCTATCGTGTTCCGTTCGATGAATTTCCAGAATTTCGAGGCTCAGATATCACTCCGTGATAAAGTGAACCGTGAAAAATACATCGGTAGCGATGACAACTGGGAGAAAGCTGAACAGGCGATTATCGAGGCTTGCGAGGAAAAAGGCCTGCCGGCTAAGATTGAGTACGGTGAAGCTGCTTTCTATGGTCCCAAGCTCGACTTTATGGTGAAAGATGCCATCGGTCGCCGTTGGCAGTTGGGAACCATTCAGGTAGACTATAACTTGCCGGAACGTTTTGAACTGGAATATATGGGCTCTGACAACCAGAAGCACCGTCCGGTGATGATTCACCGTGCACCATTCGGATCAATGGAACGTTTTGTGGCTGTATTGATCGAACACACTGCCGGTAAGTTCCCGTTGTGGCTGACTCCGGATCAGGTAGCTATCCTGCCGATCAGTGAAAAGTTCAATGAGTATGCAGAGCAAGTGAAGATGTATCTGAAAATGCATGAAATCCGTGCTATTGTGGATGATCGTAATGAAAAGATCGGCCGCAAGATCCGTGATAATGAAATGAAACGCATTCCTTATATGTTGATTGTGGGTGAAAAAGAAGCTGAAAATGGTGAAGTTTCTGTTCGCAGACAAGGGGAAGGCGACAAAGGAACCATGAAATATGAAGAATTTGCTAAAATTTTGAACGAAGAAGTTCAGAATATGATAAATAAATGGTAACTTTGCAGCCGTTTCATGATAAATATTTAGTAGAACAATAAAAAAATCAAACTAGGAAGTAAACGTTTTTAATGAAGAATGACACTTTAAAAGGGCAATATAGAATCAATGAACAGATTCGTGCCAAAGAAGTCCGCATCGTGGGCGACGAGATTGAACCGAAAGTATATCCTATCTTTCAGGCCTTGAAAATGGCTGAAGAGAAAGAGCTGGATCTAGTTGAAATTTCCCCCAATGCTCAACCTCCTGTTTGTCGTATTATTGATTACTCTAAATTTCTTTATCAATTAAAGAAACGCCAGAAGGAGCAGAAAGCGAAGCAGGTAAAAGTGAACGTAAAGGAAATCCGTTTCGGACCGCAGACTGACGATCATGATTACAACTTTAAGCTGAAACATGCCAGAGGATTCCTGGAAGACGGGGATAAAGTGAAGGCATATGTATTCTTTAAGGGGCGTTCCATCCTTTTCAAGGAACAAGGTGAAGTGTTATTGCTTCGTTTTGCCAACGATCTTGAAGATTTTGCAAAGGTGGATCAGATGCCGGTACTTGAAGGTAAGCGTATGACAATCCAGCTTTCTCCGAAGAAAAAGGAAATGCCTAAAAAGCCGGCGGCTCCCAAACCGGTAACTCAGGGACAGAAGGCTGAAAAGCCGGAAGCGGGCGAGGAAGAATAAAAAAGAATGAATGCGTGGCGCGCAGGTATAGTGCGTCACCATTATATATTTAATAATTTTAAAAACAAGTAAGATGCCAAAGATGAAGACTAACTCCGGTTCTAAAAAAAGGTTTACCCTTACCGGAACAGGTAAAATCAAAAGAAAGCACGCTTTTCACAGTCACATTTTGACTAAGAAATCGAAAAAGAGAAAAAGAAATCTGTGCTACTCTACAACTGTTGATACAACAAATGTAAGCCAGGTTAAGGAACTCTTAGCAATGAAGTAATCAAAAGCGTACAAAGTATTATTAAAGTATTAACCGAATGCTTTAGCCTGAAGTTCGTTGCGTGAAGTAACGGCGCTAACATTCAAAAAAAGTAAAACTATGCCAAGATCAGTAAATCATGTTGCTTCAAAAGCAAGAAGAAAGAAAATTTTGAAATTAACCAGAGGTTACTTTGGTGCAAGAAAAAATGTATGGACCGTAGCCAAAAACACCTGGGAAAAGGGTTTGACTTACGCGTTCCGTGACCGTAGAAATAAGAAAAGAAACTTCCGCGCTCTTTGGATACAACGTATCAACGCTGCTGCACGTCTTGAAGGAATGTCTTATTCTAAATTGATGGGCGGTTTGCACAAAGCCGGTATTGAAATAAATCGTAAGGTTTTGGCTGATTTAGCTATGAATCATCCGGAAGCTTTCAAAGCTGTAGTTGCTAAAGCAAAAGCTGCTTAAGTTTCAATAGTTTAGGATTTACAAAGTGTCAGTTATCGATCCGATAACTGGCACTTTTCTTTTGTTAGGCGGAGAGAAAGGATGAAAAAAAATGTTAGTGGACGAACAAATTCTTTCTTTTTCTTGCTATTCTCAGAGAATCTTATTACATTTGTGATAGAAAAATATTAGCCGTATCGACTGGATCGGGAAACTCTTCAAATTAATCTGATGCACCGAGAAAGCTTCGTTCTTCAATGGCGGGCCACATCCTTCGGGACAGCTTTAAGCCGGTGGATTACAAAGAGGGCGAGCGCTCAAATCTTGTTCTATCAGAGTTTCATCACATCGTCGATGCGGCTTTTTTATATACTCTTCTATGATATTTTATTTCTCAGGTACAGGTAACTCTAAATGGATTGCTAATCAGCTTTCTAAAGAACAACAGGAAGATTTGTTTTTTATCCCGAACGCATGGAAGAATGACACATGGGAGTTCTCTTTGCGGGAGGATGAGAAGATCGGTTTTGTCTTTCCGGTCTATTCGTGGGCGCCTCCCGTGATTGTACAGGAGTTTATTCGGAAGCTGGTTCTGAACGGGTATCAGCAGCAATATCTGTTCTTTGTGTGTTCGTGTGGAGACGATACGGGGCTGACCCGGCAGGTGATGGAAAAGGCATTGACTGCGAGGGGATGGAGATGTAATGCAGGCTTTTCTGTAATTATGCCCAATAACTATGTGTTGTTCCCCGGATTTGATGTGGATAGCAAGGAACTGGAAAAGAAAAAACTGGCAGAAGCGGTTCCGGCTCTTGAAAAAGTCAGTAGACTGATAACCGGGAGAGAAACTGTCTTTGCATGCAAGGAGGGGAGTTTGCCTTTTATCAAGACGAGGATCATCAATCCGTTATTTGTTCGTTATCAGATGTCTCCCAAACCTTTCCATGCAACGAGTGAGTGCATCGGGTGCAAGCGCTGTGAAAAAAGTTGTCCGGTAGGGAATATAACGATGAAGGAAAGAAGACCGGTTTGGGGAAAGAATTGCACCGCCTGCCTGGCATGTTATCATGTGTGCCCTCAGCATGCGGTGCAATATGGTAAAAAGACAAAAGGCAAGGGGCATTATTTTAACCCCGACTCAGCTTATTGATCTTTTATTTTAATACAGCAGTTGGATAAGTCTTCGATTATGGCAAGGCTTTCTACTCTGACACCTTTCTCTTCCAGTATTTTACGTCCATTTTGGAAGGCTTTTTCGATAATGAACCCCATGCCTACCAATTTTGCTCCGGATTGCTCTATGAGGTCGAGAATGCCTAATGCGGCATTTCCGTAGGCAAGGAAATCATCAACAAAAAGAACATTGTCATTTGGGGTCAGAAAATCGGCACTGATCACTACTTCATAATCACGGTCTTTGGTGAACGAGTGTACGGTAGTGCTTAGTGCGTTCTGAATGGTTTTGGGTGATTTCTTTTTGGCGAATACAACCGGTAAGTCCATGAGATAGCCCGTCATGATGGCGGGAGCGATACCGCTTGCTTCTATAGTCATGATCTTGTTTACGTTTGTGGCTGCAAAGCGGCGGACAAATTCTACTCCGATGGATTTCATCAGGACAGGATCCATCTGGTGATTGATAAAACCATCTACTTTAAGGATGCCTCCTTCGTAGCATTTTCCGTCCTGCAGAATTCTTTTTTTTAGTAATTGCATTATAATCTGATAATTAAATAATGTGCTAATATGCCATTTGTTACTGATATCATACAGTATTGGGTTGGCATATTAGCACATCGGGCATTTGAATATTTATTTGTTGTCTCTTACGTCCTTCACTCTGACGGCTTTTCCCTCGCTCTGCGGGAGAGACCCTTTCTTTACCAGTTTTACTTTCGGGGTAACCAGTATTTCATCTTTTAATTGACGGATAATATCTCTGCGGATCTTTTCCAGTTCGATATAGTTGTCTGTAGAAAGATCGCTTAATTCCACTTCGACGATCATCTCATCCTGATTGTTGACTGTCTCCAGCGTAATCAGATAATTGCTGCCTAATTCGGGGAACTGAACCAGAATCTTTTCGACTTGCATGGGGAAGATGTTGACTCCCTTGATGATAAACATATCGTCGCTGCGTCCCTTGATCCGGTCGATGCGGAGATGGGTGCGGCCGCACGGACATTTTCCGGGTAGTATACGGGTAAGGTCGCGGGTGCGGTAGCGGATAAGCGGCATCATTTCACGATCAAGTGTAGTGAGTACCAATTCACCGATTTCTCCTTCGGGAACGGGTTCTCCTGTTTCAGGATCGATGATTTCTACCAGATAGCAATCTTCCCAGAAGTGCATTCCGTTCTGCTCCTGGCATTCGAAGGCAACACCGGGGCCGTTCATTTCCGTCATACCGAAACTATTATATGCTTTCACATTGAGCATCCGTTCTATTTTACGGCGCTGTTCGTCAGTATGCGGTTCGGCGCCGATCACCAAGGTTTTCAGGGTTGTTTCTCTCGGGTCGATACCTTCTTCCTGAAATACTTCGGCAAGACGGATAGCGTAGCTTGGGATGGCGTGTAAGGCGGTAGTCTTAAAGTCACTGATGAATTTAATTTGCCGTTTACTGTTTCCGGCTGCGGCAGGTACGGTAAGGCAGCCAAGGCGTTCTGCACCATATTGAAAACCTAATCCACCTGTAAACATTCCATATCCGGAGCTGTTCTGGAAGACATCTGTCTTGCGGATCCCCACCATGTAAAGGCAACGGGCTACCAGATTTGCCCATGAGTCGAGGTCATGTTGTGAATGTACGATGACTGTAGGGTTTCCTGTAGTTCCACTGGAAGAGTGGATACGTACACCGTCTCTTTTCATGTCTCCGGCCACTAGCCCGAAGGGATAGTTGGCACGCATGTCCGATTTAGTGGTGAAAGGAATTTTGCGGATGTCGTCCAGTGACTGGATACTATCTCCGGTGATGCCGTTTTTGCTGAAAACCTCTTTGTAATAAGGTGAGTTTGCGGCTATGTTAATCGTTTTTTTGAGTCGCTGAAGTTGCAGTTCCTGCAACTTCTCGCGACTCATGATTTCAATTTCTTCTTCCCAGTATTGTGTACTCATGATTGTGATAGTTATTGCATTAGCTTTTCCGCAATTTCCTTGCCGGCAGCCAGTGCTTTAAGATTCATTTCGACAATAGCTTCTCCTTTGCGCAGGAAGATTTCGCGGATACTGTCTTGTACTTTCTCGTAATCGATGCCGAGGAATGGAATGGTTGCGCCCAGCAAAACGATATTGGCAACTCGTGCAGAACCTACTTCTTTGGCTACTTTATCCACGTTCAGTACGATCTTATGCGGCAATTTGTTGATTTCAGCCATTACTTTGTCTTCTTCCGGATAATTGGGGATGTTGACAAACGGAGTTTCGTTGGTTACCAGCCATCCTTCCGGACTGAGATAGGGGAGATAGCGCAGACCTTCCATCGGTTCGAGCGAAATGATAAGGTCGCATTTGCCGGATGGTATCAGATCCGAAGCAATCGGTTTGTCGCTGATGCGGAGGTTGGACTGAACGTCTCCGCCACGCTGGCTCATTCCGTGTACTTCTGCTTGCTTCATGTAAAGTCCTTCTTTCAAAGCAGCTTTACCAATAACTGTAGCGATGGACAAAATACCCTGTCCACCTACTCCTGATAATATAATGTCTTTTTTCATGGCTTACTTACTTCTTTTTTTGCGTGCTAATGTTTGAATACACTCTCTGCGCGGGATGATAACGGATACGCCATTGTATTCGATTTCTTCGCGTATGATCTGTCTCATTTCCTCGTGGTTCTTCTTCAATGGAACAACGACACGGATATGAGCAGGGTCGACTCCTAAACCGATACAGATGGATTCAATACGTCCTGTGCCCGCAGAGTCCTGACCACCGGTCATTGCTGTTGTCTCATTGTCTGAAATGACAATAACGACATTGGCATTTTCGTTGACGCAATCCAGCAAACCTGTCATTCCGGAGTGAGTAAATGTAGAGTCACCGATTACAGCTACGGACGGATGAAGACCTCCGTCGGCCGCACCTTTTGCCATTGTGATGGAAGCTCCCATGTCTACGCATGAATTGATGGCGTTGAACGGAGCGTTGGCTCCCAGCGTATAGCAACCGATGTCGCTGAATACTTTATGGGAAGGATATTCTTCTTTGAGTACTTCTGTCAGTGTGACGTACATATCACGGTGTCCGCATCCTTCACACAGTGCGGGAGGACGCATTTCGACTACAGAAGGGACGCCGAATTCCGATTTGTTTTCTTTGCCGACCGCGCGTGCTACAGAGTCCGGATTTAATTCTCCGTCTTGTGACAGTGTGCCGTCCAGACGTCCTTTTACTTTGATACCAATGCCCAGATAGCCTTTCAGATGTTTTTCAACGAATGGCTGTCCGTCTTCCAGTACCAGAATCTCGTCGCAGGATTCAACCAATTGCAGCAATTGCTTTTTAGGCAATGGATACTGGCCGATCTTAAGTACCGGGTATTCACAACCTTCCGGATAGTTTTCCATCAGATAATTGTAGCCGATACCGCAAGCGACGATTCCCAGTTTTTTGTTAGGGCCGTCTATGTATTTGTTGTAAGGAGATTCCTCGGAAGCTTTGATGAATTCGTCCTGGCGGGCAAGCAATACTTTATAGCGTTTGCGGGCATTTCCCGGCAACAGGATAAACTGACGGGGATCTTCACTGAATGAAATGCTGTTCTGTGGCTTCTGCTCTTTGCGCTCTACTCCGGAACGGGAGTGTGCGAGGCGGGTGACCATACGCATTAAGATCGGTTCGCCTGTTTTCTCAGAGAATTCGAATCCGTTGTATACCATGTCGTATGCTTCCTGTTGGTTGCTGGGCTCGTACATCGGTATCAGGGAGAAGTCTCCGTAGAAGCGGCTGTCCTGTTCATTCTGTGAAGAGTGCATGCTGGGGTCGTCTGCCGCTATCACAATCAGTCCTCCCTTCACACCCGTGATGGCAGAATTGACGAAACAGTCTGCAGCCACATTCATGCCTACATGCTTCATACACACTAAGGCGCGTTTGCCTACAAATGACATACCCAGTGCGGCTTCCATGGCAGTTTTTTCGTTGGCACACCAACGATTATGTATGTTCTGCTCAGTGGTTATAGGCGCCATTTGGATATATTCAGTAATCTCAGTTGAAGGAGTACCGGGGTAGGCATATACACCTGAAAGTCCGGCATCCAGTGCAGCTTGTGCAATGGCTTCATCGCCAAGTAAGAGTTGCTTGCTCATATATTTCCTTTATTAGTGTTGATCACAGTTTGTTATTATATCGGGCAAAGATAGCCTTTTTGGCTCGTTTTATCACAAAATTACTTGAAAATCTTTCTTTCATTAAGTGCTTTCCAATATTTTCTTGCATTTGCCATGTGGTCGGCATAATTGGATGCGAAATTGTGAGTACCTGAAAAATCTTCTTTCGCACACATGTAAATGTAATTGTGTTTCGTGTAGTTTAATACACTGTCCAAGCCCTTTTTAGAGGGGATGCGGATAGGTCCCGGAGGTAAACCGCTGTTGATATAAGTGTTGTAGGGCGAGTTGACTTTCAGATGCTCATTGGTGATGCGTCGCAGCCCGAAATCCTGTAAAGCGAACTTGATGGTAGGGTCTGCCTGCAGGGGCATACCTGTGTGCAGGCGGTTGATGTATAGTCCGGCTACCATCGGCTTTTCTTCGTTGTTGTTGGTTTCTTCTTCAACAATGGAGGCGAGGGTGCAGACTTCTTCCGGTGTCATGCCGATAGCGGTTGCCTGGGCAAGACGTTCGTCATTCCAGAATCGTTTCTGTTCTGTCTGCATACGTTTGAAGAAGTCGTCGACACTCATATCCCAATATACCTGATAGGTCTCGGGGATGAAAAGACAGGGCATGGTGACCGGCGTATACCCCATTTCGGCCTGAAAAGCGGAATCGAATAGTTGGCGGGCTATTTCGGCGGAGTCGATCATCAGTTGCTTGCCGATGCTTCGCGCCAGCCGGTCTAGTGTCCGTACGCTTCCGATAGTGAGATTCATCGGTTCCTGATAACCTCTGAAGAAGCGGCTGAATACATGGTATACGTTTTCGTTGGGGCGGATGGCATAACGTCCGGTATGTATATTCTGGTCGAATTTTCTATATTTTGCCATCCATTGAAATCCGGTGAATTTGTTGACATGACCGGTTTGTCTGATCTTATTGTAGATTGAATCTGCCGTGTCATCCCGGTCTACATATACATAGACGGTTTTGGAGGGATGAAACTGAGGAGCAAAGAGATAATAATAGACTGTTCCTCCGGCAATGGCGCAAAGAAGGAGAGCTCCGGTCAGAACGGATAATAAGATATTTCTTGTTTTCTTTTTCATCTTGTGACGTAACTTTAAAAATTGCGTCAAAGATAGGAAGATTTTGGATAGGAGCGATTCCTTTCAACGGTGAATAGTTGAAATTCGGCTGATTTTGTCAACTATTAGCGTGGCCACTGGTAATAATCGGCATTGGCTTCGACTGCATTTTCTATTTCATCGGGCAGGGGAGAGAAGAAGTCCATATGGGTAAGTTTCTCGATGCTGTCAATTGATACTGCATAGGTGGAAAGGGGCTCTACTGCCTGTCTGTTGTTGAATAAGAACCCGATGCCACGAGCCGGTTTGACAAAAGGAGAGAGGATTACTTTGAAGAATCGTTCGGGCACTGCCACCTTATTTTTTCCGATGGTCTTGGACGGCTTGTCGATGATAGGGCCGCATATGATGATGATGGCACTATCGGCTACCGCCCAGTCTCTTATTTTTTCTTCCAGATTTTTCCAGCCTCTTCTGTTCAGTTGAGGATGCTGCGGACACATATTGCTGAAATAGAAGGATTCTTTCATGACATCCGGACTCCATTTCATGTCGGCGGCTGGTGCCATATGTCCTTTGTCATATCCTGAGCGTGCATAATCCGCATTGGTCGCAATGGCGCCTTTTACTAAAGGATCGGCGATGAAGTTGTCACCTCTCTTTTCTTTTCCTTTGGTTTCCTGACGGGTCAGCTCGTAAGAAACCCAATTCGGAATCTTCAGATCTTTATTGTAGGAAACCGTATAACCTTTATGACGAATGATCTGCTCCTGACGGGGAATCAATGAAATGGGAATCTCTAAATCTTTGCCGGATGGAGTGGGGAGGGAAACGGAAGTCTCTATCTGCGGTTTGCTACTGTGCTGGACACTGTATTGCTGATAATACAGATAAAGCCCGTAACAAATGGGAATAAGTACGATGATAGCGATGATACACCCTAATCTTTGATTGGAATGTGACTTCTTTTTCTTAAATAATCTCCTGCTCTTACCTCGTTTCATGCGATTTGCTTTGGGGGTTAATAAGAAAAGCGCTAACTATTCTGTAGTTAGCGCTTTATTGTCAAGAGCCGCTAGCCAGACTTGAACTGGCGACCTACGCGTTACGAATGCGTTGCTCTACCAACTGAGCTATAGCGGCGGTTTGTTTCTCGTTTACGGCGTGCAAAATTACAGCTTTATTTGAGAAAACAAAAGGATTCTGAATATTTTTTGAGCTTTAATTTAAAATCTTCCTTTACCATAACTCTTTGCATAAAGTAACGGTAGTTTAACTTTCGAACATTCTGCTGCGTGCCAGCATACACGCGCCTACAATACCTGCTTTATCCTTCAATTTGGATGTAATGATGGCAGAGTCTTTGTTGACCAGATTGAGTGAATACTTACGTACCGCTGTTTTGATGGGTTGGGTGATATAATCTCCCGTTAAAGATAAAGTTCCGCCTATAATGACCAGTTCCGGATTGAAGATATTGATTAATCCTGCAATTTGTTTTCCCAGCTTTTGCCCTATTTCTTCAACAATTTCAATACAAAGCAGATCTTCCTTGTTGACGGCTGTGATGATTTCGTCAAGCGTGATGGGGTCTTCTTCACCGGATATTCGGGTGGAAAGAATAGAGCTTTCTCCGCTTTTAATACGCTCCAAAAGAATGCGATGAAGGGCAGAGCCGGATGCTTCTGTTTCCAGACACCCTTTTTTGCCGCAATGGCAGATGATTTCATTGTCGTATGCATTGACGTGACCGAACTCTCCCGAGAAACCGGATTTTCCTGTGTAGACTTTGCCGTCGATAATAATTCCGATGCCGACTCCCCAGCTGACGTTGACGAAAATAATATCTTTTTCTCCTTTTACACACCCTTGCATATATTCTCCGTAAGTCATGGCACGGGTGTCGTTGTCAATGGTTACTTTATGACCCAGCTTTTCCGACAGGACATCCGCCAACGGGCGTTCCTCAAAATTGAACTGGCTGAAACTATATCCGGATTCCGGATTTACCCGTCCCGATACATTTACATTGATATTTAAAATCTTCTCCTTATTAATAGGAAGTTTTTTGATGAAGTTGAGAATGAGTTTGCACAACTCGTTCATCCCTTCTATCGAATTCTCAAATTTATAGGGGATATTCATTTTTAACTCTACCATATCACCTTTAAAATTGATCAGTCCGATATTGACTGCAAATCTTTTGATGTCTACACCTATAAAATAACCGGATTCCGGATTCAATCCATAGAGATTCGGGTGGCGTCCACCGCTGGTTTCCAGTTTTCCGTAATCATTGATATATCCGTCCTCACACATTTCACCGATAAATTTGGTGACTGTGGGCACGCTTAGATCTAGTTCTTTTGAAAGATCGGGAATAGTGGAACTACCATTATATATATAATGTGTAATGATCCTCTTTTTAACGAGGGCATTTTTAGAGCCCATTTCTATTTCTTTCAAGAATTGTTGGTTCATACGTCTCTTATATTTTGTAATATCTACAAAGATAATTAATTTTTTTATTAACTAATAAGGTTCTTGACGAAAAAATTAGAATTGAATCTGAGATGATGCTGTGCTGATTCCTTATAGAAAGTGAATTCTCTCATTGATAGTTATTTGAAATCTTCTTATATAATAAGGTAATAAGGGTACTGGTATCTGAATAGCTTCATATTTATAGTCTTATTAATGAATAAAGAAGCGAAAATCAACTTTATTAATAAAATATTTTATTATCTATTGTTTATTTAATAAATATAGCTATATTTGTACCGTGATATTAATTAAGATGTACCGTAACCAAATCGTATTATGATGAAAAACTTATTCCAAATACTCTGTGGGCTGTTTCTGGTAGTATCATACTCTTCTTGTATGCACTCAGAGGAAGATAAGGTAGATGTACTTATTATAGGTGGAGGTGCCAGTGGTGTAACATCCGGCATCCAGTCTGCTCGTATGGGAGCCAATACACTGATTCTCGAAGAAAGCACCTGGTTGGGTGGGATGCTGACTTCTGCCGGTGTGAGTGCTGTGGATGGAAATTACAGATTGCCTGCCGGACTTTGGGGAGAATTTAAGAATAGATTGTCTGATTATTATGGCGGGCTGGATTCTTTGAAGACGGGTTGGGTAAGTAACGTATTGTTTGAACCGTCAGTTGGAAATAAGATTCTTCACGAAATGGTAGCGGCGGAAAATAATCTAAAAGTTTGGAAACAGGCTTGTCTTGAAGAAGTAAAAAGGACGGGAGATGAGTGGGTCGCTAAAGTGAAGGTGGAAGGACAAGGTGTGAAAACGGTTCGGGCGAAGGTTATGATTGATGCCACCGAACTGGGGGATGTGGCAAAAATGTGTGGAGTGAAGTACGATATTGGTATGGAAAGCAGAGATGACACGCACGAGGATATTGCTCCGGAAAAGAAGAATAATATTGTGCAGGATATTACTTATGTTGCCATATTAAAAGATTATGGTAAGGATGTGACTATTCCGGAACCTGAAGGATACGATCCTAAAGAATTTGCCTGTGCCTGTGCCAGTCCGGTATGCATAACTCCTAAAGAGCCGGAGCGCGTCTGGTCTAAAGATATGATGATTACCTACGGGCGGTTACCAAATCATAAATATATGATTAATTGGCCGATAGAAGGTAATGATTATTATATTAATCTGATTGAAATGACTCCGGAAGAGCGCTTGAAAGCGTTGGAATATGCGAAACATTATACGATGTGCTTTGTCTACTTCCTGCAACATGAGCTGGGATATAATACACTTGGATTGGCGGATGATGAATATCCGACAGAGGATAAGTTGCCCTTTATCCCTTATCATAGAGAGTCCAGAAGAATTCACGGATTAGTACGCTTTAACTTGAATCATGCACTCAATCCATATACACAGGATGAAAAACTGTACCGTACTTGTATTGCTGTGGGAGATTATCCGGTAGATCATCACCATACCCGCTATCATGGTTATGAAGAGTTGCCTAATCTGTATTTTCATCCGATCCCTTCGTATGGGTTGCCGTTAGGTACATTGATTCCTCAGGAGGTAGACGGGCTGATTGTTGCAGAGAAATCTATTTCCGTATCGAATATTATGAATGGAACGACTCGTTTGCAACCGGTTGTACTGCAGATCGGTCAGGCGGCAGGAGCTTTGGCTGCACTTGCTGTGAAGAATAATCAGAAGATAAGTGATGTTTCCGTTCGTGATGTTCAGAATGCTATTTTGGATGCTAAAGGATATTTGCTTCCTTATCTGGATGTCCCTGTCTCGGATGTGAAGTTTGCTTCTTATCAGCGGATTGGTTCTACGGGGATTCTCAAAGGAGTCGGTAAGAATGTGGACTGGTCCAATCAGACTTGGTTGAGAGCGGATACGGTATTGCTGGCGTCAGAACTGGATGGTCTGTTTGAAGTGTATCCGGCTGCCAAAGATGAATTCAAAAAAACAGGAGCGGATAAATTAAGTATTGAGGAGGCAGTTCAACTTGTTCAGAAGATAGCAGAAACGGAAAAACTACATACTACTGTTGATCCGCAAGCGCTTTGGAAAGCATACGGAATGCAAGAACCGGATTTGAAACGGAATATTTTGAGAGGGGAGATGGCTGTAATGATTGATCAGGTATTGGATCCTTTCAATAAAAAACAGATCGATATCACTGGTAAGTATATTCAATAGGTTAACATATATCCAAGTAAAAACAAAAAAAATAAAACTATGGAAACTAATAATCGTAGAGATTTCTTAAAGAAGGCAGCTTTGGCCGGAGCTTCCGCTTTGGTTGCCCCTTCATTATTTGCAGCTGACGGAGAGGGGAGAGGGGAACTCTCCCTGAAGATCAAGGCTGGCGATTTGGAAAGCAAATTGATTGTTCCCAAAAATAATGGCTTAAAAATTACAGGAACTTTTTTGGATGAAATATCTCATGATATTCCTCATCAGAACTGGGGTGAGAAAGAATGGGATCTGGATTTTCAGCATATGAAAAGAATCGGTATCGATACAGTGATTATGATTCGTTCCGGTTATCGTAAGTTTATGACTTACCCTTCACCTTATTTGCTGAAAAAAGGATGTTATATGCCGTCGGTTGATTTGGTAGATATGTATTTGCGTCTGGCGGAGAAGTATAACATGAAATTTTATTTTGGTTTGTATGATTCAGGACGGTATTGGGATACAGGTGATTTAAGTTGGGAGATTGAGGATAACAAGTATGTGATTGATGAGGTTTGGAAGATGTACGGAGAGAAGTATAAAAGTTTTGGAGGCTGGTACATCAGCGGCGAGATTAGCCGTGCCACGAAAGGGGCTATTGATGCTTTCCGTGCTATGGGAAAGCAATGTAAAGATGTATCGAACGGACTCCCGACTTTTATCTCTCCGTGGATTGATGGCAAAAAGGCTATTATGGGAACAGGGAAACTGACAAGAGAAGATGCGGTTTCTGTACAACAACACGAAAAAGAATGGAATGAAATTTTTGATGGAATTCATGAAGTGGTAGATGCTTGTGCTTTTCAGGATGGACATATCGATTATGATGAGTTGGATGCGTTCTTTACTGTAAATAAAAAATTAGCAGATAAGTATGGTATGCAATGCTGGACCAACGCCGAGTCTTTTGACCGTGATATGCCTATCCGTTTTCTACCCATTAAATTTGATAAGCTCCGGATGAAGCTGGAAGCTGCCAAACGTGCAGGGTATGATAGGGCTATTACTTTCGAATTTTCTCATTTTATGAGTCCTCAATCTGCCTACTTGCAGGCCGGACATTTATATGATAGATACAGAGAATATTTTGAAATTAAATGAGTGATATGAAGTCTACAATTAACTTTGGCTATCTTATTTTCCTTTCTGTTGTAGCAGCTTTGGGAGGATTTTTGTTCGGATATGATACTGCTGTTATATCCGGAACAATCGCTCAGGTTACTCAACTTTTTCAACTGGATACGTTGCAACAGGGGTGGTATGTGGGATGTGCTTTAATAGGTTCTATCGTCGGTGTTCTTTTTGCCGGTATCCTGAGTGATAAGCTGGGACGAAAAATGACGATGATTATTTCAGCGACTCTGTTTTCTACATCGGCTTTAGGTTGTGCGATCTCCGCAGACTTCACCCAATTGGTAGTCTATCGTATTATTGGTGGAGTTGGTATTGGTGTTGTGTCGATTGTTTCTCCTTTGTATATATCTGAAGTGGCTGTGGCACAATATAGAGGGCGTTTGGTATCTTTATATCAATTGGCTGTGACAGTTGGATTTTTAGGAGCTTATTTGATTAACTATCAATTGCTGGCTTATGCTGAAAGTGGTAATCAGTTAAGTATGGACTGGTTGAATAAGATATTTGTTACTGAAGTCTGGCGAGGAATGTTGGGAATGGAAACATTGCCGGCTGTGTTATTCTTCATCATTATCTTCTTTATTCCGGAGAGTCCTCGTTGGCTGATCGTAAGAGGTAAAGAAGAAAAAGCTGTCAATATATTAGAAAGGATATATAATTCAGTTTCAGAGGCTGCAAGTCAATTAAAAGAAACGAAATCTGTATTGACGTCTGAAACAAAATCTGAATGGGCTATGTTAATGAAACCCGGAATTTTTAAAGCGGTCATCATTGGTGTATGCATTGCTATTTTGGGACAGTTCATGGGTGTGAATGCTGTACTTTATTATGGCCCTTCCATTTTCGAAAACGCAGGACTTTCAGGAGGAGATTCTTTGTTTTACCAAGTTCTCGTAGGACTAGTCAACACTCTGACCACCGTTCTTGCTCTTGTGATCATCGACAGGGTCGGCCGCAAGCAACTGGTCTATTACGGAGTTTCGGGGATGGTTGTCTCCCTCCTGCTGATC